>Ga0210003_1005152_pt1 | contig 10102 bp, 22 predicted proteins | sample LantaG_FD_182804 | JGI IMG/M metagenome (GOLD analysis project Ga0210003, IMG submission 182804) | Deep subsurface microbial communities from Baltic Sea to uncover new lineages of life (NeLLi) - Landsort_02402 metaG (SPAdes) (version 2) | ecosystem: Environmental > Aquatic > Marine > Oceanic >...
ATGTGTTGCACTAACTAATTAAAGTTAATACTTACTACCACTTAGAATTTAAGTGTCTTAAAACGGCTTAGAATTAACTCATACAAGTTTTTAGTTATTCCTAATGAAAATGTTATTAGTTTTGTTATTTATAACGATTATAATTAGTGTTATTTATAACGATTATAATTAGTGTTATTTATAACGATTATAATTAGTGTTATTTATATCTGTTCTAAATAAGAATAGTAAGCAAAAAAATAAGGGTGCAAATTGCACCCTTATAATTCTAAGTTAAAAACTCTATTAAACCAATTCAATATTTTCACCTGAAATTTTGACTGCTGAAAGTTGATCTCTATTAACAATAAATTGTCTAAATTTTGAGGTTCTAAAATCAAAATACTTTTTTACTGCATTTTGACACATCGTTAATTCCCTGCTATTGGTTGGTTCATATTCGCCATTTTCAATAACATTTTTTGAATGAGCTAAACCATAGATATGTATCTTACCTGTTTCAATATGCAATTTCATAGAATTGGTAATAGGTAGATAAACATCAGTTTGTGCTTGACTCTGATTACTTCTTTTTGTTTTGTCAAGGTTTAAATTCTTTTCAAAACTTGCAATAAGTTTATCAATTGCCTTGCGAATCATATAAGAAGTAGTTGCTAGATAATTGGAATTTTCCAAAATTTCACTTATATCTTGATCAGTAGCACCACGCAATTTTGCTAGATCATTTTTGACTGCGTTACCATAGCTAAAATTGGCGCAAATAACATGGTTGGCAATTTCAGGAACAATACACTTTTTATTGTTTAATCCACTGGTATACTCACGAATACCTACAAATTTTTGACCATTTAAACTTGCGAATAAACTAATAATGCTTTTGATAATTAATGCTGTTTCGTTTTTCATGATGTAATTTTTAAGTTATTTAATTATTGTTTTGTGTTGGTTACTACTTGTAATACGTTATTAATAAAAAAAGGTTACGTTTATTTTATTTTATTTTGTTATCCATAATTATTCTAAATAACAATAATTTGAAAATAAACGTAACTTTTTTTATTTAGATACGTAATAATAAGTATATTTGTAGTCTTGAAACAAATTTAAACCATTTATTATGAATTACGAAAAAAGTTTACAAGCAATTACACACACACCAAAAGAATTAAAAACCATTACCAAAATGTATAGTGATCATTATAATGGATTATTATTTAAGATGTATGCGTGTGTTAAAGATCGTAATATTGCAGAAGATTTAGTTGCAGATGTTTTTTGCAAAGCAAGTCAAAAAATCCGTTTATTTGACAAAAATAGTGCTGATATTAGCACGTGGTTATATTCTATTGCAAATAATCATTTAATAGATTATTTGCGTAGTATTAAAAATAAAAAAACTGTTAATGTTAATGGTTATACTAATGATGAAGGAAAAGAAAGTTTTGATTTTCTTGCGCCAAAATCAAGCAATGCAGATTCTTTAATTAATAATAAAGAAATTGAGGATAAGATTATTTTAGCTTTTGAGAATTTGAAACCTAATTATAAAGAAGTTGCTACATTATATTTTATTAATGAATATAGTTATAATGAAATTGCAAACATATTAAACATTCCTTTAGGTAGTGTAAAAGGAATGTTAAACAGAGCAAAGATAATGTTACAAGATAGCCTGAAAGTTGTTAAAATGGCTTAATACAATGTTCAAATCAAAGGTTAGCGAGAAAGTTAACCTTTGATTTTTAATTTAACAATGTTCATATAAACCAATGTACAATGAAATTTCTATATCAGTTTAATAAGATAGGTAAACTAGAAAAAATTCATCTTAGTGTTAAAGATGTAACTATTATGCTTAATGTTAATTTTAATATAATATATAGTGCAATAAACCATGGTAGAATAGTTAATGATGCTTTTTATTTTAGTTATGATAAGAACTTTATTATACCAGAAAGATTTAGAAATGATTTTGCACCAATTTACGATGCTTGGAGAATATTTGGTGAAAAAAGAAAACAAACTGATTATTTTTGGCAACCTTGGAAAAGTATTGTTTAAAACTGTAACCTTTTTTAATAATGTTCGTATAACTTAATATAAACCAATAAAACAAATTATCATGATTGAAAAAGCAAAAATAGCCATTAAAGAATCTTTAGTTAGTAGAGGTAAGAATAAAGGAATGTTAAAGGCGCAATGTCCTAAAATGGGTTCTGAGGGTGCTGTTGCATGGCAAGCAATTATGAGTGTTGCGAATCCATTTAAAATTGGGTTAGGTCACATAATATTTATGTCTAATGAACATAAAGAATTATATAATTGGATTGTAAGTGAGATTGAAACAAAAGGAATTGATGTTAAAAATTTAGATCGTGACCGTAAAGCATTAGAAGCATTTGGTATTTGGTAGTAAAAAACGAACATTGTGTAACCTTTTCGGGCAATGTTCGTATAACTTAATATAAACCAAAACAAAATAAATTATCATGGCTACAAAAACAGAAGTTCGTCCATTGCACACAATCGCAAGTGAAATAATTAAGGACTGGGGATCAAAAATAAATTTTGCTGCAAAACCTTATTTAATAGCAATGTTAAAGTTAAATAAGATAACAGACACATATATAGTCGAAGATGCCAAAACTATTGTAATTTACTTTTTAAATAATGCTGGAACTTGGAGAGGTGATAAAGCAAGGGAAATCAAAAAAGAATTAAAGAAAATGGCTGGTATTTAGTACGTCCTAGTAACTAAATCAATTAAAGGGAAGTATTAATTTACTTCCTTTTTTTTGTAACCTTTCTGGGCAATGTACGTATAACATAGTATAACCAATACAAAACAAGATGAAAACTAAAATCGAAACAATATTAAATGAAGTTCTACCTGAAAAATGTTTTAGACGTGTTTGGGATACCAAAACATTTTATGGCACACCTCAAATTGGTATTGCTTTTAGTGTTAGTGATTATAATATTAATAATGTTCGTAATCAGAAAATTCAAATGGTATCTTTAATCCTTGACCTAAACGAAATGGAATTACAACCACAATGTTTTGGTGGTTGTGGTGGTCAATCAATTTACAGAAAACCAAATTTAGAATTAAGGGAAGAAAAATATTTGGCAATGAAAAGCGTTAAAATTCCTTTTCGCAAGCCTAAAAGTGAAGAAAAATTTATCTTAGCAGCAATTAAAAGGTTTGCAGAAAATTGGTTAAAAGTGTTAAAAGAAAATCGGGAAGTATTAATGTATCAGGAATATGTTAACTATGATGAAATAATTTAACTAAAAGGTTACATTTCTGTAACCTTTTAGTTCAATGTACGTATAACAAGTATAACCAATACAAAACTAATGAAACTAATTACCAAAGCAATCGAGAAAGCATTTGAAAAGCAAGGCGACACAAGCCAGAAATCAATGTCCGATATTAAGATAATCATGAAACTTTTTGGTGGTGGTGCTTTTTCTTGCTATCTTTATGAAAAGTTGGATGAAGATACTTACATGGCGTTTGTAAATATTGGTGACCCTGAAATGGCTGAGTGTGGCACGGTTTCAATGTCCGAGATTAAAGCTATTAAATTTCCACCATTTGGACTTGGAGTTGAAAGAGATTTATATTTTAAACCATTGTCCAGATCATTAAAAGATGTTTATGACACCGTTAAATCTGGTGGTCACGTATAAATAAAAACTAATAGAAAATGAAAAATAGAATAAGAGGTTCTCCGAGATAGAATATACTATATAACATATAATTATAAAGAAAGTTAAAAGAAAAATAATGAAGTTAAATAATTTAGGTGGTTGAAATTCCATCGAATGAAACTTACGACAATGAAAAGATAAATATTGAGATGTACTCGCAAAAGGTTATGCAGAAATGTGTAACCTTTTTTTATTTAAAACGTATAATTTAATATAATCAAAACAAAAATATTGTGGCTAAAACAATTAATGAACAACGAACTGACAAGTTCATGGAGCTAATGAAAGCTATTAATGAACTTAATTGTCAAATTAATGCTGAATATAATCATGGTGGAGATTATGACAGTCAGGCTAAACGTGATGACTTTAAACAGTTCTTTGATGCTAAGATTAAGGCAGTAAATGATAGGTATGAAGAAATGAAAGATTTGTTGTAACCTTTTTAATTTTAATCCGTATAATAAGTATAACCAATAAAACAAACTATCATGTTAGATAAAAAAGGAACGTTTTTAGAAAAAAATCAATCGGTCTCAGTACCAAAACCAAATGAAACAGATATGCATAATTTCGCATTCTCAGGGACAATCATTGATGTATTGGAAAGTCGTGGTACTGTAATTGTTGAGGATCAATGTGGTGATGTTTTTGAAGTTGAAGCTGATCGAGTTGATGTTGAAGATTAAAATTTTCAATTTAATATTAAAAAAGGTTGCATAAATGTGTAACCTTTTTTTGTTTTATTCGTATAACTTAATATAAACCAAAACAAATATTATGAAACGTTTAGGATATTACGCAAAAGATGTTAACGATAATTTATTTCAATTCAGATGGAGTTTAAATAAGTTTGAAATATTAGTGGTTGATAGTTGGATTGAAAAAGACCCTAACGAATATGAAATACTTGAAATTGGGCATTTCATATCAGAATAGTTGTAACCTTTTTTTGTTTTATACGTATAAGAATTAGTGGTTTGTGTTTTGTTTCATATTCATGCTCCCAACATGAATTTATACCCTGCTGGTGGTTCGGCAGGGTTTTTCTTTTATGGTATAAAGTGTAACCTTTTTTAATTAATTACGTATAATTTAATATAACAAAAACAATTTATCATGTATATTACACCACAAGAATTCATCAAAGCTATTAAATCAGGTAAGACTGAAAGAGAATTGAATCTAATCATTGACCCTATTATTAGTCAATCAGAAGTCAATAGACTAATTAGATACGGTCATACAAATAAATCAGCCATTGAACATTTAAGTACTGACTATTCCGATGGGTTCACTATTTGTTCAGAATGTGGTTCACACTACGTTTTAGGTAAAGGATTTACAAAACATATGTCTAAGGGTTGTATTCATTGTGAAGGTGAAGAAAAACATAGGTGTTATCATGTTGAGGCAACTAGTCCAACATTTGGGGGTTTTCCTGCTCGAACTATGTGTATTATGTTTGATGATGGAATGAGTTATTGTAAAGATAAATTAAATGTTGAATTATTTAAACCAATGGTGTAACAATTTAAATTAAAACACGTATAATAAGTATAACCAAAACAAATTAAAATGAATACTTCAAGACACATATGGGAAGGGTGGACAGTACAAGACTTCATTGATGAATTGGAAGTTACATTTCCATTTCAAAACTTCAAAACAAAGGATGATGTTAAAAAGTGGTGTAAAAGTGAGCAACCATATTATAAAAAACATATACCTGAAGTTGCAAAACATTTTATTGCAAAAGCAGGTCTTTAAATTAAATATTAAAGTATAAAGATTTCAATCAATTAAAAGAAAATATTATGTGGTAATTGTTTTTTGTTTTGGTGGTTTGGATGTTCACGTTCTCAGCGTGAATTATAACCCTGCTGGTGGTTCGGCAGGGTTTTTCTTTTATGGTATAAAGTGTAACCTTTTTTAATTTAAAACGTATAACTTAGTATAACCAAAACAAATTATCATGACTAAAATAACAAGATTTAATGGTTATTCAATCATAACCGAAGAAATAAAAAGAGATTGGTCTGAAGATGCTTATAGTTATAAAGTAGTTGGAACAGACATCTATGATGAATGTGAGGGTGAAGATAATGCAATTGATTATGCTAAAAAAGAAATTAATTACATAGTTCATAAAGACTAATATCATGCAAAAGACATTTACATTTAAAAGACCTGAAACCAATTACAGTTGGTTATTATATGTTAATGGTACTGACAATAATATTCATGTATTTGGTGAAGATTAATTGTAACCTTTTTAATTAAAATACGTATAATATAATATAACCAAAACTAATTATCATGAAAGGAACTATTTACAAAAAAGTTAAAGAAATCAAATCAAGAATTGATTCAGGTGATACCACAACATTTGCAGAAAGAAATTGGGTAAATATTATAATGAAAAAAGAAAAAAAGCGTAAGAGGGAAAGGGTTTTAGTTGGGTAAAGATATTAAGAAATAAATTTAAAAGGTTATGCAGAAATGTGTAACCTTTTTTGTTTTATTACGTATAACTTAATATAAAGGGGTTGGTAGTCACAAGCTACCGAGAGAGTAGACTCCAAAGCACCTTATACTCTGGTTATTTATAATGATTTTGAATAAGAATTTTATTTTAATAATTGTAACCTTTTTTAATTAAAAGCGTATAAGAAGTATAACCAATCACAAAAACAAATTATTCATTAAAATCACAACAAAATGAAAACTTTAAAATTATCAGTAAACAACGTATTAAAAGGTTCAAAAGGTTTAAAACAACTAACCCCAACAAATGCAGCACTGGAATTAGTTAGTCGTTTAATGATTAATGAAGTGGTAATTAAATCAGAATCAAGCGTTATGGGACTTGAAGCTCATAAATTGTATTCAAGTAAAAACTATTCAAGTTTTAATATTGATGCAGTAAACCGTAATGGAATTGATGTTAAACGTGTGAAATATTTCATTGAACAATTCCAAAATGGTACGTTTGTTTATGTTCTTGGAACTTCATATGTAAATAGAATAAAGGACGATAATGGGAAAACAAAACTTGTTTTCCGTGATGGTGTGCATAAGGCAATCGCACAAATGTTATTGGGGTTACCAATTGTTTATATGATTTTAAATGAAGAAGTTAGTGCAGATATGATGGCACACTTTAATTCAAGCGTCAATCCAAAATGGAGTGTTAGTGATCATTTTTCTTCAGCACTTGCAGGTGGATATTCTTTAGCTATTGAGTTTGATAAAATTATTAATAATGCAGTTAATAATTATGGACTTGCAGTTAATAAAATTAAACCATCTGAATTATTTGGTTTGGTGAAACAAAGTACAAAACATTTTGGCGGTGGAATGTTAGCACCCCAAAGAGGTGATTATAATTCTGATACAATGGCAGAACAAACCAAATCGGAACAATTTAAAGATTTGTTAGATGCTTTTATTAGAATTAAAATTGCACTTAAATATGATCGTGATTGTTATAAAGTAACAAAGGAAACATTCAACCTACATTTCAACAAAACAATGAGTTTTAACTTAACTAGATTTGTACGAAACATTGAACAACAAACGATTGTACACGACAGTAAAGTTAATTCAATCAGAAAGGAAATTTTAAGAGTGAGCGAAATTTAATCAACGTCCATTTAATTTAAAAAGGTTATGCAGAAATGTGTAACCTTTTTTGTTTTATTACGTATAACTTAGTATAACCAAAACAAACTAAAATGGAACTAGTTAAGAGAATACAAAACAAAGGTTCATTGGTATATTCAAACATACCAAAAAAGAATATAGTTGTTGTTCGTAAGATAGAGTCATTACGACATTCAATCTATTCTTATTATCTTACTATTAAAGATAGGAAAAAAGAAAATGGAACTTATATAATTAAAAAACTTTCATTAGGTTATCGGAATCTAACATGGAATAGATTTGCAGGTTCTAAATCTTATTTTTGTTATGCAGATGCTGGTATATGTTATTCACTCACTAAAAAAGATAAGAACATATTTAAATTAAATAATAAAGTAGTTGCCATTAAATTACTTAAAATATTGCTACAAAACTCTCCAGAATATTTGTATGTATTAGTTAATAGAAAAAATGGTAACGAAACATATTTCGTATCCAATTCATGGTATAATTCAGACCATCATAAAAATTCGTTATTGATTTTAAAATAGTTAATAGTGTAACCTTTTCAATCAATGTACGTATAACAAGTATAACCAAAACAAAATAAGATGAACAATTTAAAACCAACTCCAGAGAATTTTGAAAACAATACATTACGTGCTGATTATAGTGGTCGTGGTGGTGGAATTGAAATTGATTTAACACCATTTGGAATCGAAGGTGAGAAAATGACTGCTTATCAAAACCATTTAGGTGGTGGTATGCTTGGAAGAGTTTGTTCGAGTAATACCATTAATGCCAATCATATGTTTGTTGAAGTTCAATTTCAACAAGAAATTGATGCAATTGCAACTGAACTTAAAAAGTATTTTCATTCGTTAACTAATCATTCTGAGGATGAATTTGAAAACCAATCATTTGAAGTAAATCAAAATATGCCAGCTAGTGCATATTAATTGTAACAATTTCAAGCAATGTACGTATAACTTAGTATAACCAATACAAAACAAAATGAAACAATTTATTAAAGATGTTCTAGTTGAAATGCACAGAACAGTTACTACTGATAAGTACGGACAAGTAGGTATGTTTAATTTCAGACCAAACCTTTTTGGTGATAGAAAAGACGAGGTTGAACAATATTGCAAAGACAACAAAGGAATACTACAATATTCTACATACGGAGGTGTTTGTGGAACTTATAAAGCATTTACTATCGAGGACAGAGATATTAGAAGTGCTTGTAGTGATGCGTTAAGTAAGAATGAAAACTATCTTAGAAACGTAAACTCTTGGTAGCAATGTACGTATAACCAAACTAAAAACAAATATCATGGCTAAAGCAAAATTCGTAAAAGAGATAACAGTAATTGACCCAGATTCTGGTGGTGAGGTTCAAGTATCATTGTTCAAACATGAACACGGTGGAATGTTCGGAATTGATAGTAGCTATATCGAGCAGGTATTGCCAGAAGAAGGAGATTGTATGATTCCTGACCCATTCGAAACATTCGAAGCAGGTGTTTATATATCCAATGATGGTGTTAAGTTATTGGGTGTTTAGTGTAACAATTTCAAGCAATGTACGTATAACTTAGTATAACCAATACAACAGAAAAGAAACTAATGGAAAAACCAGATGGTTAATGTCCATTAATGGTCAGATTGTAGAGGTTTTTTGTGATGGAGAATCCAGAACATATATAATACCTGAAATGATTGTTAAGACCGAAAAGAAATTAGAATATGTTTTTATTTATACCGAGAATAATAAACAATATCAATTTAAGTTTGAAGAAGATAAATTTCTGATTGGTGATATCTTTGATATGAATGGTGAACATTTAGATACTTTTGCTTCCCATGTATTTGGAGAAGATTAATTGTAACCTTTTCAAGCAATGTACGTATAACAAGTATAATCAAAACCAATATCATGGCAACAATTGAAGTAACACTAACGAAAAAAAAGATATTTACACTTGAACCTTTTGGTAAGTTTAATGTTAAGTTTCTGAAACGAACAAATAATGTAGCACCAAGAACAATTCCTACAACTGAATTAACATTCTTTCATGATGAAAGTTATCCACTTGGTAAGTTCGAAGGTGAATTTGTTAAACTAATGAGAAAACATAAAACTGACATCTTTACTGATGGTAGTTACGCAGGGTTCTATACAAGAACTGGTTCAGGAATGACAAGAGTCTATCATAAGAAATTAGGAATGTACAAAGATAATGAGAATGGTTTTAAAGCCGTGATCGATGGTGATTTAAAATAAGATATTTGTTTTGTGTTTTGGTTAGTTCTGCGTTCTCAGCGCAGACATATACCCCACTGGTGGTTCGGTGGGGTTTTTCTTTTTCATAATGTTCAATAATCAATGTCCGAGTGTAACCTTTTTAATTAATGTACGTATAATAAGTATAACCAATACAATTTATCATGACTAAGAAAGATTTTATCAAAAACTGTGACTTCCACGTTTATACTGGTGGTGGTGGAAAAAAACATAACGTTATATATTTCGATTATAAGATTATTAGGGATGAAAATGCTGAACCAGATGAACTAATGGGCAAGCCAATAATTGCCAGAGGGTTTAAATATGGTATTGCTCTGGACATCAAAGATGGTACTAAAGCCGAGTTGATTAAGCTTGCTTATAACTGGATTGTAAAGGAAATTGAATTGCCTTGGTATGTTCGTTATAAGTTAGCTGAAACCGATGTAA
>Ga0210003_1005153_pt1 | contig 10098 bp, 6 predicted proteins | sample LantaG_FD_182804 | JGI IMG/M metagenome (GOLD analysis project Ga0210003, IMG submission 182804) | Deep subsurface microbial communities from Baltic Sea to uncover new lineages of life (NeLLi) - Landsort_02402 metaG (SPAdes) (version 2) | ecosystem: Environmental > Aquatic > Marine > Oceanic >...
GTCCTGCCCAGTTGCGCGTGCGGCGGCCACTGCGTTGTGACTGCGGCTTTCGAGCTTGACGTTGTACGGCGGGTCCATGTTGACGAGATTGATCACCGCGCCATCGAGCAGCAGATCAACGTCTTTCCCGCTGGCAGAGTCGCCGCACATCAGCCGGTGGTTTCCGAGCACCCAGATATCGCCGCGCTGCGTGATCGCCGCATCCGGCGGTTCGGGGATATCGTCGGCGTCTGTCAACCCCTCTTTAATCCCCGCTGCATCGTTGAGCAGCTTGCCAAGCTCCTCCTCATCGAAGGCGAGCATGTCGAGGTCGAAGCCGCTGCTCTGCAGCTCTGCGAGTTCGATGGGCAGGATTTCGAAGTCCCAGCCGGCCAGCTCGCCGGTCTTGTTGTCGGCGATCCTGTATGCTTTCACCTGCTCGGGCGTGAGGTCCTTGGCCACGTGCACGGGCACCTTCGCGAGACCGAGCTTCTTCGCCGCCTTCCATCGCGTGTGGCCGGCGATGATCACGCCGTCGGTGTCGACGACGATCGGCTGCTTGAATCCGAACTCCTTCAAGCTGGCCGCGACGGCGTCCACCGCCTTGTCATTCAGGCGTGGGTTGCGCTCGTAGGGCTTGATGCCATCGATGCTGCGAAGCTCCACTCTGAAACTCTGAACCATCGTTGTTTCTCCTGTCTTGCACAAATCACACACGTTCGATTCGTTTGCGGCTGCGGAGGTCAATCACCAACCTCACCAGCCATCTTGCCAATTGTCCAGTCCCACGGCACGTGCCGATCTCGCTGCAACTGCGCGTCGACCAGCCCGCGCAAGTCGTCGGGCACCTCGAGCTGCTCGGCGTGCGCCTTCGCAGCTTTCGCCACTTCGTCGATGTGTCGATTGATGTAGTGAGCCTTCGCAGCCCGACGGAAAGCGCGCTCCAGCGTCTGCGCGTCCGGGACAACCTTCCCCACGCCGAGAGCGTCGAGCTTGCCCTCGATCCACGCCACGAGCGCGTCGGAGGTGAATGCGTTCAACTCAACACGCTCGCCCCAAAAACCACCCCTGTTGTGTTCGTGGCCCCGGCATAGAAACTTGACCTCCGCCGGCGTGGCGCCGTTTTCGGTCAGGTTTGTCGTTGGATCGCTCTTACCATGTACAACTTCTTCCGCCGGAAGATCGAGAGCTTCCACGTCCTCGAGCCGCAGCCCCAGGTCGACCACGCGGTCGGCATGCGCCGCGGCGAACTCATACCGCCGGGTGCTGCGCTGCAAGGTGCCCGCGATGATAAAACCTGACTTATCGAAGTCGCGCACCACGAGCAGGGGGACGTCGTGTTCGGCACACAGCTTGTCCACGAGCAGCCGGCTCGCCGTGGTGCTTACGCCCTTCGTGCTCATTATGGCAATGTCGTACCGCTCGGCCAGGCGGACAGCCTCGAACAATGGCAAAAAACCTTGCTTTTCAATGAGCATGATCGCACCATATCGGTGGCGCGGGCCGCTTGTCGGAAATGACTGGGTATCCTGCCGCGCAGCACCCGGCAGCTCCGCCAGCCGCGACTTTTGGTCTGCGAGATATTCCCGCACAGCTATCGTGCCCAGCGGCACCGACAGCCCTGTGTGCGGCTCCGTCAAATGCCCGCGCGCGTCAAACACAACGTCCCAATCGGCGGTCTCCTCGGGATGGTTCAGCAGGTAGTTCGGCAGCAACGTTTGTGTAAAATAGCTGTCAAACCCCTTCCCGAGGACCTTGCCCACAAGCTCTTGCATCGGCCCCCGTGCCTGATACATTACCTGCCTCGCGTGGGCCGGCAGCGTCCCGTTGGCACTCGCAGCGAGATAGGCTTGCGACATGACACGGTCGGCTGCCTCGACTTGTGTCCAGCGCCTGCGTGGCCTGCTCATGCGCTCGCTTCTTCGTGCGGCGCTCGCCGCCTCACGCTCTTCGGCCTTGCGAGTCTTGCACCACTTCGCGGTGATCGCCGTGATCGCGTCGCCGACGGCCTTGTCCACGGCGGGCAGCAATTTCACAGCCGACTTGCCTCTGTCGAGATAGTCAATGCGAGGACTGGCCAGATGCACTACCACGACGACCGGCTCGTCGCTCGCTGCTCGCTGCTGCGCCAGCAGTGCATTGAGGCCCTGGTAGCCCAACAAGCGGCGGAATGGATTGATTATGGCAGGCGACCAGTTCACCCCGGTGATGACGCGCCTATCCGCCGGCTCCCCAGCGAAGGCGCTTGCATGCACTGCGAATGCTGCCTCCACTATCCACGGCAGCCCCTCTATCGTCCCTTCACACTTCCGATACTCGAAAGTGTCGGCAGCGCAGCCCAACAGAAGCATCTGTCGTGCAAGCCCGTCGCGTCCGATGACGCCCAGCAGCGCCGGCTTGACCGGCTTGCTTTGCTGCTGCATCGCCAGCAGCAACTTCTCCACGAGCTTCAGGTCGAGTTCACCGTCGACTACGAGGTCGGCCAGGGCCGCACCTGTTAGACCACTATCGGCAGCGACCCGCTTCTGCTTAGCGGTGCTGCTCAGTCCTCGGAACTCACCAATGAACTCCCGCACCGTCCGGTGCCGGCCAGCGTCGGCGTCGCACCCAATGTATGCACCGATCAGCCGCGCCATGTTTTCCGGCTCATACCAGTGCGCCGAGGTCGGATCGTTGGGCCGCCACTTCCGCCACGCCGCGTCGCCCGCCTCGTAAGCCCGCTCGCCGTGCCAGTCCACGCACAGCGTCAGGTGCGGATTCAAAACGACAGCATCCGAAGCCAATTGTAAAAATCGAGGTTTCGCCTCCTCCAAAATTCTGCTAGCTGAAAGTGGCCACTGCGCCCTGATGGAGGTGCCGTTTCTTGCATTTGCCGGCTCGGTCGTGATGGTAACGATAGGCTCAGAACGCACCCGGTCGAGCCGCATTTCGATGCTGTAGGCCACGCCGCGGGTCGTGATCTCCACGGTGCCCGCGTCGCCGTCGAGCACGAAAGGCATTGCCAGCACGGTCTTGAGTGCGTTAGCTTGTTTGCCTCTATCCGGCGAAACATACGCCTCGCGTGAAGATACGCGGACGCTGAAGTCCGTTATCCGTCGGATCGTCGATTCCGGCATGCCCGGGCCGTTATCGGTGATCGTGATGCCGTCGACGTCCACGGCCACGGCCACGACGGGCGCGACCCCAGCCTCCTCGCAGGCGTCGAGCGCGTTGTCCAGCAGCTCCTTCAGGATCACTAACGGCCAATCATCCACCTCGTGCCCGCACTGCGCGATGAGTTCCTTCCTCGAGCAGAAATCGAGCGCTCGAGAAGTTGCGAAAACCGTTCTTGCGAGTGCGGGGAGATCAAAAGTCAGCATAGTCACCTTTCTTCAAATCAGTTCAAATCGGACATCGAAAAGAAAGTCTCTTTCATCGCGTGACTGTTTCGCGAGGCATTAACTGCGAATTCGCACGGGAAGGAACCAATTTGTTGTCGCGTCTTGGCATCGTAAGCGTGGCTATTTCTCAACATGCTGTGTTGTGTTTTCCTGAACCTCCCGTTGAAGGTGTTTGTATGCCATTTGCCCGGCCGCTTGAGGGTCGAGTTGACCGTCTATGGACGCAATAGCCTCGCGCTCGTCGAAGATGTAAAGCAGGTCATCGGCGTCCGATCGCCCTTTGACGAGTGCCTCGGCCTGTCCCCTGAGTTCAGAAGGCTCGGAAAGGTTGCTTTCGCCAATCGTGTCGCTTTCCCCTATTCCCCCTATTGGTGCCTCTGCTTTGTTCCTATGGAAATGGCGGATTCCTCTATGTTCCCCTATTCCCCCTGACGTTTCAGACATTTGTGTTATATCTGGTTGTCTCATGTCTCTCTTGCGTATTTCCATACATGACTCATTGCTCTGTCCGCAATTTAAGAAATCCCGAAGGGAATAGGGGAGAATAGGGGAAACAGCCGTTTCATTAGGGGAGCCTATAGGGGAGAAATCGGTTTCCATAGGGGAAACAGCGGCGCAGATGAAGCGATACGTGCGGATGTCCCTACGCAACTCATCGTGGCCGGCAGCCCGCTCGATGCGCATATCGCCGATGGTGATCGCGTCGCTACCTTTGAAGCAGAGCGCGAGTTTCCGTCCGATAGCCTGAAGAACGTGTTTACGGACGGGCTCGTCGCTGATGTCGCCTCCTGCCTCAGGCAGGCCTGGCACCTCGACAAGCGAATTTTCGGAAATGATTTCCAAAATATCGCTTGCTCGGAGAGGTATGTCGAGACTTTCGGCTTGGCGAACGGCCAGCGCTACGCTTCTCAACCAGTTGAGCACAGGAGTGCCCATGCGGATTTGCGTCTCGCGGTGGCCGTCCAGCAGCGGCGGGGCATGAAAAATGTTCTGCACGATCCAGTCAAGCGTCCGAGCCCAGGCTCGGAAATCGTGGCGTGTCTCATTCGTCTTCGGCTTGCCAGCCGTATGCCACGCTCGCACCACAGAGAAGACGGCCCCGAGGTAGCGTGGCTGGTTGGCGCGGACGTGGTCGAGAATGTCGCCTTCGGGATATTGCCTGAAGCGATAGCCATGCAGCTGTTTCAGCAAGGAGACGCACGCCGAGCGATTCGCGAGGTCAATCGTGATGTCAGCCTGATTGCTGGTGAGCTGCACCAAAGTCCGCCGGGGATCGATCTCAACCGCAGCCATGTATGGTGTTCGTGCGAAGAAACTGTCCTCAGTCAAAAATGACTCGACGGCTGGCGAATCGATGGCACCTCGAACATTGTCAAAACTGATGAAGTTGTAGCCACGCAGAAGTGCTGACGCGAAGCTCTCCTCCAGGCTGCCCACGCCGCCTTTCTTCTGTGTGACCGTCTTGACCTTGCAGGAATAAATGGCGGCCGTCAACTTGTTTCTAAAGCCCTTACCCGTCTGCGACTGATCGGCCTCGCCGAGGTCGACCGGCGCCCGGCCACCGAGGAATGCGCCGAAGATCATTGCGGGCGTGATCATCGCTGCTAGTGCCCTGGCTCGATCGGACGGCGTGGCGAAACGGAAATCGGCGATCATCTCACTGAGCAGCACCGTGGCCTCGCTGAGCTCCACCTCGGGTACCGGATCGCCGAAGGCGAGGATGCCCGATTCGCGGTCGTAGGAACTGATCTGGATGAGCTGTCCATCGCGTTCGATGGGCACCGGGCAGCGGGAGAGCACGCGGATAGGAGGCAAGGCATTGCGGAAAGCACTGCAATCCTGGATTAGTTTGGCGGTCTGTTCGCTGCAAATGGTCTCGGTCGCCGAGAATCCATTCCGACTCCGCACGTAGGTCATAAGTGTGCTGACCGTTTCGAACGCGCTTGCCAGCGATGTCGGCTTCAGTGTCACCAAGATCGGCAGACTCTCGTCGTCACGTCCCACCGTCACCGCGGAGCCGCCGCGGATGAAGTAATTACCGGTTTGGGCCAGCAGATTACCAAGCCTCTTGGCGCTTTCGAGGATGGTCGTCGGCCCGCCGGGCAAAAAGACTGTCGCAAACTGGTTCTGCTCGGGCTGCGAAGGATCGAACGCGACATTATGGGTCGATGTGCTGGCAGCCTCCTTCTGTACCGGCCTGACCTCCAGCACGAGCAGTCGTCGCATAAGATCATCGGTATCGATGTCAGGCTTGAGCTTGCTCACCTCTTTGGCGAATCGCCGACGCGCGGCGGCGTCTTGAGTATCAAGGCGGTCGGCATAAAGAGGGAGCGCATCAGCACCGCCTGACCACGTGAATATCTTGACCACCGGTCGGCCGCGCCTTTGAGGCTCGGCCAGAAGCAGAAGTTCGGGCGGACTGACGGCCTCGAGAATGCAGCCTCGCACGCTCGACAGATCGGCCGACCAGTCCGAGACAAGTTGCTTAGTCCAATCGCGAAGGTCTTTGATGCCGGCCAGCGGGAACGCCACGGGCACGGGCCTGCCCCACGCGGCCTCCAGCTTGCGGGCAACGCACCCGGCTCCTTCTTTCCCCGGCCAGCGTCCATCGTCTTTGCGATCGTTCTCTCCGAGAATAATTACACGACGCAGACGGCAGGCTTGGGCTATGTGCTCAGCGCCCCCGACATTGCTGGGCCTGCCGATGACGCTCAGTCCAACAGCCCGACCGGCCAGCACATCGCTTGCACCTTCAACGATGAGGATCGGGTCAGGCATTTCCCTCCAATAGATCGGAAGCGTAAGTCCCCGGCGGAAGCCAGCCGGAGCCGACTTCCCGCCCAAGGCGGTGCCCTCGGCGTCAGTCTTGCCGTCGATGGCGCTCTGCGGGAAGCGATAGCTCATCCCGATAATGCGCCCCTGACCGTCGCACTCCGAGAAGACCCACGCGCCGGTTGCCGTCTGGTCACCATGATGGCGAGCGGCTTCACTCCAGCCGGTCCTCAACGCATCGAAGGCGCATTCGGGGAGCCCAAGTTCCTCGGCCAACAGCACCCGCCGTTCTGAGGTGAAGGCATCCTCGAGTCCGGTGAAGATTTCAGCGGCATCAGGCTTAGAGGGGGGCCGCGCAACCTGCTTTCTGGCCGGGCGTTCGAACTTCGGAAGCTGACGATACTCTTTTCCTGCCTCCACAAACATGGCCGTTTGCCCGTCTTTGGCTGTGCCTCTGAACGTGTAGCCTGACACCTCCGGCGGGGACGGCGGCCGCTTGCAGAGGATCAAGCCGTCTTCGCGGCGCCCGCACCAACCTTTCTTCCCGCAGATTGGACATGCTTCGCGGGTGTACTCCTGCACGGTTTTCAAATTTCTGCCCTCCGCAAGATCTCGTCTGCCACGGCGAGGGCTTTCTGGCGCTGTTTTGACGTGATTGGGGATCGCCTCAGAGACGGCGGCAGAGATCGTGTGTCCGGCGGAACGCGTGCGTCGAGTTCGGTAAGGCGATTGAAGAAACGCTGTAATGCGGCGTGCGTCGTGCAGATTTTCCTCCCCACGCGAACGTAACGAAGCTGCTCGCCCCTCAAACCTCGTCGGCACCACCGCCATAATGTCGAGACGGCGATTTTCCTGCCATCAATTTTCGGCAGTAACTTCGCTGCCTCGCTCAAGCTCACGAGTTCATCAGTCGGAGCGTCCAGCGATATAGGAGAGTTGGAGGGCCTGTCAGTTTCCATCGCAACCCTCCCAGTTGCTTTGCGCTCGCTGAGCCAGAGCATCGCCCACCGCCGCTGGATTGAATAGAAACCCGCGGCCGATCCTGAGGCAAGGGATGCGACCGGCCAGTGCTTCAGTTTTCAGCCAAGCCGGAGGAACTTTGAGGAGTCGCGCCGTTTTAAGTAGATTTGACAGTTCGTTCATACTGCCAAATTATAACGCGGCTGCTGTGCGCGAACTGTGGTGCCAACTGTGGTTTAAACTGTGATTATTCTGTGATTAGGATGTTGTAGTGGAAAAAACTGGTATGAAGCGCGATTTGGGGGACTGCTGGAGGGGATATAAGGTCAGGCCATTTCGTTCGGTTCAGCCAAGTAGTAAACGCCCTTGCTGGCTTTTTGGATCATGTTTTTCCACGCCGGGTGAAGCTTCCTCTCGCGATCTCGAAACAGATGATCCAGTCGGAAATGGTCATTGGCACTGCCGACCTTCTCTGCGATGGTAAGCTCTGACAGGGTGTGCTTGCCGCTTACCCATTCTTCCCACAAAGCTCGAATTGCTTCGGTTTGTTGCCCCTTGGTGAAGGAATACCGGGTGCCGAACCAGACGACCGAGGTGAAATCATCGCTGTGGGAGGTTTGCTCTTTCACACATTCAGGTGATGCGGGATGCGGGGGTACGTCTTTGCCGTTCGATGCCTGATATGCCTTGGCTTTCGCGTCGAGGTTCTTGCTCCATCGCCTTCCCTTGCTTCCGGACTTCGATTCATCCCCACGCTCTGCCGGCATCGCGCGCCCAATCTCTACATCACTATAGCGACGAAGCTCATTGAACTCGAGAACCGTCTGCAGTCGCTCGCGCCGTTTTCGTCGTCGGTCAGACTCGCATTCAACACCAGCCCTTCGGGCGGCTTGCTGTTCGCTGAAACAAGCGGAAAGCCGTGTGCTCTTAAGGAAAGCCTTCAGCTTAGCGCACTCGACAGCAGTGAGTTCGGGAAAGTCCTCCTGTCGCTCGTAGATATCGGCGATTTCCTCAGGTAATTCGGAATAACGTCTCGCCGAATGTCCGCGGGAGGAGTCCATGTTCGTTTCCAGTTGTAGTCTCGACGGCGAAGAAAGGATTCGGCGGAGGAACTCCAGCCGGGTTGCCGGTCTGTTGGGCTATCTCTCCGCACATTTAGAAACTCCATCTCTTATCATACGACTCCTCCATGCCAAATTCAAGATCGAAGGACAGCAGTCGCAGTCCTGCCTCATCATGCAGGCGCAGCAGCACAACGTTTGTGCATTCCGTCCGGCCGCTACTGCCTTCATCCCACCTTCATGATTGCCTCAATCGCCTGCCGCTCATCCTGTTCTGCATACACCTCCGTGATCGCCGCCGAACGGTGCCCCAGGATGATCCTTGCTGCTTCGATGCCGAACTCCTTGCGAAGCTCGGTGGCGGCGTTGTGCCTCAGCTGGTGCGGGTGCCACCGATGAGCCTTCTGCCACGCAGCCAGTTCGGCTTTCTGCTCGGGCGTCAAGCGCGCTTCCCACTCGGCGATGGTTTCATCCTCGCGCTTTGCCAGCGGCTCCGGCGCCGGAAACGCCTCATCGCAGGCGCGGGCGATGGCGCGGCGATAGCTGTCGGACGTGTATCGCTCGCCGACAGTCCATTTCGGTTTGCGCCTGCGATTGCTGCCTGGGATATTGCCGCAGGACAAGGGAGTGATGCGCTCATCGTGCAGCCGCTCGCGCCGTTCGGTCTCGGCCTCTGCCGGCGAGAAGCAAAATGTCTGCGGATCGCGCAGCAGGAATGGCGTCAGCACCTGCTGTGCCCGAGGCCCAATGTAGATTTTGCGCTCGTGCCCGTGCCAGGCGGTCTTGTGCTCCTTCGGCTGATATATCCACACGCTCTTGTCCGGCGTGAGTTTTTCGTCGCCGCGGTCGATGTCGCACGGCCGCATCCGCGCGATTTCACCCGCACGCGCACCGGTGAATAGCTGCATCTGGATCATCGCCCACACCTGCCGTGAGACGAACGGCTTGATGGCGTCCACCGCTTCGGTTGCCACCGGCTTCACCGCTTCGAGGTCAGGCGCATCGCTGCGACCGCGTTTGAGTCCCGCCACCGACTGCAGCCCGATCAGCATCGAGCTGGGGATCAGCTCGTCGCTTACGCCCCATTTGAAGACGTGGCGGATGCGGTTGACTTGCTTGTTGATGTACAGCCTGCTCCAACTCTTCTCGACCATCGTCTGGCGCACTGCCTTCAGGGATCGCGGGCCGAAGTCGATTGCCGGCGTTTCGCCGTATAGCTGGTTCACCGGCCGCAGTGCCAACCGAAACTGTTCGAGCTCCTTGTTGCGGCCGTCGGTTTCTGTCCGATAGTACTGCTCGGCGTGCAGCCAGAAGCGAGCGAGGAGTTCCTTGACGGTGATGCTGTCGGGGTGGGCTGGGAGTTGTCGCCCGGCCGCCATCCACTCGGCGAGGGCTTGATGGTATCGCTGCTCGGCGGCTGGGGTCTGGGGCTTGCCGCAGTAGATCGCCTTGCCGCTCAGGACGACGTAGGCCTGCCCACTGGCTTTGTGCGTACGCAAAGAAGGCACCCGCCGACTCTTGTTGGAATCCTGCGCGTGCCTTCTAAATTCGGGTTGGCTCGACGTCGACTTGTTCATGGCCGCTCTCCCGTAGTAAGCGAGTATGTACTCGCATTTCCTATGGGTTACGGCCGCTCCGTCTCGTCGAGACGGTCGTCGCAACTCGCGACGTCAGCCAGACTTAGGTGTTGGTAGCGGGGGTGGGATTCGAACCCACGACCTCCGGGTTATGAGCCCGACGAGCTACCGGACTGCTCTACCCCGCGATTCTTACTCTATTATAACACAAAATCGCTCCGTGTCAAGTGTTTTTCATGATGGAGCCTTTTGCGTTGCAGCCGAATCTGCCTGCTGGAGATTCCCGATCCGCCTCTTCGATAGGCCGTTTGGCCCCGTTTCCTGCGGTTTTGCGGCCTGATACGGCCCAATGGCCGTCTGAAAGCACCA
>Ga0210003_1005154_pt1 | contig 10098 bp, 5 predicted proteins | sample LantaG_FD_182804 | JGI IMG/M metagenome (GOLD analysis project Ga0210003, IMG submission 182804) | Deep subsurface microbial communities from Baltic Sea to uncover new lineages of life (NeLLi) - Landsort_02402 metaG (SPAdes) (version 2) | ecosystem: Environmental > Aquatic > Marine > Oceanic >...
CGAGGTTGTAGTTACTGTAAGCACACCTGTTTGTCCTGCTACAGTAACTGATATTGATGGCAATGTGTATAATACCGTACAGATAGGTTGCCAATGCTGGATGCACGAAAACTTAAATGTAACCAATGACCCATTAGGTAATCCTATTACAAAATATTGTTACAATAATATTGCTGCATATTGTGATACTTTTGGCGGATTTTATGATTGGTATAATGCTATGAATGGTTCTACAACACCTGGAATTCAGGGTATTTGCCCTGATGGATGGCATATGCCACGAGACTGTGAATTTGTAACACTGATGGAAAAAGTTGCTGAGCTTTATGGAGGAACTACTGCTGATGTTGGTGATAAACTAATGAAAAGCGGTGAAACACCTGACAGGTGCTTTGGAATCACACCCCCATGTGGTGTTAGTGGCTTTGATGCTGCTCATCCGGGGATGGGGCTTTCTTGGGGCGGTCCTCCAACATCGTGGCTTGGCATATATGATTATTCATACTTCTGGACATCAAATTATGAAATTTATAGCTCCACACATATCTGTAGATATGTAACGAAAATAGGCTCCTTTCGTAGCATGGTTTGGGCTAACGTCTATCCGCTTGAAGGTATGAGTATTCGTTGTGTAAAAGACTAATATAAAATATAGATAAACAATCGTTCTTTGATAAAATGAACCCGTTTTTTAGGGTTAAAAACAAGGCATAAAGGCACAGAGGCAGAAGGCACAGAGAAAATGAATAATTGAATTGATGAATTGCCCTGACATTTATGTCGGGGGTTGGAATTTATAGAAGATAAGGGCTTTAGCCCAAATTTTAAATCTTTAACAGCACAGAAAAATAATCGTTCTTTGATAAAATGAACTCGTTTTTTTGCTCGAAAAAGCTAAAAAGCTGAAAATGAACGTGTAAGAGTCACGGAAAGACGTCATAGCATGACTCAAAGACATCATAGAATGGCTCAAAGACGTCATAGCGTGACTCAAAGACGTCATAGAATGACTCAAAGACGTCATAGAATGACTCAAAGACGTCATAGAGTGGCTTAAAGACGTCATAGAATGGCTCAAAGACGTCATAGCGTGGCTTAAAGACGTCATAGAATGGCTCAAAGACGTCATAGAGTGACTCAAAGACGTCATAGAATGACTTAAAGACATCATAGAATGGTTTTAACAGGTAAGCATGTAAATAAATAATAGTTATAAATAAAAACAAGAAATCATGGCACAACAGTATTATTTCCCGACAAGGGATGAACATTTGGATGAATGGGTTGAGAATTTCATCACACAATTAGCTACTGTGGCTTCAGGGCTGGGCATTGAGAACCAGGAAGTAACTGATGCTACAACACTGAAAGATAATTTTAAACAGGCAATGAATGATATTGTTACAAAAGATGCAGAAAAACGTCAGGCTGTAGGAAGAAAAAATAACAATAAAAAAATATTGGCTGCTTTTATCCGTCCTCTGATACAGCGTATAAAAAATCATCCTGATTATTCACCTACAGAACATGGTACTATATTACGTATCATAGGTCCTGAAGAAGTAATTGACCTTTCATCACTAAAACCTGTATTAAAAGCCGGTTTGGATGCAGACCGTCCAAAAATCATCTGGCAAAAAGGTCCAGTTGATGGTATTATAATCTGGGTTGACCGTAATGACGGCAGGGGGTTCAAATTTTTAACTATAGACACCAAGCCCGATTATGTGGACACATTTCCTGTGCCTGAAGACAAAGACTCGGTGGTATGGAAATACAAAGGCAGATACATCATTGACGATAAAGAAGTAGGGCATGAGTCGGAAGTGGTTTCCATCACAGTAACAAAGACAGGGGAAGATTAAAACAATAGATGCAAGACATAAGTATCAAGATATAAGACAAAAAAGACAAGGCACAGAGGGGCAAAGGCAGAAGGCACAGAGAACAAAGTAAAGAGTAGTTAGTAGTAAGATGATTAGAAAATGAGTAAATGTGCAGATTAAAAGCAAGGAAATCCCCCTTGTGTGTTGGTTTTGTGTGTAAGAGAAGGGGGGTGTGATAGCTTGTGTGCAGGCAGGGGGATGTTGAATGACAAAGCACAAAGATAGAAGGTATAAAGAAAATTAAAAATCAAAATATAAAACAGTTGTCATAGCGAGGAGTGTAACGACGAAGCTATCTTTTAATATTATGAAATATATTAAATTAACAGGAAAATTTATATTAGCATTAAACATTCTAAGCACTATAGTTGTAGCCCAGAATCCGCCTACACCAGTTGATGATTTTCTCATTGCTTCTTTTTGTACAGGTAATGATATATTATGGGATGGAACTCCACCTGCAGGATGCACTATGTACTGGCAGTCTTCATGTGCAGGTACTTCTTTGGCAAATTCAGGTGTTAGTTATTTTGCTACTACTGCCGGCACATATTACATCAGGGCAAGAAATAATACAACCAGCTTATGGAGCGAATGCAGAGCAACGTCTCCTGTATCCGGCGCTGTAGTAGTTGATGACCCGGGTAATCCTACAGGTACAACTCCTGCATGTGGAAGCACCACCCTAACACAGGATGTCGCCGGACCTCCTGCCGGAGAAACCTGGTACTGGCAAGGTACTACTTGTGGTACTTCTACTCTTTTGGGTACAGCATCAACATATAGCGCTACATCTACAAATACTTACTATATCAGGTCCAGGGAACCGTTAGCCGGTCCTATGGGTTGTTGGTCAGAGAACTGTGGTAGTATAGATGTTACTGTAGATGCTCTGTCAGTAGGAGGCACAGTAACCGGCGGTTCTACTATCTGTTATGGAGCAGTTAGCGGAGAATTAACCTTATCAGGCGAAACAGGTTCCGTAACAAAATGGCAATCTTCCACAGATTCCTCTGCATGGAGCGACATAACAAACACAAACACTACTTATACTTCCGGCCCTTTGACTGATACAAACTGGTATAGGGCTGTAGTACAAAGTGGAGTATGTGCTTCAGAAAATGCTACACCCACAAAAGTTATAATAAAGCCAGAACCAACTACTATAACCAGCACAAGCTCTGTAGCAAATTGCTATTCAAAAGACGAAAACAACTGGGTGTATTATGTTAATGCATCCAATGAAATTCTGACTGCCATTACCGATTACACAGGCGGTAATTTCTTAGGCTCAACAGATGTAGAAGCAACTATTGACGGCTCAGTTCAGAATTATAACGGACGACCTTATATGCAGAGACATATAGGTATTACTCCTGCAACAGTAGCTACCAGTTCAAGAGTAAGACTGTATTTTACCCAGACAGAATTAGATGCTCTTAATACTGCCGATAATTCGGATAATTATACAGTTAATGATGTGCGGGTTACAAAATTTGTAGGAGCGATTACTTCCCCGACAGGTACAGGGACATCAGTATCAGGATTGACTATAACTCCTAATATACTAACCAATGTTCATGCAGTTGAGTTTGATGTCAGTAGTTTCTCAACCTTCTTTATGCATTTTGGACCAGTAGGCAGTCCATTACCCATTGCTCTGGTTGATTTCCGTGCAGCATACAAAAACGAACAAGTTATACTCAATTGGGTAACAGCATCAGAGGTGAACAATGATTACTTTACTGTTGAACGAAGTACCGATATGATAAACTGGGAAATGGTAGCTATAATAAACGGTAAAGGAAACAGCAACAAATTGGTATATTATAATACTGTAGATGATGCACCTTATCCACAGCTTACTTATTATCGCCTGAAACAAACAGATTATGATGGCAAGTATGAATATTTAGATATTGTAACGGTTGACTGTGACACATCGGAAAAAGATTTTGTAATCACTTTAATAAATATAACACAGGAGAAAAATTTGATAATCCATTTCACATCAGCAGAAGGCGAGTTGTATCGTGTAAACATCTTTGATGCAATGGGCAAGCAATTAATAGAAGAAAACTATATCGTCGTTGAAGGGAAAAATATGTTGCAATTCGATGTGAAAAATTTCAGGCAAGGTATTTACATGGTTACTATCCGAAATGATGCTAAAAATAAGACTATAATAAAAAAAATAGTAGTTCACTAAGCTAAGAATTATGCAAAATCTTAATGAAATTATTTTAAACATTAAAGCTTTAACATTATGAAAACAAAAATTACTTGTATCGCATTATTTATTGTACTTATAATTAACAGTGGAATAAATGCACAAATCATTTATACAGATATAAATCCAGATACTGTATTGGATGGAAGCAGCACTCCTCCAATTTTTACAGCTTACTATTATTTAAATTTAGATAATGATATAACCGAAGACTTTAGAATGGGGCATTGCGAAGCAAAATTCCCTACTGCTGCAAATATTACCCCCATTAGTACGGGAGAAATTCTATATGATAATAGTATTACAACCAGAAACTATGCTCTTGCTTTAAATTACGGTGCCACAATAGACAATAATAGCTCAACATGGATAAATACTATTTCTTATTTAGGCTATGACCATGCTCTTCAAGGAGTTAATCTGGAAGGAAATTGGGTTGGGGTTTCGGATAAATATTTAGGGCTTAGAATAAATTTAAATGGACAATGGCATTATGGATGGGCAAAATGTGATTTAGATGCTCAAATAGGCACTTATACTATAAAAGAATATGCATATAATGCCACACCTAATCAGGGAATTACAGCAGGAGACAAGGGTCCAGTAAACATCAAAGAAAATTTCTCTGATAATATCTCCATCTATTCTCATAATAAAACATTATTTATTGATTTTAAAGATACAGAAATCAACAATGGTAAAATAAAATTATTTAATCTGATAGGACAAGAAGTTAAGACGACTCCTATTAGTAATTCTAAAATAGAACTTGATTTAAATAATATTGATGCTGGCATATATATAGTAAATATTTATAATAAAATTGCTTCTATCAATTATAAAATCAATATAGAATAATGATAAAAATAAAAAGCTACGCTATAATGGGTGCAAAATTTTTCTACCGGCAGAGTAGAAGTCTAATCGTGTGAGAGAGCTTTCTCCTTGTGAGATAAGCTTCTCATGCGTGCGAGATAAAAAATAAATGTGCAGATGAATTGATGTGAAAAGGTGTAAATGAAAAACGAAAAAATTTAATTAATCATGGCTGTAAAATATTATTATCCCATAACAGACGAGGCACTTGACGAGTGGCTGGATAACTTCACCACGCAACTGCCTTTAGTAGCATCCGATTTGGGCATCAAAAATCTCGAAGTAAACCAAGTGCAGGCTTTAGATGCTGATTTTAAGCAGTCGTTGAATGAGGCCTATATAAAAGAAGCAGAGAAACGTGCTGCTGTAGGGCAGAAAGACAGTGACAAAGAAGCCCTGATAAATTATTACCGACCGCTTATCCAGCGCATCAAAAATATGCCGGCTTACAAAGAAGGAGTGCATGGACAACTATTGCGTATAGTAGGAGCCGAGCAGATAATTGATAAAGATAACCTGAAGCCGAAACTAAAAGGCACATTGGATGCAGGTCGGCCAAAAATAAAATGGACAAAAGGCCCTGCTGATGCATTGAAAATTTATGTTGATCGCAACGACGGACAAGGCTTGCAGTTCTTAACTATTGATACAGAACCCTATTATATTGACACCACGCCTGTTCCTCCTACTATGGATTCAGTCGTGTGGGGATATAAGGGTATCTACTTAATTGATGACCAAGAAGTAGGCAAATATTCGCACAAGATTTCCATTGCAGTTACCCGCGAAATAAATGGCGAACCGCAGGAAGTTGAAATTATACTTATTACTGACCAAAGCACACTACAGCAGGTTGAGATAGGCATTAGTGGTACGGGTAACTTCATTATTCACTGGGGCGATAATACGACCGAGCCTGTAATACTTAATGGTTCTTCGCAGTTTTTTAACCATGAATATGCTGTGCCCGGTAATTATGAAATTAAAATCACCGGTGATATAAGCGAAATAACAGAGGTGCATTCAAACAGCTCCCGATTAATTTCATTTTTATTGCCTCTTATAGCAAGCAATATCAGGGAAATCATTTTGCAAAACAATCTGCTATCAGCCGATATGGTCAACCAACTCTTGATGACCGTTGACAGCTTTGGTACTAGTGGCGGAGTAATCAGCCTCATAGGTAATGCTTCGCCCACAGGTGTCGGTTTAACTGCTATGGCTAACCTGCAGGCAAGAGGGTGGGTAGTATTAGTAAGTTAAAGATTAAAAATAAAAATGCAAAAATAGACAAAACTTTGGCAGAAATAACGGGGGCATCAACTTTCATATCTCATAGGCTTGGGGTACTACACCTAATGATGCACCCCGTTGCCAAAGCTAATTTGGAATTGGAAGCAGGGGTGGATGGTAAAATAAAAGTTAAATAGTGGTGGTAATAATTAAGATAATTTGAACACATGAAACAAATAATACTATTAGCATTAATCATTCAACATTTAACATTCAACATTTATTCATTCGCTCAGGGTGTAGGCATTAATGATAATGGTGTACAACCAGATGCATCATCCATGCTGGATGTGATTTCAACCACCAAAGGAGTTTTGCTGCCACGTGTGAACACTAGCCAGATGACAAGCATTAGTTCTCCAGCAACAGGGTTAACTGTTTTTAACACGGATTCTCTTACCTTTTGTTTTTATGATGGTACCCAGTGGAAATGTTTATGTACATGCTATACTATAATTCAAGACTCATTATCATGTGGAGACAGCATTATAGATAGTCGCGATGGACAAAAATACGCAACTGTTAAAATCGGGACACAGTGCTGGATGGCAGAAAACTTAAATGTTGGCACGATGATTAATTTATATACTGGACTTGGTAATCCTTATAACAATCATCAAACCAATAATGTTATTATTGAAAAATTCTGCTATAAAGATTCTCTTGATTACTGCAATGGCACAAACGGAAAAGTCAAATCAGGCGGTTTATATGAGTGGGATGAATTGATGCAATATACGACATCAACACCTAATCAGGGTATTTGCCCGACAGGTTGGCATATACCTACTGATGCCGAATGGATAACTATGGAAGAAGCAATTGGCATGTGTACCGGCATAACTCCCGGTTGTTCAGGTGCTATTGGTTGCAGAGGTACTGATCAGGGAAATCAAATTAAATTACTTGCTGATTGTTATACTGGTGGCGGATATACAAATTGTGGTACGTCCTGTTTTTATGCCATACTTGGTGGAGGAACACTTGATGGCTCTAATTTCTATTTTGGTAATTACGGTGTTTACGCAATGTTCTGGACATCCACTCAATATAATACATCAAATGCAATATCACGCATGATGTGGAAGTCAGATAGCTGTATTCGTCGTGGGAATAACTCTAAAAAAGCCATAGCATATTCTCTTAGATGTGTGAAAAATTAATCTAAAACTAAAATATGAAATATAGCTATAAAGCTGAAAAATGAATGTGTATAAGTAGCTCGTACGAGTGTACGGATGACTGGCGCACATGCATGAGTGACCTATAATCGTGCATTGCAACAATTCAAGGCTGATTATGCTGCTCATACCTTTGCTGGCAAGCAACATACAGGAAATTGTCTTGCAAAACAACCTGCTATCAGCTGATATGGTCAACCAACTCTTAATGACCGTTGATAGCTTTGGCACAAGCAATGGTGTCATCAGTTTAATAGGCAATGCTTCACCAACAGGTGATGGGTTAACAGCTATGGCAAACCTGCAGGCAACGGGGTGGGTGGTGCTGGTGGGTTAAAATTAAAACTTACCATTTGTAATAGTTCAATATATGTGTATATTATCAGGTGAAAATAAAATAGAATGAAGAAATTATTCACTTTGCTAAGAAGCAAAAAGATTATTATAGTTTTAGCAGTATTAATATTTAATATAAATTTTATATTTGCTCAATTGCCCAATCAACCATGCAGTTCATGTGGCAGCTGTGCTATCCAAACATATGTTAGTGGTCTTCCTGGTGGTTATCCCGATGGTTGGTATTATGGAGATGCTAATCGTGATGGTATGTTTGATATAACAGATATAACTCGAATAATGACCTATGTTAATAATGTAGGCACAGGACCTCTTCCTGTTACTGGTTGTTATGACGATTATGATATTGACGGTGACGGTGATATTGATCTTGATGATGCTACATGTTTGAACCTTTTTATTTACTCCGGCGCACCTAACCCTATTCCTGTTAGTGGTCAGATATGTAACCAAATGGCAACAACACCCGGTAACCCAACAGGTACTACACCTGCCTGTGATAGTACTTTGCTTTCTCGCACTGTTCCTCAGCCTATTAATATAACCTGGTATTGGCAAGGAATTACATGTGATACTATTACTATTGATTCAACAGCTACTTATAATGCCACTATTTCCGGTATTAACAATTACTATCTGCGAGCTCGGCATAACATTAGTACCTGTTGGTCTTCTTGTTCCAATATACAAATAGAGATAGTAACACCTCCAGTAGCTCCAACCTCAGCTTCATCTAATCCACCTGCCTTTTGTTTAGGTACAAGCGGAACCATAGATTTATCAATTATAGGAGGTGCAGGCGATACAGTTCGTTGGTTTACAGGTAGCTGTGGAGGAACAGCTATTGGAACAGGAAGCCCCTTAACAATCCCTAAACCTACATCAACCATAATTTACTATGCTCGCTGGGAAAATCTTTGTGGAAATTCAACCTGTGTGAGTGTCACAGTAACAGTTAATTCTTTACCTACTGCTGATGCAGGACTTAATGATACTATATGTGATGGAGACACTTCTACATTAGTCGCCATAGGAGGTATAGATTATGAATGGAGTACAATAGAAACCACCGCATCAATCACCGTATCCCCCTCAATAGGTTCTAATACTTATACAGTTACTGTAACCGATGGAAATGGTTGTACAGATACAGATGAAGTGATTGTGCTTGTCAATTCCTTGCCCACCGCTGATGCAGGCTTAAATGACACCCTTTGTGCAGGTGATACTACAATACTGACCGCCACAGGAGGAGGAACTTATGAGTGGAGCACATTAGAAACAACACAATCAATAACAGTATCCCCAAGTATAGGCAGCAATACCTATACAGTCACTGTTACATTAAGTACAGGCTGTACAGATACAGATGAAGTGATTGTGCTTGTCAATTCCTTACCCACTGCTGATGCAGGATTAAATGATACGCTCTGCGATGGGGATACTTCTACATTAATAGCTACAGGTGGAGGAGATTATGAGTGGAATACAACAGAAACTACAGCGTCAATCACCGTATTACCCCCGGTAGGAGCTAATACCTACACAGTTACCGTAACCGATGTAAATGGCTGCATAGATACAGACGAAGTGATTGTGCTTGTCAATTCCTTACCCATTGCCGATGCAGGATTAAATGATGCACTTTGCAATGGTGACACCTCTACATTACTAGCCACAGGAGGCATAGACTATGAATGGAATACATTAGAAGCTACAGCATCAATTACCGCATCGCCCCCATTAGGGGCTAATACCTATACAGTCACCATAACCGATGTAAATGGTTGTACAGATACAGATGAAGTAATAGTGCTTGTCAATTCCTTACCCACTGCTGATGCAGGATTAAATGATACGCTCTGCGATGGAGATACTTCTGTATTAATAGCTACAGGTGGAGGAGGCTATATATGGAGTAGTACAGAAACTAATTCATCAATCACTGTTAATCCGAATATAACTACTACTTATACAGTAACAGTTACCTTGGGTACAGGTTGTAGTGATGTAGATAGTTTGATTGTGTTTGTTAATCCACTGCCCACTGCCAATGCAGGTCTGGATGATACCCTTTGTGCAGGAGACACCAAAATATTAACAGCTACAGGTGGAGGAGATTATGAATGGAATACAGCAGAGACCACTGCATCAATCACCGTATCCCCCTCAATAGGTTCTAATACTTATACAGTTACTGTAACCGATGGAAATGGTTGTACAGATACAGATGAAGTGATTGTGCTTGTCAATTCCTTGCCCACCGCTGATGCAG
>Ga0210003_1005155_pt1 | contig 10097 bp, 11 predicted proteins | sample LantaG_FD_182804 | JGI IMG/M metagenome (GOLD analysis project Ga0210003, IMG submission 182804) | Deep subsurface microbial communities from Baltic Sea to uncover new lineages of life (NeLLi) - Landsort_02402 metaG (SPAdes) (version 2) | ecosystem: Environmental > Aquatic > Marine > Oceanic >...
TCACCCTATTCGTATTAGCAGTAAGAAGCGCTGCTGTAATAAATGCTTTTCCGGTTACTTGGTCGCCTGCCCCGCCCAATTTGCCGAGCGCATTATTGGCAATACTTTCTAACGACATATTACTTAACTCCTTCCACGCCCTTTGCTTCGTGTAGTTTTGCAACCACCTCGACCACGATTAGCACGAACGCCTCTGCCGCTACCATTTCGTTTAGGGCTGTTTTTCTTTACCATTTACGCTACCGCCTTTCTTCCGACTGCATTTAATTTTTTTAATTCAGATACATACTTTTTTATATTGGTAGTTTCATTTTTTGTAGCTTTACGCATTGGTCTACCATCTCCTTGAAACATAACAGCCAATTCCGCTTGTGTTCTTTTTATCCTTAAAAATTCAATAATTTGGTTAAGGAAAACAACTGCTTTGTTAGATGTAACTTCCCAAGCCCATTGAGGTTGGCGGTTACCTACTGTTTTTCTTGTAGATACACAACCCCCAAAATTGACTTTCAAAAAATCTACCATGGGATAGTCAGTGCTTCCTACAACAACTTTCATGGTATAACGGATTGTGCCGCTTTTATGTTTTCCACTTTTCGTTATACCAATATATCCCTCTCCATCTATAATTCCAGCCGTATAAGCCAAAATTTCTCGCTTAGGAACTCCTTTTTTAGCCATCTTATTTACCTCGTCTTTTCGGATACCTGCCCGTCTTTAAGGACTGGCCTGTCTTGCTTCGGGCTATACGGGCAGACTTGCCCTTGCTATAACCCTTTTGTCGCAACCGCGTGTAAACTTTATGTACACGACTTCCTTTCGGCATTTGTCACCTCACGGATTGAACCCATTGGCAACACAGGTAACGCTTGTTACCAACTGACTTGTCATGTCGTAGATACGAACATAGATGCCATAGGCTGTGTGGCGGTCGAACTTCATCTTTGCAAGACCGTTAGTGCTCTCGTAATCCGAGTAGGCGATTGTCGATGTAGTCTTTTTCGTGCCTTCGTTCAGGTCGTCACACCATCGGTAACTCGAATTAGGGTCGGTTAAAGCCGCTCCATTTATAGGATTATGGCTTAATTTCATAGTTCCGATAGTTCCGGTATTGGCCGAAGATAGACATTCCAGGCTGGAATACATATCAACCAGATAGACATCGAAACTAAATGTAGTATTGTCCGGGTCGCCGTCTGTCGTACCAGCACCATAGCCGTAGAAACTCAATACGACATTACTCCATTCGACCGGAATAGGTACACATAAAGACTTTGCGTGTGTCCAGGTTTTTTCGGCATAATTGGGGTCAGTCGCATCAAGCGTTACCGAAGCAACCAGCATTGGTCTCCGTTGAATTGTCGTAACGGAAACCCTATTTCCAGGATTTTGTAGAATCAAAGGCTCCGGTAAAGTGGCAAAAACCGAAGCGGCAACAACGACAACCAAGAATACGAATATCCATCGTTTCATTGTTAAGCTCCTTAATTAAACTATGGGGGAGCCGAAACTCCCCCTAAAAGGTTATTGTGGTACAACTTCACAACCTGGGCCAACAGGTGTAAATACCATATACCACGTTATTGCACCAGTATCACCGCCAGCATCGGATTCGATATCACCAGGTACTACAAACCAGTTGAGAGGCATAGCGGAACAACCTGTCGCTCCAAGCGGTGCAGGTGTGGTAACACCCTCAAGTATTGCAGGGTCGAATACAATCAATCCACCTTGGTCAACAGTCTGGATGTCAACATCGGTAGAAAGGTCATAATCTTCACCAGCAGCAGCTGCGTCTACTTGGATATTTAGAGTACAGCCTCCACCAATAGCGGTAGTAGCATGACCAATAAAACTTGTGACAATAATCGGAGAACCGGTAACTGTGAATAATTGGTCAGTAGCAGTTATAACACCGCTTGTCTTAATTCGTGAATAACTCTTGCCAGCTATAAGAGGTATGTCTTCAGCAGCAGTATCAACACCCACAGTTTGCATATTGCCAAAACATTTCAAGCTGCCTGGGTTAAGTACAGCGCCATAGGTATCAGCATATAGCATATTGTTAACGCACGTACCAGTTGCGGCACCGGTAAATTCTATACAAAACTGGCCAGTAGTCGTATTGCTTATCACATTGTCTTTGATAACTACATTTACCGGAACGGCAGCAGCGCCGCCCCAAATCGGAGCCTCTGCGAACATGCCGAATATAGTACATCCTTCGATTGTAGGACTATCAATGGTCGTTTCGCCAAGGTCAAGGAAGCTATTGGTATGACCGGTCGCGTCTAAGCTGTAATAAGTACAATTCTTGACCGTCAGATTCGACGCTGCGGCGTTGACTTGAATAACATCGACAAACTCATCGACGGTACTTGCTTCGCCGTCAATAAACGCGATACTATCAAGCGTACAGCCTATACCGGCATCATCGATATAGAAGGCTTTGACACAAGCAGTGACGCCAGACTGTATCCTGATGTTCTTCATTGTAACACCGGCAGCGTCAATAGTAATCTCGTCAGTGTTGTCGTTAAGGGTCAATAGCGGTCGAGCATCGCCTTCACCTAAACCGATAAAGGAAACATTGGCGACGTTAATAAGAAGGTCGCCTATTTCCTCATCGTGCCCATCAGCAATATAAACAACATCACCAGCACCACAAGCAGCTTCGGCAAGTGCGACAGTAACATAAGCATTTTCTAAAGTCAGACCCGAACCATCTCCGGATGTTCCACTATCAATGTAGCGAATAGTTCCGGCACAACCCAACATCGTCTTATCGTCAAGGTTGAGCTCCTCTGTGCGGAAAACCCAAATGCCGTCGCCTGTCGTTACCTTTGCAGTGAAAGCGGCATTGACCGTAAATGTACCAGTTGACGAAACATAGTCGATAATATCCCAAGTCTCGCCTTCGGGGGCAGTTCCGACACCAGAGATGTCTAACATGCACCTTAAAGACCATCCAGTATTGAAGTAGTCGTTGCCAAAACCGGCCAAAGTCGTACATTCCACTATAACAGTAGAGGCAGGGTCGCTTGTAGCTGATGCAGCAAAACCAGTAGCGTCTATCGAAGCTATCGCAGCGCTAATGCCTGTCAGTGTAGCAGGCAAAGTCGTACCCGTATCGACCTCAATAGCATCTATATTACTCTGTGCCGTTGCTAACGCTGTAGCCGTAGCGCCTGCTGTTGCTGAACCGAAGAGTATTGTCTGTAGCTCGTCTGTAGTATCCCACAATGCCGTGTCCGCCAGAATCGCATCGAGGTCGGTCTGGGCAAGAACAAAATCGGCAAAAATACTGTCACCGGCAGTTCCAGCGGCATCGCCTCTATAAGCGCCGAACATACTCTCGTATGTCCTTGTCTCGACATTCTCGGTCTGCATGAAGATATTGTCAGGCGATACGAACATAGCATCGCCAACAGGCGCGAAAGTAGCCCCGTTGCCATAACAGGTATTACCAATTACATCTCCGGTAGTTGAAGCGTGAAACGCCATAGTCTTACCGGCTCCGGCGTCAAGGTTGTTAATTCTGTTGTAATTGACCCTTAAACCAATAGATGCCGCCGTACTGCCATCAATTACATAACCAGACCAATCGCCATAAAAATCATTGTCAATAATCTCTGAGTAGTCAGAACCACCTTCGAGACTAATTGCGACAGAATCCGTGCCAGTTGCTATCCCGATAAACTTACAACCGGCAATAGTTCCTTCGTCAGCATCAGCGGTAACGGTAATCATCTTCAATAGTTCTTTAGTCGCAGAGGTTTCCCTGAACTCGCAACCGAGAATACGATAACCATCGCCATCGGCAGTAATGTCAACTGCTTCCGTTATACCGTTAGTATAGTTGCCCGAGATTCTCAGATTGAAAATCGTTACGTCAGCCGCACTAATTTGAATAGTGGCAGCCGCCGTAGTTATCAGGGACACCGTAGGCATATCCTCGCCTTCGCCAAGACAATAAAGAGTCATACCTGCGCAGTCAAAGTCTATGATAGCGGCAGATGCAGCGTTTTCGGCATACCCAGGCATAACATAGACTATATCACCGGCATTGGCAGTACACAGGTCTATGCCCTCCTGTATCGTAGCAACAGCAGCAGTTACAGAAGTACCGGCACCGGCGCTTGATACATCGGAATCTACATAGTAAATTGTGCCAGTACCGGTCTCACCGCCTACTTTGCCCTCAACTTCGGTCATAAAGTTCATAATCGGGTCGTTTCTGCCGGCATTAAGAGCCGCAGAACGGTATTTTTTGTAGTTATCAGCCCCGTATGTAAGGCCGAAAACCTCGCTTGCCATACAAACGACAAGCGCCAAAATTATCAAAACTTTTAGCTTCTTCATTGTAAATCTCCTAAAATAATGGGGTTAAGACGTACTAACCAATTTTTTAGCCTCGGCTATGGCGTCAGCCTTTGCTTTAGCGCTGGCCGCGTTTCTTGCCTCGACTTCTTTAATGGCCTTCTTCTCAGCGTCAGCTTTAGCAATCAATGTTTTCGCTTTGGCAATAAGGTCAGCCCTTGCCTCAGCACGCGCCTTTGCCTTAACCTTCGCTTCGGCCTTGGCATTAGCCGCGTTTTTCACCTTTGCCAACTTTGCCCTCTGTGGGGCAAGTATCGAGTTGATTTCGTTTATTTGCTCTACCACTTCATCTAAACAAGATTTTAGACTAGCGGGAGTTAAACCTTTTACCTTGTCCATAACTATCTCCTAAAGTAACTTTTCAAAAGAGAGCGCCCTGTGAAAGGATAGGAAACGGGGCGCTCCCAATTACAATTGACCTACACCGTTGTTCCAGAACCAGCCGAAGCTACACCAGGTACTGTTACATTCGATACTGTTTTCATTCGATGAGATTCAGTCGGAGGCTCGGTTGTTGACAATGAAGCGTTAATCGAAACATTTGCATCGCCATTTCCGTCTGCCAAAGTTGCCATTAAACCGATATAGACAGAATCAGTATCAGCTAAACTTTGCTCGCTTCTGAACTCCCTAATCAACTGGGGAAGCATTTTACCGACGTTGATGGCGGCTATACGTTTGCCCGCCGCCAAAAGTCTCTGGTCGGTTGCCCCATCTGTGCCGGTGCCGATAAGAACAGAGCAGACTTCCTTGTAAGTTGTAAGGGCTACTGATGTCGCAATACGAAGACTGAAAGTGTAAGTGCTACTGCTGCCACCGTTACCGTCATTTTCTGTCTCAGTATGAATCGTCAGCCATACGTCTGTTGGCCCGATACCAAGAATAGCAGAAGCCATTATCTGGTTCGTAGAAGCTGCGGCGCCGGCTACTAAGTCCTGTGCCACACTTAACTTCCCTAATGTTGGAATTATCATTTTTTACTCCTTAATTAACTTTTCAATTTGACTTACTTACTCCGCTACGACAACGCTCTCGCCGGAACCAATAACCTTGTTAAGAGCATCCATCCGGCAGATTATGATGTTGTCGCCTATCATCGGAAGCTTCGAGCGATAGATGTTGTCATCCGACTTATAGACCATCAGCTTATCGTTGGCCGAAATAACCAACTTCGCATAAAGTCTTTCGGGACACATCAATAACCAGGGCGAAGGAAGCTCGGTGACTTGACCGTCCGCTGTCACCTGCATACTTCCACCTGTAGGAGCATCGACAATACTGGCCTCGATAATCGTATTGATTAAATCAACGCCGGGAAGGTCGCTAACGCCGCAAGGCACGTTGCAGATACGCTTTAAGGCTCTCTGGTCGCGAATATAGATGCCTTTCTGCACCATGAACTCAATCATAATGTTCCATCTATGCTCGTCAGCATTGGTTCCAAGACCGGTCTCCAGCTGCTCACCTTTGTCATCCTGCTCTATTCCGAGTGTGGGGTGATTCGGGTTGTAGAGCATGTGCAGAGTGTCGACGCCGGGCTTCATTAGCCAACAGCTTCTAAGGTCACTGCCTGAACCACCTACGCTCCAGGTAAACTTGTTATCGTACGTAGCATAAGGCGTGCGTTTCATCAGCCCGACAATACCACTTTGATTCGGTGCAGTACTACCCTCTATCATGATTTTGGTTAGAGACTGGTTAAGCATCATAACGTGACCGATTTTTTCAGCCTTAAGAAGCTGTTTGCCGATTTCCGGCTTTTCAGTTGTAAAGGTGTCTGTCGGAGCCTGATAGGTGGAACGTATCGTGCATAACGCCTCCACGACCGGTTCTCTTTCGGACTTCGAGGCTTTCCAACTACCACCGACATCGACTAAATAACCGGTAGGCAGTGAAATAGTCCTTAAACCATGATGGGTAAGACCATTATTTGCGGGAAATGCAGGCGTCAGCCGCGAGAAATCGTCCCGCTGGGCAAGTGCATGTACTATCGAATCTACGGGGGAACCGTCAGGCAGTTTCATCTTCAAAACGTCAAAGATATTGCCTGTGGTTGCATGAGATAATGTTGCCATTAGTAAATCTCCTAAAAATAATTTTAATTTTCAGAACAAAACTATTTTCGGAGAAGTTGTCTCTTACGAGGCTTCACCTTGCACTATAAGCCGTACATAAAGCTCGCCGTCTTTCCGGCTGCCACAAGGCACAACCAACGGTTATGTTGTCTCGTTTTTTTGTAAAAGAGCATTATCCGCTTTCGCGGGTGCTTATTTTTTACTCCAACCTAAAGCCTGATAAGTTTTAGAACCCTCATCAGGGTCTTTTGCAGCTACCGGAGAAGTGCCACTGCCAGGCGGTTCGGTCGAACTCGAAGCAGCCAGCGGAGCCAGTAACTTCAGCATTACCCTCGCCGCTACAGGGTCTTTGGTTAGTATAGTATCAGCCATTACTTCGCCGACTTGTTCATATTCTTCAGGTGTAATACCACTATTTTTAATGGCCCTGCGGAGAAGCTCCGACTGTTCCTTAACTTTCGCCTCACTACCGAAGTGAGCTATTAACCCCTCGTTAGTCTTCGTAGCCGCATCAAGTTTGCCTCGTAGCGCATAATTCCGAAAGTCAGTATTGTAAAAGTTGATAAACTCCTTAACAGTCCCTATCGGAATTTTCTTATCGACTGCGAACTTTTTTATCATACTTCCGAGATTTTCGTCTACCGCCACACCTTCAGGAAGTCCGGCCTTTATGTCGAGAGCCGCTAACGCCTCGACATTTGCAGCCGTTTCGATACCCAGGAGTTTATGTGTCTTTGACGTAAAATCAGCCCGCGTATCGTCGTCCGGCAATTTGTCAAGCGATTCAGGCAGCTTAAAAGGCTTCCCCGCAGTCTTTTGAAGCTCCATATAGCCAACAGACATATCGTCCTGCGTAGCAAACTTACTCGCCGCCGTCTTAAACGCTTCCCTGTTATCGTCCGTTATCAATTCGTGTTCGAACTCGTCTGACCAGTGCTCGCTCATAATTATCCTTTCTTAATAAGATTCTTTCAGAAATATCTCGAATCGCGTTATCAAAAACTTAGACGCAATCTTGTCCTCATTGATACCTTTTACCGGCTTGAAAGTTGTCGTCTTGACAATCTTGACCGGCTTCTGTTCACCCCACTTGCGATTTATTTTGCGCAGTTCGAGCTGTAAATTGTTGCGGTCGAACTGGTCCCTGTTCCTCATCATAGACTTATATTCCAACCGCGACTCGAACTCGAATTTGTCAGGCATCTCCTCCTTAATAACTACAGGCTCAGGTATATTAACCTGCTTCGGTTCTGCGTCAGGATTACTTCGAGGCGAAATGCCGTCACAAGCTTTCTTCAGCGCAACTTCGTCAGTATAAGTAGCTATCATCGCGTCAGACATTCCAATCTTTCTGGCTCGCTCGTAAAGCGGAGTAGCCTTATTAGCTTTCTTTGCCATAACTATCCGTTCCTTTGACTTATCTGTAAAATTAAGTGTGCTATTCTAAACAAAAACCGCTTCTCTCGGTCGACCGGCTTATACAGTATAAAGTCAACCATCCCTTTTAAGAACTTTCGCTCGTCTCCCCTAATCATAAGCAATACCTCTTTCAAAGCGGCATTGTGCAAAGCTGTATCGTCCGGCGTCCGAACCGGAACAAATATATGCTGCAAGCGATGAGCAAGAACATCCGCACCGGCTTTCGTGTACATCTTAAACAAACTTCGACCCGTATCACTCATTCTGCGCAATACCCGCTAAAATACTCTTCTCGTCTATCGGAGCAGTAAGAGACTTGGAAGCCTTCGCCATCTCGATAGCATTCTCGAGCTGCAACTGCTTCGCCTTCGCCTCGTTATCCGCCCGGCACGCCTCATCCCACTCGTCCTTCGGTACGATATTCTTCTGCGGAAAATCAAGAGCTTCGTTCATATCGTTCGCCGTCTCATACCAGCGATACATAAGACTCAACTGGGGATTTATCTGCATAAGAGGCGCGACCGCTTCTATGGTCGCCTGTATAGGCTGAAGAGTCTGAGAAGCCTTTTGAGCCTGTGCCAATTGACCGATAAACACTGGCCTTACACCGACACGCCTCACTAACCGACCAAGCGCGCTAGCTATCACATCGGTTATATTTGCCATTACCCAGGGGTCAAACGGACCACGACCAGCCCTTACCTCGACATCCATCATCCGTGCATCTATAGTCTCGAGATACCTGCTGTGTGTCTCAATCGCAGGACTGAGTAAAGTGGCTTTCTCACCGACCATCTGCCATACCTGCGTGGCCGTAATCGGCTGCTTCTTCAGCATCGCAAGGTCAGTGAACATCTGGAATTTATCTGCATAAAACCACCGCTTCAAAGCATCGACCTTAAGCTCCATCAAATCCTTGCTAAAGTCAAGACCACTAACCCTGTCAATTAGTTTCGGCGGCCTGTCGTACTCTTCCTTCGACCCGAACATCTCGCCTTCCGGCGATAAATCCACCTTACCCCGCATAGTATCGAGAGCAATATATGCCCTTCTATTGACGTTTTGAACGTCCTCGAGGTAAGCCTTGTCTATCTCCTGCAAGCTCATACAATCCCAAATTGCATACCAAGCCGGAGTCCGACTCGAAGCCTCCCACGGCTTCTTATCGAAATTCCAAACCGCAAAAGGCTGACTAAAATCGCCTATGGTCTCGTTTAACGGCGTATTCTGCTTGTCCTTATCAGTAAGCTCGAGAAAATAAACCGAAAACCAAGACCAATCACCCACAGGCTTCTTAAGCCCATCTCCCTCCCAAATAGGGTCTGTCGCCTTAAAACAAGCCTTATAAACGGTAAATACCCTGTTCAACTCCCCTCCATCTAACGCAGTATTGACTCCGATGTTCAACTTTGCCCTTCGCCGCGTGCCCCGCTCGTCATCATTCTTAACAAACGTATCAAAAATCTGTTTAGCAGTCCAAGTCTTGTCCCGAACAATAACACCCTCTTCCTTGTTGAATTTATCATAGTAAATCCGCACAGTCGTATAATGCTGAGGCATCCACATCGTCTTCTCTTCGAGTATGTTCTCCTCGCCGAATATAATGGGACTGCCAGTTGTTAAACCGTCATGCGTAAACTGAGGCTGAACGTCGTAAAAATTAGACCGCTGATAAACATCAGACATATATTCCTTGATGTCCTGCGTCCAGATGTCAAGCTCGTCAACACCCTTTAACTCGAATTGCTCCATCATGTACCGAATCCAGGGTATATTTTTCGATACCAAAGAACCCTGAAAACCAGTCGCCATCATCCGAGAATACCACGGGCCGGAACCATTATAAATTTCCGCGCCAACGAGATTACCTCCATCATCCGTTTCGACCACCTCATCACTGCGGAATAACTGGGTAATAGTACCGCGATTGCGGTTTACTTTGCCGTAGTCGCCGTCCTTCTCTTTCCAACGGTCAACTATTCGATCGTAAAGTGTCTTTTTCTGCCAAGCCATATTACTTTCCTTCGGGCAACAAAAGAGGCGGCAATAAGAGGATAGGCTCCTATCAGCCGCCTTGTTTGTTCTTGCGTAGCCTCAGACCCGCCGGCCCTTAGCTAACCCGTATTTACTTGTTATTCACCCGCCTAAACCCAATAAACCAGGCTTACTCAAAGTCGGCTCCACATCCCAGTCCCGCGTTAAAAGAGAGGCAAAACGCTTCTG
>Ga0210003_1005156_pt1 | contig 10095 bp, 8 predicted proteins | sample LantaG_FD_182804 | JGI IMG/M metagenome (GOLD analysis project Ga0210003, IMG submission 182804) | Deep subsurface microbial communities from Baltic Sea to uncover new lineages of life (NeLLi) - Landsort_02402 metaG (SPAdes) (version 2) | ecosystem: Environmental > Aquatic > Marine > Oceanic >...
CCCCCCTCCCGCCCCCCCCCCCCTTACCCTTATTCAGCTCCCCGCGCCTCTACGTCCAGGTCCTCCAGCGTCGCTCCCTCCAGGCAGTCCGCCCTTTCCTCGACCCGGCGCGCGACGTCTTGGTCTCGGTCGAGCAGACGAGGCACCGGCTGCTGGCTTTGTCGGCGCTCTGCCCCGGGGCGAGCACGCTCTTGGCAAATTTGCTGCGCAGGGCCGCCGTGCCGCCGCCGCCTCCGCTGCCCGGGCAGGTAGAAGGAGGCGGTGGGCAGGAGAGGCGGAGCAACAGCGGCGGTAGCGGTGGCAGCTCTCCTTCGTCGTCGTCCGACGGAGGCGGCTCCGCGCAGCAGAGGCGGACCGCCGGAGGGAGGCGCTGGCTCCGCTCTTATATGAACGGCTGCGGCAACAAGATCCACGTCGTGAGGCTGACCTCGCCCTCGCTGGCCAACGTTCCGTTCGCGGACGCCGCGGCGGCGATGCACGCGGCGACGGGGGTGCTGATGATCGGGGTGATGAGAGGCGGGCGCTCTTCCGCTCCGAGTTCAAATCCGCCGTCTTCCTCTTCTTCCGCTTCCGTGGCCGGCACCGTGCTCAACCCTGGCCGGAGGCTCCTCCGCGGCGGGGACTCGGCGGTGGTAATCTGCGCGACGGGGGCCGCGGGGGCGAGGGCCGCGGCGGCCCTGGATTACTCCGAGTGGCTCCTCAGCAAGGCCGAGAGGAGAAGCTTGCAAGCCTCTTCTTCCTCTTCTTCTTCTTCTTCTTCTCAGTCTTCTCCTTCTTCTCCCCAGCCCCGCAGCAGGGACCGGAGCGCCTCCCCTCCGCGCCGCTCCCTCCTCGAGGCGTCTTCGATAGACTATGTGGCAGCCTCCACTTCCGAGTCGCTCGACCCTACGGCTTCCGTCGACGACGCCGCCGCGGCCGCGATCGCGCTGGGCTCCTTCAGGTCGGGCTCTGAGCTCTGGAACGCCGCCGCGACGCTGGCTCGGTGGGCCAGGGCGCCCTTCGACCTTGTCGCTGGGGTGGTGGCGGCGGTGGTCGGGGCTGTGGCTCCGGGCAGGGGGGCGAGGAGGGAGGAAGAGAAGAGGAAAAGGAAAGATTTGGCGAAAAGAGCAGCGGCGTTGGCGGCGAAGAAAAAGTCGCCGAGAGCTGTCTCGTCTTCTTCTTCGGGCTCCGACTCTGACATGCCTCCTCCTCCCGAAGGGGTCGACTGCACTGCGGTGCCCGTCGAGACCGAGTCCGTCGACTGGGAGGAGGGCGAGTGCGACGTCCAGAGCCTGCTCCCGAAGGAAGAAGAAGAAGAAGGGAGAGGGAATGGAGCGGCGGCGGCAACTGCGGCAACTGCGGCAACTGCTGCCGCCGCCGCCGCCGCTGCTGCCGCTTTGCCTCCGACGGCGGCCAGAGCCGCAGCAGCCGCCGTCGTCGCCGATCCGGCCAAGGCCACCAGGAGCCTGGGCTCCCCGGCCCTCTCCACCTCGAGCTTCGACGACTCCGCCGGATACGTCGACGACGAGTTCTACTTCGCGGCCGAGAGGAGCAGCAAGCAGGAAGCGGAGGGAGGAGGAGGAGCAGGAACGGCGGCAAACTCGACGACGGCGACGGCGACGACCGCAGGAAAAGTCTCCCCTCCCCTCCAAACGCCCAAGCCGCGCTTCTCCAACCACATCATCATCGCCGGCGCGGACGCCTCTTTCTTGGCGTTCGCCGAACAGGTCCGAGCCAGCGACCCCCTGGCCTCTCTGACCCCCTTAGTCATCCTGTCCTCTCACCGCCCGTCTGACCTGGGAGCGATCGCCGCGCTTGGGGGGCCAGTGTTCTGGATCCGCGGCGACGCGGCCAGCGCCGAGGGGCTGTCCGCGGCGGCGGCGGCGAGCGCGAGGGCGCTGGTGTACCTGGCGCTGCCGCAGAGGCCGGGGGGAGGGGAAGGGATAGGGAGCCTCGGTGGAGGAGTTGGGCAGAAGAGGGCGGAAGGAGGTTTCTCTTTCTCTTCTTCCTCTTCCTCTTCCTCTTCTTCGCCCTCGCCTTCCTCTTCGACTGGAAGCGTCGTCGTGCAGCCTGACGGCCGCGTGGCCTTCATCCCTTCCGACGCCGCTGCTTTTCCTTCGTCGTCCCCTTCTTCTTCTTCCTCCTCTTCTCCGGATAAGGCGGCGGCCTGGGCTACCATCGCCGCCTCGGCCCCCTTCGAAGACCCTTCCCTGCCCTCCGCCGCGGTGAATCAAGCGAGCGGGGGCAGCGACAACGCCGGAGGAGGTAGCAGCAGCGGTCGGGCGGACCGCGCCGCGGCGTCGAGGTCCGCCGTCCTCGCCGACGCCCCGGGCCTGCTCTGCTGCTACGGCGCGGGCGAGGTCGACGGCGGCGCGACCCCGCCCTACGCCGTGATCGAGCTCTGCTTCACCTCGAGCCTGCGGTTCCTGCAGCCGGGTTTGCTGTTGAAGGGGGTGAGCGCGGGCGTGCCCAGCGACGACTTTGGGTGGAGGAAGCGGAGGAGCAACTCGGCGAACTCGAACGCTTTCACTTCCTCCGTGAGTGCTCCTGCTTCTGCTTCTTCTTCTTCGGCTTCGGCTGCTGCTTCCTACTCCTTCAACAACACGAGCACCGCCAACCACGCCCCGCGGCGCTCGTGGCTCGCCCGCAAGAGGCAGGAGAAGGCCGCGGCTGCCGAGGGGCTGGCGGCGTGGCAGGCGAACCCCTATTACGCGGCGGTGAGTGTTTTGGACTGAGAGAGAGAGAGAGAGAGAGAGAGAGAGAGAGAGAGAGAGAGAGAGAGAGATTTGGGATTTTTTTCGAGTTTTTTTTTCATTTTTCCGGGTTTTTCTTTCTTTCTTTCTTTCTTTCTTTCTTTCTTTCTTTCTTGCATCTTCTCTTCAGGGGGGCAGCAAACCAATTCTCGTGCTCTCTCTCTCTCTCTCCCTCTTCATTCTCTCCCTCTTCCTCTCCTTGAATCACAACATACAACCGAAAAAACAAACAGGGCCGCGTCACCGTCCCCGCGGGTATGGACGCCTTCGCCTGCGCCGGCTTCTTCGGAGGGGCCGGCCTGCTCCCGGACATCATGGCCGAGCTGGCCGGCGACGACGGCAGGCCAGGGGGAGCGGCCCTGCGGTCCGTGCCCGTGCCGTCGCAGCTGGTCGGAGCGACCTACGGGTCCTTGTTCGCCCGGTTTGCGGGGCGGAGGAGGCTCGTGCCGCTGGGGCTCTACCGCCGCAAGTCGGAGAACGCCACCTGGAGGCTGTCGTACGTCGTGACCAACCCGCCTCCGGGCACGCGGCTGGAGAGAGGGGACCGCTTGTTCGTGCTGAGGGAGCGTGGCGGGCCCTGGCTGGCTGGGCCGAGCGCGGACGACGGGGACGACGGCGGGTTCGGGGGCAGTTTCGCTGGGACCGAGAGCGACGGCGAGGAGATTTGAGTTGTAAAAAAAATCACACTTTTTTCTTTGTTGTCGACTCATTCTTCGACTCTTTTCTCGCTCTCCGCTCTCTGTTGCTGCTGCTGCTGCTGCTGTTGCGAGTGTGTGTGCTGGAATCTTTCGCCGTGCCCTTGCGCGCCGAAGACGCAGCCAGTTAATCGGAAGCGGCTTGAACCGGCCCCGCTTCTCTTGCTCTGCTTTTGATCGACGAGCAATCGCCGCCGCCTCGACATTCGAACCAATCAATCTCTTCGCGCGCGCTCCCTCTTCCCCTCGATTCTCTCTCCGGCGACCAACTCGCCCGAAGCAGAGATCGACAAGGGAATCGTCGTCTTGTGCTCGTGAATCGACGAAGCAAGGCCGCCTAGCCGAACAAGAGCGCCAATCGAATCTTCTCTAGACGTCGACGGCTCTTTTTCTTTTCTTTCTTCAACCCCCGACCTCCTCCTCAACTCTTCATCACCATGGCCCGCAACGTCGAAAAGTCCCAGAACGTGCTCAACCGCCTCCTCAACGCCAAGAACGCAGAGTCCAGGCCAGGGGGCACCAACAGGCCGGCCAAGAGGCCGTTCCTGGCGACGGAATGCGACGACCTCACGGAGGCCGACAGGTGGCGGGCGCAGGTCGTCCGGGAGATCGGCTCGAAAGTGATGGAGATCCAGAACGCCGGTCTGGGGGAAGCCAGGCTGCGCGACCTGAACGACGACATCAACAAGCTGCTGCGCGAGAAGGGCCACTGGGAGAGGCGGATCGTGGAGCTGGGAGGGCCCGACTACAGCAAAGCGGCGCCCGCGGCCGGAGGGGCCGAAGTCGGCGGAATGGCTTCCTCCTCGGCTTCGGCTGCCCGCGGGGCCTACCGCTACTTTGGTGCTGCCAAGTTGCTCCCGGGAGTCAAGGAGCTCTTCGAAGCTCCGCCGGTTCGAGGAGGAGGAACAGGAGCTCGAGGAGGGCCGGTGGCGAGGAGGCCGCAGCTTGTGCCCGGGTCCGGGGGCGACTACTTTGGGTTCCGAGACGAGGACGAGGACCCGCAGATGCTGAAGGAGGAAGCCGCCGCGGACGCGGCCAGGGACGCGAGGCTGATGGCCGAGTGGGAGAAGGAGCACGGAGGCGAGGGCGGAGCGGCGGCGACGACGACAAGGAGGACGGAAGTAGAGAGAGACGGAGCAGAAAACTCTTCCGACGACCACGACGACGACGAGCAGCTCGGGCTCGGGGGGCAGCGCCGCGCGCACGACGCCACGGCGGACCTCAGCCTACCCGACCGCGCCGAGCTCGAAGCCGCGCTGGTCGCGAGGAAGAAGGCGGCGCTGCTGGCGAAGTACGGATGAGAAATAATGGAAACTGTAACAAATGAACCCAAAAAACAAAATGAAACTTCGTTTTTTTTTTTTTACAAGTGCTTTCTTCCTCCCTCCTCCCTTTCTCTCTCCTTCTTTCACAAAGAAAGCTCTTCTCAAACAGCCGCGGCGTCGCTGTCGCTCTCCCCTGGGATCGGAGGGGGCCTCCGCCTCCTGCGGCGGCCGCTCGAGCTGTTGCTGCTGTTGTTGTTGTTGTTGTTGTTGTAGCCGCTTCCGTTGACAAACCCGTCGCTGCTCCTGCCCCCTCCTCCACCGCCTCCTCCCGATCTCGCCCCGCCGTAGACGCCCCTCCCGTCCAGTATGTTGGCTCTCTCGGCCAGGTTGTCGACGCTGACCAGTCCCAGCAGATCGTTGGCCACCCGCAGCAGCCCGCCGGCCTTCAAGGCCCCTCGAGCGAGCTTGGCCCCGGCCCGCGCCGCGGCCGCCATTTCCGTGACCGAGGGCCCCTGCGCCCTCGGCAGCGCCGCGCGCTGCTTCAGGGCCGGAACGGCCGCCCCGGAGACGCGGGGCACCACCGCTTGCCGCACGATGGGCCCGAACGACGCCACCGCCGCCGGAGCCGAGGCCGCGGCGGAGGCCGCGTCCGCGAGCGCCAGTGCCGACGCCCGCGCCCCCGCAGAGAGGTCCTGCCCCAAGGCCCCGAGCTCTCCCGCCGTGTCCGCGAGCTCGAGGCCCGTGAGGCGGACAGAGGCCGCGGTGTCTGGTACCTCGAGCTCGAGGGCGCGGGCGAGCCTGGCGACGTCGACGGCGGCGCGACGGATTGCCTGTTTGTGTTGGGGAGGAGGAGGTTGGAGGAGGAGGTTGAGGTCGAAGGAAAGTCATGGGGGGTGAGACGATCGAATGGAGAGAGGGGGAGAGAGCCTCAAAACAACCGTCTAATTGCTCTTCTCTCTTTCCATTCAAGCACCCCCGAGGGACGCACCACGAGCGTCGGGATTGCGCACAGCAGGAAGACCGTCAGCGCCGCCGAGAGCGCGGCCGAGGCCCAGGCGACGATGGCGGCGAGGCCGGGCTGCGAAGCAGCGGCGGCGGCGATGGCCGGCGCCGCTCGTGTGACTAAAATGGCGCCTCGCGTGGTCGTCCTCGTCGTCGTCGTCGCTGTGCCCGTGGGAAGGTCTCTCGCGGTTCTGCGTCTCGACATGCGCAGAACGCCGGGAGAGGCAGCGGAAGGCGAGAGAGAGGCGCGCGGAGATGGAGCGGCGGCGCTCGACGACGACGACAGCATCGACGACGCTAGCCGCTTCGACGAAGCTCTCGTCGTCGTCGTCGCCGCCGTCCTCACTGCTGGTGCGCCTCCGCGCCGCATCAGGAGAGGTCGCTGCATCATAGGTGCCAGTCTCTCTGCACGTCGCCTTTTTTCCAGGGACGAACGAGAAGCGGCAGGAGGAGGGAAAAAGGCAAGTGATTTTTTTACCGTTGAACTTTTGTTCGATTTTTTTTTTTCAACCTCCTCTCATCTTCCCTTTGCCCTTCCGCGACGCCTCCTCTTCTTCTGGAGCGTAGTATCCCGGGATCACCTGCTTCTTCTCCTCATCGTGTCCTTCTTCACCATAAGAGCCTCCTTTGCCTTCAGAGTGATCGAAGCGCTGCTTCCTGCTCCACCGAGGAGGAGGAGGGAGGGAGAACAAGGGCCTCGGCGACAGGCCCGGCGCAGATTCGATGCTTTTCCCTTCCTCTTCATTCCCTTCGTCCTCTTCTTCCTCTTCCACCGGGGCTACCGCCGCCACCCCCTCCGCCTCTCTGGCAGAGGCGATCGCGGCAGCGCGCTCCGAGGAGGACAGCCAGGGGTTGCGGGCGAGGTCCTCGACGAAAGCGGCGGCAGCAGCAGTTTCGAAGGAAGAAGAGGTCGAGGTCGAAAAAGTTGAAAAGGTCGAAGAGGGCCTGTTCGCAGGCCGCACGTCGCTGACCTCCCCGGCCCGCAGCGCCACCCGCGCGCCGCACCCGAGCTCGACGCACCTCCCGGTCTCCAGCAGCCTTCGCGTGTCTGCCGCGTCGGCGTTGTTGTTCGAGCGAGCGAAGGAGTAGACGCGACCGCAGCAGAGGCAGTTTGCATGGGCGCGCTCCGCGGGCAGGACTTTCCTGTCCCCGAGTGCCTGCTTCCCACTGCTGCTCGATTCTGCCCTTTCGCTCTGAGGCTTCGCTTCCTTGAAGACGAGGGCCCTCCCGGGGCGCGCCCCGGCGGGGACAGCTGAGAGAGCCCCCGTGGAGACGGTGGCGACGGCCGCTGCGGCGCTCCTGCTCGCCTCGTCCCTGGCGCGGGCGGCCGCGGCCTCGGCAGACAGCGACGCGGGCTGGTAGGTGGAGGCGGAAGAAGAGCTCGAAGGGCCCGCCGCCGCGGCAGAACCGCTAGTGCTGCTGCCGCTGCCGCTTCCACCTCCCCTGACCTCTGCGACCGCGGCGCAAAACCTCGCCACTGCCTTCGCGGCCTTAGGCTCTCCCCCCAAGAGGCCCTCAACCACCGTCCCCGCGTCCATGCTGCCGCTGAACAGGGCCTCGACGACGCCAGCGGCCGTCTCGGCGTCGAAGCCGACGCTGGAAGGGTCGCGGAGCTGGGCGGCGAGCTCGCTGCGGGCGACGTCGAGGAGTTCGTTTGCCATTTTTTTTCGTTTTCTCGATGGAGAGATGTCAATCAGCGCCTTGTCTTTTCGGGCCTCTTGTGGAGCTTTAGACTCTCTCTTCTGCTTCAGATCGAGGCAGGCAGGATGCCTCTCTGATATAAGAGTTGTAGTGAGAGAGAGAGAGAGAGAGAGAGAGAGAGAGAGAGAGAGAGAGAGAGAGAGAGAGAGAGAGAGAGAGAGAGAGAGAGAGAGAGAGAGAGTCTTTGGAGATCAAATCAAAAGGAGAAGCAAAGCGGAATCGAGGGCCTTGATCGCCCGCCGCCAATCGAGGAAAAAAAAGAATGAAACTTTTCTCGACCTCTTCTCTCTCTCTCTTTCTCTTTTGGCCTTTGCTTCAAAAGCGTCCTTTTTCTTACACAGCGAAAGTCCTCAAAAAAAAGAGCCGAGCCAACAACCGACCAAAAAAAAGGGGAGATCGTTGGCCGAACACCACCACGAGCTTATTTTTAAAAAAAGAGAGAGAAAAACCCTTTCTAGCGCGAAGAAGAGGTCCCGACCCTGGCAGCGGCGAGCCCGGCCGCGCTGCGCGCCGCCCGCTTCTTCTTCGACACCGCCACGGCAACCGCCCCCGCAGCGAACACCGCGACGGCACCCACGACGATCCCGGCCACGGCCCCGGAAGACAGCTTGCTCGACTTGGACGAAGAGGAAGAAGAGTCGATCCTTTCAGCGGTCACGGGGTCCCACTCCGAGGCGTCGACGTCCGGAGGGTTGCCGCCCGAGGCGGTGATGGCTCCTTCCTCGCTCACGCCCAGCGACAGAGGCTCCTCGACGGGTCCCAGTCTGACGGGCAGGGTCTTGACCTTTATCTGTGGCTGGTTGGAGCACTCGGGGGGGACGGAGCCGTAGATCTGTGTTGGTTGATGTTGTGTGGTGTGGAGAGGTTGAGGGTGAGAAAAGTTTGAAAAGAAAAAAAGGAACGAAAGCCCGCCGTTTTCGAGTTTTTTCTCTTTTTCCCTCGATTTCTTCCATCTTCTCCTCCTCCTCCTTACCTGCTTCGACACCGCGCACAGCTCGGCGTCGCTCAGCGGCGACTCGGCCAGGGCCACAGCGGGAGAGGCCTCGACGCGGTTGAGCGAGTCGTCGGCGCCGGTGATGAGGTTGGAGAAGGAGGTCGAGGAGTCGGCAAAGACGCCGGCGTCTCCGGAGCTGCTGCTCGTGCTGCTGCTGTCCTGGAGGAGGATTCGGCGCTTCGGGAAGGCGCTGGAGCCTGGTTTTGTTTGTTTTGTGCGTGAATAGAGAAAAAGAGAGAGAATAGGTTGAGAAGCGATGAGTGGGAGGGAGAGCGCGAGAGCGCGAGAGGAGAGGAGAGCGAGCGCGCGAGGGGGCACGAAAGGTGCAAGAGAAAGCCCGCCTTTTTTTTCGGTTTCGGGTTTTTCGGAAAAAAAGAAGTTTTCATCTTTCTCTTTCTCTCTCTCTCCCTCTCCAAATCAACCCCAACGCGCACCGTTGGCGACGGCGAACAGCACGACGCAGAAGAGGAGCATCGCCGCGAGGGCGGAGTGAGCGGAGGAGGAGCGGGCCATTGTTGGAGGTGGTGGAGTTTTTATTTTTCTCGGAGAAAAGAGACAGCGACGGCTGCGGCTGGCGACGGAAAAGTTTCGAGGAAGGAAAAAAAAGTGAGTTTAAAGTCGAGGGCAAGCCGCGGGCTTTATATTTTTTTTTTCCTTCCCGCGGCGCTCTCGATGGCGTGCTCGTGTTCTTTATTTTGCATTTTTCTTCTTCTTCTTTTTACAAACTCTCGATTATTTCTCTCTCAACGTTTTTTTTCTGGCTCAAAAAATAAAAAATGGGAAAACTCTCTCTCTCTCTCTCTGTCTCTCCAAGTTCTTTTTTCACCCTCTCGCGCGCGGCACCATTTCTTCTTTCCCTTCAAACCAGCGCCGCAGTTCTCGAGACCACGGAGCCAGAAGCAGCAGAAGAAGAAGAATTCGAAGAAGAAGAAGAGAGAGAACCTGCTCCTCCTCCTCCTGCTCCATTCTTCCTCTTCTCGCTGCTCTCGTCATTCCCCGAGAAGCACCGGGCAGCAAACGCCGCGATCTCCTCGGCCACATCCTTCGGAATTTCGTCGTGGGGGCAGTGCCCGGCGTCCAGCAGCTTCACCTCGATCCCGGGAACGGCGTCTCCCAAAGCCCTCGCCCTGCCCCTCGCGTCGTTGAGAGGGTCTTTCGCTCCTTGCAACAAAAGGCAGGGACCACCAAACTCTTTGACCAACAAAACGTCGAGGGCCCGCGGCTTGGGCATGTAAAAGACCGATTGAAAAACGGCCAGCGCGCCCGGGTCCTTGGCGGCGCGGCCGATCTCCGCGGCGAGCCAGTCGTCGGCGGCGTCCGGGTTGGAAGGGTAAAGCCTTTTCAGAGTCTTGGCGATCGAAAGCTCGAGGTAGAGGAAGAGGGCCCGCGAGACCGCTTCGACAAACAAGCGGGAAGGAGGACGAGAGCTTTCCTCCTCCGCTTGCTGCTTTTGACCGGGGGCACCGCCCCCGCCGGTCTCCTGTCCCGTGGCGATCCCGTCGACGCGGCCTGCCGGGTTGAGCAAGACGACGCCCTTGAAGAGCTCGGCGCCCGAGCTCGCAGCCGCCGCCGCGACGATATAACCTCCTATCGAGTTCCCGGCCGCCACCACGGGCCCTTTCACGACGCAGGCGGCGAAGTCGGAGATGAAGGAGCCCCAGAGGCCCTGGCCGTAGCGCGCGGCGGGCTGAGAAGAAGAAGGGGGG
>Ga0210003_1005158_pt1 | contig 10093 bp, 7 predicted proteins | sample LantaG_FD_182804 | JGI IMG/M metagenome (GOLD analysis project Ga0210003, IMG submission 182804) | Deep subsurface microbial communities from Baltic Sea to uncover new lineages of life (NeLLi) - Landsort_02402 metaG (SPAdes) (version 2) | ecosystem: Environmental > Aquatic > Marine > Oceanic >...
ATTTTATTATTTTCTAACATTGGCACATTATTACCTTCACTATCAAAAAAATTAGTGTTTATCTGTCCACATGCTCTACTATTTTCTACCATTTTAACCATATCATCTGTAAACAATTTAAATAGCGCTGATCTTCTATCTGCAACTCCAATTCCCATAATTGCTAAATCTATACTATTCCACATATTAATAGCTGATTTTATATTTTTCTCTTTTAATAATATTTTTCTTAAATTACGGTTCTCAAAAATCGCGGGGTAATTTAAATAATAATATTCGCAATTTATAATTTTACTTAATTTTCTAACTATTTCATTAGAGTGGGTACCTGCTTCTATTTTATTACTTAACCCTCCCATTATCTGAACTATTTTTTTATTGCTAGATTCTATAAAATTCTCAGCGTCTAGACTATTAATAGCTTCACTTACTGATTTCCCTAAACCAATCCCAATTACATTTGCTTTATTTAACATTTCCGTAATATAAGGAGCAGCAAATTTCCCTATTTGTCTTTGCGTAAAGCCATATAATTCAGACTTCATAATGTAAAATTGTTTTACTTTAGGAAATCTTGTACTAAATTCAATTTCTTTTCTTAGCATCCTTAAATTAAAAGTATCAATATCAATAGTAATTTTTACTATACCATTTTTCCTCGCATAATTAAGTAATAATGAAACAGAAGATCTAGATATTCCTAATACATTTGCAATATACGATTGACTCTTGTTTTTCTCGTAATATAATATGCTTGCTCTTATAGCCATCTCTTTTTTATCAAATTTATATAACATCCTAAACTAATCTCTCCAATAACAATTTTAGTCTTCACGAAAAAATACACTTATATTTAAATATTATAAGAAACGCCACTAAAGAAATAATATTATATGTTCCTATAATTAATATAATAGTAGATCGTATGTTAATTTATTTGTCATATTTTTATATTTATAACATTTGTTAATTTATTTGTCAATACCACGCATCAAATTTTTCCCTCTCCTCTTTCTAAAAAGTAATCTTTAGTGCTTTTTCCATAAAGGCTTCCTCTTTTCAAGAAAAGCCTGTACCCCCTCTTTTGCATCTTGAGACATACATAAAGAGGCAAAAAGTTCGCCCATATAATCTACCGCTTGATGATAGGGCAAATCCTGCATCTGGTAAATACCTCTTTTCCCTATTTGAAGGGCAAGGGGACTCTTTTGGGCAAATTTTTCTGCCCACTCCATTGTTTTTTCTTCAAGTTCTTCGGAGGGGACTACGTGGTTTACTAAACCTAACTTTTCTGCTTCTTGTGCAGAAATAATATCTCCGGTTAGAATTAACTCCAAAGTCTTTTTTCTCCCAACCAATCTGGATAAGGGAACAGCAGGTCCTAAACAGATCAATCCAAGATTAATGGCCGTTGTACCAAATTTGGCATCTTCAGAAGCAATGGTAAAATCACTGGCATAGACCAAACCTGCTCCATTAGCAATAGCATAACCTTTTACCGATGTAATCACCAGCTTCTTCATCCGGGCAATGGTATGGTTATGCTCATCCATTAAATGAATAAATTCCCGATACTCAGAAGTATTTTTATCTTTAAATTCTTCTAATGCAATACCGGTAGAAAAATGTTTTCCGGCTGCTTTTATGATAATGACTCGAACATCATCCTCCCTCTCTAGCTCCAAAAGTGCACTATTTAATTCTTTGGCAAATGGAACATTAAAGGTATTACTCTTTTCTGGTCGATTTAAGGTAATGAATCCTATTTCATCTTTTCTTTCGACAAGAATGTTTTTACCAGACATTTTTCCTCCTTTTATAGCTAAAGCGTTCGGTTCGAGCTTTCTAGTATGGTCTGAAATTCATTATCCATCCATTAAATTCTTCTTTATCTGGTACTTGAATTTTTCCAAATAAAAAGATACTTTCGTCATCTTTATTAATAATTCCGGTCGTAATAATTTGTTTATCCCCTCCAAAAGTTTTTTCCCATTCTAAATTTCCGTCTTTATCCAATTGAATAACCCAGGCATTGCTTATTTTTCCTTTACTGCCGGAAGAAGTGTTACCTGCCAGCAAATATTTATTTTTATTCGTCTTAATTGCAGATACTATTATATCTTTCTTGTCCCCTCCAAAAGTTTTTTCCCATTCTAAATTTCCGTCTTTATCCAATTGAATAACCCAGGCATCTTGCCAACCAACACCTTTGGAAGTGGTATAACCTATAGCTAAAATACCACTATCAACAGATGGAATAATTCTATTAATTACATTTATCCCGCTACCAGTAAAATGTTTCTCCCATTCAATATTTCCATCCATTGTTAGTTTTAAAATCCATGCATCATTTTTATTCATGGTTCTAGATTGAGAATGACCGGCAACTAAAAATCCTTTTTCTTCTAAATACAATATACAAGTTGCTTTATCTTGAAAAAGGTTATTATATTCCTTACTCCAGAAATAGTTACCTTTCCAATCTAAAAAAGCAAACCAAGCATTAAATTCACTTGTTTCTGAACTATTTGTTAAACCACTTACAGTAAATCCTTGACTATTTATTGATAAAATTTGTTCAATAGAATTATTCTCGTCGTCTCCCAGATATTTTTCCCAAATAATATGAAGGTCAGGATTTATTTTAGCAATCCAAGCTTTACCCTGTTCATTACAACTAGGGCAGTGTAACCAATTGCTTTCACCAGCAGCTATAAAATTCCCGTCTTCTGTAAAAACTATTGAATTGGCAAGATTATAATTTTTCTCTCCTTCAAAAATATTAGAAATATTATTACCTTGGGAATCAAGTTTCATTATCCATATCGATTTCCAGGCATCACCCCATGAGCTGCTACTGCCAACTGCTATCAAAGAATCATCATTTGTGATAATTAAATCCCGAATAACGTCTTCGGCATCCCCTCCGTACGTTTTTTGCCACAAAATGTTATCGCTAGATTCTTTTATCCTACCTAAATAGACATTTAATCCACAAAACAATATAATTAATATCAATGTGAGCAAATATATTTTATATGTTTTTTTAAAAATTATACTCATTATGAGTTCCCGCACAAAGTGTTATCAAATATTTTTAATATAGAAATAGGCCCTTGAAAAAGAGCCTATTTCTATATTACTTAATATTAATTATCCAAGATTATATTTTTCCCAAACTTCATCAACTTCTGCATTTTGGTGAGTGATTTCTTTTAAAGCTGCTATAATATTCTTTGCATTAGGATCTCCCCAAACGTTTCTTCCAAAACAAGTTCCTTTCCCTCCAGCATCTAATGAGTCTTTAGCAGTTATTAAGACATCTTTAAGATTTTTCGCCTTAGGACCGCCTAAAATAATAACTGGAACATGAGAATATTTTGTAATTTGACTAAAACTTTCTTTGTCTCCGGTATAAGGGGCTTTCAAAATATCAGCACCCAATTCTAGGGCAATTCGACAAGCATCAACGATAACTTTCGGATCTTTTCCTTTTTCTTTTGGAAGATTGAGTCCCATTTGGACAGGTTCAATCATTAATGGCATTTCATAATTTTCACATTCTTCGACTAAAGCGCCAATATATTTAATCACATCCATTTGTTGCTCTACATCCGTTCCCCAGGAAAATAAAACTTTTATAGCATCAAAATTATATTTTGCCGCTAATTCGACAGACGAGTAATAACTGTTTGCTAAAACTCCTTTCGGTTCCCCAGGTACTTCTCCGAATATAATATAATCAGCGGTCATTATTTTTGGTAAATAATCTTGTGTACCAAAATATTTACTGGCAATTTTATTCAGACCAAAACTCATCAGAGTGCCATCTACTTTATACTCGATTAGTTTTTCTATCATACCAACTGGATCTTCCAACCCCTTGACGGCTCCCATATAAAAACCGTGGTCTATCGGTGTAATTAACGCTTTACCGCTTTCTACATTAAATAAATTTTGTATTCTCTTTTCTTTTAAATTCGACATGAAAATTCCTCCTTGATTTTATTTTTTATTATATTCAGTTCGAATTAAATTAATTCAAAAGTATTATCCCTTTTTAATCTGAAAAATTTAATTGTGAAATTTGATAACTAATATTCTTTAAAGATGGATATATTTCTTTAAATATTTCGTATTTTCTTGCATACTTTGCTATCTTTTTTTCTTGGGGATAATATGTTTTTTCAATCTTCGCCATTTGGAGAGAAGTGTCTTTTAATGAAGTAAAAATTCCTGCTCCATAACCTGCTAAAATTGAGGCTCCCAGGGCACCTCCTTCCTTATGAACCATACTTACAACTTTCCTTTGTAAAATATTTGCTTTTAATTGATTCCATTTTTCGGATTTAGAACCACCTCCTATAACTGCAAAATCTCCTTTTTTCAATCCCAATTCTTCTAGGTTTTCCAAACTAATATTTAAATTAAAAGTAACACCTTCCATAATTGCATCTATCATCTTTGCTTTTGTTGAAGCGAGATTTAAACCTAAAAAAGCTCCTCTTGAAAGAGAATCCCACCAGGGTGTTCCGCTTCCGGCAAGATGAGGAAGGAAAAAAACATCAGAAATAGGCCTTTCGTTTCCTTCGATTAAATCATATGTATTAATGTTTTGTTTTCGCGCAATTATCATCTCCTCAGTGCAAAAATTATTCCTAAACCATTTTAATGAACCCCCTCCAGTCCATAAAAAAGCCATATTTGCAAATTGCCCTGGAATTGCAGTAGAAACTTTAAATAAATGACGTGAATATAAATCATCATCTGAGATAGAATCTGGTAAAATAATGGTTGCACATTCTACTGTACCGGTTGAACATGATATTTTTCCGGGATTTACTGTTCCGGTTCCCAAGGAATTACACTGTTGGTCCATCGCTCCTAAAGAAACTTTTACTTTAGCATCTTTTTGAAATCCCAATTGCTCGGCCATATGACCAGATAATTCACCTAAAAAAGTACCGCTTTTTTTTATTTCCGGTAATTGGCTCTTGGAAATATTTGCCCATTTTAAAACATCATAAGCATAATCTTTCTGATTGACATCAAAGTAAAGAGTGGCGGCAGCACTTGACTGATCTGTTACTTCCTGAAAGCCCAGCTTATAATTAATCCATGCAAGATAATCTAAAAATTTATAAGAATTTTTATATATATCCGGCATATTATCTTTTAACCACAATATTTTGGTTAAAGGACACATCGTGTGCGCCCATCGACCGGCAAAATTAAAAACTTTACGACTACCGAAATAATCATCTATTTTTTTCACATAATCTACGCTTCGTACATCTGATGAAAGAATTGCCGGATAAATTACTTCTCCATCCCTATTCAACGATATTACAGCATCACCCAAAACAGAAAAACTCATGGCAAAATTTGTTTCAGGAAATTTATTGACTACTTTATAAAGATTCTTTTTGAAAACTTTCCATACTTTTTTTGGATCCAATTCTACCCATCCAGATCGAGGCGTAATTACCGGATATTCCTCGTAGCCCTCCTTGATAATTTTACCCTCAGTATTATACAATATAACTTTTATTCCGGTAGTACCTATATCTATTCCAATTAGATGCATGCTTGTCTCCTTATATATCTATTGTGCTTTTTTATTGTTAAAAAATGTGATTTTTTGTTTTGTAAATTTCGTAAATACTTTAATGCTACTACTTGCAGTTTTTATAATTCACAAATTACTTTCTTATTTTTTTTCTTTAAAGATAAATATTTTTAATAAATATCCCGATTATTACTCTATCCCAAGATATTATTCTCTTCTATATATATTTTAAAAAGTGTTCTTTTATTTTTTAAATATTGAGCTTTTGCAAACTTAAAACTGATCATATTAATATCATTTAAATAAAATTAAGATATCTGGGAATTTTGAATTATATAGAAATTATAAACTATTTCTGAAATTTCTTTAATGCTAAAGCTCCAATTAATACAAAGCCGAGTAAAATCTGTTGCCAATAGGAAGAAACACCTATAATTGTCAAGCCATTCGTTAGAATTGTTACTACTAAAGCACCAATAAATGTACCGCGAATGGTACCAATCCCACCAGTCATTGCGGTTCCTCCAAGAATTACCGCAGTTATTGCATCCAGCTCCTTCATATACCCAGTTATTGGGCTGCCAACTCCTAACCGAGAAGCAGTAATAATACCGGCAATTGCGGCACATACCCCACTTATGGCCATAATTTTTAACAACATCGGGTTAACGGAAATCCCGGCTAAACGAGATGCTTCCGGATTACTTCCAATAGCACGGTTATAAGTTCCAAAGGTTGTTCGAGTCATTACAAAGTCCATAATTAAAAAGATAACAATTAGAATAATTACGGGTAGAGGTATTATTCCAATTTTGGATTGTCCAAGCCAAAAATAAGAAAGTTGAATTCCTTCACAAATAGTAGTGCCACCTCTCATTAAAAGCGCAATACCTCTGGCTACGCTCATCATCGCAAGGGTAGCGATAAAAGAAGGTAATTCGAAATAAGTAATTAAATACCCGCTAAACAATCCGATAAACCCTCCAATTGCTAAGGTGATAATAATGCCCAAAAATATCGGAACTCCGGCTACTGATAAAGCCATAAATATCATTCCAGCTAAAGCTAATATGGATCCAACCGAAAGATCAATTTGCGCTGCAGTAATTACGAAGGTCATCCCAAAAGCAATAATCGCTGTAACAGATACTTGAGTGAGAATATTAATCATATTATTAGTTGTAAGAAAACGTTCATTTACAATTGTAAATAGGATCATTAATAATACTAATGCAGTTAAGGCTGCATTTTTAATAATTATTTGTCCAAAAGATTTTTTTGAAATTGCTTCTTGGTTTTTTGTTTGTTCTGTTTTTTTATTCGTTGCCACTTATTTATAACTCCTTTCGTTTAATATTCCGATTTGGAATATTGTTCAATATCATATCATCTTTTTTATAATTTTTCCCTCTTCTATATCATCACCTGTTAAAGTAGCAGCAATAAGTCCTTTACGCATGACGATAACTCTACTACTGGTTGAAACAACTTCTGGTAATTCACTGGAAACCATAATAATTGCTCTATTTGGTTTTTCCGTAACAAATTTTTTCATTAATTCATGCATTTCTTCTTTTACTAATACATCAATGCCTCGAGAGGGTTCGTTTAAAAGTAGAAAACCACAATCGGTATTCACTAGACGAGCAAATAAAGATTTTTGTTGATTTCCACCACTAAGAGCCGGTATTGGCTGGTCTGTACCGGTTGTTTTTATACTAAACTCTTCTATAAAAGCTTTTTGTATTTTCTTATTATCACTTCGATTAATAACTCCACTTTTAGTTGAAACTTTTTCTAAATTTTCAATTGTAATGTTTTCACCGACTGACATTGTTTTTAAAATTCCTTCATTCAACCGGTCTTCAGGTAAATATGCAATACCATGTTCAATTGCATTTCGGGGAGAGAAGGCTTTTATTTTTTGCCCGTTAAATATTATTTCTCCTTCATCAAAAGTATCTGCCCCAAATATTGCCTTAATTAAAGTTGTACGGCCTGAACCCATTAAACCGGCAAAGCACAAAATATCACCTTCGTATACCTTAAAAGAAATATCGTAAAATTCACCTTTTTTGGTAAGATCTTTTACTTCCATTAATATTTTATCTGAATGAGTTGATTTTTCATTAGCAAATTTTGTGACATACTTTTTAAGTATCTTACTACCTACCATCATTTCTGTAAGAGAATGGGGTGTCATTTCTTCCGTTTTTCTAATACCCTGTAATTCTCCATCTTTTAATACTGCTATCCTGTCAGAAATTTGGAAAATTTCTTCTAAATGATGTGAAATAAAAATAAATGTAATCCCCTTTTTGCTTAAATCATTAATTATTTTAAATAATTTTTCTACTTCACCTTTTGATAAAGAAGATGTTGGTTCATCCAAGGCAATAATTTTTGCATTTAGGGATATTGCTCGTATAATAGCCGCTAACTGTCTTTCATCGGCACTTAAACTTAAAACCAGTACTTTTAAATCTATTTCTACTCCTACAGATCGCATTAATTTATTGGCTTTTTCTAACTGCTTCTTTCGATTAATAACCCCAATATGATTGGTAATTTCATTACCAAGTAAAATGTTTTCTTCGCCGGTTAGATGTAATGCCAATCCCAATCCCTGGTAAACCATGCTAATTCCTTCTTTTATCCTATAAAAAGGAGTTCCCGTTAGTTTTCGCCCTTCAATGAAAATTTCACCGCTCGTTTCTTGAACGGCACCGGACAGAATATTTAAAAGCGTTGATTTGCCTGCTCCATTTTCTCCCACTAAACCAAAAACTTCTCCTTTATTGATGCTAAAAGAAACATTTTGTAAAGCAGTTGTTCCGGGATATCGCTTTGTTAATTCTTTAAATTCCAATATGATTTCATTACTTACATTCATAATCAACTAACCTCAATTTTACAATTTTATGATTATACCATTTTTGACAATTATATTGAAAATAAATATATTACATGTTCATTATAATAATTACTACTATGCTGGTATATACCAGCATAGTAGTAATCTTTCAATATTTATCTTCTATTTATTTTTCTATTTTACCGGTTCAGTAATCGGGAAGGTCACATCAACAGTACGAGAAATTGCATTTCCAGATGCAACAAACTCAGCAGGATCTATACCAAATGGTTGGAATGGTAAATGTATAGCGCTACAAGCAATCTTTATATAAGTCGGAATCTTCTTTCCATCTAATAAATCCAATAATTTTAAAGCAGCAACATACCCAATAACTTGTGGATGTTGAGCACCAGTACATTTAAAGGCTGTACCGGCATTAATAGCATTCACTGCTTCAACTTGTCCATCAACACCCGTAATGACCACATCATCTCGACCGGCTCCTTGAACTGCTTTTAAAGCACCGAGTGCAACGTTATCATTACAACCAAAAAACATTGCATCAAGATCTTTATAGGCGGTTAAAAAGTTTTGACCAATTTCATAGCCGCCTTCAATAGAAACGTCAGCCTCTTCTTGTTTTTTGGTAATTTCAACTAATCCCTCAGGTCCTTTAGCAATTGCAGCTTCAAAACCTTCTTGACGATCTCGGCATGAGTTAGCCTGGCTCCAAAGACCACAAACAACTTTGAACGGTCTTTTTGCATCAGTAGTGTTTTCCAAATTTTTATAATAATCAACCATCCATTTTCCAACTATATAACCGGCATTGTAATTGTCAGATTCTACAGTAGCATTTAATTTTGCATTGTATACGGTCATATCACCGGATATTATTGGTATACCGGCATCGGCGACACGGTTAACTGCAGAGGCTAAAGCAAAACTATCTACAGGAGTTAAAAGTATTGCTTTAACTCCCATTGCAATAAAATTATCAATATCATTAGTTTGTTTATCAACTTTAGTTTCTCCATCAGAAATAATTACTTCATACCCTGCATCTTCAAATACCTTTTTAGCTGAGTTATGCAAAAGTACAAAGAAAGGGTTATTTTGTCCCCAACCTGCTATTCCGATAGTACCTTTACTTTGTGCAAAACCTGAAATGCTAAAAACTACAATCATTGTAATCATCAAAAACATTATTCCTATTTTCTTTAACATAAACATAATTTTATTCTCCTTTTTTTTATTTGTTTTTTTATAAAGTGGGTACTTCCACTTTTTTTTGTGTATAAGGTATTAACTAATCAAGTCTTCGATTTATCCAGTACCAGAGGGTTAAAAAATTACTGCTATTACACTTTAATGAGGGTTATCTCGACCGCCTTAATATTCTCCACCTACCTTCCTGCGTCCCCCCATCACTTAAAGCGATAATATATGGTAGTATCAGTGCTCTACCTCCATAGGCAAACATTTGAGGCTAGCCCTAAAGCTATTTCGAGGAGAACCAGCTATCTCCGAGTTTGATTGGCCTTTCACCCCTAACCACAGCTCATCCCCTCATTTTTCAACATAAGTGGGTTCGGGCCTCCACAGGCGATCAGACCTGTTTCACCCTGGCCATGGTTAGATCACTCGGTTTCGGGTCTACGCCACCT
>Ga0210003_1005159_pt1 | contig 10092 bp, 7 predicted proteins | sample LantaG_FD_182804 | JGI IMG/M metagenome (GOLD analysis project Ga0210003, IMG submission 182804) | Deep subsurface microbial communities from Baltic Sea to uncover new lineages of life (NeLLi) - Landsort_02402 metaG (SPAdes) (version 2) | ecosystem: Environmental > Aquatic > Marine > Oceanic >...
CAATGAGAAAGAACTGCACGACCTGCTCGTGCAATGCGAGAAGCACGGCGTGGAGGTCCGCGCCATCGGCCGAGGGTCCAACATCCTCGTCCTGGACGAAGGCGTGCCGGGCGTGGTCGTTCAACTGGACCGCGACGGCTTCGGAGAGATTGTCATTGAAGACGACCTCGTCCGCGCCGGCGGCGCCGCCCTCATCCAGAAAGTGGTGCACGAGGCGGCACGGGCGCACCTCGCGGGGATTGAGTGCCTGGTCGGCATTCCGGGCACGATCGGCGGCGCCGTCCGGATGAACGCGGGCGGCATCTTCGGCGACATCGGCCGAAGCGTCGAACGCGTCAAGGTCACCGACGTTCACGGCGAAACGTTTTACCGCGAGCGGGAGGACATCGAGTTCTCCTACCGCTGGAGCAACATTTCCGCACGGTTCATCCTCGAGGCCGAGTTGCGCCTCCTGCCGGACAGCCCGCGCACGATCCTCGCGCGGATGAAAAAAATCTGGATGGCCAAACGCAACACCCAGCCCACCGGCGCCTCGAGCGCCGGCTGCACGTTCAAGAATACCCGCGGCATGGCCGCCGGCGCGCTCATCGACCAGGCGGGCCTGAAAGGCGAGGCCGTCGCCGGGGCCGTCGTCTCCCACAAGCACGCCAACTACATCATCGTCAAGGACCACGCGAAGACGAAAGCCGCCGACCTCTGGGCACTCATCCAGAAGGTCCGCACGACGGTCAGGGAACGCATGGGCGTCAACCTGGAATTGGAGATTGAAGTTTGGCCGAAGCCGCCGCTGTAAAGGAGGCCCGGACCCCGATGAGACTCGAGCCGGGGACGCTGACCATCGGCGTCTTGATGGGCGGGTGTTCGCGCGAACGGGCCGTCAGCCTCGAGAGCGGCCGGATGGTGGCCGAAGCGCTCCAGGGCCTCGGCCACGACGTCCGACCCTGCGACGTCCGGCCGGGCGACCTTACGCCGGACTTCGTCCGGGGCATGGACGTCGCGTTCCTGGCGCTGCACGGCGCATGGGGCGAGGACGGAGGGATTCAGGCGGAACTGGATCGTCTCGGCGTCTGCTACACGGGCAGCGGGCCCGAGGCGAGCCGACTCGCCATGGACAAGCCGGCCTCCAAGCGGCGGTTTGCCGAGGCCGGCGTCCCGACGCCCGCGTTTCGCCAGGCGGGGCCCGGCGACGAGGTGTCCTTGCGCGAGGCGTTCGACGCGTTCGGCCCGGCGCTGGTCGTCAAGCCCGTCGCCGATGGGTCGAGCCTCGACGTGGCGATGTGCGATTCGCTCGCGTCGGTGCGACGGGCCGCGCAGCCGGTCTGGGCCCGGGGCGAAAAGGCGCTCCTCGAACGCCGCATCGTCGGGCGCGAACTGACCGTCGGCATCGTGGGGCGCGACGCCCTGCCGGTCCTCGAAATCCGCGTGCCGAAAGGATGGTACGACTACCGGGCCAAGTACGAATCGGACGACACCCAGTACGTTTTCGATCACGGTTTGCCGGCGGAGACGGAGGCGCGGGTCGTCGAGGTGGCGCTGGCGGCCCACGCGGCGCTCGGCTGCCGGGACCTTTCGCGCGTGGACCTGATTTTGCCGCCTGGCGGCGAGCCCCAGGTCATTGAGGTCAACACGATCCCCGGTTTCACCGCGCACAGCCTGGTGCCGAAGGCGGCGGCGCGGGCGGGCCTCGCGTTCGGCCGGCTGTGCGAGCGTGTGGTCGCCCTGGCGTGCGAGCGGTGCCGGACGGCGCCGAAAACGTAGGAGACGTGCTCTGTTGGAGACATGCTTTTGTTTCCCCTCTCCCCCCGGTGGGTGGAGAGGGATGTACTCAACAAAATGTAGGAGAGCGAGCGTGGCCCAACGCAGGAAAACGACCTACGGACGGCTCCCGGGCGGCGGGGGTGTCGGGCGGGCCATCCTCAAGAGCCTGCTGGCCGCCGCCGCGGCGGCGACCGTTTGCGGCGCCGTCGGCTACGGCTTTATGCGGATGGGCGAAACCGTCCGCGCGGCCCCGGAGTACCAGGTCTCGCGCGAGAGCCTGCGCCTCGTGGCCGGCCCGGAATGGATGACGCCCGCCATCCTCGCGGAACTCGACCTCGCGCGCGAGTTGCCCGAGCGCTTCAGCCTCCTGGATCCGACGATCGCGGCGCGCGTGGCGCGGGCCTACGAGCGGTGCGTGTGGGTCGAGCGCGTGGAATCGGTGGTGAAGCGCGATCCGCGCGGGACCGGCAACGGTCCGCCGCTGGAGGTGCGTCTGAAGTTTCGCCGGCCGGTCGCGTTTGTCCAGGTCAGCGGCCGCGACGGTTTTTACCTGGTGGACGGCCGGGCGGTCCGCCTGCCGGGCGTCTATCGCGAGCCGAAGTTGGGCGAGGTGCGGCTGCTGGTCATCATGGGTTGCCGCGAATCGCCGCCGGAGCCTGGCCGACGCTGGGCGACGCCCGCGCTCGAATCGGGCGTCCGGGTGGCAGATGCGGTGCAATCGCGCCGCGAGAAGTTCGGCCTGACGACGGTGGACGTTTCGAACTTCGGCGGCCGGCGCAACCCGCGCGACACGGAGGTCGCGCTCTACACGGAAAACCACACGCAGATCAAGTGGGGCAAGGCGCCCACGCTCGAAGCCGAACGCCTCCAGGAAAAGTCGCCGGCTGAAAAAGTCGGGTACCTCGATTTCGTGTACGACCGGCTCGAAGGGCGTATCGACGGCGTGCTTTCTTACATCGACATTCCGAACGAGGCGATCGGACGCCGTTCGGCCGCCGACTCTAGCCGCCTGCGGAGTTGACCGATGGCCGAGCGGCCTGCCACCGCGCCGCGCCCCAGCGACGGCCCGGCGCCCGTTCGCCGAAACCCCTCGCGGGTCCTCCTTCCGTTCGCCTGGTGTCTTTGGCTGCTGGTGTTCCTGGCCCCCGCGCTCCTGGTCGCGCCGCGCATTGACGTTCGGCCTTTCTGGTTGACGGCCGAGGCCGCCCCCGCGGCACTCCTGGCGGCGGTGGCGTTCTTCGCCGTGGCCGTCTGGCCCTTCTGGCCCGCGCTGGCGGGCGCTTCGGGCGGCCTCTCGGCCCGGACGATCGCCCTCAGTCTCCTGGAACTCGCGATGCTTCTTGCCTTGGCCGTCCCGTTCGCGCTGGTGGCGTGGTCGGTCGGCGCGTGGGCGCCGTCGGCGGGTCCTCTGGCGGCCGCGGTCGGCTTGCTCGCGGTTCTCGGCCTGGGGATTCGGTCGGCATACCTGGGGATGGGCCCGGTCGGCGGGCGCTGGCTCATGACCGCGGCGATTCTCGCCTGCGCCGGCCCTTTGATGATCGCTTACGCCGCGGGCGAGACGCTCAACATGGATTTCCCGCGTCTCGTGGAGATAAGTCCCGTGGTCAGCGCGATGCGGCTCGGGGTGGACGGCTGGCCGGAAGGGACGTGGCGGATTTTCGCCGGCCTCCTCCTCTGGCCGGCAACGGGCGTCGTTCTCCTGCTCGGGGGCATTTCGGAGTCCCGCCAGCGCCGTCTCCGTGGCGAAGCGGCTTAGCACGGCTACGCTGTGTTCTTAACCGCAGAGGACGCAGAGAACGCAGAGAACAGAAGGGATTGGGGAACGGCCAAAGCACTTCAAACCCGCGCCGGCTGAGCCGGCCCTTCTTTGGTCTTGCGGTTGTTCCCCCGTCCTTCCTCTGCGCTCTCCGCGCTCTCTGCGTTGAGATAGCGTTGTAGAATTAGGCGAGGCCGGTCGTCGCCTCAGCCGCCCGGCGTTCCTCCGGCGGGCGCGTCTTCCATCGGCGATGGACCCAGAGGTACTGGTCCGGCGCCATCCGCACGAGCCGCTCCAGGGCCGACGTGAACCGCTGCGTGATCGCCATCGCGCCGTCCACGCCTTTCTCGTACTCGGCCGGGTCGATGATATCGGTGACGACCCCACGGTAGTGAAACCGCGGCCCGGTGCGGTATGCGCCGCCGACGACGATCGGCGCGCCCGCCTCCAGCGCCAGGTAGGCGATGCTCTTATAGACGGAAGCCTTGCGCCCGAAGTATTCGACGAAGAAGCCGTGCCGTCCGGCGTCCTGGTCGGCGGGGAACGCCAGGCGCGTCCCGGCCTCGAGGTGCTCGAAGGCCTCCGGCGTCATGCCGTACTTCGAGAGGATCCGCTGGCCCGAGAACTCGCGGATCTTCTTCACGTGGCGGTCCAGGTAGGGATTGTCGAGCGGCCGGCCGATGGAGGTCGTGGGGAACCCCATGGCGGCCATTCCGTAGGCGCCCATCTCCCAGTTGCCGAAGTGGCCGCCCACGATGAGGCAAGGCCGGTTCGAGCACACCAGGTCGGTAAACCGGTCGAGGCCCGGCCCCATTTCGATGTGGCGGAAGTAACTGTTGAACTGCATGAGGCGCGTGAGGCAGAGGAACTCGACGCCGACCATAATCATGTGCTCGAAGGATCGGCGGGCCATATGCTGGATGGCCCGCGGACTCGCGCCGGGAAAACTGGCACTCAGGTTCTCGATGGCGACCCGCCGGTGCCGGCGGTCCACCAGGTACAAGAGCCGGCCGACCCATCGGGCCGTCGCCAGGTTCGCGTCGATCGGGAAACATTGCAAGAGCATCTCGACGACGCGCAGCGCGGCGTACTGGCCCGCCCAGACGAGTTGCTGACGCAGGTAAGCCACCGTCTCCCCTTGCCGGACGATTACGAGCCGCGCGGCATTCCCGACCGGCCGCGATTGTAGGCCCTCGGCCGAGGGGGTGTCAAGCAAGGGCCTCTCTCGTTGCGGTCGGCGTGCATGACGATTACAATCGGCCGCGCTTAATCTTACAGCGCCGCTTAAGCCTTTGCGCGGTGGGTCTCCCGACCCACCGCGCGATGAAACCGCATTGGCGCGGCGGGTCAGGAGACCCGCCGCGCACGAAAACGGTCAAGTGGCGCTGCAGGATTAACGGAGAACCGCCCATGCCGCAGACGGACGCCAGCCTTTCGAATTTCGATTACGATTTGCCGACCGGCCGCATCGCGCAGGAACCCGTCCGGCCGCGCGACGCGGCTCGCCTGCTCGTCCTGGACCGCCGGACGGGGGCCGTCGCGCATCACCGCTTCGGCGAACTGCCGGACCTTCTCGCGCCGGACGACCTGGTGGTGCTGAATGAGGCGCGGGTGATCCCGGCGGCGTTCACGGCCCGCCGGGCGAGCGGCGCCCGCATCGAGGGCTGTTTCCTGCGGACCCTGGAAGGCGGCGAGTGGGAAGTGCTCCTGAAGGGCCGCGGCCGACTCCGCCCGCGCGAGACGCTCGGCCTGGTCGACGCCGCCGGCGACGTGCGGGCCGAGGTCGAACTCGCGGAGCGGGGCGAGGGCGGCGTCTGGCGCGTCCGGCCGCGCGCCGACGTGGAGCCCCTGGCGCTCCTGGAGGCGATCGGTCGGCCGCCCCTGCCGCCCTATATCCGCCGCTCCGGGCCGGACGATCCGCGGTTCCTCCAGGACCGTGCGGACTACCAGACCGTCTATGCCCGGCGCGACGGGGCCGTCGCCGCCCCGACCGCCGGCCTCCACTTTACGCCGGCGGTCCTCGCGCGTCTGGCGGAGCGGGGCATCGAAGGCGCGCGCGTGACGCTCGACGTGGGCCTCGGCACGTTTCAGCCCATCCGCGCGCTTCGGCTGGCGGAGCACCGGATGCACGAGGAACATTTTGAGATTTCGGCGGAGTCGGCCGCCGCGATCAACCGCGCCCGCGCCGCGGGTCGGCGCGTCGTCGCCGTCGGCACGACGACGGTCCGGGCGCTGGAGTCGGCGGTGGAGGGCGGGGGCGTCCGCGAGGCCCGAGAGTGGACTCGCCTGTTCATCTACCCGCCCTACGAGTTCCGCGTCGTGGACGCGCTCGTGACGAACTTCCATTTGCCGCGCACGACGCTCCTGGCGCTGGTTTGCGCGTTCGCCGGCCGCGAACACATCCTGGCGGCCTACGCGGAGGCGATACGCGCCGGCTACCGTTTCTACAGTTACGGCGATGCGATGCTGCTCGTGTGAACCCTCCGAAGCGTTTGCGCTAAAAAGGTCCGGGAGATTCCTCGGTCAGGCGTCGTGGGGACCGAGGTAGAGGGGGCTGCGGACGGCGTTGAGGCGACGGCGACGCACCAGGTCCTTGAGTTCCTCGGCCGTGCGGGCGGCCAGGGGGCTGATCTCGACGGGGAACTTCGGTTCTCCGTCTCGCCACGTCGAGTCGCCTGTGGCGACCGGTCCGCGGGGAACCTGGACGCCGGCCGATTCAAGGTCGGCGGCCGCCAGGCGGACCATGTCGCGGCGAGCGGTGGCGGGGCTATCTTCGCCGTCGGCGTTCTTGACGGGGCTGAACTCGCGCGACCGGTCGATTTCGAGGACGAGGGGGTTGCGCGCCATCGGCAGGGCGTCGAAGATGAACATCTCGAACTTGATGCCGTTCGGTTGGCCGGGCGTATGCGGCCTGCCGCTCGCGTCCACATACGGGATTTTCTTCCGGGCGCGGTGGAAGGGGAGGGCGAACTCGGCCGAGGAGGTCAGCCGCTCGACGAACGAGCGCGCGAGGATGTGGATGGCGATGCTGCCGGCCTCGAAGCGCAGCCGGCCATCGGCCTGGCGTGCCTCGGCCAGGCGGTCGGGCATGTCGCTGTACTCGACGACGACGAGGCGTCCGCCGCTGGTGCAGAAGTGTCCCAGTTTTTCGTGGGCGTCGCGTTTGCGGGCCATTTTGCTGGACATTTCGCTCCCGGCGTCGGCGTGGAACCCCAGGAAAACGGGGTCGATCGGCGGCACGAGGGGATTATCGACCTGGAAGTAACTGATGTGGTCGATGCCGCGGTCCGCCAGGTCCTTGAGCATGCCGGTCCGCGCGAGGGCCCGCAGCGTTCCGCCGTGCCCGTCGGGGTTCCAGGCCAGGCGGTCGCGGTCCGCCAGGATGAGTTTCCCGTCGAAATCGACGGCGGGCATCATGCTCTGGACGAAGAACCGGACGTCGCCGCGGGGCAGATTGAAGTAGTTGTGGGCCTCGAAGAAATCCTGCGTCTCGCGGTCGTTGGCGCGGCTGGTCATGATGTACCAGGGGATGACGGCGCCGCTGGCCCGGCGGGCGGCGAGAAGGGACTCCGCGAAAATCTGGAACAGCGTCCGCCCCGAGACCGGCCCGATCGGAAAGGCCCCCTTCGGTCCCTCGTATCCGAGGCGCGTCCCCTGGCCGCCCGCCACGGTGAGTACGGCCGCGCGGCCGGACGTCAGGATCGTCTCGCCGAGGTCGCGCATTTCGCGGTGCCGGCGCCGGTCGGCTTCGCTCGCCGGCAGGGGGACAAAGGGCGCGGGCTGCAGGTCCTTGGGCAACCCCGGCGGGCCTGCCCCGCCTGCCCCGTTGGGGTTGGGGACGTTCCGCTCGAAACCCCCGCTCTCGGCTCGCCTAGTCGAGTCGCTCTCCACCGGTGAGTCGCCGTGGCGACCTGTGGCGACGAGGAGTTCGCGGACGAGCCGACCGACTTCCTCGAAGTCCACCTCGGCGAGTTCCGAGAGCAGGCGCCGTCGGCCGGCGGCGTCGAGGTCGTCCCAGAACCGCAGGACGTGTTCCTGGCCGGCGTCGGCGGCCGTTCGGCGAATGGCCGACTCGTCGGGCGCCGCGGGGCCTCGGGGGGCGGGGGTCGGCACAGCGTTCCTTTCCTGCTGGACGGGTCCTCTGGAATCGGTATCCAGGCTCTGTCTGATAAATCCAGAATGTTCTCGGGTGGCGGCCTTCCTAGGCCGCCACCGCCTTCCGTGCCATGCGCGGTGGTCCCGGCGCGCCGGGACCACCGCGCGATTTATCAGACACCAGAGTCTAACACACCCCCCGGGCGGGGGACAAGCGTTTTGGTTCCCAGGCGGTGGCGGCGGGCCTGAGAAGTTAGAACTGGTTTCATAACGAAAGGGTGGCGGGTCTCCTGACCCGCCACCCTCCCAAACGTCTTGGAAATCGCGGCGGTTCAGGAGAACCGCCGCGCAAAAATATGGGCCGGGGCGGACCTGGAGAATATAGGCATTTTGGGTTTGACACGCTCTGGGTTCCCGGCCATAATGAGGAATAGAGGGGCGCCTGCGGATTGACGCACGCTGAAGAGTTGTTCTTGTGGGGGCGGAGGGGGCGAAAGGGGGTGGCTGGCATAGGGTAAGATGCCGTTGGAAGAGGTACCTGTCGTAATTGGCGTTATTGTTATTTTCCCTTTGAGAGGCGCGATGAACGCGCCAACGGTTGGAGGATGAAAGTCATGACTCGACATAGAGCGTTTACGCTGGTCGAGCTCCTGGTGGTCATCATGATCATCGGGATGCTCATCGGGATTCTTCTCCCCGCCGTCTTCGGCGCTCTGGAGCAGGCGAACAGGGCCAGTTGCTTGAACAACCTGAGCCAGATCGGCAAGGCGTGCCATGCGTATGCCGCAAGCAACAAACAAGTGTGGCCGGATGCGCTGCCCATTGCCGCGACGGGGGTCAATTGGGCCAATATTGGCGGGACGCGGACGAACAAGACCACTGATCCGACGGATCCGGGGACGGGCACTATCGAGTCCAACACAGCCAGTTTATGGCAACTCATCAGGGGCGGGTATGCGGATAATCCGGCGATTTTCGTGTGCCCGTCGACTGCCCACACGGCGGATACGAGTGTCACCGTGTACAACCAGGTCCGGGATTTCTGGAAACCGGAGAACGTGAGTTACTCATACCAGAACGTGATTGGCCCGTATCGGCTCACCTCGTCCGCGAACTCGGGGATGGCCGTGGCGGCCGACGCCAACCCTCAGAGGTTCGACATGGATGAGGCGGTCACGGACCTTGGCACAGCGGCCATCAGTTATGAGGTCGGGGACTGGGGAGCAATTGGCGATCCCACTCTGACCGCGAACAAGTGGAAACTGAACTCCCCGAACCACAATTTCACAGGGCAGAACGTCCTCTACCTGGACGGGCACGCAAAGTTTGAGAACCACCCCTATTGCGGCTATAGGTATGACAACATCTGGACCAAGCAGGGGACGACTCAAACCATGCCTGACCCGGCTGAGCTAACCGCCGGCGGCACGACTCTCGTCGGCATCTTTCAAACCAACTCGGACGGGGCCTCGTATAACGACACAACCGGACTAACCGGAACTACACAATTAGATCCCGCCAGACCCGAAGATACGTTCCTCGTGCCGTAACGCGAGAACCGAAGCAGGCGCCTCCGGGCGATCCCGAGCCATTCGGGATCGCCCTTCTTTTCGCAGTGTTTTCACCGCAGAGGCGCAGAGAGCGCAGAGAACTACAAAAATAGGGGAACGGCAGCACGGCCACTTCGTTTGCGCCTCTTGTCGTAAGTCGCTTTGTTGTTGTTACTCGCCTCTTCCCTCCGCGCTCTCTGCGTTCTCTGCGTTGAGAAAACAGTGTCGTGCTACGGGATGGTGCACCGCAAAAAAGTGGCAACCTCCGCGGGTGCCACCGATTGCTTGTCAATCGGTGTGGCGGGTGTACAGCGCACGGTTTGACAAGCAAACCGTGGCACCCCCCAGGTGAAGAAGTGCCACTTTTTTGTGGTGCACCCCTACGGGAGGCGGGCCTGAAGGAATCGCATGCGGCGCGAGAGCGTCATCGCCTCGTACCGGCACATCTCGTGGCAGCAGAAACAGGCGATGCATCGGCGATAATCAATCACGGGCCCCGACTCCGGCATCGCAATCGCCTCGACGGGGCACGCCTCAACGCACGAACCGCACTTCACGCACTTCTTCCTGCGCACCTTCGGCTGTGTCACGAGGATCATCGCCGCCAGCCGCGAGACGGCCGCCCCCAGGCCCATCCCGATGCCGGGAACCTTGAAGCGGGGAACCACCTCGAACGGTCCTTCGATTGGAATGTCCTCCAGGTCGATCGGCCCCAGGCCTCGCTCGGCGGCAATGCGAAGCATCGGGACGGTCGCCGGCTCCAGGCCCATCATCGCGGCCATACAAGAGTCGAGCGCGACGGCGTTTTCGGACGCGAGAATACGCCCGACCTTCCTCGGCCGGCCGCCCGACGGGCCCTGGCCTTCCATAGCGACGACGGCATCGAGAATCGAGAGGTCGGGCGGGCGGACGGCGAAGACGTCGACGACGGCC
>Ga0210003_1005160_pt1 | contig 10091 bp, 13 predicted proteins | sample LantaG_FD_182804 | JGI IMG/M metagenome (GOLD analysis project Ga0210003, IMG submission 182804) | Deep subsurface microbial communities from Baltic Sea to uncover new lineages of life (NeLLi) - Landsort_02402 metaG (SPAdes) (version 2) | ecosystem: Environmental > Aquatic > Marine > Oceanic >...
TGTATGGCGCAGGGTATCATAGTTTTATCAGGAAATCTGGACTTATCAATTGGTGCAGCAACGTCTCTACTTACCTGTGTCATGGCTTCACTTATGACTGACTCAATAACCAATGTAGTACTTTTAGTTTTACTTGGAGTAGTAACTGCAATTGCTTTGGGAGCATTTAATGGGTCACTCATTGGACATGTTGGTCTTCCGCCACTAATTTCAACTTTTGCAACGTCTGCAATATTTTTTGGAATAGCAATGACTATTATGCCACTTCCAGGCGGATATGTGCCAAAATATTTTTATAGATGGTATAGAGGTGATATATTGAAATTTATTCCTGTTCCAATTTTTATATTACTTATTGGTATAGCTATTTGGGTTATAATAAAAAGAACTGCAGTATATAGATATATATATGCAGTTGGTGGAAGTGAAGAAGGTGCATATTCTTCAGGTATAAAGGTATCTAATATTAAACTTATGTCATTTATTCTTGCTAGCTTTTTTATTGCACTAGCTAGTATTTGTCTGCTTCTTTCAACAGCTATAGGCGATCCTAGGTCAGGTCTTTCTTATACATTAAATTCTGTAGCAGCTGTAGTAATAGGAGGCATATCGCTCAAAGGCGGCAAAGGAAGTGTTGGCGGTGCTATTGTTGGTGCAATAATACTTGGGTTGCTTATTAATGTAATATTTTTTGCCCAGGTTTCATCTCTTTATCAGAATTTTGCCAGAGGAATGATTATTGTGATATCACTAAGTATTGCAACAATTCCAAAGCTTAGGGAGGAATCTAGAAGGATTTAGTTAGAGGCTTAGAACATATGGAAAATAAAAGCATAATAACAGTTTTAAGAAGAATATTTACCGATAAGGTAGTTATCAGCTTTATAATAGTAGTAGCTCTCTTCATAATAGGTCAAATTGCTGTACCAGGATTTGCAACCTTTCACCATATAATGACTGTTCTTCAAACATCATTCTTTTTAGGAATGCTTAGCTTGGGGCAGACAATAGTAGTTATTTCAGGGAATGAAGGGATAGATCTATCAGTAGGTCCTATGCTGACGGTAGGAGTGATTGCTTCATCTGCAGTACTTATGGGGAGAGATTCAAATTTTGCATTTGCATTAGTTGTTGTACTTATCTTAGGATTTGCACTTGGCTTAGTTAACGGTGTTGGTGTTTCATTTTTGAGAATTGCCCCCCTTATTATGACCCTTGCATGGGGGATAGCGGTAGAAGGAGCTCTTCTATTTATAACAAGTGGTTTTCCGCCTGGTAAAGCATCACCTCTTCTCGAAAGATTGGGTGGAGGCTCACTAAAATTTCATGTAGGCTCGTATTTAGTTGGAATACCCTGGGTTATAATTATTTGGTTTGTAATTACAATAGCTGTTTTATACATATTTAAAAGAACAAAGTTTGGACGTGTCATTTATGGAATAGGGGCTAACGATAGGGCAGCAAATCTTTTAGGAATAAAGACAAAACAAATAAGAATGCTTGTTTATGGGTTTAGTGGGATGTTTTCTGCATTCTCCGGAATGCTTTTGCTTGGATATGTAACAAATCCAAACCTGAATCTTGGAATTAATTATGGACTTCCTTCGGTTGCAGCTATCGTAATTGGTGGTATATCTCTTGCTGGAGGTGAAGGAAGTTACCTAGGAGCTATTGCGGGATCTATAATTTTGACTACATTAACAAGTATTTTAGTCACATTTCAGTTTGGAGAATCAGGAAGGCAAATTGTATTTGGATTCGTCCTTTTAGCGTTGCTTGTCCTTTATGCCAGAAAGCCTAAGAGAGCATGAATTGTTTAAAATTAATATATTTAAAGGGGGGAGTATTATGGGACAGGATATGGAAAAGTTATATGAAGAAAGGCTCAAAAGATATGTCACTGCACTAAAAAATGAAAAACCTGATAGAGTACCAATAAGGATTTTTGCTGCTGAATTTACTGCTAAATATGCAGGATATACTTCACAGGAAGTTACTCATCAGTACAATAAGGCTTTTGAGGCTGTGAGAAAATGTGCGAAAGATTTTGATTGGGACGCCACGGTTATTAATATGGTTTATGTGTGGGGTGGCCTTGTAGATCATTTTGGACAAAGATATTACAAGATACCAGGGATAGAACTTCCACCTGATATTGGTTTTCAGTATTTTGAGCCAAAGGATGAAGAAAATGCATTTATGAAAGAAAATGAATACGATGCTTTAATTGAAAGTCCAACTGAGTATCTTGCTAATATTTGGATGCCAAGAATTTCAAGAAACTTAGTACCTATTGGCGCACCAAATACTTTTAGAAATAATATGGCATGGCTTAAGGGTGGAATTTCGATGATGGAATATTTTTCAGCATGTGGCGAAGCTGTTGGACTTCTTAAATCAGAGTGTGGAACTGTTTCAGCAATTGCCGGTATTTTAAAAGCGCCTTTTGATATTTTAGCTGATAAGCTTAGAGGCTTTAGGCAGTTATCGGTTGATATACATAGACAGCCTGAAAAAGTTGGAAAAGCATGTGAAGCCTTAATGCCGTATATGTTACAAAATGCTATGGTAACTTCAGATCCTGCAAAACAGGTACCTGTTACTGTATGGCTTCATAGAGGCACTATGTTTTCAGAAAATGTTTATGAGAAATATTTCTGGCCAACATTTAAGGAAATTATCCTGCAGCTCTGGAAAAATGGTATTCAAACTCTTTGGTATGGTGAGGGCACTTGGGGAAAATGGTTAAAATATACAGCAGAGCTTCCAGAAAAAAGTATAATTTATCATGTTGATAAAGAAGATATATTTGAAGCTCATAAACAGTTAGGAGATAAATTTGCAATAAGTGGCGGTATACCAAACGATCTTCTGGCTTTTGGGACACCTCAGGAAGTTAAGGAATATTGCAAAAAAGTAATTCAAACTGTAGGTAAAGATGGCGGTTATATTTTAGATGCCAGCGCTATTGTTCAAAGTGATGCTAAAATAGAAAATATAAAAGCTATGACTGAGGCTGCGCTTGAATATGGAGTTTATTAATAATTTAGCTATTAATTTTTATATGCTAGGAGGATAAAAATGGCTGATGGTAAAGTAAAAGTTAGACCCGGAGTATTAATTCCCTGGGAAGTTAGAGAAAAAGAATATGAGAAAATAATGGGTGATAAAGAAATATTAAAACAGGAATGGGAAAAAATAGAAGTAATTGCCAATAGATTTATATGGGCGATATTAACTGATTTTTAGTTAAAGATGCATAATCAATTTTATAAGGGAAGGATATTTTAATGGCAGAAAATAAAAATAGAAACATATTTGAGGCTTTAGTAAATCTTAATGAAAATAAGGTAATAAGTTTAGTGACTCAAAGCGTGAGGGAAAATAAATCATTTGATGAAATAATGAGCCAGCTTCAAGATGCATTAACTGAAATAGGAAATCGCTACGAAAAGGAAGAATATTATGTTCCTGATCTAATATATTCTGGTGCTATAATGAAGAAAGCAGTTGAGCTGCTAAGTCCATTAAAAAAAGATGAGGATAAAGGTAATAAAGGTAAAGTGATAATGGGTACAGTTTATGGTGATGTTCACGATATCGGCAAAGACTTGGTAGTAATGCTTCTTAGTAACGCTGGTTTTGAAGTAGTAGATTTAGGTACAAGTGTTGAACCTAAAAAATTTGTTGAAGCAATAAATGAAAATAATGCTAAGGTTATTGGCATGAGCTGCCTGCTTACAATTTCTTTTGGAGCTATTGCAAATACTGTAAAAGCAATAGAAGAAGGAGGAATTAGAAATAATGTCTCCATAATGGTGGGAGGAGCTCCAGTATCTACCTTAGTTGCTGAAAAAACAGGATGCGATTTTTATGGAAAAGATGCATTTGCTGCTGTTAAATTTGCTACAGATGTGTATGCAAAATAATTAATTTTTATATAAGCTAAGCATTCAATTTATATTAGAAAAATTCACAACCTTTTTATATTTTATAATTTATTTTAGATATTTATATTTATTAAAATTAAGCCAAAGAGACTTTTTCAAAGTTTAATTGTTTAATGGATTATTTTTTAAGTATTTAAGATGGGAGAAACAAATATGAAACTTAGTCTTGATACTATAGGTTATGGTGGATATTTTACAAAAGATTTTGGAAAACTATCTTTAGAAGATTCAGTTCGAAAGGCTGCAAAATTTGGATATGATGCTGCTTGTATTTTTGCCCATCGGCCTCTTGGCTTTCCGATTGATTTTGATGTTAAAAGGCGTAAAAAGCTTAAAGACCTATATGCAGAGCTTGATCTTGAAGTAGGTGCTATTGTTTGCTGCAATAATTTTGTAGACGGTAATCACATGTTAGTATTTAATACAGAAAAGGAAATAATGTTCACAAAACAATGTATCGACTTTGCAGTTGATATTGGCAGCAAGCTTGTCAGAGTCATGGCTTCATTTTGGGGATATTCTCAGAATCCAAATGCAGGTCAGGGCTATGGACTTCCAAGCTTTGAGGTGCGTTCGCGTCGTGTTTCAAGGGGCGGAGATTTTCTAGAAGCATGGCATCAGGTAAGGATAGCATTAACTGAGGTTGCAAAATATGCAAAGGATAAGGGAATTATATTGGCTCTTCAGACCCATCCTGATATAACTGGCAATAATGATGAAACTTTACAGATGCTGGAAGAGGTTGGCGCAGATAGTCTTCAAGTTGGCCTTGATCTACCGCTAATGGAATCCTATCAACCAGAAGATGTTAAAGCTACAGTAAAAAAGATGGCTAAGCACATTGTTTATTCACATACAATTTCAATAGCAAATCATGTAACAATTGGCGGTGCACCTTATTCATGGGAAGAAGTTACTCCAGGAACAGAAGACGACTCCTTGCCATGGGAAACATTTATAGAATCACTTAGAGAAATAGGATATAATGGGTATTTATCACATGAACAATGTTCACCTATTGTTATTAAAGGACATCAACTTGGAACCTTAGAGGTAGTTGATGAACGATATATAAATTCGAGAAACTATTTTAGAAAGTTACTAAAAAAATTAAATTGTTATACTGGTAATAAACCTGAATATATAGAAAGCATATCTTGAATATCAAAAATAAATTTGCAGCTTTCTATAAGTTTTTCTTTTATTTTAATGTCAATTGTGGCTATAATATTAATAATAATAAATATTGTCTTTAATAAAAATTTAAATAACAATAATACTTCTTTAATACAATAATAAGTTTAATTTATTTTAAGCAAGAATTGCACTTTTCAAAAAAAGATATATAAAGTCATACAGAAAATAATAGGCTCTTTGAAAAATAAAATATATTATTTTCAAGTAATGTAAATATGTTTTAAAACTCTTTCTCTGTCCAGCATATTCATAAGTTCAATTTCTGATCTCGACAGGTCTATATTTGAAGGTAAGAGGTCAACATTTCTCATTTTAGTTTTAAGTATAATATCATCAAATACTATTTCTTCATCATTATTCTCCCTGTTTATAGCTTCATATAAAGATCTCTCTAAATTTTTCATGTCAACTCCACTGCATATGGTAAGGGAAGCTTGGGGATCGCAATCTACTAAAAGTACCTTATACCCTTTTTCCCCAATAGCGGCTCCTAAATTTAGTGCGGTTGTAGTTTTCCCAACCCCGCCTTTTTGGTTTGCTATAGCGATTATTTTTCCCATCTTTTACAGGTTACCACTTCCTTTCAAATTCAAATTTATATTATTCTCTCCCCAATAAATATTATTAGAACAGGTATATAAATATTAACATAATGTTGTCTAAACAACAATTAATCTTATAAATATTTCTCTTTTTCAGGGCTCAGATAAGTTTTGTATATTTAGTGATATTTGTTAGAATTAAATCAGTTTGGTATTACATTTCGTATAAAGTTGTGATAAACGAAGTACTTCGGTTATTTTAAGTTAGACGCCATACTCAAGAGGAAATATGCAAAAAAATAAGTTTATTTTAAATGATAGAGACGAAGTAGAAACTTTTGAAAACATGCTCAGAAAATATATTAAAAATAGGGTACAGTTTTCATTATCGCATATTTCGCTAGTTAAAGCTTATGATAAATTACAAACTAGAGATGATGGAGGAAAGATTTTTGCGGCCTTGCTTGATATAGAAATCAATTTTGTTTTGCTATACTATGATATTTATAATATAGGAGGTATTTGGAATCAAAAATTTTCAAAGGGTAAACTCGAAGGTGGATCAGTGCTAGATTCAAAAGACAAATTTTTTGGGAAAATGGATATACACCGATTTAGTAGTTCCTATGTTTTACGATATCGTGCACTCTAGGATAAAATCATGGGACTGTTAATACTTATATTTTCTCCAGAAAGGTATGAAAGTTTCTATAGATCAAAAAGTAAGAAGAAAAGTTTTAAAAGGATTGTAGAAAAGATTCCACAAATATCACCTGAATTTATAATATCAATTAACGATTCATTAACAAAATTTGATAATGTGTTTAGAACTCCCGAATCCCACGGAACAGGAAGCCTTAGAAAATGGTCTTTTCTTATGGAGTCAATGGCAGATAATCCTTCAATTGAGTTGATAGATTTTTGGAACATGATAAATGATATGATGATTAAAATTAGTAAATTGTTTGAAAAATAGGATGAGTACGGCGCATAACACCGCCTGTATAGAATTTCCTTTATTAAATACGAAAAATTGGAGGAATTACAATGAAGTGTTATTTTACTATCGATCGTAATAAAACTTTGGAGAAAGGCCAAATTATTAACTTAGTGAAATATAGTGATGTTAAACCTTCTGAACTACAAACTCATGTTGATTCTTTATTTCCTGACGGAGTTACGAATCATGGTGAACGCTATATGCTTAAGGGGCAAGCACTTGCTAAAGGTAAAAACGAAGTTATCGAACTCCTTTTTGAGTATGTTCGTAGAAGTCATTTCCCTTCTCGCCCTTCACGTTTTCAATCTATTTTTGCATTTGAAAACGTCGAACAAGCAGTAAATTTTAGAAATGAATATGGAACATCAGATAGTCTAATCTGGGAAGTTCAATCAGATGTTGTATTTAAAGCGGATATACGCTTATTAACCTTGCGAGATTCGTTGTTGGTATTGTCTTATAATGCACACCAATATTGGAGTGGGATATCATATGAAGATAATCCAGTTTGGGAATATTTAATGGTACCTCCCGTGAAGGTAATTTCTAGAATAGATTGAGCTTATAAGTCATAATTAAAAAATTCGAGTACAATATGTGCAAAACGGCATGTATGCTGTTCGCTTCGCTCATAAAACCCTGATTCGCGAACTCGTAGAATGTTATCAGAAATTACGGTTCAGCATATGCAAATTACCTGAAGCATCTTGGAGATGATAAAAATAGAGTAATCAAAGTACATGGCAAGCATCTCTCCCGAGACAAGTGGGAATTCTGGTTCCATAGCTGTACCTTTAGAGAAGGGTTTATAACACTAAATTCACTTTAATAACAACTTGGTAAATCTACTTAGACTGAAGTTTTTATATTCTATGCAAAACTTAAGAATGGTATTCTAATAAGATTTCCTTTTCCATATAGTTGAAATTAATATCAAAATGAGAAAAGAAACCAGCCTGACCTAAAAGACCAAACGGCATATCATCCCATTCATGTGAATAGTACACATCTGACGCAAATTCAATTCCATCCAATGCTATATGTGTTTTATGGAGATATGCTAACACTGATCCACCAATGCCTGAAAAAATTTTCTGTTCCCCTTTGTAGACATTGTGTCCTAACATTTTAGCAATCCATGCAGGAAAAGTGCATTCATCTGCTCCAGAATCAACCAAAGCATCAAATGTTACTGCCTTCTTATCTAAAAATAATTTTACAGGAATAACGGGTCGATAGATATATTGGGGTGGCTTTTTGGTTGGTGGTGTTACTATATATTTAAGATATGGGAATTTTATCTGCTTCACAGCAGATAGCTCCTGTTTTCATTGGGAATCTTTGTCAGTATTGGGTCTTTGTATCCCTTCTTATTTGCCTCTTTGAGTGCTTCTTCTGGGGTATGACCTTTACCTAATACCTTTTTTCTATCATAGCTCAGTGCTACAAAGTAACCTTGATGCTTTTTTATAATAGGTGTCATGTCTATTGCTTTCATTGACTTTTACATCCTCGCTTGTCTATTTGATATTCTGTCTTATTATACCACAAATTTCTTTAATAGAAGGTCTTACCAATCTAGTTATAAAAAGCTTATTTTTTTAAATGAAAATATATTTCTTCTAAGTTATTTTCTTAATACCAAAGTCAAATTTAAATACATCAAGAATCTTTTTGTCTATATTGTCAGTGATATAAATATATAATATTAGCTTAGTGAAATTTCCCATAGATAGATAATCGTTATACAGTGTATTATATAATTCTTGTGACTTTTTATATGTGGCATGGAGCAAATTATAAGTCTTTTTATTTAAAAAAAATGACCTTATAATTCCGTAGCTAGATGCAGGAGATTTTTTAAATTTATAGCCAATATTACTGGATATCTTTTTCAGCGAATAATTAAATAAATCGTTATAAAATTCAAACTTGCTTTTTCCTTTATATCCAGCGTAAAAATCTAAAAAGTCACATATAATTATATATTCCGGGTTAATCCTTATGCCTTTTCTAATATAGTTTTTATCCCGCTTTCTATTAACCATTTTTAAGTTACTCTCTTCTGGTTTGTTTACTAATTTGTTAACACTTTTAGCTAATAATATCATATTTACCCCTTTTCTTTAAAATTTATATTCTGTGGTAGGATTACCTGAAATTGAGATCTATATTATTTTTTGTATCGTAAGCTTTAGCAAGTGATATAAACATTGCACCCCTACTCTTTTTAATTTTCCCTGTAAGATGTGTATCCTTAATTATACTTAAAAATATTCTTATCTGCTGCTCAGAAATCTTATCAACTACAGCACGGAATGCTCCCAAGCTGTGATCATCCTCCAGCTCTTCTGATATTTCTTTAGCTAGTAGCTCCTTTTCTCTAGACCTATATCCTTTTATTCTAGGATATTCCTCTACCACACTGCTATTGGAATATTTACCTTTTGGCTTAGTGTTCTTTTCTAATAGCTTCTTTTCTTTTCCAGAGTCTTTAGGCTCTATAAAATTACATTTTCCCTTTTCTTTAAGGGATTCCTTTATTTTTCTCCTAATATCGTTAATATCCTCTTCATCTTCTACAATTTCTTCTTTTATCTCTCCTCTAGAGTTTTCCACAACCACTTCACTACCAGCCCTATTAACGTTACTTAAATTGGTCTTTTTAATATTGGTATTGTTAGGGTATCTGTGAGATACCACCCCTGGTATCTGGTGTACACCACCCTGGTATCTGTCAGATACCACCTCATTTTTATCATTATTATCTTTTGTTTTTGGGTTTAATAAAGTATATAGGTTTGATGTATAACTTTTATTGTTTTTGTCTTTTCTAACTTCTTTTTTTAAAAGCCCTTTTTGGATTAAAGACTTTACTACTCGTTTTGCCTGGACTTTCGCCATACTTCCCTTTTTTGCTATGGTTTCATAACTCGGGAATGCTTTATTTTCACCGTTAACATATCTTGCAATAACTATATAGACAGTTTTTTCATAGATGGTTAAATCTTCACGGTCTAGTAGGTCATTTTCCAGATAAAACCAATTCTTTACCCGACCATCTCTTAAGTTATTCTTGCTCATTTTATAAGACTTTCTTTTTAAATCCTTGCTAAATAACAGAAGCCCGGCATTATACCGAGCTTTCTATATTTAAATAACTTTGATTTTCTTTTTAAATTTAAGGTTTATGCTAGGCGAGCTATAGCCTTCACCCGTCCAGCGGAAAATAGTGTCGCTAGGCGAGCTATGGAACTTGTCAGGCTTCCCTGTGAGATCAATACCTCTTTTATTATCTTATTCTTTATATCCAGAAGGAGAACTATAAACTGTTCCTTTTTTAAATCCTTGAGAAGCGGGATATAATAATTTGCCACTTCCTCGCTGCACCTGAAACTTTTA
>Ga0210003_1005163_pt1 | contig 10088 bp, 18 predicted proteins | sample LantaG_FD_182804 | JGI IMG/M metagenome (GOLD analysis project Ga0210003, IMG submission 182804) | Deep subsurface microbial communities from Baltic Sea to uncover new lineages of life (NeLLi) - Landsort_02402 metaG (SPAdes) (version 2) | ecosystem: Environmental > Aquatic > Marine > Oceanic >...
TATACTATTTATATCGACTTATATCTAGTTTATTTCTTCTGTTAGATACAGTTATATGAAAGCATTTTATTAATTTAGATAACTTCATATCTGACATTGTACCCAACAAGTGATCGTATTTATCCCAATCTATTACCTGGGATGGTTTATTATATGACTTAATCCCTAGGCTTCTACGTCTTACTCCTATGTGTTCTCTTGACGTGTCCACTTCATCGGCTAACTCTGCATCAGTACAAGTTCCCATATACTTATCGTATTTACTCCAATCTATTTTCATCTTGTATCTTCCTTATTAACTCCATTGCTTCAATTGGGTTGGCAGCTCTATTGATTAAAACTGAATCATTACACTTGTCACAGGTTAACACCATCATATCTTTATGATACATAACAGTCCGTCCATACTCTTTGATATTGTATTTAGTTGCAGCAACCTTATGTGCAAGCTGTAACTGGCTAGATCCAAACCGTTTATTACATACCTCACAAGTATAATTACTATCCTGTATGCGTTGTTGTTTGGCTTCGTCTGCTTCTATTTTCATTAGGTTAGTCAATTCAATTTACCCCATTGTGTTGCCATTGCTTGTGCTATACCAGGATATGTTTTAGATCTTAATTTCGCCCTATCTTTAGTTTTAGGTAATAAATGCATTCTCTGTTCTCTACCATCTACAATATCTGTAGGAAGTAATTTTGGTAAATTATTCAACCATAAACATGTCGCTTTAGTTTCTCCATGCCCAAACATCCAGGGCTGTAACACTTGATTAGGTTTTCTAAATCTACTACTCATTACACCAATTGGGTTTTCAATAGCTATTTTAGGTATTCCACAATTATATAACTGCATAAAGAAGTCAATTGCCTCGTCTCTGGCATTTCTTCTCTTTTGACCAACTAATACACCACTAGCTCTCTCTGGTTGATCCTTATACCACTTGTTAGCACTTACAGTTAAATATGTACAAGTAGGAAAAAATATTCCCATATCCCAATCTTTAAGTTTAATAGCTTCAAATACATCTATTTGTAGATGCCATTCTGGATAACCTCCACTACATTCTATTAGGTCACAACTATAAGCCTCGTGACCTAATTTTCTAAGCTCTATTGTTACTGCCTGGCTCTCCTCGCATCCCACTAATATTTTCACTCTTTTCCTTCCTTTATATTTTTATGATAATTAATATCATTAAGCATATCTATATCCCCTGTAATCTCTGCAACTCTTTTTAATACTTTCTGGTCGTTAGTCATTGAATACTTAATTTCAGTTAGCAAAATGTTAAGAGCGTTTGACTTCTGCTTTTTAGTCATATCTTTCCAGCTTCTAGGCTCTAATGATACATTCTTAATATTAAAATCAGCGTCTATATTTGCCTTTAACTCTTCTGTAGTTTTAAAGTAGTTAGATTTATATATATAGTAAGCCGGTTTATTATCGCATCCTGCTAACTTGTAGTAGTTTCTAAACTTCTCATATGATCTTATATCAGCTCCGTTACAAGACCACTCTCCACAATTAAACCAATCTAACAGCAAGCCATGAAAAGAACGGCGTAAGCGCTCATGTGAAGATTCTACCTCTATATTAACTCTTATAAAAGGCTCGTCAACATGCTCAGCTATCCAATCAGTTAGAAGAACATCGGCAAGCCCTTTTTTTATGTAGAACTCAGGCATTTAAATAACTCTCTAATAATTCAACTAACTCTGACAATCTATTTTGCAATAAATCCATTTCAGATTGTTCTTTTTCAATAGTTATTATTATCATCTTTTTATCATCAGAGAATCTAGGATCATAACTTATTAAATCACATTTATCTAATCCAGTTGCTAACATATGAGCATAGCATTGCCAATAATATTTTTTAACTAGCTCGTTACCATCTAATAAATATAATAAATGAGTAGTAGAATTAGGACATTTTATTTCTATCGCTCTATCTTCTGTTACTCCGTCAGGAGAATCACCAACATTTTTATTTATCTCGTAAAAACCAACCTCATTAACTACAGTCATTTTTTCAAGTTCATAGTATTCAACAGCCTCTTCTTCGTGGTCTGTTCCCCATTGCATTGCAGCGTTAGAAAAAGAATCTTTTCTTTCACCTGTTAAAATCTCACAAGCTTTTTCAAATAAATATTTCTTTTGAGTATCATTTACTTTTACTTTCTGTCTGCTGCTAGGCATTAACATAGGGAAATTACTCCCTGTTAATTTCCCCATTCTTAAAGCAAACCATTCATCAGATCTTTGTTCTACATCGTGTAGTATTGGTGTTGGTAATAATTCTAATTCCATTATTTAGCTCCATATTTAGATGTTAAGTGTTTTAAGAAATCATCGTCAAATGATCTATTACCAGATTTAATCTCTTCTCTATAAGCCTGTTTCTCATTTTCTGTCAAAGTACTTAACCTATTTATTATTTGTTGTTTAGTATCTACCTGAACTTTGTCTTTCTTGTTTCTACTTCCATTATCTGAGTCGGGATCTTCGTTATTATCTATTGCAAATAATCCACCTAAAGCCGTCTTTCTTGCATAAGAAGAACATGAACCCGTTATTTGTGGTGCTGACATTGACATTAATTTAATAGGCTCTTTTGCTAAACCAGTACAGGATATTGATATATCACCTTTTGATACTGTCGCTGTAGATTCTATATAATTAAAACCACCACACTCTACTATTTTATCAGATACTATTAAAAGTACTTCATGTTTTACGCATAAAGGTTTTACTTTCTCTAATATTAAATCCGTTGTTCTATACATAAATTGTATACCTGATTTGCTTTGATCTTTTAAAACCCTTAACTCACTTTGTATTAAAATCAACTCTTTCATCTCTTCTCCTCTACTAATTCACCTGAATTATAATATACTGCTTCTTTATCTATATTCTTAATTTGCTTTTCACCATTAAAAATATTTAACATTTGTTTTCTTAGGATCTCTTTGTTATATTCTATGAATTCTATATCTAACATCTTCTCACCTCTTCCATAAATATATATCTAATATAAATTATAGTCAAGTAATTAATATAAATAAGTATAACTTGACAGTAATTGAGTATAAGTATATATTTAAAGTATGAAAGATTTAATGAATAAAAAAGAACTTGCTCAGTATTTTGGTGTAACAACTAAAACAATTGAAAACTGGGTAGAAAAGAAAGGTCTTATAGAAACTAAAATTGTTGGTGTCTTAAGATATAAAAGAGAAGATGTTGTTAAGTTCATAGAGGATGGGAAAGCATGAATAAGACATTCATAATAGATAATAGAACATTTAAACAAGTTCCAGCAATAAATGGCTGTGAAGGGTGTGGAGGTAGTTTCTCAAATGAGATGTGTATAAAGATAAGCGATTATGTAGCAGATAGAGATTACAAATCTTGTACTGGACAAGGTGTTATATATGTGGAGGTTAAATGAATAAAGAATATGAAAGAGTAAGTGACAAAGAGTTGAACGGTCAGCATAAATGTAGTGTATGCGAGATAACTCAGAAATGTATATGTAACTTAGATTATCAGGAAGATAACAACATGGGAAATTGCTCAGAGGGTTATTACTATAAGGAGAAGAAATGAACGGAATAGATCCATACAAAGATAAATACAATAGAAAAGATTTAATGACTATTAGACAAATAACAGATGTTGCAGGTTGCAGTATAAACACTGTTAGAAATGTAGGAAAGATTATATTTCCTAATATTAATTCTGGTGGAGCTGGAAAGACTTTATATTATACAAGAGATCAAGCAATACAGATTATGAAAAAACTTCCTAAAACAAATTATGTCCCAGACCCTAACCTTACCAATATTGATAACCCTAACCTTACCAATATTGATAACCCTGTTGATAACTCAATGGGTATAAAAGAAATGTCTATTATGATTGCTCAGGCTGTAGCTGCTGCAATGGTTCCAGTAATGCAACAAGTCACTAACACTATGATGGAATTAAAAGCACCCCTACAGATTGAAGCACCAAAAGAAGATTATTTCTCTTTATTGGCTTATTGTTCTTTACATAATATAAAAACAAATAGATCTGAATTAGCTATGCACGGAAGAGAGTTAAGAAAGATGGCTCTTAATCTAAGTTTAGAGTTAAAAAAAATACCAGATGAAAGATGGGGTGAAGTTAATAGTTACCCTGTAGAGATCTTGGAAGAGTATTTTGCTATATGAAAAGTAAATATAATAATAAGAAAACTATTGTAAATGGTATTAAGTTCGACTCTAAGAAAGAGGCTGCTAGATATTCACATCTGGAATTAATGCAAAGATCCGGAGTTATTTCTGGTTTAGCATTACAACCACGTTTCGAGATATGCCCACAACATAAGTGGAATGGGAAGACTCAAAGAAAAAAGAGTTATGTTGCAGATTTTAGATATATCAAAGATGGTGTTGAGACTGTAGAAGATGTTAAGGGAATGAGAACGGCAGTATATATATTAAAGCGTTCGCTATTCTTAACACAGTATCCACAATATAAGTTTATAGAGACATAAGGAAGTTATATGATATTAAATGAAAGAGAAATTCACCGGAAAACTATAGAGCGTTATGGCGCTGTAGAAATGATTAACAAATGCATTCAGGAGATGCAGGAACTTGCCGAGAATCTACGGGATAACAAACACGGTGCGGATAATATAGCTCAGGTATTAGAGGAAAGAGTTGACGTTGAAAAGATGCTGAATAAGCTTGATGTGATATTTGGGTTTAAGGATGCAGATAAAAAGCTAATCAGTAACGCTAAAATGCGCCGTACACTTGATAGGTTAGATCCTGGAAATAATCACACACTAGGAACAGATTAACCCTTGAAATATAGCATGATCTTGTCTAGTAGATAAACACCAACGATTACCCACATTTCAATATTAAACTTTTTATTACTTTTATCTGTTGTGTGGGTGTCAATGTGTGTGTCTAGTCTAAGTTTTATTACAGGAACTTCATTAATCAAAGAATTATGTTTATCAACACTCTTCTGGATAGGATTAAGCGTGGCTTCTATCCATTCCCTTTGAGTTTTAAATCCATCTGTAATTAAATCTTTAATATCCTTTTTCTCAGATTCAGTCATTGCCATTATTTACCCCACATTGCAAGTCCATATTAATATAAGGATATTATATACTAATAAATTTTAGTTGTAAAGTTACAGCTTAATCCCATTTTTACTATCCTTTTATCTGTATTATTAAAAATTACTAGGACAAAACCATACCAGCCATAGAGCATATCTAATCATCCCAATTATGGTACAAGCCTACTATCTAGCCCAGCCTAAAACTAGAAAAACTACCAAGGATTTTTAATTAACCCTCTCGGTTTGAAATGAATAATCTCATTCAAATATCAACTATGGCATATATTATCAACAACTTCATCTAGTATAGACTGGGCGTCCTGACCTCATACTCACCCGTTTATTTGAGTTGACTGGTCTAATCTTTATTAAACACCAGATCAAAGAATAATGACAAGAGATGGAATCGAACCACCTTCTAAGGATCAAACCTTTTACAGTTCCTTCACATTAACCATAATGCTATCTTGCCGAATAAAAAAAGAGCTTAGTTTATATCTCTTTTCTAATGCTATCACCCATTAACGCCATCTCAGTACAGAATAGCTAAAGAAATATAAAGTAAACTCTCTATATTATTGTACTGATTGTCGTCATTGTAAATAGAGTGATAAGCTCTTTGACAATATAATAATACTATATATATTTAAAATAGTAAACCTTTGTATAGTATAAACTATATGACCCTATGCAATAATTTCACACCCTATTAACTATATCTATCTTTCTATAATATATACCCCATAGTTTTAACTATAGTGATTATTTAACAATATAACCCTTGACTTTGTTTCATGTTATGTTATATACTCTAAAACATGAAGGCGAGAATAATTATAGAAACAACCCCAGATAACAAAAAGGAATTACAACGGTTATCTAAGAAAGAAGGTTTAACAATGAAAGATTATTTAGTGTTAAAGGGCTTAAACAAATTAAAGGAGACTAAGATTGACAATTAAAGAATTAGCAGAGTTTACAGGAAAAACAGAAAGAACTATTAGGAATTGGGTTAACAAGGCTGGTAAAATTAACGGTTTAATACAGGAAAAAATTTCCAGATCATTGGAAACTAAGAAGAGCTCAGATTTTACAGTGGATGAAATTGGAGAGGTTCTTAATGCTGGGTCAATGTCTAAAGATGCTGTTACAATATTAATGCAAAACGCAAGACAAGAAACAACGGTTATTACCACGAATAATAGTGTTGACTATGTAGAAATAGGTAAAATGATTGCAATGGCTGTAACTTCTGCAATGACTCCAATATTACAGGAATTAAGACAACCACAACAAAACCAACCTAAACAACTTGCTTTACCTTCTGCACCTGATATAAAGCCTAGAGCGTTGTTAAGACAATTAGTTAATGATTATGCACACTCTATCAACATAACACCTAGAGAGTCATGGAATGAGCTATATAAGCAATTTTACTATAGATGTAATGAGAGTATTAAAACTAAGGCTAAGAACTTAAAGATTATACCTCTTGATTACTTAGAGAATGAAAACAAGTTATTAACTGCATGTAGTATCATGAAAGATTTGATTGGATAAGAGGTAGTAAAATGAAAAGATGGAGACTATTAGAGAAGAAACGGAATATAGCTAAACTTAAGAATGAGTTTAATATTATGAATAATAGATTTACCTTAGAGTTTAATATCAGAGAGATAGTTAAACAGGAATTATTATCAGCTACAAATAATTTAAGAGTTGGAATATATAGCGAACAATAATAAATCCCTCTACGGAGGGAAGGAGAATAAGATGAAGAGTATAGTAATGATAATAGGGATTGTGTTAATGATGGGGTGTATGTTGGATAGTGAAAATCAAGAGCAATATAAAGCAAAGACTAGCATAGATCCATACAACTACGTTAAAATAGAAAAGATTATTGTAAAAGAGTATTATGATGAAAACGGGAATCAGATAACTGACCCCGACATTATTGAAGAGATAGAGAATAACTCTTAAAACTAGCTCTTTCGATATTTCATATAAGCGTTAAATATCGTCGCATTATTACCTATAGAAGTTATTTTTAACCTATATTCATTACCCGACGTTACGATAGGAAAATTACGTGAAAACCTAGCGTTAGATACAAAAGTACCAGATTGAGAAATGGTATCAAGAGTTTCCCAAATACCATCAATATTCTTTTTTTGAAACTCTGTTGTATATGGAGATGCGCTGACAATTGTAGCAGAATAATTAACCCATCCTTCTACAGACTCATATACACCTCTAGGTAGTAATATTGTTGAATTAAGAGCGGTTATTACTGAGGTTGTACTCTCTGTAGGTGTAGTAGTAGGGTTTATGTTTCCTGATAAATCTAAATCTTTAGTGTAAACAGTTCCCCATCTTAAAGCAGAGATTCCATTATCAATATTTCCTGTTGTTGCTGGTACTATTATATTTCCAGCCGTAATTATGCCCCCGGTTATATTTAAGGTTAATAACGAACCTGTTCCTGTAGTTCCTGCTGTCGCACCGAACCATGTTTTCTCTCTTCCTATTTGATTCTGAACTATTCCTGCATTTATTAATAAAATGTTCCCGTTTTTTGGGTCTATGTCTATCGGTCTAACATCAAAACTCTCAGTAATAAATCTAGTTGCATATCCGTTTTGATTAACTACGTCTAAATTACCGTCATCATAATTATAACCTATTCTACCAGTTGTTAATGTGCTTCCAAAGTGTAAATCTCCACTAAACCAGTTAGGTGTTTTACCAACAGTCCTAACAGCATAGTTTTGAACCCCTTCTGTCAACTCATTAACCAACAAACCAAATAATCCAGCTATAGTTCCGCCTGTTTTGATGGGGTTATTTGCTGTAAACTGGGATAATGTTGTTATTGTTCCGTTTGTTACCTCTGGTTGCATAAAAAAACCTGCCGAACTTACCATTGTTCCAGTAAAATTAAAATGTGGATATGATTGAAAACAATTATGATGGTCTGAATCCTCTACCCCTTGGATTTTTACATTAGAGTTAAACGATGCGTGTCCTTGGTTGGCAACTTGCCCATAATTTATTATAGAATCATCTATAAAACCATAATGTGCATGTTCTGTTATTGTTTCCCCTGCATAAAAACGACCTATAGCCGTTGGAGCGTTCCCCCCTGCTATAATTTGACCATCTGTTTTAAAATACCCATTCCATGTAAATCTTCCTGCTTCTGCTAAAGATGTTCCATTATCAATGTTAAATATTAAATCCGTTGCTAGTGCTGATTGAGTTAACGCCTCTATGTTTGCGCTTTCTACATTTGCGCCTGATCCAAATAATATCTTTGTTGAGACTATACCAGAGTTTGCATTGTAAATTCTAAATACATCCTCGCTTGCCGAATGAACATCTAATTGATATAAAGGAGAGTTATTATTTATACCAATTTTACCATTCCAAACAACAGTCATCCGTTCTCTTAAGAATCCCGTATTGTCATCTAATAAGAACCTCATATTGGCAGCAAGACCGGAAACCGTTAATACATCTATTGACGCACTTTCTACGTTTGATGCTGTCCCAAAAAGTATGTTTGCAGATACAACACCACTTAAAGGATTATAAAATGTTTTATCTCCGATAAACTGAGCATCCTGATTTCTAATATAATCAATATTCTCATTGGTTCTATTTACATCGGCAAACCCATAACCGTTACTACTTGTATATACTGGTGGTGTTACATATGGCATCTTATACCCTCCCTTTTCTGTTTAAGCTAAAAGCTCTATTGGATAAACTTATATCCTGTGATATTACTTTATAGACCTTACTTGTGTATAAATCTGTCACTGTAATTTCATCTCCTAATTCTATCAATGGGTTTCCGTTTCTTGTAAACTCAAGAGATAAATCCCTTTGAGCGTCTTTAAAACTTGCAAGGTTGTTCTCTGCAATATCCACCGCTAGAGCTTTGACCTGTAAAAATCTATTCCCAGGATAAGTAAACGCTATTCTACCATTCTCATTAATAGAATCTGCATCCGTTCTATTGGTTGATTTTTTACCCTTAATTTCATAAGTTGATCCCGTAGCTTTAAGCTCAAAATCTTGTGCTGTTGCATTCGTGTTTGTCACTGTTACACTTGCACCCCATGAATAAGAAGTAAAACTTGTTACCGTTACACCTGATAATAATGGGCTAACTATTAACTCCGTTATATCTGATACCGGCGTTGTATTATAGTTTATAGTAAAAACCTGAGTTGCACCACTAATAGCTGTTATAGTCTCAGGATCTGTTGTACCTGTCTCATATACTACTACCCCAGTAGTCTCAACAAGTGGAGAGGTATTGACAGTTATATCATTTACAACATTCTGATAAACCGGTTGGTTATCCTTATTATCATAATCTGATCTTGTGAAAGTCTGTACTGATCCTGATGGGAAGTTTTCAAGCTTCTTAACCTGTATAACTCCTACTCTGTCGACCCATACAGTACTACTAGAGCCTTGTGCTAATATCTCTAGTGCTTTTCTATGACTTTCGCCTTCAAACCATCCTACGGGTACTATGTAGTCAGTTGCACTTAATGCTGTATCAATGTTATATTCTGTATTTGCTAAACCAGCGTCATTTAAAACAGTCTCAAACCAATTCAAGAAAGTATCACCTTTGATTACATTAGTAGTTATATTAGTCTGTGTTAATAGATTAAGTCTATCTCTTGCTGTGGTGTTAGCCTCTTTGCTTGCTTCTGGTACATCCCACTCAGTAGTCCATCCCTTAAACATTGGGTGATATTCTATCCCTGCTGTAGTCATTAGTCCTAAATATATCTCAACAAGAGCGTTGGGCTTAACTAGCCCTGATAATCTACTAGCTGTGTTATTAGCATCGAAAGGTCTACCATCCCCATTTATTAGGCATACTGTTGCTTGGTTGGCACTGATCGCACCTGTTGGTATAAAGTTATCG
>Ga0210003_1005165_pt1 | contig 10086 bp, 16 predicted proteins | sample LantaG_FD_182804 | JGI IMG/M metagenome (GOLD analysis project Ga0210003, IMG submission 182804) | Deep subsurface microbial communities from Baltic Sea to uncover new lineages of life (NeLLi) - Landsort_02402 metaG (SPAdes) (version 2) | ecosystem: Environmental > Aquatic > Marine > Oceanic >...
ATGTTGATGTTGAGGTGAAGTGAAATGTTTAATGATGGTGGAGATAGAATACAACTATCTATAATAGAAAAAGACAAATCAAAAAAAGTTTTAGGATGGACTAGAAGCGAAGATTCAGCAAGAATATTCATAGAACAGGGCGCATATGGATTAATACAAGACCACCATAGAATAATTCTTGCTGAAAGAATTAAAGGCGATTCATTTAAACCATTCGAGACAATGATATATCGTAGAAAAAAGAATGGTAAAATTGAAAAAATGGAAGTTGGAGGACAATTTGGTAAAAGAAATTAACACTGTTGATGGGTTTAATACTGAAATAAAATCAGGTAAGAAACTTGTTGATTTTTATGCTCCGTGGTGTGGACCATGCTTGAAACTTGGCCCAATACTTGAAGACATGTCTGTTGATGTTAATTATGATATTGTGAAAGTTAATATAGATGTTTGTCCGGAAGTAGCAGCAACATATTCTGTGAAAAGTATTCCAATGTTAATATTATTTAATGATGGCGAAGTTGAAAAAACCTCGCTTGGTTTAAGAACGAAAAATGAATTGATTGATGAATTTGTGTAAATGAATTTTGGTTAAAAAATTATGAGAAATAAATCTGTATTGTCGTTAGGAAAAAGAATTGCATATATTCTTAGGCATAACCCAAAAAGCATCAAATCTGAAATTGATAAAAATGGATGGATGAATACTGATGAATTGTTAGCTGGATTGGATATTGATCTTGAGACACTGGAAAAAATAGTGGAACTTGATAATAAAAAAAGATATTCATTTAATGATGATAAAACGAAAATTAGAGCCAATCAAGGCCATTCGATTTTTATTGATTTACAATTAGAACCTGCAGAAGAAGTTCCAATAATTCTTTATCATGGAACAAAACAGCATTTTAAAGAATCAATTATGAAAAAAGGATTAGTTCCATTAACAAGACAACATGTGCATTTATCAGAAGATCAAGATACTGCGATTGATGTTGCAGATAGAAGAAAAGGAGAATCGATAATTTTAATTATAGATTCTAAAAAAATGAAAGAAGATGGATTTTCATTTTATAAGTCTGAAAATGATGTGTGGTTAACAGATCATGTTGATCCAAAATATATTAAATAAATGGAGTTGTAGTCTAATGAGACCATAAACAAAATCCTTGGTCGAAGACGCCAGCTGGTGCTGGTATTTGTGGAGCGCACCCCACACAACTCCGCCAATGGGGTCGTAGCTCAGCTGGGAGAGCGCCTGCCCTGCAAACAGAAAAAAGAATAGTCTTCGACAAAAGAAAGCATATTCTAATGGAAAATGGAGAGAAAAAAATAAATGTCGTTTCTGTGGAAAAAAGATTTATGTGACTGCAATTAAACGACACGAGACATTTTGTTATCTAAATCCAAAGAATAAAAAATTATGTCCTGTTTGTGGGAAAATTATTAAAAATATAAAAGCTACCACTTGTTCATCTAACTGTGCCAATAAATTTTTCAGTAAAAAGAAACAAAAACCAAAAACATCATATAGAACCATTTGTTTTGAATACCATGAAAAAAAATGTATAGTGTGTGGTGAAGACAAAATAGTTAGTGTTCACCATTATGATGGAAATCACAAAAATAATGATCCGTGTAATCTTATTCCATTATGTCCTACACATCATCAGTATATTCATAGTAAATATAAAAAATTTGTTTTACCAATTATAAATAAATACAGAAAAAAGTTTATAAAAAATAATAATATTTGTGGAGCTGTGGTGTAATCAGGTAGCATATCTGGTTGCCAGCCAGAAGGCAGTGAGTTCAACTCCCGTCGGCTCCGCCATTATCAAGGGGAAATGTTCCAATCGGTTGGATACCTGTGCAATCGAGTCACAGGAGATGTAGGTTCGAACCCTACTTTCCCCATCATAAATAAAAAGGAATAATTATGAAATTAACACCCGAACAAATATTAGAATGGTATAGTGATTATAAGTTGTTAATAATTTATGACAGATATTCACAAAATCCAGATTATACTGGCGATGGTATATTGACATCAATGGTTAATGAAGTTTTGGATAAGTTAGATGTAATTACTGAATATCCACTTGTTATAACTTTAAATAGTGAGCTTTTACTTGATGCATTTAGATTAGTCGTAAAAAGAAAAATATTAAATCATAATGATGTGATAATATATACTGAAATTGATGGCAATCCAAATTCCATTCTGTTTGACATTAATGGTTCACTCGATAGTTATAGATTTATGAATGCCCATGATGATTTACTTATGGATTTAATGTTAGAAAGCCTTCAGGATAAGAAATGGAAAAAAAATATAACATTTGAAAGGGAGAGAATTGTGGTAATTCCGAGATATCCAAGAACATTACATCTTCCATTCAGCATGGAAGTTCATAAAGATGATAAAGTCTTGTATGATTGTTCAAATTTTATTAATAAAGAAGTTATTATAACAGAAAAATTAGATGGTGGAAATTGTTGTTTAAATAAAGGAAAAGTATATGCGAGATCGACTGGTCAAGAAACTAAATGTCCATCGTTTGATTTCATAAAATCAAATATCGCATATAAGCTTATTGATTTTGGTGATATATTGTGTTATGGGGAAAATCTTTACGCAAAACATTCAATTTTTTATGATAAATTAAATTCATATTTTTTTCTTTTTGCAGTAGGGACAACAAAAGTATTTTTTCCTTGGAAACATGTTGAATGGTATGCTGAAAATGTGTTACATGTGCCGACTGTTCCTATTTTATTTCGTGGAACATTCAAATCTATTGAGGAAATAAAAAACTGGATGTATGACGAAATAACAAAACCAAGTACATATGGGACTGATAGAGAAGGATTTGTAATAAAAATTACTGATAAATTTTTAGCAGAAAACCATTCAAAATGTGTTGCTAAGTTTGTAAGGAAAGGACATGTTCAAACTGATGAACATTGGACTAAGAAATGGATACCGAATAAATTGATCCCTAAGTAGCCCAGGGGGAGAGAAATCGGCTGATAGCCGATAGGTCGCAAGTTCAAATCTTGCTCTAGGGACCATTTATTTTTAGGAGATTGATGAATAAAATGATATATAATGTATTTAAATGCTATTCTCTCAATAAAACAAAAGCGGGCTATGAAGAATGTTGGGTAGAAAGTTATTCAGATGAAGAAGAAGCCAAAAAACATGTTGAATTTATACAGAAACAAATAGATAATGGAGATATCGAAGCCATAAAAACATTCTATGAAAAAACCGAAATATCTGATAAATTCAATATGGAAGATTGGGATGATTGTGAACCAATAAAGATTGCACATTTAGATTAAAAGGAGTAAATATGATTAAAAAAGTTTTTGGAGATGCCGTAGTTTTTGAAATGCCAGATTTATCAAAGGAACATATGACAAAAGGTGGTATAGTTTTGCCAGATGGACAGATGCCAAGTAAAACAATAACAGTTGAGGCACTGGAAGTTGGAAATGGGAAAAAGGTTGCTGATATTTCGAAAGGCGATAAGCTTCTTGTTTCATTTGGAAGGGGTTATCCGATTAAATTGGATGATGGTAAAACTTATATATTTATAAATCATGAGGATATTCTCGCAAAAGTAGTGGAATAGTTTTTATTGATGGAAATTATTAATATTGAATTTAGAGATAAAATAAAAAAACAAAAACATATTTTATATTCCGAATATTCTCTCGAAAGCAATGTTAATGTTACTACTTCATGGTCATCAAGTAGAATTATGGCAGCGTTGGAAGTAGATATTCAATCTGAAGTCATGAGGTTGTTTAGCCAACAAATTGCAAATGAACTTGATGGGATATTCACAAATGGGGATAGAGATGGAAACAATTAATATTAAATTTCCTATTAAGAAAAAAAGTATGTATGAGAAATATGAAGAATTAATAGGGAAAATTGATTTTTCTTCATATTATCCGAAACTTATAATAACTCAGAATGTTATAGTTGACTATGAAGATCGTCTATTCTCATTAGACATTCCCGTGGGAGAAAATGATGGAAATAATTAATATTGAATTTAGAGATAACTTTGTTAGTTTTGATGCAAAGAAATTTGCTGAACAAGTTATGAAAGATTTTCCTGAACTTTTTGGAATTATGCCATCACCATCATGTACACCATCAGAAGAATTTATATGTGGACCAATAGAACCGAGAGAATCGCGGATTTTTTATCTGCCACCAATTGGGGGAATATAATGGAAATAATTAATATAGCATTTCCCATAGATAAACATAAAAAAATTATAGATGAGATAGCGGATAAGTTTAGTAAATATGCAAAAGGTTTTATATTTGAACCATGTGCAGGAGTAGGAGAAGAATTAACAGATGAAGATCGTGAAGAAAGATATCAAGCACTTCAAGATGAAAATGAAAGAATGATGCGAGACTTACTAAGACGATCAATTGAATCTATAAGAGTTATTATGGGATGATAATATGCCGAGGTGGTGGAATTCGCAGACACGCTAGCCTCAAACACTAGTGAGGGAAACCTTGTGGGGGTTCAAGTCCCCCCTTCGGCACCATTAAAAAGAAAGGGAAATATATGAAATATATAGTTTTAATTATAGTTTTTTCCGCAATTACATTTATATCATTTGTGGGATTTTGGGCAATAGATCAAAAAATTGCATTAGAAGAACTACGATCCACATGGGGATGGAAAATAACATCATATAGTGATGATGGAAATGTGATAAGAGAAATAAAAACAGATTGTAATAGAGTACGTATGCGTGAAGGTGTAGTGAATATTTTTAAAGTTCCATATGATGTAGATAATCTTGATGATGAGTACTATGTTGATGGGAATTATGTAGTAGAAAAATATATAATTGATGAGGAGATAAAATAAATGGATTTTAAATTTACAGGGTGGTTAGTAGATTATCCTGATTTTAGAGATTATAATCCAGTCAGTGAAAAGGTCAATAGTCTTTTCAGACAGGTTGGATATTTTGATGATAAACCGCTTCCATCGGTTGTTGATCTCAGACAGTGGTGTTCACCAATAGAAGATCAGGGTAAAATTGGTTCGTGCACAGCACAGGCAGCTGCTAGTCTTATTGAATATTATGAAAGAAAAGCATTTGGTAGACATATTGATGTTTCAAGACTTTTCTTGTATAAGGTTTCAAGAAATTTATTAAATTGGATTGGTGATACTGGAGCATTTCTTAGAATAGCAATGGCATCACTAAGATTATATGGTGCACCTCCAGAAACATACTGGCCATATAATGTTGAGAAGTTTGATGACGAACCACCAGCATTTGTTTACGCGCTTGCACAGAATTATAAAGCAACCAAATATGTAAAATTGGATCCATCCGATATATCGAGAGAAAAGTTATTGAATAGTATTAAAAAATCTCTTGCTGCTGGGTTGCCATCGATGTTTGGGTTTGTTACATATGATTCATTAGTTCAATCGAGATATACTGGTATGATTCCATTTCCAGGAAAAACTGAACAGGGAAAAGGAGGACACGCAGTTTGTCTTTCGGGTGATACCTTGATTCCACTCGCAGATGGATCAACAAAAACAATAAAAGAATTATCAGAAACAAAAAAGGAAGAATCATTCTGGGTATATAGCTGCAAAAACACGGGGGAAATTGTTCCTGGGTTGGCAAAATTTCCAAGACAAACTGACAGCAACCGAAAAATTTTAAAAATAACTTTAGACAATGGGAAAATTATAAAATGTACGCCCGACCATTTAATAATGAAGCGAGATGGAACTTTTTGCGAATCTAGGCTATTAAATGTTGGTGACAGTTTAATGCCGTTATATAGAGATATAGATAACTTAGGTTATGAAACTATATTCAACAATAAAACCAAAGTGTGGAATAAAACTCATAGAAAATTTGCTCCAAGAATAAAAGAAGGATATGTCATTCATCATAAAGATATGAATAAACGGAATAATAACCCAGATAATTTGCGGATGATGACATGGGAAGCGCACACAAAGTTGCATTATAAGAATACTGATGCACTTAGAAAATATTCAAAAAGTGAAAGAGGTAGAAATAATAGTCGAGAAGTCATGAAAAAAAACTGGAATGATCCCGAATGGCGGGAAAAAATGTTAAAGATTCAAAAAGAAAATGGAAAAAAAGTGTCTAAAAAATTATTAGAAGCAGGGAAACTGGGATTTCAAACTATGGATAAAGAAATTCTTTTAGAAATGCAAAGAAAAAATGGAAAGAAAACCGCCCAGAAATATTTCAATACCGAAGAATCTAAAGAGAAAACAAGAAAAATAATAAAAGAAAAATTTTTAAACGATTCAGAATATAGGAAACATAAAATTGAAATAGCTAAAAAGAATATTAAAAAATTTAATGATGACTATGCAAAAGGAAATGTTGAATTATCCGATAAACAAAAAAATGCTAGAAAAAATAATGCATTAAAGTTAAATTCTAATGAAAAAATAATTAAAAAAAGATCACTCAAAACAATATATACACGATATTATAAAAATAAATATGATTCATTTGATGACTATCTCAATGCAATTGGAAAATATGAAGATTATTATAATCATAAAATTGTTGCAATAGAAGATGGTGGATATTCAGATGTGTATGATATTACAGTTTTTCCATCACATAATTTTGCTATTGATGCTGGTATATTTGTTCATAATTGTGCAGTTGGATTTGATGATAACAGAGTTATAAGAAATGATTTTACGAAAGAGGAAACCAGAGGAGCTTTAATTATAAGAAATAGTTGGAGTCCAAAATGGGGAGATAAAGGATATGGTTATCTTCCATACGAATATGTTATGAAGGGTTTGGCTGTAGACTGGTGGACCTTAATTTCAGCCGAATGGGTAGATACTGGAGAATTTGGTTTATAAAAAATGTTCTCCGTTTATTTCAAACAAAATAAAAATGTACAGGTGGCGGAATAGGTAGACGCTAATTGGTTGATAAAAACCATGAGTCACGTAAAAATGACGTGTAGGTTCAAATCCTACTCTGTACATCCTTATTAAAAAGGAGTATAATAGAATGGAAAACTGGATTATTGTTTATAATAAAAGAGGCAAAATTACAAATTCGGCGCCAGTGAATAAAAATTTTGCTTTACATTTGATGAATAAATTTATTGATGCTGTATATGTTGAAAAAATTGATGGAAGATGGAAAAGAAAATTATATAAAGGAATGATTCCTTTTTGGGAAACATTGATTTCATTTTAATAGTAGAGAACAAAATTAAATAAAATATATAGCGGGATGGAGCAGTGGTTAGCTCGACTGGCTCATAACCAGTAGGTCGCAGGTTCAAGTCCTGCTCCCGCTACCATATATGCGGGTGTAGCTCAATGGTAGAGTCTCTGATTTCCAATCAGATTGTTACCGGTTCAAGTCCGGTCATCCGCTCCAAAATCTGTGAGGTATTTATTATGGAGAATGATTATGATTTAGGTTTGTATTTAATTGAAAAGAAAGAATATGGTGCTGTCCTCAAAAGAAAAGATGGCACGGATATTGTTTGGATATCGGATATGAGTCTTGATAGATTGAAAGATTGGCTAAATAATTTATAATTTAGTCTTTTTTATAAGTCCCTTTGGGTTTTATGCATCATTGTGATTTAATAAGACAGCAGGGAAATCTGGCTTGAGTCTTTGCATATGCAGAGCGAGTTCAATTGTCAGAGGTATTTTATGTTTTGGATTTCCGCCAGAGATCACAACAGAAATATTAGATGACGAAAACAGATTCGGAGGAAAATATGAAAACAGTTAGTGTCGGTAATTATTTAGGATTCGAGAAAGTAAGATTTAACAAGAATGTGAAAAATTATTTGCTTCTTAAACTCAAAGGTAAAGAAATTGATGTGGATAAAGAACGCCCACCAATTTCAATCATAGCCCTTCTTGATGTTAGTTCATCAATGTCATCAGAAAAGAAGATTGGTTATCTTAAAAAATCAATGATAAAATTGATAGATAATTTAAGATCTTCTGACTCATTATGTATGATTCAGTATAATTCAAGTGCCAAAAAAATATTTAATCTGAGTAATATGAATTCAGAAAATAAGAGAAAAGCAATTGATATTGTTAATTCTCTCAGTGCGAGTGGATGCACAAATATGAGTGGTGCGATGAATTTAGCATATGATGAACTTAGAGAAAATAAAAGTAGATTGTCCAAAGAAGGAATGGTAATAAGAACAATTCTTTTTACGGATGGCTGTCCAACTGCTGGCAATACGAATAAAGATTATTTGGTTGAAATGTGTAAGGATGTCCCAATAGGACAAATCACAACTATGGGTTATGGTAATTCTGAATTCTCACATGATTTAGATATTGATTTATTGCAGAATATGAGTAAAATGGGTTGTGGTAATAGTTATTATATGAAAGATCCAGATACATGCACAAGATCTTTTGCATATGAACTTGCTGGACTTTTAACTACTGTTGGGCAGAACATCAGAATAGAGGTTCAACCAACAAAACACATGGATATAAAAGAAGTCATGGATGATTGTGATTGTGAGGAACGTGACGGAAATGTTATTATAAATATCCCGGATATTATTTCTGAAGAAGAAAGATATCTTATGATTGAATTTGAAACAAAACAACAAGACAAAGTATTTCCTAGATTGACAAAAATAGGAAATGTCATTGTTGAATATTATAATCTCGAAGGACAGAAAGTTTCTGATGAATATAATATTAAATTGAATTTCGTCAAAGAAGGTGAAGAAGATAAACATATTAACAATGATGTCTCCGCACATCTGGCAATTCTAGAATCCATCAAGTTCAATAAACTTGCTTTTGATAAAGCACAACATGGTGATTATAATAAAGCAAATGAAATTTTGGATAAAGTTATAGTAATATTGACAAGTGTTGATCACCCTAGAACAATTGCAGAAGCTGAAAGACAAAAGAGAATTAATACTCTTTATGTTGATAAAGAAACATATTCCAAATCGATAAATTCATTATCAAGTGTAAATTATTCAAATACATTTGGTGGAAGTCGTAGTCAAGCTGATCCATTTTTAAGTGCATCTACATTGGCTTCTCAATCTGCAATGTATTACAATTTTACAGATGGTTCTACTTCTGCAGATAATGGATCCACTGGAACTCCAGTTGTTGATGGTGCATCTGATAATTGTGTTCCTGTCATGATAAATGATAATATGTATATATGGGATCCAGATGCGCATAAAGAAAAAGACTGGGAAGAAATAGTAAAAACAAAAGATAAAGAAGAAAATAAAATCATAAAGAAAAGTGATACTGTGAGATTTTAATAAATTATGGCTGAAAAGGGAATCTTCATTGATTCCCTTTTTCTAGAAAGGAGGTGAGAACAGCATAGTCAGAACGAGCGTAGTATAAAAATGAGTGTCGTATTGAGTGCCCAGCTTTCGAAAAAAACAAAAGTAACTAGAATGAAAGTAATGGACAAAAACTAAGGAGAACCCTTAAAATGAAGAAACTTTTTTGTATTTTTATGCTTATTGCTATGGTAGTTTGTGCCGGTGAATGGACAGGCAATGCTACATTTGGACACCAGTATTTGAAAAATGATGGTGCTATTTCGGAATCAACTGATTATCTGTATCTCGATCTTTCTTTTGTGGAAAAGATCAATTCAGATTTCTCAGTAGGCGCATCACTATCTAGTGGTGGAGCAGATCCACGAGATCCTTATCAGGAACTAAGTGGTGAATTCACAACGAAGAGTTTTAATTTGAATGAAGCTTATTTCACATACGATTTTCGTTATGAAGGAAATTCTTCATTGCATTTCGTTGGTGGAAAATTTTCAAAAAATCTCACTTCGGTTTCACAGCTTATGTGGGATGAAGATTTGACTTTTGAAGGTTGGGGACTTGGGACTGAAAGTCTTGTTGATGGCAACATGGTATACATCAATACTGGGCTTTATAGACTCGACGAATTCGCAGCAACAAAAGACGACCCTCAGCTTGCAGTGGCTCAATTAGGAACTTCTGGATTCAAG
>Ga0210003_1005166_pt1 | contig 10085 bp, 15 predicted proteins | sample LantaG_FD_182804 | JGI IMG/M metagenome (GOLD analysis project Ga0210003, IMG submission 182804) | Deep subsurface microbial communities from Baltic Sea to uncover new lineages of life (NeLLi) - Landsort_02402 metaG (SPAdes) (version 2) | ecosystem: Environmental > Aquatic > Marine > Oceanic >...
TCATTTTTTTTTAATTTAGTTTTTTATAAAATTTATTGAAATAGGAAATCCTTGAATCTAACCCGTGTGTTCCGCCATTTACTCTCTTTGTAATTCGTGTAATAATCTCTCTTGTTCCACCAAGATCTGCAATCTCATTCAATTTATTTTTATCAAAAAACCAACCGGCAGAAGCCAATGGATATGTTGTGGCAACCAAATCTGGATTTCCAATTATATCAACATCCATACCTGCCTCATTCAATGAGTTATTAAATAATAAATAATTATTTTTACCAGTTAATTGTATGTAACCCCTACCTCTGTATTTGTAACCTTCAATGCTGTCTTCATCACCATTTCCCATTCTATTTGCATATACAAGACTTGCAATCTTGTATGGCTTTCTCTCATATAACAATGCTTTTGCGTGTGTGGTAAAATATTTACCAAAAACTTCTTGTAATCTTTTTGCAGAATAGTTTAAATTCTCTTGTACAGCAGTAAAATTTCCTGATTCATGGGCACACTGTGCTAAAAAATGTGCTAACCTTAATTGTGTGTTTATATCATACTTTTCATAGATTAAATCAATCTGATTTATGATTGATTCTGGAATAATTACCATTAATTTTTGCTTGGCACTTGACTGATTCATAATATTTTTATATTTTTGTTATATAATAGTTATAATTCTATAAATACTATATTTATTGTTATAAATTATAACAAATATGGATAATATAACAAAATTAATTAAAGAGAATTTAGAGAAATTCACTAATAGAACATTGGTATTAAAGAAAAAAGTAAATATATCAGAAGAACTTGAATACCATATTAATGAAAACTTAACATTAACTAATAATGTTTTTACAGTTTACTCCAAAAGATACTTTGACTTGATTAATGAAGTTAGAGATTTATGGATGAGAGATTTAATCCACCTAAATGAAGAAGATGAGCAAATAGTAATGTCAGATATTGGCAAAATTGCCTTGTATGAGGGTAAAATGGTTTATCTTGATGCACCAATTGAAGATGAAGTTGAAGACCTATTTGAAGCAAAATATAAAGGAAGAACAGTCACTTTAAATAAACCAATGCAGGGGGATGTAAAAAAATTTCGTGTGTACGTTAAAAATGAAAAAGGTAATGTAATAAAAGTTAATTTTGGATTTGGTGGAACATCTGCAAAAGGTAAAGTGATGAGAATTAAAAAATCAAACCCAGAAAGAAGAAAAAATTTTAGAGCAAGACACAATTGTGACAATCCTGGGCCAAAAACCAAAGCAAGATATTGGAGTTGCAGAGCATGGTAAATTTTTTTAATAAAAAAAATGAAAATAGAAACATTAAAAAGAGTATTTGATTTTCTTGAAGAAAAGGAAGGTCATAATGCACCAGTTAAATGGAAAATAATTAATAATGAACCATTAACAGAAGAAGACTTAAATGTTTATGGTGATTTGGATTTAAGATATTCAAATATAACCTCATTGCCAGAAGGATTAAATGTTGGGCGTGATTTGGATATTTTTGGTTCAAATATAACTTCACTACCAAAAGGGTTAAAAGTTGGACGTTTTTTGGATATAAGAAATACAAAAATAACCTCCTTATCAAAAGGACTAGAACTTGGTAGTAGTTTGTATATTAATACAGCATTAGTAAAATATTCAGATGAAGAATTACAAGATATGGTTAAACCTGGATTTATAGATGGAAGAATACATAGATAATGGAAAAAGAAGCACTAAAAAGAATATTTAATTTCCTTGAAGAGAAAGGAGAACATAATGCACCATTTTTGTGGAAGTATAAAAATGATATACCATTAACAGAAGGTGATTTAAATGTTAAAGGTGATTTGGATTTAAGTAATACAGGAGTAGAAATTTTACCAGAAGGATTGCAAGTTAGTGGTTGGCTTGATTTAGCCTATACATTTATAGAATCTTTACCAGAAGGATTGAAAGTTGGGGGTCATTTGGATTTAATTGAAACAGATATAAAGTTTTTACCAAAAGGATTGGAAGTTGGAAGAAATTTATATATTGATAATAGTCCCTTAATAAAATATTCAGATAATCAATTAAGGGAAATGATTAGACCTGGCTTTATAAATGGAGAAATATTTAGATAATGAAAAAACAAATGAATGAGGCTAGGGGTGTGCCAGAAAACATCAGCAAATATTCAAAAATTGTATTTGATAAAGTATTAGCAAAATTAAAAAACAATAATTTTTTTATGGTGTTTGATTCACTTAGTGGATATATAGATGCACCATATAAATTTTTAAAAGATAAAAAACTAGTTGAAATTGATAGAGTTCTAATTAGTATAAATTTTGATTTTCAATCTAGTTATGATGTAAAAAATATAGCAGATCAAAATCCTAATGTTACACTAAAAACTGATGAATTATTGTTGTCCTCGTTCTCTATGGATTTTGAAGTAGATGATGAACTAACAACAAAAAATAACTTAAAAATTAATAGAACTTCAACTCCAACCTTACAAATTAATTTGTTAGCAAGTGATGAGTTGAATAATATAGGGTATAATGTATATGAATTATTAAAAAACAATTATGATGAAGTTTTAAGTAAATTTGGGCATGAAATTATGCACTACATTAATATGGAAGCAAAAGGAGAAGATGATTTAGCATTAAGAGCAAAATATTTAACTGTTGCAAATTCAAGAGGAGTTACAAATACTGATACATTAAATGATTTTGTTTTCAACTTGTATTATCTTATATCTACTGAAAATATTGTTAGGCCTAGCGAATTAATAACATTTTTAGAATCTAAAAAAATAACAAAAAAACAATTTTTACAAAGTTACTATGATTCAGAAATATATAAAACATTTAATATATGTGAAAATACAAAATATGAACAATTATATAATAATTTGGATGTAGAGTTAAAGCAAGAATTAGACCCTCAATCATATAATGATTACACTAAAGATGATATAATATCAAATGTTTTTAAACAAACCCTTACTAATATGATATATACTGGTAGAGACTTTATAAAAAATGTTATTATAAAAAAGATGCCTAATTCATCTTTAGATGAAACATTTGAAGCATTTTCAAAAAAATTTAATTCATTTTTACAAAATCATTTATTTATTAAATATAAATCAGTTGTTATTAACAATAAACCAAGTAGAGATATAGATACTGAAAAAACATATAGAGCAATAATAAAAGATATGAATATTACAGCGACTAAAATGAAGAAAAAACTTTCTAAAATATATGAAGATATACCAAATGAGTATGAAAATTAAAAAATAAATTGTATTTTTGTAAAAAAAAAAGATATGTATATTGTCAACATTAGAATACCAGATGATTTGAAAGGTAAAGTAAAGATAAATTTACCTGAACAAATCAAGATAAAAGAAACTAAAGAAAAAACTTTGAAAGTAAAAAAATAATCTGTATCTTTGCCTAAACTTAATCACTAAATAAAACCACAACTATGAGATATGATTTAGATGCTTTAAACAAGTATGTTGAGGATGGGTTGTTAATGAGAGCAAAACACAAATTATACAAATTGTATATCTACAATTATACTAGAACTGTTCAATATGGGGGATTGTGGGATGATGTTACTATAAATTTTAGAGGAACTATATTGGATGAAGATGGTAATTTAGTTGCTAAAAGTTTCCCAAAATTTAAAAACTTTGAGGAACACTCTGCTGATGAAATACCAAATGAAGATTTTAATATCTATGAGAAAATGGATGGATCTTTGGGTATAGTATATTTCTATGACAACAAGTGGAATATGGCAACTAGGGGGTCTTTTAACTCTGACCAGGCTATAAAAGGTTTGGAAATATTGAATAGATATGACTTATCCTTGTTGGATGTAAATTACACTTACTTATTTGAAATATTATATCCTGAAAATGTTATAGTTGTCCGCTACAATGAAGAGAAATTAGTTTTATTAGCAAAATACAATGTTATAACTGGTGAAGAAGGTGATGTTCAAACTGAATATTACAAAGCAAATTTTGATGTTGTTAATTGCTATAATAATTTACCAAATAACTTTGCAGATTTAAAGAGGGGTATAGAGGACAACAAAGAGGGGTATGTATTACGCTTCAAAAATGGAATGAGGATTAAGATAAAGGGTGAACAATATGTTAGACTTCACAAAATATTAACTAATATATCTAATATGGATATATGGTTATCTTTGAAAAATGGTGAAGATTTATCTTTATTATTGGATGCTATACCAGATGAAATGGACAATAATGTTAGAGGTTTTGTTGACTATTTGAGAATGAGTTTTAATATTGTGTATAATACTGCATTAAATTTTTATGAGAAATTATTGTATGAAAATGAGATAACTTCCAAAAAAGATTTTGCTTTATTGATAAAGGATTTATGCCCAAAAAACAAAGCATTGTTGTTTGCATTCTGGGATAAAAAAAGATATGAGGAAATAGTCTGGAATATAGTAAAACCAGATGAATATTCTTTATTGTCTAAATTAGAACTTAATGAATCATAATATACCAGAGTTTAAAGCCTTAGTTAGAAGAAGTTGGTTTACCAAAGACAATACTGATTTTGATACATTTGATTCAGTATTTGTCTTTGGTTTGCAATCAGTCCAGAATAAAATATTAACATTCCATGTTATGACAGATTATGGTATGTTGAGGAGTAGAGTTCCATTATCTGAAATCTTTATATTTGAACCAAAGAATGATGTGCCATTTCATTTTAAACAATTATGGGATGCATTTTCTGAAAATTGTGAGGTGATGAAATTTGACTATCTTGAAGGTTTGAAATGTGAGGTCATATTAAGGGATAAGACAAAGACTTGGGCTAATTATATGTTTACAGTTGATTGGTTCAATAATGCTTCATCAGAAGAGCCATCAGACTACAAATGTGCCCATATTCTTTATTCAGATGATGGTTATTTATTGGCTATGCCAAACAATAGGATTATATGGAGGGATTCAAATTGGGTCACAACAAATTTTCCAATGGATCTAAAAGATATAAAGGTTGACACAGAAATCCCCTCTGTTGAATCCGTTTCAGATAGATGGGTGTCAGAAAACACAAATTCTTATTATTATGACATTATTGAAAACTAAAAATATGGATAACTTTATATTAGGTAAGGAAATAAATATAACAGGATTAAGTAAGAAAAGCACAATTAGTGTTCCTTATCATATTCTTGAACATACCTTTGGAGTGCCAACCATTATTGAAGATAATAATTATGCAATCTGGAAAATAAGGTTTGAAGACACAGAAGAGCCTATTGCAATCCTAAATGATGGTGAGAATTATCTTGAAACAAATAAATGGTTTGTTAAGGCACGTAATTCAAAGGGGATTGAAAGAGTAAAAAACATTTTGTCAAGTATTTAATGGTATAAGTTGGTTTTTTAAAAAAACATTCTTATCTTTGTAGAGTAATAAAAAAGCAAACATATGAAGAACCCAATGAAAGTATGTACTTGTTCACAGTGTAAAGCAAGAAAGCAAAGTTTAAGGGGTAATCTAAAAAAAAGAATTAGAATTCTCCTTAACAAAAAATTAAGAAGAATGGATTTAGAATATCCAGAGTATATAAATTATTATTACGCATAGAAGAGACATCGCAGGGTCGTATAAGGGTTAGTATATTGGGCTCATAACCCAGAGATATAGGTTCGAGTCCTATCTCTGCAACCAGTTAAATTAGGATGTGGCGCAATCCGGTAGCGCACTTGCTTTGGGAGCAAGTGGTTGCAAGTTCGAATCTTGTCATCCTAACAAAAACCCCTAACCTAATTATGGTTGGGGGTTTTTTATTTCATCACCATTTTTTAAATGTGAGTTTGGAAAGAAGTTAAATTTTGTCTTTTTTGAAATCCATATTAATGTGGGTAATATTGGCAATGGCAGTGGTACAAACCTGGTGCATATTAGAAAGAATACCTTAACAAGATCAAAAGACTGGTGTTTTAAGAAGTTTAATTCCTTTACAGTTACACCTTGATTTAAAATGTATTTTTTTAAGATGGAAAATGCAATTATTGTTTCTTCTTTCTCTAACTTTGTGAAGTCTTGTAATTTCTCCCAATTTTCTTGGATAAAGAAAATGGTTTTTTTAAACCAAATTTTTAGTTTTTTTAAACTATTTAAATCATTGATTGATTTTACCAAAATGTCTAATTGTTTTTTACTAACAATTAATTTCATATTTTCTTTTGTTTTTGGAATATACTATATTTATTAATATAAATACACAATTTATGAAAATAATTATAACAGAAAGTCAATTTGGTGTCTTAACTGAAAATAAGGCTACTATTGATAATCTTGTTAAGATTGCCAAACTATCGCAATCTGATGCTGAATTATTATATTCAGTTGCTGGTAAACTATCTATGTGGTTGGCAAAGAAAATTAAAGACAAAAGGATAAGGCCAAAAATTGAAAAAATAACCGGAATAATTGACTGGATAAAAACTGGGCTAAATGGTAATGTGCAAAATATCAAGAATGTTGATTTTGATGAATTGGTTAATATGCAAGATAGATGGCATAAATCATTGACAGCAAAAGATTATGATTTTGAATATCTTGATGAAAACATACCTATATTGGATTTTAGGGATAATTCTGGGTTGGGGTATTATTGGGTTAAATTAAAAACCAATCCTTGCACAGAGGAGGCTGAAAGGATGGGGCATTGTGGTAGATCTGGAAAAGGTGATTTATATTCTCTTAGAGTTAATGAGTTAAAAGGTCAAACTGGTAAAGTTAGTAATAAATCACTTGTCACAGCATCAATTAATGATGGGGTTGTTTATCAAATGAAGGGGAGGTTCAATAAGAAACCAAGTGAAGAATATTATGATTATATTATAAAACTTCTTTTAAAGAAGAACCCAGATGGGGATTATATGATAAAATCATTTGGTTCAGAATATGCTTCAAAGGAAGATTTTAATGTTATGGATCTTGACTTTTCAAAGTATGTTGATTTTTTCAAAACTAGAATTGATTTGCTAATATCAAATGAAGTCCTTGAAAATAATGATAAAAGATTAGATAGTTTAGAAAGTGGCACATTATTTAAAGATGATGAAGATTGTGTTAGACAAGCTACTTATGAATTCTTGACTAGTTCTAAAAACTTGGAAATAAGAGATGAGAATAATAATTTAGAATATGCTAATATTATTTTTAAATTATATGAAGAATCTGAGGTTTTACCAAATGAAGAATTTGTCAATCTATTAAATAGATATTTTGAGTTAAAGAATGATAAATTTGATTTTTTTGATATCGAAATTGAAGAAAGATGGGGGCATGTTTTCCATTTTGTAGATAAAAATGGTGAAAAAGAGGAATATGAAATCTTTATAGAAGAAGATGCAAGAGAAAGAGCAATAACCTCAATTCATGATATTTATGATAATATAGCAGAGTTATTTAGAAATAGAGAACATTATGAAAGGTATGGAATTAATTTGGGTAGGTTTATTGAAGTATCTGAAGATGAAATAATGGAATATGTTTCAGAAATGGTTTGGGATGATCCAAAACATTATTTGGATAAAGATGATTATACAGACAAAGAAGTTTATGAATATATTGATAATGATGTAAATGATTATAAGAAAAATCCAAATTCTTTTATTGATGATTTTGGTCTTGATGAATCTAGTTATTTTAATAGAGATAAATTTGATGAAGCCATTTTTGAACATGATGGGTATTCCACATTAGCATATTATGATGGTGAATGGGAAGAAATAAGAGTTTGTGATGAAACATATATAGTATATAGAACTGACTAAAACAATGAAATTAATAGAAATTTTTAAAACACTAATTAATGAGGAAACTGATGGTATTACTATTTTTTTAAATAAAATACAAGCAGAGTACGATATATCAGATTCCTTATATACTGAATTGATGAATTTCATTGAGAAATCTAATTGTCAAAAAATAGAGTTTGCAAAATTCAATTATCCTGCCCTTGGATTGGCCTTACACAATGGTGTAATGATAAACTCAACTATGGTTGGTGGAAATTTAAGTTTTTTAGTTTTTGTTATTTTTCATGAGATAGCACACCAGTTCCAGTTTAAGAAATATGGTGATAAGATTATGTATGGTGTTTATTCTGGTGATGTTAGTATTGATGAGGCTGCCAAGTTTATGAAGCACACAGAAGAGGTTGCTGATGAATTTGCAATGAGAAAAATAAGGGAGTTGCAGAAAAAAGGATTAATAGATGATAAATATAAACCAACATCAGTATATAAGAATACATCAGTCCAATCAATAAAAAGTATGATAAGTAAATTTAGGGATGACTTGGAAAGCCAAAACTTATCATCCCCTACTGAAATTAGTAAATATTTCTATAATTTAGTTAAAAGTAAAATGCAATAATATGTTTAATATATTTAAATTTTTCAATCAAAAAAAGAATAGCATAATCTTAAATGATTACATTGGTGAATATAAAGCTGATGATGGTAGAACTGGAAAATTATATGTGGAGAGTGATAAAATAAAATTCACATATGATGGTAAAACAATAACTTTCAATCCGGAAGCAGAAACAGATATATTTAAGATAAGTTATTTTCCATTCAAAGGGTTGGCAACTTTCTCAAGGGATGGTAAAGGTAAAATAAAAGAGGTTAAGGCTGAATTGGCAGGTTATATCATAAATGCCAAAAAGATTGCTTAAATTTAATTTATGTGCCAAATTAGTTGTGTTTTTGATTAATGTTTCTTATCATTGTTAAGAACAAAATAATCAAAGATGAAAAGTGAAGGCATTAATGTTTTAAGTTTATTTGATGGAATGTCTTGTGGACAAATTGCATTAAATAGACTTGGTATAAAGGTATCAAAGTATTATGCATCTGAAATAGATAAAGCACCAATGAAGGTGACACAGCATAATTATCCAGACACAATCCAGGTTGGGGATGTCACCAAAGTAAAGGGTGAAGATTTACCACAAATTGATTTGTTGATTGGGGGTAGTCCATGCCAGGGGTTCTCTTTTGCAGGGAAGAAACTTAATTTTGAAGATCCAAGAAGTATTCTATTCTTTGAGTTTGCCAGGTTGCTTGATGAATGCAAACCTACATATTTTCTATTGGAGAATGTGAAGATGAAGAAGGAATGGCAAGATGTCATTAGTGATTTGTTGGGAGTTCAGCCAATGAGAATCAATAGTTCAAAATTTATAGCAGCAAAGAGAGATAGGTTATATTGGACAAACATCCCAAATATTTCTGAACCTATTGATAAGGAAATATCATTTGATGATATTAATTCAAATATTGATGAATGGATTGAACCTGAAAGGATTGAAAGAATTGCAGCTTGGAAGGCACAACAAAAACCTTTAAAGAATGCCACATTAATTGGTAGCAAATCAAAATTACCTTGTTTGACAGCAAGGGGATATAACCAGTATCATAGTGGAATGATATTGATAACAAATGGTGAGAAGTATAGGTATTTAACCAATGAAGAAGCAGAGATGGCACAAGGTGTTCCTGTTGGCTACACATCCATCTGTAATGATAGAGAAAGAAGCCATATGCTTGGGAATGGGTGGACAGTTGATGTAATTGCTCATATATTCTCCCCACTAAAAAATGAATTATGAATATATTAGAATTATTTGCTGGAAGTAGATCCATTGGTAAAGTTGGTGATAAGTTGGGTATGAATGTTTTTTCTGTTGATTGGGAGAAATATGAAAATATTGATTTATGTATTGATGTTGCAAAATTGAAGAAAGAGGATGTTCCTTTTGTTCCTGATTTTGTTTGGGCATCCCCCGACTGCACAACATATAGTATTGCTGCCATTTCAACACATAGAAATAATACTGAACCAAAAAGTGAATATGCCAAAAAATGTGATACAACAAATCAGCATTTCATATCCTTAATTAAGGAGTGGTTGGAGATTAATCCGGATATGGTTTTCTTTATTGAGAATCCAAGGGGTATGTTAAGAAAGATGCCCTGGATGCAGGAATTTAAAAGACACA
>Ga0210003_1005168_pt1 | contig 10085 bp, 9 predicted proteins | sample LantaG_FD_182804 | JGI IMG/M metagenome (GOLD analysis project Ga0210003, IMG submission 182804) | Deep subsurface microbial communities from Baltic Sea to uncover new lineages of life (NeLLi) - Landsort_02402 metaG (SPAdes) (version 2) | ecosystem: Environmental > Aquatic > Marine > Oceanic >...
CCCCCGCCCGCCCCCCCCCCCGCGCTCCCCCCCTCCCCCTCCTCCTCCTCCTCTGCGGCACCCTCCCTCTCCCAAAGGGCCTCGCGTCCCCGGCGAGGATCGCCCGCAGGCCCTCGAAGACGGAGGGGAAGAGGGGGGCGATCCCGGCGTCGGCCCAGGTCCTCTCGCCGGAGACGACCTTGCCCCGCCTCGCCTCCTCGGCTCCCGGCGGCGCCTCGCCTCGCCGCCCTCCCTGCTCGTCCTGCTCCCCTCCTGCTTTCTCCCCTCCCTGGACGCCGAGGAGCTCCCTTGCGGCCCGCAAAGCGGCGCTCCGTGGGACGGGAGCCCCGTCGACGGCGTTGCAGATCGCGACCACGACTGGAGCCGCTCTTCCTCCCCCTCCTCCTTCTCCTTCCTCCTCTCCTCCTCCCTCCCGCTCGTCCAAGACGGCTTGCGCCCGCAGCAGCCTGCAGAGATCGAGGACGTGGACCCTTGCCGTCGGGCGGTTCGCCTCGTGCGGCTGCTGGCGCGAAGGATTGGAGATAAAAGAAGAAGAAGAAGAAGTCGCGTCGGTTTCGCTTCCCTTTTCGCCGCCGTTCGCCTCTGACTCTGACGACGACGGCGGCGGCGAAACCGAGTCCGCCAACAAAACCTCCTCCGAGTCCAGCACGCTCCTCCCGGGCCCGTAGATCCCCCCGGCCCGCACGATCGCGAGCCTCTGAAGCGGAAAGGACGAAGTGGAAGGAGAACGCGAGGAGGAAAAAAGCGTCGCCGCCGCTGCTTCCCTCCACTCGCCCTCGGCCCTCGAGCGCGCGGCGCCCGCGGCCGAGTCTGGCTTCAATTTTGAAAATTCGTCGACTCTTTCGCCGCCGAGGTCGCCTCCGTAGACAGAGGTCGACGAGACGTAGCCGACGAATCGCGCCTGCGAGAAGATCAGGGGGCCGTGTGCAGCGAGGACGGGGTCGACGGAAAGCGGCGGCGGGGAGCCGGCGGCGGAGCCGGCGGCCGGAGCCCACTCCCCCCCCGCCGCCGGCGGCACGGTCGAGAAGACACGGCTTGCCCCCCCAAGGGCCTCTCGGAGCGGCTCGTCGCCGCCGGCTTCTGCCCCTCCGCCGCCGCCGCCGCCGCCGCCGTCGAAGGCGAACGCGCGGAGGCCCGGGAAGAGCCTCTCGAGGTCGCTGGCGGCCGCGGCGGAGCGCACGGTGCCGGAGACGCTCCTGACCGACGTTTTTTTGTATCAGAGAGGGAAAGGGGCCTTCTGAGTTTATTTCTCCTACAGTCCCCACTCTCTCGTTCTCTTCTTCTTCTTCTTCTCCTTCTTCTTCATCTTCCTCTTCTTCATCATCTTCTTCTTGTTACCATCCTTCCTCGAGCAGGAGGCACGCGAGCCCCAGGCCAGTATATCCGAGGCCGAAGATGAAGGCGGAGTTGCTCGGAGACGGAGGAGGACGAGAGGGCTGGAGCTGTTGCCCCTCCGCGGTCGCGCTTGCGTCGGCGGCGGAGGTCGCCGACGCCGACGGCAATCGGCGGCAACGAGCGATCTGTCCGCCGCCTCCCAGATGCTTTTTCCGAGCATCCTCGAGCACCGGGACACTATGAAAGCCACGAGCACGACGTTCACTACGCTCCCGTCGACGAGAGAAGCACAGAGAGGGCAGGGATGCCCCGACTAGTCGGTGAGCGCATTGCATGCCGAGCTCGGACTTTCTCCGCTTTGTGTTTTCTTCTTTCTTTCTTTTTCAACTTTTTACACCCTCCTCTTCAACCCGTCAGCAGCACGTCCTGGAACGTCAGCAGGAACTCCTTCTCTTCAACCCGTCAGCAGCACGTCCTGGAACGTCAGCAGGAACTCGCCCACGAGCCCGCGATCGGGGCTCGCGGAAGCCATCCCGTACACGGGGGCCATCCCTTCCTCTTGGTTACTCTTCCCGCCCCCCTTCGGGGCCTTTCTGCCCGGGGCACCGCCCTCGCTTTCCTCCTCCTTGGCCCTCGCGCTCTCGCGCTCGCGCAGCGTCCGCGCCGCCGCGCGCAGGTCCGCGAGCAGCCTCGAGGCGCCCCCGCGAGCGTGCTGGGCCGTGAAGCAGCAGTGCAGCGCCGGCGGTCTCTGCAGCGCGTTGAGGTGCCAGCCCTTTTCCGAGAGCACGTCGTTGAGGACGTAGACGTTGAGAGGAGGGGGAGGAGGGTTTGGCGTCGACGGGGAGGCGATCGACGTTCCGCTCGGGCTCGGAACGCGGGCGCGAAACGCGACGACGGGACCCAAGGGGAAGCCCTCGCCGTCGTCCCCCCTGATCACTTCGAGCTCCGAGAGCGGGTCGTCGGGATCGCTCGCGGCCCTTTCGATCCCGGAGATGAAGGCGTCGACCTCGGCGAAGATGGAGCGGGCGGCGGAGACGTATCCCTCCTGTTTTGTTTTGTTTTTTCGTTTTTTTTCGTTCGTCGGTCAGGAAAAAAAACCGCGGCGTCCTTTCTGCGAGAGGCGCTCAACGTGAAAGAAGGCGGGGGAGGGGGCGGGGGCGGAGCAGTGCCCCCCCCCACCCACCCACCCACCTCCCCTTGCTCAAAAAACATCGACCCTTTTTGTTTTCTTTTTCGTCCTTTCTCCCCTCTCCCGGGGGGTGGGGGAAAAAAAGCAGGCTCCCTCACCCTCCCGACAAACACCATCGACGCCCAGGCCGCCGCCAGCAGCGCCCCGGACCTCGACCCGGCCACCCCCGGGCTGACGTAGAGCCCGCCGACCCAGTCTGAGGTGGCGACGAACGCCGACCGCCGCAGCGCCGCGCCGTCGACCTTGGCCGACCCCTTGAGGAGCAGCACCGAGGTGCCCTTGTGCGACAGGCCGAACTTGTGCACGTCGACCGAGATGGAGGTGACCCCTGGCACGGAGAAGTCGAAGCGGAGGCTCCGGCGGCGGCGGTCGTTCGCCGCCTTTGTCGTTGACGATGTCGAAGGAGAAGGAGAAGAAGGAGTCGTGTCGTCGTTCCCGTCGCCGTCGCCGGTGCAGGTGCTGTCTCCTCCTTTCTTGGGCTCCGCTTGCTCCGACGAAGCCGCCTCTTTCGCGAAGGCGAGCACGAAGCCTCCGAGGCAGCAGTCGACGTGCTTTCGTTGTTTTTTGTGTTGTCGTTGTTGAGGGGAAGAGTCGAGGGAGAGTTTGTGGGGAGAAGGAAAAGGAAAAGCGATTGAGAAGAAACCCCTCTCTCGAGAGAAGAAGAAAAAAAGGAAAAAGGAAACTCTCTCTCCCTCTCCCTCTCCCTCTCTCTCTCACCAGCGGGATCCCCCGCGCCGAAGTCTCCCTCGCAATAGCCTCGACGTCGTCGACGATGCCGTGCGGGAACGAGGGCGCGGAAGCAACCACCAGCGCCGTGTTGCGCGAGAGGCACCTCACGACGTCGCTCGCCGACAGGCGCGGGGCCGCGGCCGCCGGCGACGGGGAGCTCGAGGAAGGGGAGGGAGAGGGCGCGGCGACCCGCACGCGCATGCCAAAGTAGTGCGCCGCCTTGAAGAACGCCGCGTGCGCCGAGGGGGCCAGCACGATCTCGGGCCTGCGCGCCTCGTCCCCGAGCCGCGAGCACTTCCCGGTTCTGAAGCTGTACTCCCTAGCGGCGAGCACGGCGAGCAGGATCGACTCGGAGCCGCCGCTGGTGACCTGCCCCCGCACCCGCGCGTTGTCGTCCTCAGACTCCGAGAAAAGAGTGCTCCCGGAGAGGATGCTCGCGGTCATGGAGACGATGTCTCTCTCGAGGCAGACGGTCGCGGGGAAGACGGAGGAGTGCTGTTTTTTTGAGTTTTTTTTTGAGTTTTTTTTAATAAGTTTTCGGCTGATCAAAAAGGGTTTTCGGCTGATCAAAACGGAGAGCTTTAGGGATTTTTCTTTCCCTTCTTCTCCTCTTATCTCGCTGCTCACCATCGGGTTGGTGTGAGCAAACGCAGCGTAGGCAGCGTTTAAAAGAGTAGAGTGAGTCAAGGGAGTGGAGTGAGTCAAGGGAGCAGGAGAAGAGGTCGAAGACGACGAGTTTTTCGCCACAACGTCCTTCTTCTTCTTCTCCTTCTTCTCGCTCTTCTTCTCCCTCTTCTCGCCCCTCTTCTCGCCGCCCCCTTCCACGACGACGAACTCTTCCTCGTCGTCCCCGCCTCCTCCCCCTCTGGGCACGCCCTCGAGGGGCAGGTACAGGGCCCCGGACAGCTTCCCCCCCCCGTCGCCGTCCCTCCTCGCGGCCTCGACGAGGGCTGCGAGGACCGCCTCGGCGCTGGAGCCCCTGGGAGGCAGCGCGCGCCTCTGCGGCAGCGAGGGCGGCCTCGCCGGCAGCGACCCCCGCAGGCGCCGCTCCATCGCGACCATCTCCCTCTTCAGCAGTCCCCGGACGAGAGGCAGGGACTTGACGAAGTCGAGCGAGCACTGCACGACGCCGCCGCGGCCCTCGACTCTGTAGAGGAGCCGGCGGAGGCGGGCAAGGAGCAGGAAGAGGAGGGCGGAGCAGCAGAAGGCGAGGAGGAAGACGAGGTGGGGCGCGGGCTGGGAGGAGGAGGAGTCCTCGTCCGAGGGGAGAATGGCGGAGAGGCGGTCGTCGACGAAGGAGGCCGCGGCGTGGAGGTTGAGGGTCCCCGCTGCGGCGCGGAGGGCTGTTGGAGGAAGAGGGAGGGAGGGACCGAGAAGAAGGGGAAAAAACGGCGGGCGTCTGAGTCACTCATCGAGCGCCATCGATTGTGTTTCTTCCTCGAGCTCTTTCCGTCCTTCGAACCGATCGCGTACCTGCGCCGAAAGGGCTAGGAGACATCATGAAGACGGTAAAACCGCGAAAAGAAGAGAGCTCGAAAGAATTGGACAACGAGGGCGGAGAGAGAGAGAAAGAGAAACGAATCGGTGCTCTCTCGAAGCTCGAAGCTCGTTGGAAAGTGTAAAAAAAAGTGAAATCAAGGCGCGAGACGAGAGGCGAGAAAGACAGGAGAAAATTTTGATGACGGATAGTACTTAAAAAAGAAAACAGAAACCCCTCTCTCTCTCTCTCTCTCTTCCCCTCCCGCCGCTAATGACTCTAAGAGAGACCCATAAAGGTCTCGAGAACGAGAGAGAGCCCAGGCGAGAGAGCACGCGAGCAGTCCCCAAAACGAAGAGAAGACATCCAAACTTTTTCCCCTCTTCTCTCTTTTCCGTCGCGCCTCCTTCCCTCATGCCTGAGCCACCTTCTCGACCAGCCCGTGCCTCTCCGCGGCTGCCCACGCCGCAGCGACCAAGGCTGCGACCAGCGCCAGGCGCCGCACCGCCGCGCCGGCCGCCCCGGACAGCACCGCCGCGACGGCGGCGGAGGCCGCGGCGACCTGCCAGGGGCGCAGGGCCGACAGGCGCCCGTCGGCCGCCGCCGCCGCTGCCGAGAGGTGGGGGTCGACAGCGGAGAGGAGGCGCTCGCGGTGCGGCCTGACCTTCTCGAGGAGGTCGTCGACGGCAGGACGGGCCTGGTCGATCACGGGCTGGATCGCTGCGGAGTTGTTGGTTTGGGGGAGAGGGGGCGGGGCGAGGAAGAGGAAAGGGTTATGAGAAGAGGGCGGGGAGAGGGAGGAGGAAAGGTCGAGGTTGAGTTTTTTCTTTCCTTTTTGATTATCGCGGCGGTTTTCCCTCCCGTCAAGGCGGCCCTCTAAGAGCTTTGTTGTTCTTGCTTTCGATCCATGGACAGCATAGCTGCAACGACGCTGCTTTCAAGGAGGCATAAAAGAGGAAAGGGGACGTGCTGGAGAGGAAAGCAGAGCACAGCAGAGCACGGGAGAGAGAGAGAAAGAGAGAGAGCAACAGTCTTTGATCGATTGATCGCGGCGGCGACAATCGACTCGCTCTCTTTCCTTTGCACGTTCTCGCTCGCTCTCGCTGAGCGTCTCTATGATCTACGTACCGGCGAGCACCTGCGCCTTGACTGCTTCGACTCGGTCCATTTTTCTGATGGAATAATAGGGTAAAAGAGAGGGAGCCGAGAAACAAAAGATGAAAAGTGGGAAGAAAAGAAACTTCTCGACCCCTTCCTCTTTCTTTCCTCCGCTCTCCTCACTCCGTCTCATCAACCTCGACCTCGACCTCTTTTCTCCTTTTCTTTTTTCCCCGACGGCGCCCTTTTTCGATCTCTCTACCTTTTGCTTACAAAACACACGCTCCGTTCGCGCAGGGGGGAAAGAAAAGAATCGAAGCAGAAAAACACACCCCGTCATCTGTTTTTTAATCTTTTTTTCTTTTTATAAAATCTCTCCCTTATTTTATTTTGTTGCCTTCGTCTCTCTCTGTCTCTCTCTCTCTGCCGCCTCTCTGCTCCCTTGAAACTCAAAACACCCGAAAAGAGGCAAACCGGTCTGCACTTTAGAAAAAAAAGCGTCAAAGCGTCGGGGACACTCTTACGAATGAAGAAAGAAGGAGGGCAAAGAGGTGGAACGAACGCCAAAAAAGTTTCCCTACCAAAACAAAGAACCTCGGACCCGTTCTCTTTTTCTCTTGTGCATCTCTCTCTCTCTCTCTCTCCCCAAAGCCCCCAGAAGAGCCAAAAAGGCCAAAAGCAAAGCAGCACGAAAGCAAGGAAAGCGAAAAGAGAGCATTGTCTTTTCAGAGCTTGTCCTCGTACTCCCCGAGCGGCATCGGCTCCGGCTTGAGGCCCTTGCGCTTGCGGATGTCCATCACGATCGTGTGCGCGGGCGAGCCCGCGTTCTGCGGGTCGGTCGTCATCGTCTCCCAGTGGTCGAACACGCACTGCGGGAACGCCTGGCCCGAGGTCGCGGCGCGGAGCGTCGACGTGAACCCGAACGACTCGATGACGGGCAGGTAGGCCTTGAGGTTGAAGATGGGCGTGCCCGGGCGCTGCATCTCCTCGAAGACGTGGCCGCGCTTCTGGTTGAGCACCGAGTAGATGCCCCCGAGCGCCTGCTCGGGCGCCTGGATCTCGACCAGGTAGACCGGCTCGCACATGCGCGGCTGCGCGGTCAGCTCGGCGGCGTACAGCGCGCGGCGGCACGTCGGGATGATCTGGCCGCCGCCGCGGTGGATCGCGTCGGCGTGCATCACGACGTCGCAGATCTCGAACACGCACCCGCGCATGTTCTCCTCCGAGAGCACGCCCTCCTTGGTCGCCCACTGGAAGGCCGCGACGGCAGAGTCCTTGATCTCGTTGAGGTATTGGACACCCTTGGTGATGTCGGTGAGCATGTTGGGGCCTGTTTTTTTTTTAGATGTGTTCTTTCGAAAAGAGGAGGGGTCGGTTTTTTTTTCCTTTCCGCTGCTGCTGCTTTTCTTTTTCCCTCTCTTCTCTTCTCTCTCTTTGCTCTCTTCGCTCGTCCCTCTTCCCTGAAAAGGCTCGTACCGGTGGTGTCGGGCCCGAAGCACCAGATCTTCTTCGCGAGGTCTTTGTCCCACCCGAAGTCCTCAGAGAGCACCTTGGACCGCGCCTTGGGGTCGTCGCGCGGGCCGACCTTGCCGTCGTCGATCGCCTCGGCGAGGCCGTCCTCCATCGGCCGCGCCTGCAGGTAGATCCGGTTGTGCTTGTTGGGCGACTTGGACATCACGATGTGGTCCGAGGTGGCCGAGACGGTCTCGCGGAAGGAGACGACCGGGTCCGAGATGCGGATCTCGGCGCCGCCTAGAGAGGGAGTGTTTTTTTGTTTTTTTTGAAGTAGTTGAGGGTGGGGGGGGAAGTGAGTTCTTTTTTCCCCCTCTTTTTGTTTTGCCCAGAGCGAAACAAAAAAAAAAAAAAAAGCTCCGCACCCATGAAGTCGTCCTGCAGGTCCTTGAGGCAAATCTCGAGGTGCAGCTCGCCCGCCCCCGCGATGATGTGCTCCCCCGTCTCCTCGATCGAGCACTGGACCATCGGGTCGGACTTGGCCAGCCTCTTGAGGCCCTCGACGAGCTTGGGCAGGTCCGAGGCGATCTTGGGCTCGACGGCGACGCGCACGACGGGCGAGACCGAGAACTTCATCGCCTTGATCGTGTGCGCGTCCTCGCACTTCTCGCCCGTCAGCGTCGCGTTCTTGGTGATGAACTGGTCGAGGCCGACCATCGCGACCGTGTTACCGCAGGGCACGTCCTCGACGGCCTCCTGGCGGCGGCCCATGCAGAGCACGGTGCGCTGGACCGTCTTGACGTAGAGGTCCTTCTTCTGGCCCGGGATGTAGTTGGGGCCCATGATGCGGACCTTGACGCCAGTCTGACTGTCGGCGTTTTTTTTGTTTGGGGGGGGGGAGTGCGGAGGCGGCGGCAGAGAAGTGAGAGGAAGCGCTGCGAGCGAGCGGCAAGAAAAGGGGCGAGAGGCGGGACAAGGGGGGGGAGAAGAGGAAAAGAAAACAAGAGGCGGAAAAACAGAAACAAAACACTCACACTTTGCCGGCGAAGACGCGGCCGAACGCGAAGAACCTGCCCTTGTCCTGGGCGGGGATCATCTTGGACACGTAGAGCATCAGCGGGCCGTTGGGGTCGCACGTGCGGATGGCCTGGGCGTAGATGTCGTCGAGCGGGCCCTCGTACAGAGTCTCGACGCGGTAGACCTGAAGATTTTAAAAATCGAGGTTTTTCGAGATTTTTTTTGATGATGAGGAAATCAAAAGCTTTTGCTCCCTCTCTCTCTCTCTCGTTCGCTTCTCTCTCTTCCAAAAAACGCACCTGCGCCGTCGCGGGCGAAGGGAGGTGGTAGATCATCATCTCGAGGAGCGCCTCGTGCGCCGGGAGCCAGGCCTGCATGATCCTGTTTTTTTTTTGAAGGTGCGGTTCGAAAGAGGGGCGGACAGAAGAGGGGAAGGTGAGTTTTTTTTTCCATCCCTTCTCCGCCGCGCGTTTCTCCTCAACCTCGAAACGGGAAGGAGAAAAGAAAGAAGAGAGGATGGGAAAAAAAAACGTCTCACCTCTTCATCAGCGGCTTGCCGACCAGCTCGCGGTCGTCGGCCTTGATCTTGCTCGAGATGCCCAGCTTGTCGCACAGCCCGAAGAGCTTCTCCTTGTTGTCGTTGATCGCCGACTCGATGATCGTCTTGATCGGCTCGTAGATGAACTGCACGAAGCCGCGCTTGCACGTCGCGGCGCCAGTGGGCTTCTTCGTCCACTTCTTGGTCGTGGGGTCGAAGAAGTTGTCGCCCCAGAGCTTCTCCATCATCTTGGACTCCTCGACGCCGAAGCGCTTGGCGTAGATGGCGGAGAAGACGGTGAGCGTGAACGCCCAGCCGTGGAGTCCGGCTGAGAAGGAGACGGTGCCCTTCTCCGGGTAGACCTGGGTGTCGCCGAGCTTCTCGTCGGCGTAGGTGGCCATGATGACGTTGGCGGTCTCGATGACGCGGCGGAAGCCCTGAGTGTTTTTTTTTTGGGGGGGGGGGAAGAGTGGAGGAAAAAAAGGTGAGTTTTTTTCACCTTCTTTCTTGAAAAGAGAGGCAACTTCTTCGCTCCGCTGTCGCTTCGCTCGAAGGAGAGACAAGAGGGAGCTTCTTCGAAAAGAGACAACTTCTTCGCTTCGCGTCGCGTCGCTCGAACGAGACGACAGTCAACTCCTTCGCTTCGCTTCGCTCCGCTCTAAGGTAAAAAAAAAGAGGCCGCTTCTTCGCTCGCTCGCTCGCTCGCTGCCGCTCGCTCGCTCGGAAGTTAGAAAAAAACTATGTTCCTCACCATGTACGCCTCCTCGCCGTCGTACATCAACTCCAGGAAGCACCGATCGAGCTTGTTCACGGTCATCACGGGCCGGATCCTCTCTCCAAGGGCCTGGCGCAGCACGGTCTCGGTCTGCACGCAGACGCCCTCGACGCAGTCGACGACGACGAGCGCGCCGTCGGTAATGCGCAGCGCGGCCGTGACCTCGCTCGAGAAGTCGACGTGGCCGGGCGAGTCGATCAGGTTGACCAGGAAGTCGTTGCCGTCGCGCTTGCCCGTGAAGCGCGCCAGGTCCGACTCCTCCATCTGGTAGTAGAGCGAGATGCCGGTCGACTTGATCGTGATGCAGCGGTCCTGCTCGTCCTGGCGCGTGTCGGTGAGGCGCTGGTCGCCGGCGGCCTCCATGGCGATGATGCCCGCGGCGGCGACGAGCGAGTCGGTGAGGGTGGATTTTCCTGTCGGGGAGTTTTTGGTTTTGTTTTTTTTTGGAGGGGGGAGGGGGCAAAGGGAACGGGGG
>Ga0210003_1005170_pt1 | contig 10082 bp, 7 predicted proteins | sample LantaG_FD_182804 | JGI IMG/M metagenome (GOLD analysis project Ga0210003, IMG submission 182804) | Deep subsurface microbial communities from Baltic Sea to uncover new lineages of life (NeLLi) - Landsort_02402 metaG (SPAdes) (version 2) | ecosystem: Environmental > Aquatic > Marine > Oceanic >...
GAGAGAGAGAGAGAGAGAGAGAGAGAGAGAGAGAGAGAGAGAAAGAAAGAGAGAGATATGGGAAATTAAAAGAAAAAAAAGAGAAAAGAGAGTTGGTGTTTTTTTTCAGAGAGAAAGAATTAAAGACAATAACGCACACCCACCCACACTCCGATTGCAAATCAAAACAAGAAAAAATTAACGACGAAAGCGCGACACACTAAGTGGAAGGAAGAAGAAGGGGTGAGCGAGTGCTTTTTTTGGTTGCTGTTTTTTTTTTTTTTTTTTTTTTTTTTTTACTTTTTCTCTCTCTCAAAAACAAAATAAAAAACTTTTTTTTCTAAAATCATCTCTCTTTCTCTCTCTCTTCTTTCTCTCTCTCCCTTCCTTTTTCACCCAGCAGCATACACGCACACGCTCCTGTCGTCGCTCACGCTCGCCAGCTTGCTACCGTCCCCGCTCCACGCCACGCCCCACACCTGGTCCGAGTGCTCCCTGACCGTCTGCAGCGGGCCCGCCGCGGCCGCCGTCGAGCCGCCAGAGACCGCCCGCAGGTCCCAGAGCTTGACGGTCGAGTCCGACGACGCGGTCGCGGCAAAGGTGCCGCCCGGGTGCGGGGCCACCGCGGTCACCCAGCTCGCGTGACCGCCCAGCGCCGCGACCAGCGCGCCGCTGGCGGCGTCGTACACGTGCGAGTGCATGTCGTCGCAGCCCGTCAGCACTTTTGTCGAATCTGCCGAAAAGGCGACGGAGCGGACGGGGCGGTGGTGTCCCGGCAGGGAAGCGAGGAATTTCCCGGAGGCGACGTCGAAGAGGGCGACCCCGCCGTCCATGGAGCCGCAGGCGAGGCGCTTGCCGTCCGGGGAGTAGGCCACCGAGAGGGCGAACTTGTCCTTTGATGAGGATGGAGAAGGGCCGGAAGACGAAGTGGCGGCTCCGTTTGCTCCTCCTCCTCCCCCACCTCTCGCCGCCGGCTCCGGGAGCGCCATCTCCGCGACCTTCTCCGCGGTGTCGGCGGACCAGATCACCACCTTGTTCGACGCCCCGCCGGCCGCGGCGATCAGCTGCGGGGAGCTGCCAGAAGCATCAGAGGGAGACGAGGGAGGGAAAGCGATCTGCCAGGTCTCTCCCGGAGGGGTCTCGATCACGGCCTTGGTCACGCTGTCCCCGAGGTGCCAGACGCGCACGAACGAGTCGAGGGAGCTGGAGGCCGCGAAGGTGCCGCTGGCGTCGACGGCGACGGAGACGGCGCCCAGGGTGTGGCCCGGCAAGGAGCGGAGGGGCTCGACGGAAGTGGAGGAAGGGGAGGGTTCTTCTCCACCGCCTTCGGCCGCAGCAGAGGTCGCAGCGCCGGAGCGGTCGATGCTCCAGACCTTCACCGTCTCGTCGACAGAGCCCGTGACGAGCTCGGAGGTGCTGCTGCTGCCGCTGCTGCCGCCCCCGTCCTTGCTGGGGGCCCAGGCGCAGCACCAGACGGCGTCCTCGTGCGCGTCGTCGACCTTGAGGGTGCGGGTGAGGCGCATTCTTGATGGAAGAGGTCGAAGAAGAAGAAAAGAAGAAGAAGCGGCGACGACGACGACGACGACAACGATGACAACTGAACTCGCTCGATTTCCTGGCCTGCGTTCAGTAGCTGCTTCTCTTCAAATCAACGCCAGCGCCTTCTTCGAGTCAAGCTTGCCGTGGGGCGAGACGAGGGGATCGACGCGGGGAGGCGCGAGGAGAGAGACGGTCGAGAAGAGGTTGTCGGCGATCGACGTTTTGTCGATCTGAGCGTTCAGAGAGAGAGGCCTCGACTCGTTTGGCTGGTGCGAAGCCCGAGCTGCTGCTTCCGTATGGCAGAGCGATAGGAGACACCGTCCTCTGCGCGGGAGAAGAGACAGAGCAAGCGGAGGAAGAGAGGCGAGGCTCCAGAAGAAGAAGAAGAAGAAGAATAAGAAGAAGAAGAAAAGAAGAACAAGTGAGCCATTGAACTTGCTCTCGCTCACAACCTCAATCGACGAGAGACTCTCTCTTTCTTTCTCGCCTCGCGCGCGTTCTCTGTTTCAATCTCTTGCGCACGCTCTTAAGACAGAGCAGACTTTCTTCTTCTCTCTCTCGAGCCTGTCGATTGCACAGAGGCGAAACGCAGCGAGCGACAAAAAACAAAAGACCAGAGCGAAAAAAGAAAACGAAACATTCGATGGGTGCGTCGAGAGAGGTCGATGCCCCGTTCTCTCTCGCGTGCCCCTCTGTCTTCTTCCCTCTTTCTCATCCAGCTCTCTCATCAGCGTGAAGAAGAGATCGTCACCTTGCTCTATGAACAAAAAAATCAACTCGAAACAACCTCCATGAGTGCTCACGCCCGCTCTCGCAAAAACACAATGAAAAAAAAAAACGTAACAGCAGAAGACGCCGTCGCCGCTCCACCTCCTCCACCTCCCTCAACCACCACCCCAAACCCACCTCCTCCCTCTTCCTCCTTCCGCGTCTCCATCAAGCACTGGCGCGCCGTCGCCTCCTGGACCTGGGACGCTGGCGACGACGTCTGCGGCATCTGCCGCGCGGCCTTCGACGGCTGCCCTCCCGAGGCCAAGTTCCCGGGCGACGACGCGCCGGTGGTCTGGGGCTCGTGCGGCCACGCGTTCCACCTGCAGTGCATAAGCCGGTGGCTCGGGGCCCCGGCGGCAGAGCAGCGGTGCCCATTCTGCAGGAGGCCGTGGGAGTACAAGAGCGCGGGCGGTGGGGGAGAGGGGGAGGTGGTGGCGGGAGGAGGAGAAGAAGAAGAAGAAGAAGAGGAGGAAGAGGAAGAAGAGGGAGGTGAAGGAGCAGCAGCAGCAGCAGCAGCAGCAATAGCAACAACGGCAACGGCGACGGGACGGAGGCCGCCTCCGGCGGTGGCCGCCGCCGCGGCGAGGACCACGAGGAGAGCGAGGACGACGGCTGCGGCCGGGGCGTTGAGCCCGCCGCCGGTGCCTCCTGTGCCTGCGCCTCCGTGAGGGAATTTGATTTTTTGACTTGTATATAAAATGAAAGGATGAAACTTGAAAAGTGTTATATCTCCTCTTTCTTCCTGGAGAGAGGGGCCGCTGCTGCCGCCTCTGGCAGGAGAGAGGGGGAGACTCGGTACCTCTTTCGAGAATCGGAGCCGTTGCTGGAGAGGGAGCGCTGGCGTCGTCGCTCTGATATGCAAAAAAGAAAAAAACGAGTTTTTTTCATTTTCGGTTTTTTTCCTCGAGAGAGTGATTCTTTCTCCCCTTTTCGCACCTTTTTCCGCAACTCTCTGCTTCTTCTCATCCCAATCAGAGCCGCCAGAGAGGGAGCTATATCCTTGTTCTGTTCGCTCTGGTACCAATGAGAACGCCACGAATAGAGCGCAAGGGGGCGGCGCTGCTCGCGACTTTTATAATCGTCATCGTCGTCGTTGCGATTGCTTCTTTTCTAAAACTAGCCGCTGCTGCTCCTTCCTCTTCCGCTTTCCCGTCCTCTTCGCTCCGCCACCTCCTCTCCGCCGAGCCCCTGCAGCGCCTCCAAGCGCTCTCCAGGCTCACCGACGACGACAAAGGAGGTTCCCTCACGCGCCCTTTTGGAGGGAGGGCGCACTCCCTGGCCGCCGAGGACATCCGGAGGTGGTTCGAGGACGCCGGGCTCGAAGTTCGGATCGACGCCGTTGGCAACGTCCGTGGCAGCCTCAGTTTCGGCGGAAGCAACCCTGACGCCAACCTCACCTCCTCCGTGCTCCTGCTGGGGTCGCATTACGACACGGTGCGCGGTGCTGGCATCTACGATGGCGCGCTGGGGATCGTCGCGGCCGTGGCGGCGGTCAAGGCGGCCTCGAGGAAGATAGCAGCAGAGGAAGGAGCGAAAAGTTCTTCTTCTTCTTTTTCGACGAAGAAACCGAGGAAGACTGTCGAGGTCGTCGCGTTCTCCGACGAGGAAGGGCTGCGGTTCGGGACGACCTTCTTGGGGTCCAGCGCCCTCGCCGGCACGCTGCTGAAGAGCGGCGCACTGGACGCGGCTGTCGACAGCCAGGGCGTGACGCTTCGGGAGGCGCTGCTGGAGCTGAAAATGAAAAGGAAGAACAAATCGACTTTTTCTTCATCATCTTCTTCTTCTCTCGAGGAAGACGTCGCCGCCTGCTCTCTCTCCTCTTCTTCTCCTCTCTCCCGCTACCGAGGCTACGTCGAGGCGCATATGGAGCAGGGCCCCACCCTCGAGGCGGAGGGCGCGAGGCTCTGCGCCGTCACCGGGATCTCTGGCCAGACGAGGCTCGGGATTTATCTAAAAGGAGCGGCGGGGCATGTCGGGACCGTTCCGATGAATTTTGGAAGGGTACGCCGGAGGAGGGACGCGGCGGCGGGTGCTGCCGAGGTCGTCGTGGCCGTGGAAAGGATCTGCGAAGGAATGATGATGACGAGAGGAAGAGATGGCAGAACCGCGGCGGCGGCGAGCTTCTTCGCTCGGGCGTTGAGCGCCGCGGCTGGGAGCAGCAGCAACGGCCTCCGAGCGACTGCTCTCTCCTTCCTGGAAGACCGTTGCCCGCTGTTTATAGAGATGCTCGAGAGGGCAAAAGCTGCTTTCTCTTCTCCTCCGCCGCCACCTGTGGAGCACCTGGTGTGCACGGTGGGGAAACTGCATCTGACCCCGAACGCCCCCAACGTCATCGCCGGCGCTGCCGAGCTCGTCGCCGACGTCCGGTCGTCGAGCGAGGGGTTGCGGGCGCGGGCGCTGCGCGCGATAGGGCTCGCGGTCGAGGAGGCGTGCCGGAGGCGTTCGCTGGAGTGCGCAACGGAGGTGATCCACGAGGCGCCGGCGGCGAGGGCCGACGAGGGGTTGACGGCGGCGGTCGAGACGGCGGCGCGCGCCTCCGAGGCGCTGTTCTCGAGCTTTTGGAGGGAAGGCGACGAGCTCGAAGGCGGAACAACACCGCCGACTCGTCTCCACGTGTCTCGCGCCAGGGCCTCTGGGGCCGGGCACGACGCGCTGGCGCTCTCCTCGGCGGCGGCGGAGGCGCGGGAAGGGAACGAAAGCAGATACCGGGACCGGGGGCTGCCGTGGGCGATGCTTTTTGTGAGGGACGTCGGCGGGGTCTCGCACTCGAGCAGGGAGAGGGTGAGGGACGGGGACGTGGCCGCTGCCGCCGCGGCGCTGCACGAGCTCGTGGTGGGGCACCTGGGGCTGTAAAAGAAAAAGAATAGGGCTTGTACAGAAGGAGAATCGGGGGCTGGGTGTGTGTGTGTGTGTGTGGAAGAAGAGAGTTTCGAAAAAAGAGAGAGAGATAGTTTTACAGAAAAAAGGCTTTCCGCGCCGATTTTTCATCGCGCCCCGCTCTTCACGCCTCCCGCTTCGCCAGCTCCCTCTCCATCATCTCCTCGGCCAGTCCTGGCCTCCACCCTCCCTGTACCCCGCCGCTCGTCGCCTCGGATGGCAGGTGCCTCCTCGCCGGCGCTCGCACCGTCGCTTTCCGGCCCGCCGAGCCCCGCAGGAGCGCCGCCGCCGCCGCCACTTCCCGGGCGTCCATGTTCCTCACTGACGTCGTTTTTGACGTGCCGTTTACTGTGAACGGGTGGTTGGAATGAGAAGGAGAGTGAGGGAGAGAGAGAAATAGCGTGAGAGCAAGAGAGACGAGAGAGTTGAAAAACTTTGAAGAAACAAAACTTCTAAACTTCAAAAAAATTGAAAAAAAGAAGCTCCTCACGGTACTCCCCGCGCAGGTACGGATGGTGTCCCGCCCTGACCTCCTCGAGCACCTCCATGTGCGGGTTCGAGGCCCTGAACGCCGGCAGGAAGGACTGGGCAAAGTCGCTGTTTGGTGAAGTGAAAGTGAGGAGGTTGGGGTCGAAGAGGTGAGCGAAAGAGCGACGAGCGAGACGAGCGTTTTGATTGCATCTCTTCTTCTTCTCTCTCCACCTCCACAATCTCCTCTCCACTCACCGAGCCCCCGCCGAACTGCCTCCACGATCGCAAAAGGCCACCGTCAGCTTGCTGAGCTGGAAGACGCCTCGGCGAGCCATGGCGAGAACGAAGAAGAGGAACCGATTGGGAAAAATCAACGACAACGACGGCTAGATCGATCGAATGAAGCTGCTCTCTCCTTCTTCTTCTTCTTGCGCTCTATCAGTCAGCTTTCACGCCAAAGCTGCGATGAAAAGAGATCCGTGCACCCTCCCTGCTGCTGCTTCTTCGATCGAACGCGGAGAAGAAAGCAGCAAGTCGCGTTTCAGAGAAGGGAGAGAAAGTGAAGAAGAGAGAGAGAAAAAAAAACTCGAGGAAAAGAGTTTTCACTCTTCGCTATCTCCAAACAAAAAAAAGAAAGAAGAAACTCTCTCTCTTTCCAATCAACCTTCTTTCAAAGGCGCGCATCGATCTCCGCACGATGCGGCCGCTGCACGCCTGAGAGGAGAGCGTGGAACTCTCTCTCTGTAGAGTGGAAGAAGCTCACGGGGTGAAAAGAGAGTAGAAAGCGAGCAGAAGAGAAAGATAGAAAGAAAGAAAAGGGAGCGGTCGATCGAGAATCGACGCGACGATGCCTCCTCCTCAACCTCCTCAACCGGAGTTCTCCGACGGCCTCTCGATCGTCGACAACTGCGGCGAGTACCGCGCCCCCTGCGGCTACTGCGGCTCAGCTTCAGCAGCAGATGATCTCGCCGAGACCTCGGTCTCCGTCGGGATGTGGGCGCACCGGCTCGCGCCGTCGACGTACGGCCTGCTGCTCTCCGAGGGCGGCTGGCGGCGTTCAGGGCGGTGGCTGTACCGGCCAGACGCCGGCGAGACTTGCTGCGTGCCGCACACGATCCGGCTGGACGCGAGACTGTTCAGGCCGAGCAAGGCGCAGCGCAAGGCTGAGAGCAGGCTGCGCGCCTTCGAGGCGGGCGAGAGAGGAGGAGGCGGAGGTGGAGGTGGTGGAGGTAGATTTGGGAAAGGAGGTGGAGGAAATGAAGATTCCGACGACGACAACGAAGGAGGAGGAGAGCGCAGCAACAACAACGCTTCTACTGCTCCCCTTTCCTTCGCTGCGCCCTTTGCTGGAGGCGCCCCCCCGATCGGCTCGAGCCCCGTGGGGGGCTCCCCGCTGGGGGGCACGCCGATGAGGGGCAACTCGCCGAGGCCGCAGTCAGGGAGAGTGAGCGAGCGAGGAGGGGGAGGACTTGGAGAAGGACTTGGAGGGAGCGCGTTTGACCTCGCGAATCTTCAGCGGAGCTCCTCGTCTTCTCTTTTGCCCTCTCCGCTCGGGGGGACAGCAGCGACGACAGCAACGACCGCTGGTGGTGGTGCCCCTGGTGACGGCGCGGCTCTCGTCGCGAGGCTGGCTCTTGCCCGAGCCCTGGAGGGCGCGGCCGCCTCGGTCGCCGCCGCCGCCGCCGTCGCTCCGGCCTCCTCCTCGGACCGCAAGCGCGAGAGAGGCGACGAGGACGGCGGTGGCGGCGGCGACGGCGACGAGGAGATGATGGAAGGAGGCAACAACACCTTCCCTTCCTCGCGCAAGTCGAGCAGCGGGTCGCTGGCGGCGATGCTCATGGCGATGGACGGGGGGGGCAGCGGGCCGAGGAACAGGCCGAACTCCGCTGCGACGACGCCAAGGGCCGCCGCCGCAGCGGCCACCGCGGCTGCTTCTTCGGCCGCCGCGTTTGCTTCTTCTTCTGCCGACGAAAGCGCCAAGGCTCGGAAGGTGGTTCTTCCTCCGAAAGAAGACAACAGGGAAGAAGAAGAAGAAGATCCTCTCGTTTCTTCTCTCCTCGACGCTCTCCGCCGCGCTCTCGAGGCGCTCGCCGCTTCGGGGAAGGCACCGCGGAGCGCCGTCGAGGAAACCGCGGGCAGGGCTCTCACCCTTTCGGCGCCGGCGAGGAGGAGGAGGATGAGCAACAGAAACAAGAGTAGCGAGGCTGCTTCTTCTCCTGCCTCTTCTCTCCCTCCCAAAGAGGCCTCCCTGTGCAGCGCCCTCCCTCTGGCGCTCGCCGCGGCGGTCCGAAAAGCGAACAGTGGAGAAGGAAAGGCAGCAGCTTCGAGCACCTCTTCTTCTTTCTCTTCTTCCCCCGCGGCGCTCGCGAGCGAACTCGCCCTCGCCGCGGCGCCCCTGCTCCCCGCCGGCTGGTCCGTCTCCGCGGCAGCCACGGGCCACCTGAACTTTGTCGCCCCGGAAGGGTGGGAGATGAAGAGGAAAGAGACCAAGAAGGAGAAGGAGGAGGAAGAGAAAGAGAAAGAGAAAGAGAAAGAGCAAGCTGCTGCCGCTGCTCCTTTGCTCGCGCGCCGCTCTTCGTCGGGCAGGCCCCCGCTCTCGGGCACGCCGCCGCCGACGCCCAAGGCGGCGGCAACGACGCTCCAGAAGCAGCAGCCTCCGATCGCCCCTTCTCCTCCTCCTCCTCCTCCTGCCCTCCTCCCCCCGACGACCCGCCCGCTGCGGATCGTGACGCTGCCGCTGCCCGAGGCCGCCGACCGTGTCGCTCGAGAGGAGTTTGCTCTCTTCCGCGCCTACCAGACCCGCCACCACGGAGAAGGCCCCGAGCAGGTGACGCGGGAAGGGTTCGTGCGGTTCCTGGTGGACACCCCGCTGGCGAGGAGCGGCGGCGTCGAGGAGTGGAGAGAAGACGGAGAAGAAGACGAAGATAAAAACAACGGCGACAGCGACGACGGCGACGCGGCCCGCGGCGGCGCGCGCGAGCTCCGCCGGCTCGGCACGGGCACCTACCACCAGCAGTACTACCTCGGGGACCGCCTCGCCGCGGTGGGCGTGGTCGACGTGCTCCCACAGGGCCTTTCTTCGGTCTACTGCTTCTGGGACCCAGGACTTAAAGGGTTGGCGCTCGGGAGGGTGGTCGCGCTGAGGGAGATCGCCGCGGTCGCGGCACTGGCCGAGATGGCCGAGGAAGAAAATAAAAAGATGATTTCTTCTTCTTCTTCTTCCTCCTCTCTTTCTCCTGCTCCTCTCGTCACGATACCGCGCCACTACTTCATGGGTTACTACATCCACTCGTGCCCCAAGATGCGCTACAAGGCCGAGTTCGAGCCCTCGGAGCTGCGGTGCAACTCGACGGGGAGGTGGGTGCCGGCCTCGGCCTCCTCGGCCTCGGTCCCGGCGGGCGCGAGGGCGGCGGCGGCGGCGGCGGCGGCGGCGGCGGCGGTGGCGGCGGCGCTCGACGCCGATGCCAGGGCGCCGATAGGAGAGCTCTTCTTCGGCTCTTCTTCCTCCGCCCCTTCCTCCGAGGTCTCCGAGCCCTCCGCCTCCAGCCGCGCCGTCTCTGCCCGCGCTTTGGCTCTCAACACGTTGGTGTACCTGCCTCCTCGCAGCAGCAGCAGCGGCGGCAATGGCGGCAGCAGCAATGGCGGCAGCAGCAATGGCGGCAGCAGCAATGGCGGCAACGGCGGCAACGGCGGCAACGGCGGTGGCGTTGCTCCGGAAGCGGCAGCGGAGGCGGCGGGGGCGACCTCTCTCGCCGCCGCGGCGGCAAACGCTGCCGTCGCCGCCGCTGCCGTTGCTGTTCCTTCCGCGCCGCCCCAGTCCCCCCCTTCGCCGCCGCGTGTGGACCGCGAACAGGAGCAGGAACATCTCGAAGGGACCTCGCCCCCGAGCTTTGGCGCCGGGCTGTTCCTGGCGGCGCCGGGGCTCCAACAGCCTCCTTCGTCGCTCGCCGCCGCTCCCGCTCATGCTTCTGCTCCTGCTCCTCAGCCTCAACTCCAACAGCAACCTCCACCTTCCTCGTCCTCTTCCGGAGGCCAGCTCATGCGCTTGGGGCAGCTGGTGCGCGTCGCGGGGGCGGACCCGGGCGCCGTAGGGGCCCTGGCGGCGAGGCTGGCCCCCTGGAGGGCCGCCGTGGGGAGCTGCGGCGAGCGTGTCGTGGTGTTGCTTTGATGGAATTTGAGAAATTTTGAGATTCCGAGATTTTTGTGTTTTTTTCGTTCTTCCTTCCGCGTTGTTTGTTTCTCTTTTATTCTCCGATTTTTGTAACTAAAAAAAACACTTTCGCTCCGAAATACTCTTTATTGTCGTCGCAGGAATAGAACGGGAAGAGACTTTGGCTCGAGAGAGAGAGAGAGAGAGAGAGAGAGAGAGAGAGAGAGAGAGAGAGAGAGAGAGAGAGAGAGAGAGAGAGAGAGAGAGAGAGAGAGAGAGAGAGAGAGAGAGAGAG
>Ga0210003_1005171_pt1 | contig 10082 bp, 10 predicted proteins | sample LantaG_FD_182804 | JGI IMG/M metagenome (GOLD analysis project Ga0210003, IMG submission 182804) | Deep subsurface microbial communities from Baltic Sea to uncover new lineages of life (NeLLi) - Landsort_02402 metaG (SPAdes) (version 2) | ecosystem: Environmental > Aquatic > Marine > Oceanic >...
TCTCTCTCTCTCTCTCTCTCTCTCTCTCTCTCTCTCTCTCTCTCTCTCTCTCTCTCTCTCTTTCTCTCTCTCTCTCTCTTCTTTCTCTCAACATAAAAAAACACCACCACTCACAGAGCGTCACGCGGTTGCTGATGGTCGCCGCGGCGTTCGGGTCCCTGGCCTTGACGGCCGCCGCCAGCAGCGGCAGCCCGATTTTGTTAAAGGAGCACTGCAGTGCCGCCTCCTGCTGCTGCCCCGCGGGGAACGCCGACTTGCAGACGGCGACCCCGACGATCGCCTCCAGGAACAGCTTGAACTGGTCGAGCCCGGGCACGCCCAGGGCAGTGAGCACCGCGGTGATGGCGCCGCCGGACTGGCCGCCGAAGGAGGCCGAGCGGGAGACGGCGGGGCTCAGGACGTTTCTGTTTTTTTTTTTCGTGAAAAGCAAAAGGAGCAGGATGAGAGAGAGAGAGAGATTCCCTCCTTTTTAGTGGAATCTCCTTCCCCGCGCGCATACAAAAAAACAAGACTACGCGCACCTGTCTTGCAGCGCTTGGACGGCCCCGGAGTAAAACGGCAGCAGCAGCCCGCTCCCCTGGAACGCGAACGAGAGTTTCGGCTTCGGAAGGATCGAGGCGTTGTTGCAGGTCTTTGCCGAGGCGTTCCAGGCCGCGAATTCGGCGGCGTCGACCTTCAAGAAGGCCTCGATGGTGGCGTTTCCGAGCGGGTTTTTGGCCGTGGAGATGGCGTTGGTGACGGCGTGGGAGACGTCGCTGAGGGTCTCTGTTTTTTTTTTTTTTTTGCAAGAATCGTTGTTGGGTTGTTAAGAGAGTGCTTTCTCTCCTCCTCTCTCTCTCTCTCTTTCTTTCCTCATTATCTCTTTCCCATATTCATTCACCACTCACTCTTTACCGCCGACGTCCCATTGGCGCTGCCCTGGCCTCCGAAGATCGCCGCAGGGCCCGTGGTAGCGTTCGACCTGAGCGTGGTGTAGAGCGTGTCTCCCTTGGAGCGCAGCGACGGCGAGGGATCGGGGAGGGCGGACGCGACGGCGGCGGAGAGCGGGTCGACGGCTCCCGTGACCTTGGCGGCTCCCGCGGCGGCGAGAACGAGAGCGACGGCGAAGACGCGGGACGGGGCCGCTCTGTGGCGGCGAGAGGAGGCGGCGGGCATGGCTCCTGCGTTTTCGAAGGGGCGAGCGAGAGGAGGAGGAGGAGGAGGAGGAGGAGGACGGAGAGAGCTGAGAGGGAGGAGAGTTTTCTTTTTTCCTCCTTGCAGCGCGTTCTCGTCGACGACGAAACGAAAAAACAAAGAGGAGAGAAGCATGCGACCTCTTGGCGTCGGTTTTCTTATGCAATGAGCGCATGAGAAGCAACTGGTATTTATGCACAGCTCGGAGCGAGAAATCTGGGGAAAAGACCCCTTCCTGTCGTCCCTGCGCCGCGTCGATTTTGAAAAAAACACGTCGAAGCGCGCCAATTCGAAGCGCGCCATAGACGATTGTTTGCTCGAAGAAAAAACAATCGGTTTCGCCACGCGCCGGCCTCGACACCGCCGCTTTCGAGCCCCACTCCACGCTTCGCGAGTGAGAATGTCGCATTGAGACAATCGAAGAAAAAGGGACGGAAGAACTTGCCAACAGTAGGACGAGCGTCGGCCAGAAAGGAGCAACGAGAGAGAGACGACAGAGAAAGTGAAAGAGCGACACCAAGTTTTTTCTTGTCAACATTTTTTCTTTCTCCGCTTTTCAAAACAGCGCCACCAAGTCGTGCAACGGCCCCCTGCTCCGCTCCCCGCCGACCAGCGCCTGCGCCGCGAACCCGAGCCACGCCACCATCGCCAGCCGCCCGTGCTTCGCCTCTGCGACCCTCAGCCTCAGCTCCTCCCTCGGATCTTCGCCGCTTTTCGCAAAGTTCAGGGGGTCGAAGGCGCGGCCCCCAGGGTAGTTTTTGTCCTGCCCGCTCAGGAAGACGCCCAGCGGCTCGAGCGCGGCGATCCCGGTCGAGCGGGCGAGCTCGGGGCCAGACATGAGCAAGACCTGTCGGGCGTATGGATTTTGTTTTGTTGGAGGAAATTCGGGGCCGAGTTATCGTTTGCCCCCTTCTCCTTCCTTCTTCTCCTTCCTTTCTTCGTTCCTTTCTTCCCTCGAAGCTCAAGAAGAAAAACTTGAAACAACTTGAAACTCGGCGGCGCCCGCCCCGGGGAACGCCGCGAGGTGCGCGAAAAAGGCAGCAAAGAGCCCCACGCGCCCGACGGCCCAGACGACCACCATCGCCAGCCCGTTGGCCGCGTAGGCCCTTCCCTTCTTCCGCTGGGCCCGGGACGAGAGGCTCGCCGCCTCCCGCGCCTGGAGGCCGCTGCGCGGCCCCGCGGCGGTCGCGGCCCTCGCGGCGCTGCCCGCCGAGGAGGCGGAGGGCGACGCCACCCTCTCGTCGGCCTTCGCGCCGTTTGCGTCCGTGCGCTCTGCGGTCTCGTTCGCGAGGGGGTCCGAGGCTGCCGCGGACGCAGTGAAAGAGATGCTCTCGGCGCTCGGGGCCGACCTTTACGGCGGAGCGACGGCGGGAGGCGAGGAGGACGAGGGAGGCGGCGTCGGCGTCAGCGGCGGCGACGGCCGCCGGTGGTGCCTCGCCTCGGGCGAGCGGCGCTGCTTCCTGTCGCGCCTGCTGTCGGCCTTGGTGTCCTCTTCCTCCTCTTCCTCCTCCTCCTCCTCCTCCTCCTCGGCTCCCGCCCTGGCGGGAGACGCAGAGGTGTGCTGGGCCGCGCTGGAAATCGAGGCCGCGGTGGCCCGCGGGGAAGAAGAGGAGGGAGGAGGGGAGGCGGCCGAGGAGGCTCCCCTCCGCGACTGGCCCCGCGCGCGCGCGCGCGCCAAGGCTCTGCTCGCGCGCGCCTGCCCGAGGGGGACCGCGGCGGCGGCCCCCCTTTGGAGGGCGTACGCGAGGCTCCAGGCGACCTCGGGGCTCGCTGGTCCGGCGCTGAAGGTGACGACGGCGCTGCTGACGGCGCTGGCGGCGGCGGCGGAGGGGAGCGGCAGGGCGGAGGGGGCCGAGAGGCACGCGCTCGCCGCCGCGGTCGAGGCCGTCGATGCCGCTTCTTCTGGCGGCGATCGCAAAAATAACGCCCTCGAGGCGGTGCTGCTGGTCGCCGCGGCGAGCGGGATCGCCCCGTCCGACGTCGAGGTGCAAGAGGTTACGGGCGAGCCGACCGCCGCGGCGAGGGCGGCGGCGTGCGCCTCGCTCGAGAGAAAGGCCGCTTCCGCCTCCGCCGTCGCCGCCTCTGCCGGGGGTCAGGAAGCTGTCGCCGCCATCGCCGCTGCGGAGGCCCTCCTGCTGCTGCTGCCGCCGAGGCCGGCGGGGGCGCTGGCCGAGGTGGAGGCGGCCGCGAGGCTCGAGCAGGCCGCCGAGCAGTGTTTCCCTCCCGCTTCTCCTCCTCCTTCTCTTTGTTCTTCTTCGGGGAAGGAGCAGCAGCAGCGGTGCCGTCACTTCCGCCGCGGCCGCGCCTTCGAGTGGCTCGTCCTCCGCCGGTGCCGCCTCCTCCTCCTCCTGTCGAAACGATCTGCGGCGAAGGCGTCCTGGGCGGGGGGGGAAGCCCGGTCGGCGGTCCTCGCGGCGCTGGCCCGCTTCCCGGACTCGGAGCAGCTCGTCGACCTCCTCGCCGAGACCGCCGCCTCCGGCGGCGAGGGCGCTGCCGCCGATGACGAGAGGGCCCAGCGGCAGCTCCTCCGGGACGTCTTCTCCGCCGCTCCCTCGCCCGCGGTCCTCCTCCGGGCGCTCTCTCGCTGCCGTGACCTCCGGGGCTCGGCGGCGGCCTCGGCCATAGGGCACGCGCTCAAGGGGCTCGCGCTCCAAAGCGGCGACGCCCCCCGGGCGTCTCCGCAGCTGTTCCGCGCCCTAGCCCGCGCCGAAGTCTCCGCGGAGGCCGCCGCCGCTGCTGCCGCCCCCAGGGCACGTCGGGCCCTGATCCGGGGCCTGGCGGCCTGCCCCTGGTCCCGAGGGCTCTATCTTGATTTGGTCGACCCCGCGGCGCTCGCGGCGGGAGGAGGGGGGAGCGACAACGGAAGCGGCGGAAGCGGCGGCGGCGGCGGTGGAGGGGGCGGAAAAACTCCCCCCCTCCTGCCCGTCGTCCCCTCGGGAGAGAGGGCGCAGCTGCTCGAGGCCGCGGCGGACGCGGGAGTGCTGCTGGGCGCGAGGATCGACGTATACGAGGCCGCGCTGGCGATGGCGGCGGAGGAGATCGTTTGCGAGGAGGATGAGGAGGCTCTTTGATCTTCTTCTTCTCTTCTTCTTCAAGCAAAGTGTAAAAAAACCAGGTTCCTACAAAACTCTTTATAAGACGGGTTATTCCTCTTTTTTAATTATTTTGTATGCGAAGTTTTTCGCTCTTCTGTATGGCTTCGCATTTCACGCGCAGTACCCGTTTTCGCTCGCCCAGCCCAGAGCTGACTCGTAACCGTGCTGATATACGGCACCGAAGCCCGCGAGCCCCGGGAACGGCGGCGACGAGGAAGTCGCGAGCCACTCGCAGCCGTTGGCGAAGACGGCCGGCAGCGGCGCGTAGAAAGTAGGATGAATATCCGGGCGAGCCGTGACGCCGAAGGGCACGAACGGCGTGGTGTTGGCCTTGGCCGCGGCGACGTCATTCGGATTGAGGCACGATCCGTTGGGTAACGTCCAAGTTTTCTCGTCGGCGGGAGTATAGTAGCCCTGGAAAGTTTCGTTTTTTTTCATAAAGGATCAGTTCTTGGAAAGTCAAGAATCATCCTTAGGTTTTAGATCACTTTGAGAAGCACTCTGTCGAGGAAAAGAGGACCTAAATAGCTCCTTACCTTGCCAATGTTCACCCACTTGTTCCGCGGGGTCGAGGCCGGGCAGTTGTTGACGGTCGGCAGCGGCGTGCCGCGCAGGTCGGGACCCAGGAAGGTCGTCGCCATCTTGAGGCACTTCGTGCCGGCCGCCCCGGGCGTTGAAGCCAGGCCGCCGGGGCACAACTGGGCAAAGTCGCTGCAGTAGCCGCCGTCAATGAATGCCGATCCGCGGAAGGTATTATAGAACCCGTTGTCAGTGAAACAGGGGATCATGTCCGAGACGCTGGCGACATGAAGGAGAAGAGAAAAAGAGGGAAAAGGGGTGAGAGAGAAGAGAGGAGAGAGGAAGAAGTTTTTTCGGTTAGTTTTCATTTTTTCGGGGTGGGGGGGGAGGCGAGGTCGCGCGGGGAAGAATCAAAACTCACTCACCCAACGTTGGAGATGATATCATCGATATCGGCCCACTTGCTGGTGCCCTGAGCGACGCCGTTGAGCAGCGTGGTGGACAGGACGTCGACTTGGCACGCCCCTTAAGTTATTTTTGAAGTTTTTTTTTTGTTCCGGGGTCGAGGTCGAAGAAAAAAAAGGAATGTGAGAAGAAATTGATCTCTTTCTCTCTCTCTCTCTCTCTCTCTCTCTCTCTCTCTCTCTCTCTCTTTCTCTCTCTCTCTCTCTTCTTTCTCTCAACATAAAAAAACACCACCACTCACAGAGCGTCACGCGGTTGCTGATGGTCGCCGCGGCGTTCGGGTCCCTGGCCTTGACGGCCGCCGCCAGCAGCGGCAGCCCGATTTTGTTAAAGGAGCACTGCAGTGCCGCCTCCTGCTGCTGCCCCGCGGGGAACGCCGACTTGCAGACGGCGACCCCGACGATCGCCTCCAGGAACAGCTTGAACTGGTCGAGCCCGGGCACGCCCAGGGCAGTGAGCACCGCGGTGATGGCGCCGCCGGACTGGCCGCCGAAGGAGGCCGAGCGGGAGACGGCGGGGCTCAGGACGTTTCTGTTTTTTTTTTTCGTGAAAAGCAAAAGGAGCAGGATGAGAGAGAGAGAGAGATTCCCTCCTTTTTAGTGGAATCTCCTTCCCCGCGCGCATACAAAAAAACAAGACTACGCGCACCTGTCTTGCAGCGCTTGGACGGCCCCGGAGTAAAACGGCAGCAGCAGCCCGCTCCCCTGGAACGCGAACGAGAGTTTCGGCTTCGGAAGGATCGAGGCGTTGTTGCAGGTCTTTGCCGAGGCGTTCCAGGCCGCGAATTCGGCGGCGTCGACCTTCAAGAAGGCCTCGATGGTGGCGTTTCCGAGCGGGTTTTTGGCCGTGGAGATGGCGTTGGTGACGGCGTGGGAGACGTCGCTGAGGGTCTCTGTTTTTTTTTTTTTTTTGCAAGAATCGTTGTTGGGTTGTTAAGAGAGTGCTTTCTCTCCTCCTCTCTCTCTCTCTCTTTCTTTCCTCATTATCTCTTTCCCATATTCATTCACCACTCACTCTTTACCGCCGACGTCCCATTGGCGCTGCCCTGGCCTCCGAAGATCGCCGCAGGGCCCGTGGTAGCGTTCGACCTGAGCGTGGTGTAGAGCGTGTCTCCCTTGGAGCGCAGCGACGGCGAGGGATCGGGGAGGGCGGACGCGACGGCGGCGGAGAGCGGGTCGACGGCTCCCGTGACCTTGGCGGCTCCCGCGGCGGCGAGAACGAGAGCGACGGCGAAGACGCGGGACGGGGCCGCTCTGTGGCGGCGAGAGGAGGCGGCGGGCATGGCTCCTGCGTTTTCGAAGGGGCGAGCGAGAGGAGGAGGAGGAGGAGGAGGAGGAGGACGGAGAGAGCTGAGAGGGAGGAGAGTTTTCTTTTTTCCTCCTTGCAGCGCGTTCTCGTCGACGACGAAACGAAAAAACAAAGAGGAGAGAAGCATGCGACCTCTTGGCGTCGGTTTTCTTATGCAATGAGCGCATGAGAAGCAACTGGTATTTATGCACAGCTCGGAGCGAGAAATCTGGGGAAAAGACCCCTTCCTGTCGTCCCTGCGCCGCGTCGATTTTGAAAAAAACACGTCGAAGCGCGCCAATTCGAAGCGCGCCATAGACGATTGTTTGCTCGAAGAAAAAACAATCGGTTTCGCCACGCGCCGGCCTCGACACCGCCGCTTTCGAGCCCCACTCCACGCTTCGCGAGTGAGAATGTCGCATTGAGACAATCGAAGAAAAAGGGACGGAAGAACTTGCCAACAGTAGGACGAGCGTCGGCCAGAAAGGAGCAACGAGAGAGAGACGACAGAGAAAGTGAAAGAGCGACACCAAGTTTTTTCTTGTCAACATTTTTTCTTTCTCCGCTTTTCAAAACAGCGCCACCAAGTCGTGCAACGGCCCCCTGCTCCGCTCCCCGCCGACCAGCGCCTGCGCCGCGAACCCGAGCCACGCCACCATCGCCAGCCGCCCGTGCTTCGCCTCTGCGACCCTCAGCCTCAGCTCCTCCCTCGGATCTTCGCCGCTTTTCGCAAAGTTCAGGGGGTCGAAGGCGCGGCCCCCAGGGTAGTTTTTGTCCTGCCCGCTCAGGAAGACGCCCAGCGGCTCGAGCGCGGCGATCCCGGTCGAGCGGGCGAGCTCGGGGCCAGACATGAGCAAGACCTGTCGGGCGTATGGATTTTGTTTTGTTGGAGGAAATTCGGGGCCGAGTTATCGTTTGCCCCCTTCTCCTTCCTTCTTCTCCTTCCTTTCTTCGTTCCTTTCTTCCCTCGAAGCTCAAGAAGAAAAACTTGAAACAGTGAAAGCTCTCACCTGGCACCCGGCGATGATCGCGACGCCTGTTTTTGAGTGAGTTATCGAAAAAGACGAAAACATTTATCAAGTCGAGAGAAGAAAGAGAGGGGAAGAACACCGTGAGTTTTTCTCTTTGGAGCTGCAACGACCCTCCTCCACCAGAGAGAGGTAAAAAAAAAAAACGGCCCCTGCTCCTCCTCTCACCCTGCTTCCCCGCCACCACCAGCCCAGGCACGCCCAGGTAGTTGAGGTCCGTGCCCTGAAGCCGCGCCCTCCCCACGAACTGCCACCTGTCCTCGGGGAATGACGCGAGCCCGGCGAGGGACAGGGCCTCCGGCACGAGCGCGCCCAGCGCGCCGAGCATGGCCCAGCGCGCGTGCAGCAGCTCGAGCTCGAAGAGGCGGTCGAAGCGCTCGCGGTCGAGCGGGGCCTGCCCCTGGTCTTGTCGCTGCCGCCACTGCCTCCGTTGATGCTGCTGCCGCTGCCGCTGCTGCTGCGTCCCGGCCCTGCCGCCCTCCTCCTTCCGGCGGCAGAGCCCGAGCGGGTCGAAGCCGCAATCGCCGGCGGCCTCCCCAGGCAGGTGAGGGGCCGCGGCCCAGTCTCCGAGCGAGTCCGAGACGTCCCGGGGGAGCCACCGCCCCCTCGTGGCCCCGAAGAGGCGTGTTTCCTCGCTGGCCGCCTGCTGGCGTTGCCTCTCGGCCTCTGCCGCGACTTTCAAGAGAGCCGGCTTTCGCTTCTCGAGGTCTTCTTTGAGCTTTTTCCCGGCGCCGCTGTCGGCCAGGGCCTGAACGCCCAAAAAGGGCAGAGCGGAGAAGGCGACGAGGGCGGCGACGTCGGCGGAAATGGAGAGGGCGGCCGCGGAGGTCGAGCGTCGTCGCTGCTGGCGGCGAGGAGGAGAGGAGCGAGAGAGGGAGGGGGTCGGTGGTGTTCGAGGTGCCACGATCGACGAAGAGGTCGACGGCGGATGCGTCATCGGCGGCAAAGAGGTCGAGATCGGCGCCTTTGCGCACATGGTCCTCAAATTGTTATGCTGCTGCTCCTGCTGCTCCTGCTCCTTTTTCCTCGCACGGGAGAGCGCAAGTGAGAGAAAATATCTGAGCCGAGAGCAAGGAGAGGAGCGAGACAAGGAGGGGGATAAAAGTAACAAAGTTTTCGCGAGCAGTCGTCTTCGCGAGCCCAATTTAATTTCACTTTTTACTTTTTTTTCATCTCCCTTTCTCTTCTCACCACCTTCTCATCACCCGACACTCACGACCCCGCCCACCGTCGCCGCCACCTCCCCGACGTCCCCGGCGCTCGCCACGATCTCCGCAAAGCTCGCTGTATCCTCGTCCACCGGCAGCGCCACGTTCCTCCCGCCGGCGGCGTCGGCGTCATCGAGCCTCGCCTGCAGCTCCGCGAGTGCGGCCGCAGAGCTTGCCCCCTGCGCTCCGCCCTCCGTCGCCGCGGCCGCGCAGGCCAACCACCTGTCCGCGGCATATCCATGGTTTCCCACGCGCGCGTTGCGGGCGGCGGCTGCCCGTGAGAGCGCGTCGGCGTGCCTGGCCTCGAGCGGGAGGGCTGCGGCGAAGCGGGAGAGGCGCGCCGCGGCGAGGGCGTCGTCGGCGGCCGCGGCCGCAGCGGCGGCCTTGAGCAGGAGCGCCGCTGCCGCGTAGGAGGCCGCGGCTGCCTTCGCCGTCGTCTTCGACGCGTCATCGGTGCCGCCGCTGCCGTTGCTCATCGCCTCGCCGAAGGCCGCGACGGCGCCGTCCCAGTCGCCTGCCTCCATCCGGGAAAACCCGGCCGAAAGGGAAGAAGAAGAAGGAGGAGCGGCCGATGCTTCCTCGTCGTCGAGGCGAGGTGCCGCGGGAGCTGCAGCGGGCGTCTCCAGCGCCGCAGGCGCGCCCTCTAAAGCAGCAACAGCAGCGGCAGCAGCGGCAGCGGCAGCTTCCTCGCTGTCGCCAAACAGGTCCTCCGGGATCGCGGCCCGGACGGCGCCGGCCCCGGGCGCCCTCGCCAGGCTCGCCGCGGCGACAAAGCCCCCGCCGCTCGCCCCGCCGCCGGCGCCCTCCGAGCCGCCCGCGGACTGCGTGGAGCCGGCGCGGCGCCCCGGAGGCGCCCCTACCGCTGCCGGTCCGATCCCTCCGACGGAGGAGAAGCTCGCCGTCGACCCCGGCGCCGCGAGGCGCAGCCCCGCCGCGGCGGCGCGCAGCGCATCGGCGTCGCCCGCCGCGCCCGCCGTGCCGCCCCTCGCGGCCTCGCCGATAACGACGCGGAACTTCCCTCTGGTGGCCGCCGATGACGACGCGACGGAGCGCGAGTCGTCGTCGGAGTCGTCGGAGTCGAAGACACCGCCGGGGGGAGCGCCCGTCGCTCCTCCGCCGGAGCTTCCGAAGCCGCCGCCGTCGGCCCAGCCAGCCCTCGCCGCGGCCTGGGCTGCCGACTCGGCTCCGCCGCCACCGACGCCGCCGTCCCTGCTCGGGGACGCGGAGCCGCTGCCTCCGCCTGCAGATGGTTTCGTTCAGAGTTTGAGAGAGAGAAAATGAGAGAGAGAGAGAGAGAGAGAGAGAGA
>Ga0210003_1005173_pt1 | contig 10079 bp, 8 predicted proteins | sample LantaG_FD_182804 | JGI IMG/M metagenome (GOLD analysis project Ga0210003, IMG submission 182804) | Deep subsurface microbial communities from Baltic Sea to uncover new lineages of life (NeLLi) - Landsort_02402 metaG (SPAdes) (version 2) | ecosystem: Environmental > Aquatic > Marine > Oceanic >...
GACAGTCCCGGAATATCGCAGAAGCTCCCGCCCGTACAAAGCATTCCAAGTGCGCCTTCACCTTCGCCTTCGAATACGGCGTCGACAAAGGGACAGGCATTGAGAATCTCCTGCCCGTTTAATGCGGAGATCGTGGCGCCGCCCATGACAATAACAGGTTTAATGCGACCCGGCACGGATAATACGGAATGCAGAAATTTGGCAATCGCAAGGGAAAGTAATATTTGCCTTGGATACATTACCGAAAAGCCGATGAGTTCCGGATCGTTTGCCAGGATAAGCCCGGAGTAATAATCCAGCAGCTTCTGAGACTCATCGCTGAGAGTGTTCCGTTCCAGATAAAGGCGGGCCATTTGGATATATGTGTCATGAATTTCTGTAAGTTGCTCCCATGCAGGCCGATACTCTCTGTACAGTCTTTCGTCAAAAAAATCCCCTTGTTTGCCCTGCACAAAATCACGAAAAGATTGATATTCCTCTTTCCGGTCAATGAGCCAATTCCATGTGGCGATATTAAGATCTATCGAATTCAGGTGACATTGCGTATCGGTTGCTTTAATGAATGCTGACAACGATGCGATTCCCAGCGGCATATATGTAGGATTGGCGCAAGGTGCAAAGACAAGGACTGACCTCATATTAACCTCTTATACATCTTTATAATCCATCTGTTCATAGAGACATTATATAGCCTCAACGACATTATTCCATTCAGCTCGGGTTATCATGATAAGATCGTGCCCCTCTTCTGAAGAGTTTTGTCATACAGTCATTTTACCATGGACGAACGAAATGTCATATAACGAATGAAATGGCAGGATTACCCGGTTGCCGAAAACGCACGTTGCCAGAGCTCATCTGCTTCGACCCAGGGCCGTCCAGCACCGCCGAAGCCTGCCCCTGGCAGGCAGAGGCGCCGGCGGTGCAGTTGTTTGTGATATTGTATCTTTATTAGTTGTGTTATTAGTATGTGGACAATTCTGTCTTAGTAGAACAGCGGCTGCGCGGCCGGATATAAGAATCCAGTTTTACTGATAATGGACGTCGAGGTTATGGATAGATTTAAAAGTCTTCTTGCGGCGGTTCTTCGGGAGTTTCTGTCGGGCCGTTATTTATGCTGTCTGGCGGTATATTCGGGCCGGTCTGGCGGCGTCGAGGTCCGAAGGGGCCGGGGCCTGGGCCGCCGGGACCCTGGCCTCTGCGGAAGCGGTCCTGCTCGCGACCTCGGAAGCGGCCGCCGCCGGGACCTTCGCCCCATCCTCTCCCGCCGCCGGGACGAAGCTCTCCTTGAAGCCTATCAAGCTCGCGATGCCAGAGTTGTTTTTGCTCATCTGTGAGGATGGCGCCAATCTCTTCGTTCATCTGTTTTAAGGTTTCGCCTATTTCCGAGCGTGCCTCAATGCGAATGGTATTAAGCTTCTGCATGTGCTTATCCAGAATCGGCTTGATCTTCTCTGCCTGTTCGGGATCGAGACCGAGATCTCGACTCAGCGGTGGAATCATTCTCATGCTGTTGAATTCGGGGCCGGGCGGCGGCTGTATCAGCTTTTTAGGTGCGACAATAAGCATAGACGAGCCGCCGATTACTACCCCGGCCACGAGAATTATAAGACCGAAAAATGCCATCCGCCAATTGTGGGCTTTATTAATATGGCTGACGGCAGGATTATTAATTGTCTCGTTCTGGCTCATTGAACCACCCATGCAATCGCTTGTGAAATCTCGTATAAAGGTCCCGTCGAGGCGTTGTAAACCATTATAGCTACTACTACTGCAGGCACGGCAAGTGCCGACGAAGCCGCCGCAAGCCACAGCAGGGGCTTTTCGGCCATTCGTTCTATCCGGTTTTGCTCGGCATTAAGTATCGCAATGACCCGGCCGGATACGTCCACCGAGGGGGGCGACTCGCTGCGGGCCCGCGCGGATAATGCTTCTAAAAAGCTTTCATTTTTCATCCTCTCAACCCCTTTCCCGCTTGAGCGAAAAGCTTTTCCAATCTCTTTCTGGCACGCCGGGACTGGACCTTAACCAAACTTTTTGTCCAACCCATTCGGCGGGCGGTTTCGGCAACGTCGCATCCTTCCAGATACCGCAAAGTCAAAACCAGCCGGTCGCGCGGCCGCAATTGCCCCAGCAGGCGGTGCAGCATCTCGGCAGCCCGGCCCGGATCCATCTCGTCCGGCGATTTACCCGGCAACTCGTCCCATTCGGCCAATGAGAAACTTTCTGTCTCGCCCCGGCGTGCTAATTGCTTCCAGTAGCGGTAGCCGATGCGAGTGGTGATCCGCGAAAGCCAGTGGCCGAAGGGGGCCTTTTCACGGTAGCTGCCCAGGCTTAGGTACGCCTCGACAAAAACGTCCTGAACCAGTTCCTCATGGACGAGACGGTCCCGGCTGAAACGCCACAGCATCCGGCTGACGTAAGACTGGTGCTGTTTAATCAGCCGGGTGTAAGCGTCGGAATCGCCCTGAAGGCTCAATCGAACGTCCTCAAGTTCCGCAGCAAGCGATGCGTTCGTCTTTTGCCGGTCTTCTGCGATGAATTCTGAGTCCATGAGGCTGTAAATAAGTTCAACTAATAACCGCTCGGACCGGAGACTTACAACCCGGCCTGTAAGAATCGATAAAACCATATTTGAAGGATACGAATACATACGCGATTCAGCAATAAAATTCCCAAATATTCTCAGGTTTCTTTGCCGCCTTTGGACATCCAAAAAAGCCCCGCCGAGCAACTGTTTGTCGGCGGGGTCTTCGCTCTGTTTGCCTGTTATGTCGGCAAGGCTGCCGATCTATTACATTGTTTAAGAGTCTCTGCATTATTCGCCCTGCGGTTTTTCAGGTTGCGGATCTGGCCTCCAGCCTTGGCTTCTGCCTGGTCCCGCGCCTGGAGCCCAGCCTCTGCCTCTGCGCGGCATCGGCTCGTTCGTCTGGTCCGTATCTTCCGGTGCAAACCGTTGCGGCTGCATACCAGGACCCGGTCTGCCTATACCTCCGGGTCCGGGCTGTCCCTGCCTGCCATTCATACCCTGGGGAGCCATATCTCTGCGTTGGATGCCTCTTCCGCCTCTACCCTGCATCGCTGGGCCTCTACCTTGTATCGCTGAGTCTCTACCTTGGATGCCTCTGCCGCCTCTACCCTGCATCGCTGGGCCTCTACCCTGGAAGCCTCTGCTGCCTCTACCCTGCATTGCTGGGCCTCCGCCTTGAAAGCCTCTGCTGCCTCTACCCTGCATTGCTGAGCCTCTACCCTGGAAGCCTCTGCTGCCTCTACCTTGCATTGCTGGGCCTCCGCCTTGAAAGCCTCTACTGCCTCTACCCTGCATTGCTGAGCCTCTACCCTGGAAGCCTCTGCCGCCTCTGTCCTGGATCGCAGCGCCTCTGCCCTGCATTGCCGGACCTCTGTCCTGGAAATCTCTGCCGCCTCTACCCTGGATCGCGGTGCCTCTACCACCTCTGCCCTGGAAGCCTTGGCCGAATCCGCCCATGCCTCTGCCCTGGAAACCCTGACCGAATCCACCCGGGCCTCTGCCTTGCCGGGGCTGGATGTTTTGATTCGGACCCTGCCCGAACGGGCAATATGGACCCGGTACCCATGAATTGCCTGGCTGTGGGGATTGGAAGTTTGCGCCCATTCCCGGTCCGCCGGCCATCCCGCGTCCCCATCCGGGTCCGCCTCCACGACCTCGATCGCCTCCCCATCCTTGTCCGCCGCCGCGACCCCGGCCACCTCCGCCCCGACCGGCAAACGCCTCACCGGCCAAAACTGTTATTGCCAATGCAACAATGAGCGCTGTTTTGATTCCTGTCTTTTTCATTTTCGGTTCCTTTCATTTACTTTTCATTTTTCTGCTTTTCTCAACCCCATACTGGGGTCCTTCTATCGGGATAGTGGCGCCGGCTGTAAAAAGGTTACACCCGGCGTAAACTTTTCCGTAAAAATATTTGTGCTCTCGATAGAAAATACTGGCAGGCTAAAGACATATCAGGCAATATCCGCTGCCATATATTTTACATCAATGTTCAGATTATCGCGTAAATCTGGTATAAAAGCGAAAAATTGGAATTTCAGACTGGCTAAGGAATATATGTTCGGATTCAAAAAAAGACGGCGAAATCGGCTGGCAGCTCAGCAGTTTCCTGGCGAGTGGATGGCGGTTATAGAAAGAAATGTGCCGTTCTACAGGCTGCTGCCCGAGGCGGACCAAAAGGAGCTGCAGCGTCATATCCAGATCTTTATCGCAGAGAAACGTTTCGAGGGCTGTGGCGGTCTGAAGATTACCGATGAAATAAAAGTAACTATCGCGGCCCAGGCCTGCGTGCTTCTGCTGCACCGCCGGACCGATTATTATCCCGGCCTTCACTACATTCTGGTATACCCCCGGTCATACGTAGCTCCGAGGGTTCCGAAGCTCGTTGGCGGAATTGTCGTCGAAGGTCCGGATGTTCGTCTGGGCGAGTCATGGCATCGCGGCTCGGTCGTCCTCTCATGGGACAACGTCTACCGCAGTGCCGCCGATATTCATGATGGCCATAACGTTGTCTTTCACGAATTCGCGCACCAGCTCGACAGCTCCGGAGCCAGGGGTGACAGTACCCCGGTCGTTCAGAACCATTCCACCTATATCGCCTGGGCCCGCATCCTGGAGAAAGACTACGAGAAGCTCCGCCATGACGTTCGCCGTAACAGAGATACATTTCTGGATGAATATGGCGCCGTAAATCCCGCCGAGTTCTTCGCCGTCGCTACCGAACATTTTTTTGAAAAGCCTAAAGAGCTGCAGGAAATGCATCCTGATTTGTACAATGAATTGAAAAATTTCTACCAGCAGGACCCGGCCAAATTGTAACAATAACCAATCCGGAAAATCTCAATCGTAAGTATTGCTCATACTCGACAGGTAGCTATGATTTGATTGCTGTTGGCTCATAGGATCTCCACACGCTGATGAAGTAGAAGCTTAAGCCTGACAAGATAACCGCAGGTACTGAGAGAGCTGCTATAATCCCGGCAAACGAGTAATTAATTAGAGATGCATACACAATCCCGCAGTATACCAACGACAGCGCCGCTGTCGGAGCCATGACATCACGGAAGTTCAGTCGATCCCTATGTAACATGATGAGAACGTATGGAAGGCCGAAGCACAATGCGCCGAAGTAAGCCAAGCCCATTCCGACGGTTAATGCAAACATCCCGAGCATGAGCATGCTAACATCATTAATCTGCACGTCAGGGCTGGACGTGAGTTGCCAAGTGACGAAATCGAGCGAGAGGCACAAACAAAACGGTACGACGGCCGGCGTAAGGATAAATCCCAGGAACAATCGGATAACCTTAAGCCATTTTTTAGAATGCATCTTACTGCCTCCAGTAATCAACATACGAAAAAACCACAGCCAAACCGAATAATAAGCCCTCCTTCGGAAGCTACGCAACCGAAATCCTACAGTACTGAGATTTTGGTTACTCGGTACTCCCAGAAGCTTTTGCATATCTGCAATACTATAATACTGAAATCGTATTCTCTTTTCAACAATTTTTGCCACAATCTGGGGCGATTGAGGGGGGAATATAGCTTTATGGATCCGAGGAAAGGAGTTGAATGGTTCCGAGCTTGTATCGTCGATGGTCGTCGTCGTTTTCGTGCGGCAGGGCGATGACTGGTGTGCCGTCCCGCATGCCGACCGAGACATATAAATCGTACGTGCCCGGCTGGGTGTTCGGTGCGAAACCATATGTTTTCAGGGCTACGGCGAAAGTTGAGTTGACGGTTTTGGCCGGAGCTTCAGTTGGCGGGCCGACTGCTAAATCGCGGACGTTGAAAGATTCGTCGCAGAATGCCGCGACGATTCCAGCTTGTTCGTCCTTTAGGGTGAACGCAACGAAGCCTCCCGGGTAGCATGGGGCTACTCCGGCGTTGGCCCACGTGCTTGTGATGGTGAAAGGTTCGGACAAGTGAATACGTTCGGGGAATGTTGCCTTTTTTAGTTGGATTCGATATCCCATTCGCCGGTTGATTTTATCGATGATGCCACGGTTCTCGTTCAGCAGTATCCGCGGCCACCAGTGGATGGACATGTAGCTGGCGTGGTACTCTTCGACGGACTGCAAGAGGAGCGAGCCGTCGCCCCAGGCTTTTTTCCGCTTGCTCGATCCGTAATGCTCGTGCTCCAGGATGACGGGCAGCGTCGGCCAGAACTCATGGGCCATCTCGGCATGGAACCACGAGTTCGGCGGGGCTTGTACGCAGATGCTGTCGTCACGCAATGTCACGCCTTTGGAAAGGGCGTAATCGGTAATGGGAAAATGCCGCCCCGGTTCGCCCGGCCCGGCGAAGTCATCGCTGATTGCCAGCAGCGTCTTTTTGAAATTCTTGCAGTACAGGTCCACGTGAACCTTACGGCTCTCCAAGTCAAAAGGCAGTTTCGAACTGGCCCAGGAGTGGCCTTCGCCCCAGACGCCGAATGAGCCGATATCGATGAAAGCGACGTTCGGATTCCCATCGTACCGGTCGGCCAAAGCCTTAAGAAAATTGTCGAGCTTTTCGAGGAAGACCGGGTCCTTATAGTCGGGCTCCCAGTACGGCCCGTTTTCATCGACGCCCTTGCCGACCGTGAAATTGTATCCCTTCGCTCCGGCGGCGTGCACCCACTCGGGTGTTGCCCAGCGCATCCATGATTCCGTGCTGCTGATGCGAAGTGCGATTTGTTTGCCCTTGTCGATCCATCGCTGGGCGGGAGTGTCCAGCAGGGACCAGTTGAATTTGCCCTCTTCCGGCTCAAGGAACGACCAGGGCACCCGCAGATAAGAGCATGAAAGGCCGGGGAAGTCGTCGAGCGTATCGGAGGGTTTGAGCTTCGAGCCGTAATTGCTGATAATGTTCGAATAAAAGTGCATCGTCCAGCCCATCTGCGGATTGACGAGCGCCCGGACGTGATCGAGCGGTTCGGCAGTCTGCTGATTCGATTCCTGTGCCGGCGAGGATATCCCGGCCAGAACCGTGATAATCAAAAATAAGCGTGGAATTCCATTCTTCATAATATTGTCCTTGTGATGTTAAATATTGCTTTGGCACTTTTTAGTGCGTCGTTAAACCGGGCTATTATAACAGATTAATACTTTTTCAAAAGCCAGAGGAAATTTAAAGTCTATGATCGGCAATCAAATAAAAAGGGACCTATACTGCATCGAACAGTATAGATCCCGAATTGATGCTAATCCTGATTTTTTTCAGTGAGAGCTGCTTTTTATTCTGCAGCGTCACTTGTCTGATTCAGCCGGATATCATCGAAGTACATCTTGCCAGAACCGCCGGGCGTTGCTATGTTGCCCTGGGTGCCCAGTCCAATCGCGATCTTATCGACGTTGCTCAGATTGATACCCTGATCGGCAAAGGCCTGAAGCGGGATAACCCACTGTGTCCAGGCGTCGATTGTTGCCGCAGCCGGATCGTTATGAACCACCACCGCAGGCGTGCCGGCGCTATTTGATATTGCGACATACAACGGATCTACACCGTTGTCCGAACTGCCTCTGAACCACAGCGACAATTCTGTCATACCTTCTTCGGTCCAGTCACGCTGGGCGGTTAAAGTCATATCCACTTCTGAATAGTAGGCGTAGCCCTGCTTGTTGTTGTCATATGCGACCGGCATGGACTTACCACCGCCGTGGACGATAGTCTCCTCGGTATAAGAAGCGGTCGTTTCATCGCCTACAGCAGCGCCTGTTCCGTTGCCTGCGAAGTAATCAGCAGTACCCGGTGTGCCGGCTCCAAGCCCATCGTGCCAGGCAAACCATATCTGATTGTCGCCGATATTGTAGTCCTCGAAATCATCTATGGCAAAGAAATCGCCCGTCGTAAAGCTCCAGATTTTGCCGGCCCAAGTGGCGGTGTTGACTTCATCGACCCGCCAGAAGTACGCCGTATTCAACATGAGCTTACCGGGATCATAACTCTCTTCGCCAAGGGCTTTTGGCCCTTTGTATTCAGGCGAGGCTGTCGTTGCATTCTTGACAGCATCAGCATCCGAACCGAAGTACACCTCGTGCGAGGCCGCGACAGATCCCGCATCCCAGCTAAGAATCACGGACGGTTTTACGTCCACGGCACCATTGGCCGGATTCGCGCCGCTGGCTGCACCCAGAGTCGTGAAGCTCCAGACTTCGCCTTTATGCGTTTCGGCACCGTCGAACTCATCGATACGCCAGTAATAAGTCTTAGCCATGCTAAGCGGGCCGGGATTGAAATTCGGTGTACCGTTGGGAATGCCCGCGGCAGCGTTGTTCACCTCGTCGTAATCTTCGCCGAAGACTATATAGTGCAGTCTTGAACCGAAACCTGCCGTCCATTTAAGCTGCGCATTCTGGGCGATCAATTCAGCGCCGTCGGCCGGGTCGGGGTAATACGCAGTCTTGGGCGGAATCGAGAAGCTCCAGATGTCACCCTTCCAGGGGCTGTTCGGTTCGGCTTCATTAACTTCGTCTATTCGCCAGTAGTAAGTCGTCCCCGGAACAAGACCGTCGGGATAAGGAAATCCCGGGAAGCCGGCGACAAAATATTCATCAGCCTGATTGCGTATAAACGTATCGGCGGTGCCGTTGCTGACATCGTCTAAATTCTCGCCCATATATACATCGTGCGAGACCGCATAAGCTCCCGGCCTCCACGAAATAGTCACCCATGTATCCGGGAATAGAACGCCGTCAGCCGGCTCCGGCTTCGATGCATACGGCCATAGTCCGCCTACTCCCTGCATAGCGGCCATTACCTCTGCCGCCGATAGCGCCTTGGTGTAAAGGCGAACGTCGCTCAAGCAGCCTCGCCACATTTCCGCTACATTGAGGGCGTCGCCGCCCATGAAGAAGGGATTCTGATCAATGGCCTTCGTAATCATGTGGGATAACATCTCTTCGCCATTACGATAATAGGTCAGGGAAGTCCCATCTTTGACAACTGCTTGATGGATCCATACTTCAGGGGGTAAAGGGTCGTAATTTAAACTTTCCGTGTAGGTGCCGTCATCATTGTAGAACTCGAATCTTGTCGCCGTGAATTTGATGAACTGAAGCGGTGTTGCCGTGCCTCCATACCGATTGCCCAGCATCGTATCATTATTCGTTGCCTGGTCGGAATCCTGCTTGACCCAGAATGCCCATGTAAAATCGCTTTCCATGGTCATTGCAGGAAGAATCAGGTCCGTGTCGACATATGCCCCGGTAGCATCGTCTCCGTTAAAGCTCAGAACCATGCCTCGCTCCGGATCATTGAACCATGCCGAACCGCCATCGCCCAGGCCACCGGCGGCGGTTTTGTTTATGGCTCCATCATTGCCGGAGGCGGATAGATCGGCGGCAGTATCCCCGGAGCCTTCGTCCAATTTCCACCACCCGATAAGATCGGGATCGGCGGCGCCGGCCCCGCTTATTAGAACCATATCCAGCACCAAAACAACAGAAACCAAAAGAATCAATTTCTTGCACATAATAATCCTCCTTCAAAAAGAGTTAAAATAGCTGTGCCCTGGTTACATACCAAAACACACGTTGTTGTTGATAGATATAACGAGATTATTACCTTGAATAAGGATTTGAACTGTTATCACCTCCTTTCTTTGGGAATCAACTCTTAGCTGAAAAGCTAAGGTTGCAATCCCGAACCATACTCATGCGACGGTACAGGTTTTTATCTGCTAATTGGTGTTTTTGGTAAAATCCAGACAAACAAAGCCAATTTAATCCGTAAGAAAGCTAAATAATTCAATGACGGCCGATACATGGACAAGCTTCACTAACCTCATATATAACAAATTTTCGCTCTATCTGTCAAGTAAAATTTCTGAACTATATATAGGTTATTCGCCGGAATTGCCGATTATCTTAATCCTTTACAACCAAATGAGTTGTTTGTTAGAATCAAGGCTCATTATTGTAAATTCATAGTTCGTCTACGGTGAAAAAATGAACAACAGACACTGAAAACTGAGCTTATTTAAGCGGGAGGCGACCGACATGACAACTCACAGTAATCCACAACGGACAAATTGCAGCCGGCGAGATTTTCTCAGGTCGGCCTT
>Ga0210003_1005174_pt1 | contig 10079 bp, 8 predicted proteins | sample LantaG_FD_182804 | JGI IMG/M metagenome (GOLD analysis project Ga0210003, IMG submission 182804) | Deep subsurface microbial communities from Baltic Sea to uncover new lineages of life (NeLLi) - Landsort_02402 metaG (SPAdes) (version 2) | ecosystem: Environmental > Aquatic > Marine > Oceanic >...
TAAAAGCAATAAGAACAAGTATCAATGACCCTGAAAACATGCACTTGTGGCATGTTTTCAATAATCTAACTTCATAATTTCAACCATATTTGTTAAATTTCTTGGTGTCGGAAGGGGGACTTGAACCCCCATGAACAATACTGTTCACAAGGCCCTCAACCTTGCGCGTCTACCAGTTCCGCCATTCCGACCTACTGAAGGTTTTGCTAATTTTAAATTGAAGATTATATAATAATTTTTGGTTTTATTAATTCTAAAAATAATATTTATTATTGTCAACAAACCTTTAGATTGTTAGACGAAACCGAAAACTACCAGGTCTTTATAGTTCCTACTCCTCTTTTGGTTTCAGGCAGATTGCTAGATGCTCCAGAAAGTTATTTGGTTTAACCAATAAATCGAAATCTTCATCTTCTTCCAGATTTTTCATTAAATTCAAATCTGCTGGAATTTCGAGTAAATCTACCTCTCCATTTCTAAACATACCTATAAGGTTATTAATATCTGTATCAAATAAAATTTTAATGTAATCTATTTCTGGTGCTTCCCCAGTATAAAATTCGTTTTTCTCTAATAATAAATAATCTTTATTTGCATACTCTGCTATTTTATAGGGGCCATTAGCTGTAATATCCTTTACAGAAAAATTATTTATTTCTTTCGCTTCCAATAATCCTTCTTTTAAAATTACGCTGAAAAGTTTCTTCCAATCCTTAACATTTTCTTTGAAAACTATATTAAATTCCTTCTCATTTATTATTTCAATTCCTTCTATCCTGGAGTAATCTTTATCAATATTCCTGATGCTATCATTTTCCAGTATGGCATCATAGGTATACTTAACATCCCCGGAGGTAATAAGTGTTCCGTCTTCCCAGAATATATTATCCTTAAGCGTAATCCTTCTTTTTAAAGTAGGCATACTTGTTGTAATATCATCGGAAGAAACATAATCCTCTTCTACCAGTACCGGTTCGTATTCTCCTTTTTTATTAATCTCCCACAAGCCTTTCAGTACAAGACTATTTATATAATCAAAACTGAATGGATTTGAAAGTTTACAATCTCCACCTTTATACCCAACAACAATTTCATTCATTTCATCTGCACTTTCTTCTTCTTTATTTGACAGAATCCAATTTTCGATATCAAAAAAAATTTTATTATTTTTAATACTAAAGTCTACATTCTTTATCTTTTTGTTATTGTAAGCGATAGCAAATAACTCGTTGTATAGTGGTAAAATCACCACATCTTGAGTTAAAATATCCTGTAAATTCTGAAATAATTCTTTTCTCTTTTCTGTATCACTTTCATTTATAACTTTTTTTAGAATTTCGTCAGCGTCGGAATTTTTATACCAGTAAAAATTCAGACAATCCTTATTCTCTTCTGTTGCCAGGGACGGTAATTTGTCAGAACTAAAATTGGAGTTTAAACTGCTGCCATCAAAGTTTTTTATTAATAAAACACCAAGTTCGTAGTTACCGCTGAGAACATAATCCGGATACCACTCCTCGGAAGGTTTGTTGAATATCCCTAATTTTATACCAATCTTATCCAGATCTTCTTTAATCATATCCTCTATTATCTGTTTCTGCTCTTCACTTTTATCACTTGTAGTACCTATGGTAATATACAGTGGATTATCAATACCATATCCTGCTCTGCTTAAAAATTCTTTTGCCTTATTTAAATCATAATCGTATTCAGACCAGGCCGGGTAATAATAATACGAATCTATTGCAAATAAACTATTAAGTACCTTATTGTATTCACCATATAATTCATTAACAATTCTTTCCCTGTCTATTGAGTAAAATATGGCTTTCCTGATATTAATGTCATTTAAAGGATTTTTATTTTTTTGCTTTGCCTTCAATTTAAGAAAATATTCATTATTACTAATATCCAATTCATCGGCAACATTTTTCCCATTGCCAGTTTCTTCTTTACCATCTGATGTAGTAAATAGTCCCAAATCATTATACTCACATGAATACATATAAATACTTATAAATATCAGAATCAGTAAAACAATTGGTATTATTATTTTATTTGATTTATTCACTTTTATACCTATAAAACTCTTCTTATTTTAAACAGGCTTTAACACAAAAACATGCTGCAAGATGCTCATTTTCATTTTTTGAATAATTTTTTAATTCAGGTTCTTCTCTGCTGCAGATATCCTGAGCATTCGGACATCTTGGATGAAAACTACAGCCTGAAGGAGGATTAATAGGACTTGGGACATCCCCCTCCAGAACAATTCTCCTCCTTTTCCTCTCCATTTCAGGATCAGGAATAGGAATTGCAGATAATAGCCCCATGGTATAGGGATGAAGCGGTTTATTATACAAATCTTCACTCTTTGCAACTTCGAACAGTTTACCAAGATACATTACACCTATTCTATCACTTACATGCTTTACTACAGAAAGATCGTGGGCAATAAAAAGATAAGTAAGGTTAAATTCTTTCTGTAAGTCAACCAATAAATTTAGAATCTGTGCCTGAACAGATACATCAAGAGCAGATACAGGTTCGTCACACAACAGTAACTTTGGAGTTAAAGCCAGAGCTCTTGCCACTCCAACCCTCTGTCTCTGGCCACCGCTAAATTCATGTGGATATCTATGTATATGCTCAGGATTAAGTCCCACCACTCTTAATAACTCTTTTACTTTTTTAATCCTTTTTCTTTTATCACCTATTTTATGAATTTCAAACGGTTCATTTATAATATCGCCAACTGTCATCCTGGGAGAAAGTGATGCATAAGGATCCTGAAAAATTACCTGGATTTCTCTTCTTATTTTAAACATTTCCCTGCTGTTAAGTTTGAATATATTTACTTTATTATATATTGCTTCCCCACCAGTCTGGGATACAAGCCTTAATATCACCCTTGCAACAGTTGTTTTACCGCAACCTGTCTCACCTACAAGTCCAAAGGTTTCACCTCTCCTAATAAAAAAACTTATATCATCTACCGCTTTTACAGAACCTGCAAATCTTTGAGACAAAAATCCGCTTCTTAAGTTAAAGTATTTTTTTAAATTTTTAACTTCTAATAAAATATTATTTTCCATATTTAATTACCAAATCTTTCAAGTATTCCATCCATGAATTCTTTTGCCCTGTAACATGAGACATGATGGTCTTTCTCTATTTCTACTAAAGGCGGGTATTCTCTTTTACAATTATCCCCGGCATATTTGCATCTTGCCCGGAAAATGCAACCCTTTGGCAAATCTATTAAACTTGGAGGCAATCCCTCGATTGGTTTTAATTTTTTTCTCTTTTTATCATCCAGCCTTGTTATGGATTTCATTAATCCAATTGTATATGGATGCATCGGCTTATAGAATATATTATCAACATTTGAAAATTCAATAGGCTTACCCGCATACATTACCATTACCCTATTTGCATATTTTGCTACCACACCGAGATCATGTGTTATTATTATTATCGAGGAATTTGTTTTATGTTTAAGCTCATCCATTAATTCCAGTATTTGAGCCTGAATTGTCACATCAAGTGCAGTTGTTGGTTCATCAGCTATAAGAACACTGGGGCTATTCGCAATTGCCATAGCAATCATCACTCTCTGTCTCATACCCCCGCTGAACTCATAAGGGTAGCTGTTGAACCTTCTTTTAGGTTCCGGTATTCCAACCATTTCCAGTAGTTTCAAACTTCCTCTTCTGGCTTCTTCTTTACTTAATTTTCTATGCACTACTAAAGATTCCATAACCTGGTTGCCAACTGTATATACAGGATTTAAAGAAGTCATTGGATCCTGAAAAATCATTGAAATTCTATTGCCCCTGAAATTCTGAAGCTCTTTTTGCCCAAGTTTTAATAAATCTTTGCCATCAAAGATTATTTCACCTTCAACTATTTTCCCCATCGGCTGTGGAATTAATCTCAGAATTGAAAGAGCAGTTACGCTCTTACCGCAGCCGGTTTCGCCCACAATACCGAGGGTTTCCCCCTTTTTAAGGTCAAAACTGACCCCATCAACTGCCTTAACCACCCCATCATCTGTATAAAAATAGGTCCTTAAATTTTTAACTTCTAAGATTTTATTGTTTTCTGTTTCTGCCATTTTAAAAAAATTTAATTAAATAGAAATCTATAATTTTTATATTAACTATCTCCTTTAAAAACTACCTTAACTTCGGGTCAACTGCGTCTCTCAACCCATCACCAAGCAGTACAAATCCTAAAACTGTTATTAAAATAGCTAACCCTGGAAAAAACATCATCCATGGAGCTGTGTCAATATAAGATAGAGATTCCGCAAGCATTTTACCCCATGCAGGTGTCGGAGGTTGAACCCCTATTCCAAGGAAGCTTAATGCTGCCTCTACTATTATTGCGATTCCAACATTCATTGTTGCATAAACAATTATTGGGGCAAATGAATTAGGAAAAATATGTTTAATTATAATTCTTTTATTGCTCGCACCCATTGCTCTTGCTGCTTCAATGTATTCCTTATTTTTAATTGTTAAAATGGAGCTCCTAAAAATTCTTGCAATTGAAGCCCACCCTAAAATCCCAATTGCTATAAATATATTTACTATTCCCGGGCCTAAAATTGTCATTATTGCTATTGCCCCCAAAATATACGGGAATGCAAAGAAAATATCTGCTATTCGCATAATTAATGCATCAGAAATACCACCAAAATAGCCTGAGAGAGCACCAAAGAAAAGACCTATAATTACTGATATGCCTACTGCTATAACTCCAACTTCTATGGAAATCCTGCTTCCATAAATAACTCTGCTGAAGATATCCCTGCCCAGCAAATCTGTTCCAAAAAGATGATTCATACTGGGACCAAGTGATGAATCTTCCTTTATTCTTAAAATGGGGTTATAAGGCGAGATCAAAGGAGCAAATATAGCTATTAAAATTAGTAGTATCACTATAGAAAGCCCGAGTATAGCAAGTTTATTTTTCTTTAACCTCTTCAATGCATCTTTATAAAGCGATGTCCTTGAATATTTTTTTCCAGTTTCAATCTCTTCTAATACTTCTAATTCTTTTATACTTGCCATTTAAATTTGTATTTCCTTTTTCTCATATCTGATTCTGGGGTCCAGTAGTGCATATATAATATCTACAATCAAATTCATAACTACAAAAATCATAACCAGTATTATCGTTCCACCTATTACCACTGGTGCATCCCTCTGAAGAATTGCTAAATAAATTGTTCTTCCAACACCGGGCCAGTTAAATACGGTCTCGGTAAGAATAGCGCCGCCCATTAAAGCACCTAAATCTATTCCTATTAAAGTTACTACCGGTATTAGAGCATTTTTTAATGCATGTTTACCTATCACCATATTGGGTGATAGCCCTTTGGCATAAGCAGTTGTAATATAATCATTGGATAATACTTCAAGCATGGTACTTCGAGTCATTCTTGCTACAAAGGCAGTGGAAACTGAAGCCAGAGTTATTGCAGGCAAAATATAATACCTGATGCTTCCATCCCCCATTCCGGACATAGGAAGCCATCCAAGTTTTAGGCCAAATGCAACCTGCAGCATCATGCCGAGCCAGTATACGGGTATACAAACAGCAATTGTTGTAGAAACCGTGACCAGCACATCCCATAAACTATATTTTTTAACCGCAGATACAATTCCTGCAAATATGCCAATAATAATCTCAATTATAATAGCTGCCAGGGCTAATTTAATTGAATTAGGATAATGATCCGCAAGAATACTGTTAACTGAACGCCTGTATCGGTATGAAGTTCCCAGATCGCCCTTGGCTAATTGTTTAATATATCTCCAGTACTGAACATAAACAGGCTTATCAATACCCATTTTTTCCCTTAAGTTTTGAAGTGCCTCAGGTGTGGCACCTTTTTGAAGGATTAATTTTGCGGGGTCCTCAGGGATAATATACATCAAAGTAAACAGTATTAATGTAACCCCGATAATAACCGGTATAATCTGCAAAATTCTTCTTATTATAAAATATAGCATTTTTCAATATTTTCTTTCTGAAATTACAAATTTCTTCTTAATATTATACAGCCTACATCTTTATTGGATGTAGGCTGTATTCCTCTTTAATTTAATCTACAAACTGTATATTCTCAATCTATTTATCTCTTTTTATTTCTCCAGCCATACTTTACTTAAATCATAATTTTCCATGTTATCCAGTACAAATCCTTTAACATATGACTGTACTATCCTTCTTGTTCCATACCAGTAAATATTTGCAAAAGCACTATCCTCAAGAATCTTATTTTCAACTTCTCTATATTTTGCAATCCTTTCATCTTTATCCAGAGTGCTTCTTGCTTCAAGAAGTAGCTGGTCTACCTCCGGATTATTATACTGGCCATAATTATCACTGGATGCCGAATAGAATAACGGGAACAAGAAATTATCCATTGTAGGATAATCTGCTACCCAACCCAGTCTGTAAAATACTATTTCACCTTCCTGTGCTTTTTCAAGCATTGTTCCCCACTCATAACCAGTTATGTTTACATTTATTCCAATTTCGCTAAGATCAGCCTGGATTGCTTCGGCTATTTGTTCATGACCGGCACCTGTATTAAATCCAAATTCTAATGTAGGCAGGCCCTCTCCATTTGGATATCCGGCTTCAATTAATTTTGCTTCCGCTTTATCAACATCATATGCAAAATCTGAAGCATTTTCCTGAAATCCTGGAATTCCTGGCGGAACAAATCCTGTAGCAGGTGAGGGTACGCCTTCACTTATTACATCACAGATATTCTGCCTGTCTATTGCATAGCTTATAGCTTCACGCAGTGCAAGATTATCCTTGAATGGTTCAGCATTTAAATTAAATCCATAGTAATACAAAGCCCAAAATGGCTTAATTATTACACCGTCTTTATATTGTGGATCTTCTTTTGTAATTGTAATTTTTCCAATAGGAATCTGAGTATACTCGAGATTACCGGCTTTAAATTCCAAAAATGCTGTGTCTTCATCGGCTATTATAACATATTTAACAGCATCGAGTTTAGCTTTTTCACCCCAGTAGTCATCATTTCTAACAAGTTCTATATACTGATCATGCTCCCATTTAACGAATTTAAATGGACCGGTACCATTAATATGTTCAGTATATTCATCTCCCCACTCTTCAATGTCTTCCTTCGCTACAGGATAAAATACATCATGACCTAAAGTAGTTAAAAAATCTGCATATGGCTCTTTTAAGGTCACCTCAAGTGTATAGTCGTCAAGAGCTTTTACTCCTTCCAGAGTAGTAGCTGTTCCAGCCTGGCATTCATCATAACCCTTGATTGGAAACAAATGATAGGCAAGATAAGAAGCTGTATCTTTATTAGCCACCCTCGACCATGAATAAACAAAATCTTCGGCCTTTAACTCTTTGCCGCTGTGGAACTTAACACCTTTCCTTAAATGAAAAGTGTAAACAAGGCCATCATCGCTTATTCCCCAACTTTCTGCTAATTTAGGTATTGGTTCATAGGTATCCGGATCCCAATCTATAAGACCATCCCAGCACTGTCTTATTACCTGAATTCCTTCACTTTCATAAGCATTTGGAGGATCCAGAGATACTGGCTCAACGATATGTAGCCTCATAACCTCGCTAGCAGCTGCCTTTGCCTTGCATCCTGCGAACATAGCTCCTATAAATACAACAACTGTGAATACCACAATTATTACCATCAACTTTTTATAATTCTTCACCAAAGCCTCCTTTTTTATCTTTTAATTACATTATAAAACTTTTTATATAAAGTCCTCCTATCTTAATATAGTTAATAAATCAAAATAAATTTTATTGATAATTTCTTTCTTTTTAAATAATCCTTCAATTTCTACCAGTCTATAAAAAAATAAATAGCATTATGGTTGTAACAGTAAAAACCAGGCTCAGTACAATTGTAATCCTGTCAAGATTTTTTTCAACAATTCCTGTACCGTCAAAAGTTTCTACCATGCCAGAGAATAAACCAGAGATGCCTCCTCCTCTCCCGGCATGTAATAAAATTAATAATATTAGCCCCACACTGGCAATAATATGAATCGAAAACAAAATATTCAGAAAAACAGAACCCATATTTATTCTTCCTCCAAAATCATAATAAACACAAATTGACTTTTAGCCTACATTTTATCAAAAAATCAATATAGTAAAAACACATTTTTACTATAAAGGTTATTATAAAACTTCTTTTAGTAAAATAAAAACTTAATTAAATATAAGAGATTCCCCTGTCATTTCCTCCGGTTTTTCTATTTTTAAAAAATCCAATATTGTGGGCGCAATATCACTTAATTTAAAATTGTTATTTTCATCTTTCAACTTTATTTCCGTTCTACAGGCCACAAAAGGTACCGGTGATGTTGAGTGAGCAGTTATAACTTTTCTACTAATACAGTTTATCATTTCTTCTGCATTGCCGTGATCCGCTGTTATCAATGCTACTCCTCCATTCTTATTTAATTCTTCCACTACTCTTCCCACACATCTGTCTACAGTTTCGACAGCTTTTATTGCAGCATCAATATGTCCGGTATGGCCCACCATGTCAGGGTTTGCATAATTCAATATTATTACATCATATTTATTTAATCTAATTTTATCTATCACAGTATCAGTAACTTCAAAGGCGCTCATTTCCGGCTTCAAGTCATAGGTTGCAACTTTTGGCGAAGGAATTAATATCCTATCCTCGCCTTCAAATGGTTTTTCAATACCACCATTAAAGAAAAAAGTGACATGGGCATACTTCTCGGTTTCAGCAATTCTTAATTGTTTTAAACTGTTGTTTGATATAACCTCTCCCAGAGTATTTTTTATTTCTACAGGCGCAAATGCTACCGGTGTGTTGAATTCCTTATCATATTGAGTCATACATACAAATTGGACTTTTGGCGGTATTTTGCCTCTATCAAATTTATCAAAGCTCTTACTTATAAATGCTCTTGTAATCTGCCTTGCCCTATCAGGCCTGAAATTAAAGAATATTATAGAATCACCTGACTTAATCTTCGCCTTTTCTTCATCTCTGCTTCTAACTACAGATGGGATAACAAATTCATCATCCACATTATTGCTGTAGGAAGATTCAACAACTTCTGCAGCTGTTTTAAACTTTTTCCCATTCCTATATACCAGATTATCATAGCTTTTCTTAATTCTTTCCCATCTATTATCCCTGTCCATGCTGTAATACCTTCCGCTGACTGTAGCAATCTGTCCACTGATACTTTTATTTTTTAAATAATCATCTACCTCATTTAGAAAAGGTGCAGCACTCCTGGGAGTAACATCTCTTCCATCAAGAAATGCATGTATAAATAAATTTTTTATTTTACCGTCATTGGCCATATTGATTAATGCCTTAAGGTGTTCTATATGACTATGCACACCACCATCTGATACCAGTCCCATCAGATGTAGACTGCTATTATTTTTTTTTACATTTTCGATGGTTTTAGTTAATACTTTATTTTTAAAAAAAGCGCCGTTTTTAATTTCTTTATTTATTCTTGTTAATTCCTGGCATACAACTCTTCCTGCTCCAATATTTAGATGACCTACTTCTGAATTTCCCATTTGACCTTCCGGAAGTCCTACTGCTTCTCCTGATGCATCCAATCTGGTATTTGTGTAAATATTAAAATAATTATCCATATGTGGGGTTTTAGCAAGTCGGATAGCATTGCCCTCAATCTGGGTTGAAAGACCCCAGCCATCTAATATTATTAAACAAATTGGTTTTATTGTTTTAGCTCTATGTTTCACTGCTATCCTAATAATTAATTATTGCTATAAAATCATCAACTTCCAAACTCGCGCCGCCAACCAATGCTCCATCAATATCTGACATGTTCATAAGTTCTGAAATACTGGAAGGTTTAACACTTCCACCGTACTGAATTCTTACAATTTCAGAAATCTTTTTATTGTAAATTTCTTCTATCTTCCTTCTTATAGCCAGGCACATATCATTTGCATCTTCCGATGTCGCAGTTCTACCGGTACCAATAGCCCAGATTGGTTCATAGGCTATA
>Ga0210003_1005175_pt1 | contig 10078 bp, 12 predicted proteins | sample LantaG_FD_182804 | JGI IMG/M metagenome (GOLD analysis project Ga0210003, IMG submission 182804) | Deep subsurface microbial communities from Baltic Sea to uncover new lineages of life (NeLLi) - Landsort_02402 metaG (SPAdes) (version 2) | ecosystem: Environmental > Aquatic > Marine > Oceanic >...
TGTCTTTTAATACTGCTTCCATTTTAGGATGAAGATATGTTATCTCTTTCCGCCCATGCTTAAAATCACAATACATGTCAGGAACCCCAGCTCTTAAAGGTCCAGGACGATATAACGCATTAGCAACAACTAAATCTTCAAACCTATCTGCTCTCATATTTTTAAGTAATTTTACCATTCCATCAGATTCAAACTGAAATATGCCCTTAGTATCCATTGTCTTATGACTGCCATTAAAAATAGAATAAACATTGAGATCATCAGGAACTAAATTATCTATATCAATCTGCTTGCCTGTTCTTTTGTAAATCATCTTTAAGGTCTTATCAACAACCGTTAAGGTCTTCAATCCAAGAATATCGAACTTCAATAATCCCAACTCTTCAACTTCAGGACCGTCAAACTGTGAACTAATAATGCCCTTTTGTTTCTTAAGGGGGATGTGCTCAATTACGGGGTTCTTAATAGCTATCAAACCAGAGGCATGAACTCCGCTAGATGCTAAAGTTCCTTCAATTATTTGAGCATGCTTATACAACAAGGGGTGGCGACCCATAGCTTCAGAAAAATTAGGCTCTGCTTTCATTGCCTCTTCTATTGTTATGTTGGGTTTAGTAGGGATAAGTTTAGAGATAGCATCAGACATATTTAAAGAATTCTTTGTGGTAGGTGTTCTTAAATTAGGGTTAGTCTCTTTGGCTTTAAGAAATATTTCCCAATCTTTCCCTATGTCAAGAGCCTTCGCTATCTTACCAACTGCCGCTTTAGCTTTTAATCCCTGATAAGTTCCGATATGGCAACAATGATCAGCACCATACTTTCTCCTAAAATAATCATGAACTTCACTTCTTCTGTCAAAGTCAAAATCTAAATCAACATCAGGGGGGCTTACACGTTCAGGATTCAAAAACCTCTCAAAAATAAGATCATATTGAATTGGGTCTAGCTTAACGATATCTAAAACATATAACACCAAAGAAGCGGCAGCGGAATTGTGAACAGAAAGTCCGTTAATATTATATGCATGTATCCCGTCTACTGTTATATCGTAAACATCACCTTTGTATCTTCTTCTGGATATGGATTTTATTTTAGCCATTTATCTATTTGCTCCATAAAAGCGTTAGTTTTTTTATTGTGATTAAATGTAATTTTATAGTTTTTATTTATAAAATTCAAAATATAGGGTTTACGTCGAAAGGTAATACCCATTTTATACATTTCTTTTTGACCATATACCACGTAATTAGCTTCCCACTTCTTTTTGGCAGCATTAAATTTTTCATGGAAACTTCTATACTTTCTGCTTCCTTTTATTTCTACTATTTTTTTTGTTCCGTTTTTAAAAGTAACAATAAAATCAGGAAAATATCTAGATAAAACTCCATTATCGTTGCAATATTCTATACTACCCTTATACCTCATAATTGAAGAAATATTTTTGTTTTCCCAACAATAGGCTATATAAAACATCTCCCAACTACTGTCAAATTTCATACCATTTATAGTTCCACTGATATATGACCTAGAAGCTCTTTTTTCAGAATATAGTGGATCATTTCTCATTAATATCATTTGAGCTTTTCTTTGTTTTTCTAGTACTTCCGGTCTATTTTGCGCTTCTAATTGAGCCTTGGAGTTAGCTTCTGCCCATTCATTGGAACCTACTGCAAAAGCCAAGGCGCATTTTCTACATATGGGGCGTACACCGCATATCTTCCTTTTATTCATTTGATTTAAAGACCTTATGTCCTCTTTCCCGCATATTTCACAAATAAAACGAATTTTCTTTTTAGTTTTTAGCGTATTTAAATAAGGTTTTACAACATCATAGTCCCATACCTTGTTTAACCATATTCTTTGGAGTTCTTTGGGGTAATATTCTTTACCATATGGTCCTCCGGGAGATATTTTATGATAGCAAGATACGCAAATATGTTCTCCGGGATGGCATTTCCTTTTATTCATGGCTTGTTCGCTCACAGATGTTTTCTTCCCACACTCTATACATACAAAATGTATTTTTTTTGATCCTTTCATTACAATATATCTCCTTATTAATTAATATATTGTAATTATTCAACGTTGTCTCCTATAATACCTCTTTCATTTCCAACATTAATATCGTATATCTCAACATCTTCTGTTAGATCTTTTGCTTCAATCCACTTAAGCCCTTCTTTAGTTTGGACATGTATCTTATGGTCTAAAGTACAAGATATAACCCTACCATCATCCATAGTTATATCTATTATTTCTTCATCTACGGCATAATTCATCTTTTTTAAGACTTCATGAAACTCTCCATCGTAAGCTAAAACCTCATCTTTTTTAACTATATCTTTTATTTGTTTTTTACCCGCAGTAGTTATTATCTCACTTTCCGGTAAAAAGCATCCTCTTCCGATGCCAACCCGTATATCAGCCCTCTTACAAAAATTAATGATATCCCATAAAATAAGGAAGTACCTAATATAACCACAATTAGATAATACTCCCATTTCATACCTAGCTCGTTCCCTATATTCAGGTTTATTAATTAATCCGTGTCTTTTCATTCCATCTGTAACAAGAATCTTTAAATAAGCTTCCTCGTCTTTAACTCCCTCTGGTAAATCAACATTAGGTAATAAATCTTTATCTGGAACAATAACACCATTTTCAATTTTTTCTGCTATGCCTACCGTATTAGTTAATAAATCAGGAAGGTGACCGTATATTTTTTTCATTTCCTCAGTAGATTTCAAATAAAAATCATTACTATTAAACGTCATCCTATCTGGATTCTTTATGCAATTGTGGGTTTGAACAGCTAACAATACGTCCTGTGATGCCCAATGTTCTCTTTTAGCATAATGAACATCTTGAGTAGCAATACATTTAATGCCACTCTTTTTGGACAATTTATAAATAGCGCTTGCCAATTTTTTCTCCAAATCTTCCTGAGACTTAGACGCTTCAAAATATTTATGAGTCATAACCTCAAGATAAAAATCATCTCCAAAAACATCTTTGTATTTATTAACCATATCAATAGCAGACTGGTTCTGATCATTATTGATATAGTAACTTAATTCACCCGCACAACAAGCCGTAGAAACAACAATACCTTCCTTATACTTCTCCAATAAATTAAAATCTAACCTAGGCTTACGATAAAATCCATCTAAATAAGCTAAAGAACTTAGTTGCATGATGTTTTTATAGCCCTGTTTATTCTTAGCTAATAACACTAAATGCCAAGTCTGAGAATCTTTAGCATCTTGTTCTTTGGTATTAATAGACATATCAGGGGTCATATATGTCTCCATTCCCAAAATAGGCTTAATCCCTACTTTCTGACATGCCTTTTGAAAATTATATAACCCCGCACAAGTACCATGATCGGTTAACGCTAATGATTTCTGCCCCATAGATAAAGCTTGTTCAGCTAATGCCTTAGGAGAAGATAGCCCATCTAATAAGCTATAATAAGAATGATTATGCAAATTAACGAAGTCTGACATTCTATCCTCTTTTTATGAAACCGCCGAACATCTTATTCTCAACAGCTTCTTTTCTTTCATAAATTATTCCATGGATAACTATTAAAAGCTGATCGGCAAAAGCTGTCCAATCAAATTCTTCAGTATTAGCTCCATACAATGAAATTTTGTCTTTCTTAAACGCATCCATGCTCGTTAAATAAGAATCACCATCTATAACAATCCTATCTCCATTAGTAGATATACAGACATAATTATCGTATCCCGCTTTAGATAGCAAAACCTTTCTAGCAGGAGAATCACCCCTAACCTCAACCTTCTTGTCAACAACATCAAGTTCAACAAAAGAATCACAAATAAAACTAATGCGAGTAAATGCAAGCTCTAATGTTAGATTATGTTCAGCTAAAACCCTATCACTATGACAGCCTAGCTCATCCATAAACTGCTTATGTCCTTTGGTAACCCTTTCCTTAATTTTCGTTATATCTACTTGTTGCATCATTCCCCCTTAGTTATTTTTAAAGTCCCCATCAACTCATCAACCTTATTATACAGGTCTTCATTTCAATGTAGCCATTTCTTTTTTAAAAATGGTTTAACTTTGTCCCACTTTCTTTTCAAACCTACGCCACAATAAATTTTCTTATATAATATAACTGCATTTTTACCATGAAATCTTAGGGTAAAAAGATTATCAATATTTTTTTCTTGAGATACGGCGGAATCAATGTGTTCATATTGATTTTTAACATACTCTATTATCTCTTTTGACCCTAAAATAGTAATACAAATAGAACCCCCATCATGAATGGTAAAAATAGAACCATCCCCATCTATTAACCCTACCAACCAATACTTAAATAAACTACTATCCCGTAAGCGGTCTGGTATTTTGTTAAATTTAGACTTTCTGGGTTCAATGTTCCACAACTTCATATCATCTAAAATAAAGGGGGAATTAATCGTTAACAAATATCCTGTTTTGCCGTTATCCCTTTTTCGACAATAGGGTGGCTTATTTGTTTTTAGAAATTTACGGAACTCAGTTATTAATTCTTTGTCATCACTTGATAGCTCTAAAACATATGCATTTTTATTACTTTTCTTAACGCACCCATCTGCCGACAATAATCCAGCCATATATGCCGATCTAGCATTACAACCATAAAACGCATCATGATTTAATTTATAATCATTCCTCAATATGGGTATTAAGTACCTATTACACCACCACACAACGGCGTCTCTACTACAATTCAAAAGATGGGATATTTGTGTTGTAGATTTGCTTTTCAATAAACCCACAAGCTTCTTCCTAGATAAATCTTTTCTACGACTAGGACAGATTAAGTGTTTATAAAACCGTTTAAACTGCTTTATAAGAGAAATTTCTGTTTTGTTGTTTAGTATAATGTATTCAAAGTCGCATCTGTTTAATTGCACTTCGCTTTCGTGATTAGAATATTTTTCAAAATAATAAGGACGAACTATATATATACAAATAGCCCCCATGCCCTTAAGTAAAGATAATTCATTATGAAACCTAACATCATCAAGAACATAATTTTCATCAGACTTAATATATTTCTGAAGACTTTTTACATGAAAATCATTATCATATTGACGCAATACTTCGGTGCCTATAAATTGTAGAGCTTCTCTAATGCTTCCAAATTGCTTAAAATCAGATACCAATGATTTAGAAGCACCTATTATATTGCCTAATTCATTTGCCTTCTTCTTGTCCCATATCAAGGGTTTCTCTAAAACTTCTTCTTTTTTTATAGAATCAGATAAGTCATCAATATTTAAATTATATAATTGCGCCACAAGAGATTTAAGCTCGGTTGCAAAACTGATTTTTTGATATCCATTTTGAACTAAATAATTTGATAAAGTAGTTTTACCACTGCTTTTCCTACCTGAAAAAGAAATAATCATTTTTTATCCCCATAAAATTTAACCATTTTAGCATAATGTTCCTTAAGAAATAGTTTAAAAGCCTGTGAAATATTAACGGCATAATTATCCTTAAGTTCTATTAGCATGTCGTGTTCGGGTTTGGTGAGTTTTGTATTAAAATTATATCTCTTATTGCTCATGTCTTATTTATTCTTATTTTATTAAGACATATCCTTTATATTTCGTATCTTTACCTGAACCGGCTTTACCACAAATACCTACTAACATTGTAATTCCTCCAAATAAACCATTAATACGTCGTTAAATATATTATACAATTTCTTCAGTCTGTTCCGTAAACTTTATTAAATTAATTAATTCGTCTAATTCTGTTTTAGAAGAGGGTGACCCCTTAATAGACCAAATATTCCTTTCCACCATTTCACCTTCTTTAGGTCCTTTAGGAATTGGTTTTAATACTTTATCTTTCATGCAAACGAAACCTATCTTCTGTCCTTGAGGTAATTTAGCCCAATTGATCTGCTTCTCCTGCCATAGCTTTTCCTGCATCTCATCACAACTCAAACCTTGTAAAGATTTGTGACTAAAATTACATTGAGCGACCATATTAATAGAAGACCTCTTAGCATCTAACATTCTCCACCAATAATAATTAGCAATTTCAGCATCAGGAAGATTAAAACAACGAGAATCAAAATTTGGCCATACCTCATTCCATTCAATCTTCATCTGTCGATATTCTCCTGTTCCCCCATGATAAGCCCATTTAGCTAATAATCTACAAAATTCAGCCGTAGCCATAGAAGCTGATACCGAACACATTTTCTGAACATTGTAATCAAACCAACAATCAGTTCCAATACTATCATAATCAGTAACAAGAATAGATATCTCGTCTGAATGTCTTTCCGCAAACTTAGCGCCTTGAATATTCTCACAAAGATATTTCATAACTCCATTAAGAGAATCATTTAGGAAGGTGTCGTATGGCTTTTCAAATCTCTTACAAAACGTGTGAAAGGATTTTCCATCAACCCTAATGATAACAGGAATTCTACGAGTCAGGTAATTTCTTGCCCTCTTCTCATAGTTCTCTTTCATTCTTTCGCCTAAATCATCTTTCATTGCATACCCACTTTCTATATTTATGTCTATGATAAATCAATGATACCCGGAGAAGGAGGAGAAACTGGCTTAACGGGTTCAGGGGGAGTAATAGGCTTAGAATTATTTTTATACTTAGGCTTATTTCCCCGATGCCTATTTCCCCTCACCCTCTTACTGTCCTGCTGTTTGGGGCGATTCTCAGTTTCCTCCATAATAACATGTGTAGATACGGAATAAATCTTTGAATAAGGAATCATGGTTGTTTTATTTAACCAAAAGCCTCCCACTTCATATATTTCCTCCATACAACGCTCAATATTTGCCTCATGAGTAAGCGCAAATTCATACTCTTTTATCTCTAAAACAACTTGAGCCACAGTCTTGGTTGAATCTTCATATACTATTTTTAAATGATGCTTAATCGGCTTCTTTGGCTGTAGAGTTCGCTGTTGATAGGACTTCTGCTTATGTTGTGGCTTTTCAGTAGGAGTATATTCCTCTGATGCCCTTACTTCTTTTTTATCTTCATTACTCATTTCTGTATTTCCTTATTCTCTTTCCATTTTCCATTTTCATCTTTTGTTTCAACCCTTATATTACTAGAATCCATAGCTCTTTCAACTTCGTCTGCTATTCTACCTTCAATACCCATCATTTTGCACTTCTCTAAATGACACCATGATTTAAATTTAGGCGATTCTGCCATTCGTAAAAAAGCTTTTCGTTTGTTCTGTGACTGACTTCTACCTTCTTCTGATTTACCAACCGCCCCACTAGCTTCATGAGTACATCTGACACAATTAGAAGTCTTATTGCGTTTCTGCCCACCAGCCCCTGAACCAATGTAATAGTCCCAACGGCAGTCCTTCTTAGTAACTGAAAATAAAAGCTTCTTTTCCATTATCCCCCGTCCTCCTGATCATAACTTTCCATTTGTTCTTTTAACTTCGCAACCATGTCTTTCCATGTTTCCCTACCCATACTTTTTGCCATCTCTTCCGCCCAAGGTTTCTCAGCATACATATGATCTCTTTGACACGATAAACAGCCCCCAAAAAGATGATTCGCATAAATACTCTGCTCTATTTCCTCTAATAAACCTTCTTTATTCTTTTCTACTATAAATTGAAAATTCCTAGCCAAAAGCTTCATTCGTCTAGCTTCATACATATAATGATAATAAAGTTCTTTTTCTGCTTTCTTTAGGGGATCAGATTCACTCTTATAATCTGCTTCTAGTTCTTTAACTGCCTGACTATCCTTTTCATATTCTTCATCTGTATAAATTTCTTTATTCATCGTCACACGTACTAGACTCCTCATCGTCATCGTCGCAATATAGCTCATCATAAGTCATATTATCAATTATTTTATTATGCGCTATTATCAACTTCCATTCTTCCTTAGGTATGATAACAGGTCTACGATTACACTTATCTTGATGATATAAACACTCTCCCTCAAGTGACAATTCTAAATGGGGAGTTATTTTCTCAAATCCCTTAGCCTCTATAAAAGGAATAACGCTTTCCAATAAGCTATACCCCGAAATATAACAACCATGTTTCTTTTTCAACATAGAAGGAACACACTCATGAATAGAATCTTTAACCGTTTGTTTGAAATTTGCCTTAGACTTAGCAGACTTAAACCATACTGGACTGTAACACTCATAACCACTAACATTTAAAACATAGTAATTTTCTTTTATAGCTTTCATGGCAAAAATATATATCCGTCTTTTCTTTTTTCTTCTAAACCCTTCTCGTCAGACTCTAAAGTACCTTCGTCTCTTATTTTTAAATCTGCCAATGTCGCCGGAGTCATACCCGCCACATTCCTTAAAACCCTTAATACATAATAATTGGGACGAAGGAATGGATTGCCTTTAGTAAACGCTTGATAGTCTAAATGCAAAAAATCAACCGCAAAAGTACCAACTGCCCCTGATCTACTTATACCTGCATCACAATGGACAACTAATACTCCATCATCCTCGTCATCCTGATCACATAACATAAGAAAACCAATAACCCCTTTAGCTTGCTCCGTATTAAAAAGCGTCATGCCTTTCTGTAACTTTTTAGAATGCTTATCTTTGCCTTCTGATATCTTTAATGCCTGCTTGTCTGTAATATCCCAAAATGATAAAGAAATAGAAAGCCGACATCCCATCTCCTTAATTATCTCCTTGTTCTTATCGGTCAGCAAAATATCATCATCTGAATAAATAGAGATCAAATACCAAGGACGATCCATATAAGGAAAATGAAGTCCCCCCGTATGAATGAAATTTTCTACGTTGAACCTATTGTATACTTTTACTTCGTTTATCATAAGTTTCCTTTCTCTATCATACAATCCATTATAACAATGTTTCCATTTAATTCAAGCATTATAAAAAAATAAGTCAGCAAGAGAGGTTTAAGCTTAATTTCAATATCCTTAAAGGCTCTATTTTTTCGCTATGCTGTAACGTTACCTCAGCCCTCCCCTATCTGACTAAATTGGTGGAGCCGAGGAGAATTGAACTCCTGTCCGAAAAGTAATATTCCAAGCACCTACATGTTTAGCCAATCTTAAGGTGAATGGCGACCTTTTTTAGTCTTTCCTAACGTCACCTAGTCTTTCCTAGCGTCACTTAGTCTTTCCTAACGTCAGCAGTCTTTTCAAGCTGTCAGCCAACTATAATAGTCGTACTCATGGCTAGTCTTAGGCGTTTCACCATTTTCCTATCGCAGTTTAGGCTGCGAGAGCCATAGGCGCGTTAGCACTTATGTTTAGAAGGCTTTTTCGGAGGCCAACCTTGCTATTCCTCCACATGCAACTTGGGCTATTTAGTCTCTCCGTCGAAACCTGTACGGCCCCATATTTTCAAAGAACAAAATGCAATGATGAAGATTTCGCTAAAGATTCAAAACTAGTTAAACCCCAAGGGGTACGTAATCCCAATAGCACTGTCACTTCACATGAATGATTAATTAGATAACCATCCTCGCAGACCTAACTTCTGCTAGCGTATACCTTTTCCGCCACATTGCAATTTTTAATCAACTACCTGTATTATACCGCATTTCTTAATAAATGAAAGGTAAATATTATCTTTATCTATTTTGGCGCTCCCAGAGGGATTCGAACCCCCGACGACAAAGTTCTAGAAACTTTCGCTCTAACCGCTGAGCTATAGGAGCATAATCTAATTTTCAAAACCTATTATATAATATAAATTTTAGAAATCAAGCTTTATTTCTCCTTGTTCGGTAATGTCCAATCTCCTTCTTCTATAATGAAACCATCATACCATCGCAAAATAGTCCCACAATTAGGACACCAATATGTGTAATTGGTTCCATATGTATTGCGACCATCTTCATGAATTTGATCCATTGTGGTATTACAATTTTTACAAGCGTCCCCTTTAAAACTATAACCGGAACATCCTTTAACCTTGTAACAATATTTGTTTATATCTGTTATTTCGTGCATTGTCTATCTCCTAATAATTTAATTTGTGCTAAGTATTTACCATCTCCAACCGTGGCTATGGCTGTTAGTTCATT
>Ga0210003_1005177_pt1 | contig 10077 bp, 9 predicted proteins | sample LantaG_FD_182804 | JGI IMG/M metagenome (GOLD analysis project Ga0210003, IMG submission 182804) | Deep subsurface microbial communities from Baltic Sea to uncover new lineages of life (NeLLi) - Landsort_02402 metaG (SPAdes) (version 2) | ecosystem: Environmental > Aquatic > Marine > Oceanic >...
ACTCCCGGTGAATCTGATTATACTGTTCCTCTGACTAAGTTAAGAGAAACCAATCCGGATATATTCTATTTTACCGGCTATTTCCCGGAAGCAGGATTAATAATCAGACAGGCCCGTGATATCGGAATTACGGCAGTATTTGTAGGCGGAGATGCGGCCATCAATGAAGATTTCATTAATATTGCCGGTTTAGAGTATGCTACAGGTTGTTATCAAACCCAGGAAGCTTTAATCGAATATTTTACCAATCCTGAAGCAATGGCATTTAAGGAAGCCTATAAGGCGAAATATAATACTCTCCCATCCAGCCCCTGGTCAGTCTATGCCGCAGATGCTCTTTATGTACTTGCAGAAGCTATCGATAAATCTGGTTCCACCGATTCAGACGTCATTGCTGATTACCTGAGGAATAAGATGGATAAATTTCCCAGTATAACCGGGCCAATAGGTTTCGATGAAATTGGTGACCGTGTAGGAACCGGAATTAATCTTTATGTAGTAAATGCTGATGGAAGTTTTGGAATTTACGGAAAATAAAATAAAACGAGGTAAAATACGAAGATGAAAATCATATTTGAGCAATTACTCAACGGATTGACCATAGGCTCATTTTATGCTCTTATTGCTCTCGGTTATTCCATGGTATACGGGGTAATGAAGCTGATTAATTTTGCGCATGGAGACTTATTTGCCCTGGGTTCTTATCTTGGATATACCCTTCTCGTATTTGGCTCTACCTATGCTACCGTTACCTTTGGTATATGGGGCGGCATGATTGCGGCTATGTTAATAGCCGCAATCGGCATAGGAATTGCCGGTACTCTAATAGAGCGAATTGCCTATCGTCCAATATATTCAGTAGGCCGGCTTCCCGCAGTGGTGTCTGCATTAGGTGCTTCAATTGTTATACAAAATGGGATAATGGTTATTTGGGGTCCGCGTCCGCAAGCTTATCCATCACAGGTTGTCCCTTCGATTATGCTAAATATTGCAGGTTTTAAAATTACTCTGCTCCAGGTGATAATTTTATTGATTTCTTTTATGCTTATGGGACTTTTATATTATATCGTTCAAAAAACCACCTTTGGCGCAGCTATCCGTGCTTGTGCTTTGGATAGAGATACTGCCGCTTTAATGGGGATAAATATTGAAACAATCATATTTTTTATTTTTGCCTTAGGCCCGGCTTTGGGCGGAATGTCAGGAGTAATGGTAGGAATGTATTATAGAAAGATTAGTTTTATAATGGGATGGAATTATGGATTAAAAGCCTTTACTGCCACTATCCTGGGAGGTATCGGCAATATCCCGGGTGCAATGCTGGGCGGGCTTCTCTTGGGGGTATTGGAAATGTTAGGTTCCACCTACATTTCTACTGCCTATAAGGATGTGTTTGTATTTTTAGTTTTAATATTAGTATTAATTTTTCGCCCCAGAGGTCTTTTGGGTGAAAAAGTTGCAGAAAAAGTGTAAAAGGGCGAAAATATGAAATTAAACAAAAATATAAAAGAAAAAAATAGTATATTTAAAAATTGGCTGGTTATCTTAATAGCAATTTTATTTATAGTGTTACCTTTTATAATAAATGCTTATTGGGTAGATGTCTTATTTTTCTTTGGCATCTATGCTCTTTTGGGGCTTAGCTTAAATATTGTTTTAGGAGAAGTGGGACTTTTTGATTTAGGGCATATGGGATTTATGGCTATTGGTGCATACACCACGGCAATTCTTAATACATATTTTGGAATTCCTATAATGATATTATTACCAATAAGTGCGATTGCAGCAGGCGCCTTTGCCTGGTTAGTCTGTTCTCCAATCATCCATTTAAGAGGAGATTACCTATGTATTGTAACCATCGGAATGGGTGAAATCATCCGGCTTACTTTAAACAATAATCCATTCGGAATAACCGGCGGACCAAATGGAGTCTTCGGAATTGATTTTCCTTCGTTGGGTAGTATCTTTGTAGTTGATAATTCTACTAAATTTTATTATTACATATGGTTAATAGTCGGCCTGACCATCATCGGGTTAGTTAATTTGCAGCGTTCACGCATAGGTAGAGCCTGGAACTGTATCCGAGAAGATGAAATTGCTGCGGAGGCTACCGGGATCGATGTTAGGTATTATAAGTTATTGGCTTTTGTTTTAGGAGCAGGTTTAGCCGGGGTAGCCGGTAATGTTTATGCTACTAAATTAATGATGGTATCTCCCGAGAGTTTTAACTTTATGGAGTCCTGTTTGCTCTTCTGTATCGTATTAATCGGAGGAATGGGTTCCATCCCCGGAGTGTTAATTGGCTCTGCTGCCATCAGCCTTTTCCCGGAATTCTTCCGAACTTTTGCCCAATACCGAATGCTAATTTTTGGAGCAGCAATGGTGGCTATGATGATATTTAGACCTGGTGGTATTTGGCCCAGAAAGAGGGGGGCTGCCGAATTCAAATCACTTTTAATGAAAGCAGGAGAAGAAAATGGCTAAAGATAATAATAGTATGGAAACAATGATAAGAACCAAGCAAGAAAATGAAGAAATAAATAAAATTAATAAAGTTGTTTTTCAAACCGATAAACTTACCAAAAAATTCGGCGGATTAATTGCAGTAAACAATTTTGACCTTAAAGTGAGTCAAGGGCAAATAAGCAGTCTGATAGGCCCTAATGGAGCAGGAAAAACTACCGTTTTTAATGTAGTTACCGGCATATATAAAGCTGATGGTGGAAAAGTTGTTTTTAAAGGAGAAGACCTTGCCGGTAAAAAACCTCATCAGATTATAAAAAAGGGGATTGCACGGACTTTTCAAAATATCCGACTTTTTTCTAATATGACCTGTCTGGAAAATGTTATGGCCGGCCAGCACTGCCGCAGCAGGGAAGGAACCTGGTCTTCTGTTTTACAAACTCCCGGGCAAAGAAAAGAGGAATTAGAAATTAAGAAAAATGCTGAAGACCGTCTTAAACAGGTCGGATTATGGAAATATCAAGATGAATTAGCAAAAAATATTGCCTATGGTAATCAGAGAATGTTAGAAATAGGCCGAGCTTTAGCCTCTAATCCTGATTTATTAATTTTAGACGAACCAAGCAGCGGCCTAAATGATAAAGAATCTGAAGACCTGATAATATTTTTAAAATCCTTATTAAAGGAAGATTTAACTATTTTGCTTATCGAACACGATATGAATGTAGTAATGGGAATTTCTCATTGGGTTACAGTAATGGATGAAGGTAAAAAAATTGCTGAGGGTTTGCCCGAAGATGTATATAGTAATTCTCAAGTAATTGAAGCTTACTTAGGCAAAGACGAAGAGGAGGAGGAATAGTAATATGACTATATTGTTGAAAGTAGAAGATTTAAAAATATTTTATGGTTCTATTGAAGCTCTTAAAGGAATTTCACTTACAGTTGACGAAGGTGAAATAGTTACCGTACTGGGGGCAAATGGAGCAGGAAAAAGCACTCTTTTAAGGGCTATCTCCGGGTTATTGCCCATCCGCAGCGGAAAAATTAAGTTAAATGATCAAGAACTTAACCATGTTAAGGCGTTTAAAATAGTTATGGGGGGTATTTCGCACGTACCCGAGGGTCGAAAAGTATTTACTACTCTTACAGTCGATGAAAATCTTAATTTGGGTGCATATACTCGAAGAAAAGATAAAAAGAATATTAAAGAGTCTAAAGAAAGGATTTATGATTTATTTCCTATTCTTAAAGCGCGACGTAATCAATTATCCGGAACATTATCAGGTGGTGAACAGCAAATGTTAGCAATGGGAAGAGGTTTAATGAGCACCCCCCGTATCTTACTTCTGGATGAACCTTCTCTGGGATTGGCTCCCTTATTAGTAAAACAAATTTTCCAAATTATCCGTGAAATTAATAATCAGGGTATATCCATATTATTAGTAGAACAAAATGCTCGCAAAGCATTAAGTATCGCTGACAGGGGATATGTGCTGGAAACCGGGAATATTACTATTAGCGGGCTGGCTTCTGATTTAAAGAGTAATAAAAAAGTCCAGGAAGCCTACCTGGGAGGCGCTGCTCTTAAGAAGAGAAAGTAAGAACTTAAGTTATTAAAAATAATGGTGTAAGGAAACCATAGATTGTAAGATAAATTATTTATGTTAACTACATCTATGGTTACTTTTTTTTACGCAATACACCATAGGAATATAAAATTATTGAAAAATGTTGCTATTTTTGATATATTAAGCATAAAATAGTATATCGTATATCGTATTTCGTTAAGAAATTAGTATCGAGTATAAAATACAGTTACAAGTAATATGTAATGAGTAATAAGTTTAAATTTCAAAAATTATATAAACAGGTACTTATTACAGTTACTTATCACAGGTTACACATTTCATCCTTTGTTGGTTAACTGGTTAACTGGCAAACAGGGCAACTTGGTAAATGTTCACGATATACGATATACGATATACGATATACGAAATACGATATACGAAATACGATATACGAAATACGATATACGAAAAAATACAGAGGAAGAATAAATTATGATTAAAAAAGAGAGAAAATTATATTTTGATAACGAACTTACCGGTTTAAGGGAAAGTCTGACAAAGATGGCAAATTTAGTCGAAGAAGCAATTGATATGTCTATAAAGTCTTTAGTTGAACAGGATTTGGATTTAGCGGCAAAGGTAATTGAAAATGATGATATAATTGATAAAATGGAATTAGATATCGAAGAACAGTGTTTGCAATTGATTGCTTTACGTCATCCCATTGCCAAAAATTTAAGGATAATCGGCTGTGGCTATAAGACCGTATCTGATTTAGAAAGAGTAGCAGATCATGCCGTAAGCATAGCTAAGGCTAGTCAATATCTATCAACCAAATCAATGGTAAAACCCCTAATAGATATTCCCCGAATGGCTGAAATTGCTCAAAATATGTTGAAAGATAGCTTAAATGCCTATTTCAACGGAGATGTAGAGTCAGCCAAGGAAGTATGGGCAAGAGATAAGACGGTTGACGATTTGGATAATCAGATATTGCGTGAACTCTTAACTTTCATGATGGAAGACCCACATACTATCAGCAGGGCGATTCATTTGATTTTTGTTTCTAATAATATTGAACGGATTGCTGACCATGCTACAAATTTAGCTGAGCGAGTAGTGTATATAGTTGATGGAGAAAGAATGAAAAATTATTTTAAAAACGATAAAGAAACATAGAGTATAAAACTTTAAGATTAATTGAATGAGTGTTTATATTTTTTAGTTGAATAATCAAAAAACAATAAATAAAAAAAGGTTATAGCTTGTGGAAACAGTCAAAAATAATTTAGAGATAATAAACGAAAAAATAAAAAAAGCAGCCTTAAAGGCGAATAGAAACCCCGAAGAAATAAAATTGGTGGCGGTAACTAAAACTGCTACCATAGAGCAAATAAAAGAAGCTATAAATGCTGGGGTAAAAATAATCGGTGAAAATAAAGTTCAGGAAGCTAAAGAAAAATATCAAATTTTGACTGCCGATACAGAGTGGCATTTAGTAGGACACCTGCAGACTAATAAGGTAAAATACGCTATAGAAATATTTGATTGTATTCAAACTGTAGATAGTATAAAATTAGCCAAAGAAATAGATAAACGTTCTTTGCAATTTGGGAAGACAACGAATGTTTTAGTTGAGGTGAATGTTTCCGGGGAAGAAAGCAAATACGGAATTAAACCGGAAGAAGTAGAACCTTTTCTAAAAGAAATATCTGAATTTTCCAGAATAAGAGTTAGAGGTTTAATGACTATTGTGCCAATAATAGAAGAAGATACGGAAGAAGTTCGTCCATATTTTAGGAAACTCAGGGAATTATCTAAAGAAATAAAGAGTAAAAATATAAAGAACCTTAAAATGGACTATCTTTCCATGGGGATGACTGATGATTTTGAGGTAGCTATAGAAGAAGGCGCTAATATGGTTAGAATCGGCAGAGGAATATTCGGGGTTCATTAACCACTAATTTAAATTGCCTGTATAAATTGATAAAAGAGGAAGGAAAATACTATCTATGCTTTTACTGTTACAAATAATTAACACAGTTTTCAGACTTTACAGTTATTTAATTTTAGCAAGAATATTTTTAACCTGGATGCCGATAGATTCCGACAACCCGGTGGTTCGGTTTATCTATAGAGTTACCGAACCGGTTTTGGCGCCCTTTAGGATTATATTGCCTTTAGGGGGTATGGGATTAGATCTTTCACCGATAATTGTCTTTTTTTTATTAAACTTACTCCAAAGAGCACTAATTAATATACTTGTTAGTATAGCTTTTTAATGTATATAAAAAAATTAACTGAAATATTAAATGAGGGGGGATAATTGAATGAGAATTACACCAATGGATATCGAACAGCAAGAATTTTCTAGGTCATTCAGAGGTTATAACGAAGAAGAGGTAGATGATTTTTTAGATAAGATAGTAAAAGACTACGAAGAATTAATCAATGAAAACGTAAGACTTAATGAAGAAATAGAAAAAGTACAAGAAAAATTAAAAGAATTTGGAGAGATTGAAGAAACTTTGAGGAGCGCCTTAGTAAATACCCAAAAATCTGCCGAAGAGATGAAGGGCAGGGTAGAAAAGGAAGCAAGGGTAATCATAGAAAAAGCAGAGATGGAAGCTAAGGCATTAAAACAGCAGGTCTTCCAAAAAGAAGACCTGGTGAAAAACGAAATTGATAACCTGCGAAGATATAAATTTACATTTAAAGAAAAATTTAAATCAATGTTGAATTTATACCTAAAAATGATTGAAAATGAGGATTTTGAGAAAGAAGGAAATTACGAGTTTAAAGAGAATGAAATGTCTAAAGAAAAAACAAAGAATAAAGTTTCCGGAGAGAAAACGGGTAAATTAGAAGGATTAGGTATAGAAGAAAATTTTAAAATCAAAGAAACAGAAGATGAGCAACGATATCAATGATTATTTTAAAATTACGGGGAATGATATCGTAATCAAGGTAAAAATTGTCCCCGGTTCATCTAAGAATAAAATTGTTGGAGTACATAATGACGCTATAAAGATTACCATTACCGCCCCGCCGTTCGAAGGCAAAGCCAATAAAAAATGTATTGCCTATCTATCTAAATATTTCGATGTAGCGAAATCAAAAATTGAAATAATTTCGGGGAAAAGCAGTAAAAATAAGCTTATTAAGATTTACGATATCAAGCAAAGTAAATTTTTAGATAAAATAGAAAAAATTAGTTAAGAATTCCCCCTCACCCTAACCCTCTCCCTCCGAGGGGAGAGGGAATAGGAAATCTAAATCTTCTCTTACCAAGCAAGAGATTTGTCTTGATAACCAACTAACTAATTCTTAACGAGATACGATTCACCTTGTCCTTTTATCAGGCAAGAGGTTTTTGTATTATATAAATAATAAATTACGGGGAGAGATTCAAATGGAATATAAAGATAGCTTAAATTTGCCAAAAACAAAATTTAAAATGAGAGCTAATTTAGCTCAAGAAGAGCCCAAACTGTTAAAATTCTGGGAAGAAGAGAAAATTTATGAAAAAGTATGTCAGGAAAAGAAAGGTTTGGAAAAATACATCTTGCACGACGGACCTCCCTATGCTAATGGTAATATCCACATAGGCACTGCTTATAATAAGATATTAAAAGATATAATCCCCAAGTACAAATCGATGAAAGGATATGATGCTCGCTATGTTCCCGGATGGGATACTCACGGTTTACCCATAGAGTTTCAGGTTACTAAAGATATGGAGATTGGTTTAACCGAGATAGATCCAGTTGAGCTAAGGAAGAAGTGTACAAATTATGCCAAGCATTATATCCATGTTCAAAGAGAAGAGTTTAAGCGATTAGGAGTAATGGGAGAATGGGATAATTCCTATCTAACCCTTACTCCTGCTTATGAGGTGGAAGAGATAGAAATATTTAGAAAGATGTTTTCCAAAGGATATATCTACAAAGGATTAAAGCCGGTATATTGGTGTGCTCATTGTGAAACAGCCCTGGCAGCAGCAGAGATAGAATATCATGATAAAGAATCTTCTTCTATATATGTTAAATTTCTAATAAAAGAAAGTTTAGCGGAAATATTCCCAGATAGTAAATCAGGGAAAAATTACGTGGTTATTTGGACCACTACCCCCTGGACTATTCCGGGAAATATGGCTGTTGCTCTTAATCCTGACATTGAATATAGTTTAGTTAAAACAGAAAAGGGGAATCTCTTATTGGCTTCCGCCTTGATAGAAAAGGTACTGAAAGAAATTCGAATTGCTGATTATGAAATTATAGGAAGTGAAAAGGGTAAATTGTTTGAGGGCATAAAGTGTAAACATCCTATTTTTGACCGAGATTCACTGATTATACTGGGAGGCCATGTTTTGCTAGATGAGGGAACCGGTTGTGTCCATACTGCTCCAGGACATGGGCAAGAGGATTATGAAATAGGAGTAAAATATAAAATTCCTATATTTACTACCCTTGATAACCAGGGAAAATTTAACCAGGAAGGTGGAAAGTTTAAAGGATTAACTTACCAAGAAGGAAATATTGCAGTAATAGAAGAGTTAAATAAAAATGGTGCTTTATTGAAGGTCGGCAAAATAATGCATTCTTATCCCCACTGCTGGCGCTGCAAAAAACCGGTAGTATTTCGGGCGACCGAGCAATGGTTTGTTCACATCGAAGCTTTTCGTGATTTAGCCCTAAAAGAAATAGAAAGGGTTCAATTTGTTCCTGCCTGGGGTAAGGAAAAAATATATGGTATGGTAGAGAGCAGAACCGACTGGTGCATTTCCCGTCAAAGGGTATGGGGAGTACCCCTCCCGGTTTTCTACTGTAAAGGATGCGGAGAAATCATAGTAAATGAAGAAACCATAAATTCAGTTAAAAAACTCTTCCTGGAAAAAGGGTCAGATTCCTGGTTTGCCCTGTCTGCCCAGGAGATTCTACCCAAGGATTTTAAGTGCCCCCACTGCCAGGGTAAAGATTTTGAGAAAGAGAAAGATATAATGGATGTATGGTTTGACTCCGGATGCAGTCATGCGGCAGTGCTTAAGAAGAGAAAGGAACTCCACTGGCCGGCAGAAATGTATTTAGAGGGAACAGACCAGCATAGAGGCTGGTTCCAAACCTCACTACTGACTTCGGTAGCTGCTTTTGGAAAGGCACCATATAAAACTGTTCTAACTCATGGTTTCATTGTAGATGCAGAAGGCAGGAAAATGTCCAAATCTATAGGCAATGTTATTGCCCCTCAGGAGATTATTGAAAAATACGGAGCAGATATATTGAGATTATGGGTGGCCTCTTCTGATTACCGGACAGATATCAGGATATCTTCCAAGATATTAGATCAATTAGTGGAAATATACCGAAGGATTAGAAATACCGCCAGGTTTATCCTGGGAAATTTATCAGACTTTAATCCTGGTACAGATGTGGTTTCTTATGATAAACTTAACGAATTAGACAGGTTGATCTTGAGTAATTTTCAAAGTTTGGTAAAAAGAGTAAATGAAAGCTATGATAAGTTTGAATTTCATTCCCTTTATCATGAAATTCATGACTTCTGTGCTATCGATTTGAGTTCATTTTATCTGGATATAATTAAGGATAGGCTTTACACCGCATTTACCGATTCCGAAGAGCGCCGGGCAGTTCAAACAGTATTATATCAGATAATAAATGATTTAGTTAAACTGATTGCACCGGTATTAAGTTTTACCGCGGAGGAAATATGGCAATATTTAAGAGAGATCGAAAAAGGCGAAGAAAGCGTTTTTCTCGCTTCCTGGCCGGAAATAAATGATAATTATATGGATAGAAATTTAGAAAAAAAATGGGATAACATTTTTAAAATTAGGAAAGATGTCTTAAAGGCCTTAGAAATAAAAAGAGGGGAAGGCTTTATCGGTAATTCTTTAGAGGCGCAGGTAAATATTTATACCGAAGATAAAGAAGTTTATGATTATTTAATCTCCTTTAAGGATCAGCCGGAAACCATATTTATCGTTTCTAAAACCGATATAGTTCACGGAGAAGGAGAAAAAGGA
>Ga0210003_1005178_pt1 | contig 10077 bp, 10 predicted proteins | sample LantaG_FD_182804 | JGI IMG/M metagenome (GOLD analysis project Ga0210003, IMG submission 182804) | Deep subsurface microbial communities from Baltic Sea to uncover new lineages of life (NeLLi) - Landsort_02402 metaG (SPAdes) (version 2) | ecosystem: Environmental > Aquatic > Marine > Oceanic >...
GTTATCCCCCTATCTCTTTTGCTTTCTTCATACTTGAATGGAAGTGTTTTTTGTGACATAATTTTTTTGCCTCGCTGTTTTCTCGTTGTTTCTTTCACCCAGCAGGTGAAAGGTTTTTTCAGAAATCTATTCTAAAATATGGGCACAGCGAGGTCTTTCTATTTTTTTGATGGTGGATTAAGGCTCGCCTTCCGGAATTGGCTTTAAACAGAGGTTATGATCCTTTATGAAAAGGGTCCATTTTCCGTCTGGGGAGGTGAGGTGATTGGCAGGCAAGGCTTTCTTCGCTTTTTCGAAAGTACATTCGCATGTCTTTAGGTCACAAGTCCATACCTTCGAGTCAATTTTAAACTTTATGGCTGTTTTATCATTGATAAACTCTATCGCTTTGAACGGCATTTTACATAAAAGCACGATGAAGAGATTTACGGTTTGTCATGATGATCCTCCTAAGACTATTTCAGGCTAAAAAAACGTCTTTATTTTCTCAATGACGCCCAACTGAGCGAGCCAAGGCACCAGCATCACGAGAGGGGCAAAATACTTTACCAGAACGGTCCAGATGAGGAGGGACTTTTTAGATTTGATACCGGCAGCATCGGCAAAATTGGGCATTTTCCAGACCCAACCCACGAACACGGCCATCACGATGGCCCCCAAGATGAGGAATATGTTATTGGATATAAAATCGGCAATGCCGAAGAATTTTTGGGAAGAGGCCGAAATGCTGGCCAGGATCATGACGCCGATGCCGACGGTCATGATGCTCTTGTTTCTCGAGAAGTTGAAATTATCCCTGAGAAAGGCCCCGATGCCTTCAAAAGCGCCGATAAAGGATGTGAGGGCGGCAAGGAAGAAGAGAATATAGAACAGGGTTCCGAATACCGTCCCCGCTGGCATCTCGTTGAAGACATTGGGCATGGTGATAAAACTGAGCCCGATTCCAGAGCTGGGCTCCAATCCGAAAGCAAATACACTGGGGAAGATGATCAACCCGGCCATAAAAGCTATCGCTGTACTCGAGAGAACAACGATCATCGAATTCGAGATGACCTTTTTGCTCTCCTTAGGGAGATAGCTTCCATAAACCAAAGCCACGCACATGGCCACGCCGATAGCAAAATAGGCCTGCCCGATTGCCGCTAGAGCGCCCTCCCAGGTGAATTTCGAGATATCCGGCTTGAGATAGAAGGTCAAACCTTTTGAAGCCCCAGGCAATGTTAACGCTCTAACAACGAGGATGACAATGATCAGGAACAGCGCCGGCATCATGATGTTGTTGGCGGCCTCGACACCTTTATTCAGACCACGCCGCAAGATAATGACCAGAATCGCTGTGGCCAGCAAAGTCCAGATGATCACTTCCAGTCCGTTGGCGCTGAAAGATGCGTAGTATTCGGCAATCTCGTGGGAAGAACGGCCGGAAAATGTACCCACAGCCGTTTTAAAAATGTAGGCGAAAATAGAGCCGACGATGGGAGCGGCATAGCCAGCGATGAGGAACATCGTGGCCACGTTGAGATAGCCGTTCAGGAACCAGGGCGATTTGGGTTTCAAGGTCTTGTAAGCCCCGACAGGGTCCTTCTGGGTGGCCTTGCCAAGAGTTATTTCAATGGTAAAAAGGGGGATGGCGAGCAAAAACACGATAAGTATGTAGAAGATGAGGAATATTCCTCCGCCGTATTTCCCCGTCAGATAGGGAAAACGCCAAAGGTTCCCGATCCCGGCGGAAAAGCCGAGAGTGGCAAGAATAAAACCTACTCTATTGGTCCAGCTTTCTCTTTCCTTCATTTATTCCTGGATTCGACGATCTCTCTCAGTTTGTCCTTGATGCTGTCATCAAGAGGTTTGGGAACGTGATTTTCGAGGATGTACCGCGCCTTTTCGTTGGCCACGGTGCCCAAATCCTTACTTCCATCTTGCACCCATGACTCGTAGGCCTTGCGGCCTATCAATTCCGGAAACCAATTCTCTTTGAAGTGCATCAAGGTGTGCTCACTGGTGAGATACTCGCCTCCCGGGCCGACTTTGTCGATCAGGTCGAGGGCCAGGGTCTCCTCGTTGATCTCAAAGCCGCCTGTGATGCGCCTGACCATTCCGATGACTTCATTGGACACCACAAGTTGCTCAAAAGACGTCGTCAGTCCATTGTTGATGTAGCCCACATCGTGAACGAGGTTGCCGCCGCTTAGCGAAGAGAGCATGATCCAGAGAGCGCTCTCGAGGGAGGCCTGCTGATCGTAGGTGTTGGCATCGGAACACCCGGCAAAACTGAACATGGGAAGCCGGTAGTATCGTGCCAAATCCGTAATGGCTGAGGTGGCGAGCATAAACTCTGGAGAGGCATAAGTCATGAGCGTGGTGGCCATGTCTATCGGCAAAACACCACCGCCGTAGATAAAGGGCATCCCTTCCCGAATCAGGTTAGCCAAAACGTAACCGGCAAGCATTTCGGCATTGGCCTGGACGATTCCGCCCGCGATAGTGACAGGCGCAGTCCCACCCGTGATGGCGCCCACCGTAAACACACAGGGTAGAGATTTCTCGGCCAAAAACATCAGTTTTTGGGTAGATTCTTTGGCCAATTGAAGAGGAGAGATCGGCTCGGTGTAGAGGGCCATAAAGGGAGCGTTGCGAAGCTGTTCTTCTCCGCCGGCTACAGTTTCTGCCATCTCAACAACGGCCTTTAGATTCTCCAAGCTCCAAGATGTATAGACGATGGGCTTTTCGGTGTTGTTCACCATGGCTTCGAAATGATAGAGGTCAGAGATTTTGGGATTCACATCGCTGGCAATCCCGGAACACATCACAAAGCTCATCTCACCCAAATAATCGATTGCCTTGGCCACGTTGGCGATGTCGTTGATAACGGCCAGCCTTCGCTCTCCGGTGAAGGGATCAACCACGTTGGGTGTGTCGGAGCCAGTCCCGAAGTAGACATAATTATCTTCCAGAAACATGGCCGGATTGCCGTTGCGGTCGCACATGCAGACTCTGGGCGGTGAGCATCTCAGCGCCCATTCAACCAGGTATTCAGGAATTCTTACGCGTTCTCCATCGACGTAGCAACCGCCCTTTTTCAGGACCTCCACAGCTTTCGGTTCTTTAACATCGACGCCGGTACGCCGGAGGACTTCGAGCGTTGAGAGATGAAGCCGCTCGAGCTGGTCGTCGGTAAGGATATTCAGCCTCGGTATGTTGAGTCTGTATTTGTCTTTCATCGTCACCTCCTAATTCGTTAGAACGCTGAATGTGTCCACTCTTCTATCCGGCGAATGATCCTTTCTGTACGAATACTCTCATAATGAGCCTCAAGAATCATGGACATTATACAGGTCCTGAAACAATCTTTGAAGGAAAAACATATTATAAGAACAGGGCCGGAGTTTATAGTAAGGATTTGGTGTTTTTTGTACGATTGTGCTAAACAACCAAATTTGAGTGCGGGGAACGCGAAAAAATTTTTCCTAGGCCTCTTCCCTTCGGTATTTCTTCCGGAAATGGGAAGGGGTCATCCGCTCAATTCTTTTAAACGTCTTCGTGAAGTGGCTCTGATCAAAGAATCCGGTCTTGATGGCCGAATCCACCAGGCTGATGTCTGTGTTGAGGAGGAGATACTTGCTGTAATCGATCCTCAGCTTCTTTATGTAGTCGGTGATGGTCAGACCCGTCTCGTCTTTGAAGAGATGCAGAACTCGACTGACGCTCAGATCCCCCTCTTTGGCGATATCAACGGTCGTGATTTTGCTGGTGAAATTCTGTTTGATGTACTCGATCACCTTGTCGATCTTGATCTTCTTTTTTTTCTCCTTGACCTGGGAGACCTTGTTGATGAAATTCTCGAGGATTCCCGTCAGCTTGAACAGCAGCTCGTCGATATCTTTGGAGCTGTTCAGTTCAGAGAGGTAAGAGTAGTTGAGGCCCAATAATTCGTTCGCCTCGACGCCTGCTTCAATCGCTACCCGCGAAATGATCACGATGAGCTCGACAACGCGGACTTTGAGGATGTCGAAGTTCATCCCGCTTTCGAAGAAAATAGCGCCGAGGAATTCGTTCAGGATCTCTCGAGCTCCTGCCTTATCGCCAAGCTTAACCTTGCTGAGAATCTCATCCTGTTTGTCGAAAATCTTCCGTCCCACATCCTGGGAGCTTCGCTTCAAGTCTTCGAGGAAGTTGGCGATCTTGTACTGCTGCACGTATTTTTCGTTAATATCCTTGAGAAACTTGATGTCGTTGAGCTGATATTCTCTGGTCAGGATGAAGAGAAAAGAGACAAAATCCCGGACCTGAGCGAGAGAAAATTCCCGGAACTCGAGGTTGTCCGGGCTGGCATCCCCAACCGATACATGGTATTTTTCGAGATTCTTGATGAATTCTTCGCGTATGTCCTTTTCCATCTCTGGAAATATGGCAAACCCACTCAAGAATCCCCCGATCAGTTTCTTGTTGAAGACCACGGGAACAGCAAAGATGATAAGACCGAGAGGGCAAGCGGTGATATATCCTTCACCCCACCGGAAGGCTTCTTTGACGGCTCTCAACATTGCTAATCTGCAGTTCTTTTCAAGCACCTTCTTTTTACCCCTAGGGAACTGTTCGCAGAGTCCGCACTTCATCGAATAGAAGACCTCATCCCCACTTAAATTCATGAGCACTAGGGGTAAATTAGTAGAAGAAGTGTACTTATCGGAAAAGGAAATGAATTTTTCCTTGGTTATGAATTTCTCGATTTCCACGCTTTAACGACTCCAGGCTAACTTATTATTAGCATATCTATACAAAAAAGTCTATACAAAAAAGTAAAAAATTATCTGTAATTCAGACACTAAAGCGACATACATCTATCTGGGACACAGTTTAAGCTGAAAGATTCCTCATGACATACAAAAGGAGGGAGATTTTCTTCAGCCCCTCAGGATTGGCCTTATTGGAGATGGGTAAAATGTCTTTAGTAAAGAGAGAGAAGCTATAAAAGTCAATAAGCTTGCTTTGTTAAATCGACTGTTAAAGCCAGGAGGTGAAGTCTCAAGGTGCTCGAGGATTCTTCATGATTTCGGTCAACTCACGGCCGATGCGGCGACACTTCTCTGCGATCTTCTTTCGTGCCTCCTCAGAAAGCTCCACTACGAATCCGACAAGTTCAAATGGGTTGAACAGGCCATAGTAGTTCTGCCAGTAAACAATAATGTGATTGTTTGCAGGAAGCAACTGCTGGCGGATATGAGGCAAAGGCTTGTTATTTAGCTTCTTTTTCCCTTGTCGTAAAAGGTAGAACTGAAGCAGATTGTAAGCCAGTATGATAAATACGGTTTGGTTTACAACAATCGAAAAAGCGCGAGATGTAAAATGAGTAAGTTCGCTGAAACATTTCAGCTGACGGTATCTTTCTTCTGTGGCTGTTCGCAGATGGTATTCGTCTCGCACCTGACTTGGGTTGTCTACTTCCTTGGTGTCAATCAACAGCTACGTTTCCTCATGATCATCGGCATAGTGTTCACGGTTGGCCACGACAGCTAGAGGCACCGGGCAGGAATACCAGGAGTGAAATTTACCGATGGCTGCAGTCTCACGCTTTATGATAGTCTCCTCTGGTAGAGGAGGCGGTTTTTTCAGCTTTAGCTCTTTAAGTTTTTCCTGCCGCTTTTTCTCATGCTTGACTACAGAACTCGGTCGCGGACAAGAAGACTCCTTCTGCTTCGCCTCCGGTTCTCTCACACTAACCCACTCTACATCCGGCATCCGGAACAAAGACATGGCATCTTCGTATATATCCATGTTACGACGAACAGGGATGAGGATATCGATATCATAGTGATTCTTTTTGTTAAACCCCTCGCAGGCTATAGTGATTTCTCCAGTATCTGGATGTCTGAGTTTCTTTCCTGCAGAAGGTCCGAAAGCATTGATCATTCCTCCGGTACGTACCAGCATTGGAAAGGCGTTAAAAGCGTTAACCCCGTGAAGCCGCATCGAGAGATTCGAAGATACGTAGAACAATAGGGGTACATCTTCTTTCTTGCGGGGAGTAGGGTAGGTTTCTGCAAGCCTAGAAAGAATGGGCTTAGCCTTAATGAAACGGAAAAAATCCGTCTCGAATACCTCACTCGCAGACTCCATATAGTCAAACTCTCCATTCTCAAGCGCCTCACAAATAAAGGAATTAAAAATGAAGACCTTAAAAAAGTCCACTTTTAATTTTTAACTAACAGAGATTTTTCCTTTTCAAGGGCAACTCTCTGTTCGGATCCTTGATGGCCTCGGGCATATCGGCGTCGCGATAAAGGTCAAAGTATTTTTTCGGTGCATCCCAGGGATCGTGCGTTCCGACAAAGCTGACATAGTAGTGCCAGGGAATCTCATCGTCCACCGTCCTGAGGAATTCTCAGGCATGCTCACCGATGAAAACATCCTCATAGGCATCCAAAGGAGGGACGGACACCGCACCGTAAGAGGATAGACCCATCTGGTCAAATTGTAGTCATCCTGAAACTTCTTCAGGAGTCCTCTCTCTTTCAGAAAATGGGTGTATGGACAAATCGGTATATAAGACCTGCTGGCAGCCGTCTGTTTCCCCTCCAACTCATAGGGATCGGTAAACCCGAGATGATACATAATGGGGCGGTCGCCGTTTCTGCCCTCTCAATGGTCTCTTTTATGAAGATCTCTCTTGGCGACCATGCCCACCCTGTACCCGGCGAGTCTGAGGGACTGGTAGTAGGTTAGTACATCTGGCGGATACAGGTGATTGTTGGTCATGACATTGATATCGGAGGGCCGCCGCCCGCTGGCCAAGGACGCCCAGCTTGGCGCACACCTGCACAAGTTTGCAGGTAGCCTGGGTGAACACCACTCCATTGGCGGCGAGGGCATTGAGGTTCGGGGTCTTCACCCAGTGGACTCCGACACAACCCATCCAGTCAGCTTTGAATTGATCGGCTATGATCATCAGGATATTCGGGCCGATGCTGCGGATTGTAGTTGACTGGACGCAGCCATTCCCTCTTCTGAGAAGGTGATGCAGACAGCTTTTTCTTCCGTTTCACCTGGAACTTCCCTTGGAGACTCGACGGAAACACTGTTCCGGCTAAAAACCCTCCCAATACTCCCAATGCCTTACGTCTGGTTAATTTGAACACTATTGATTTCCCCTCCTCAAAGACTCAACTCTTTCTGATTAAAAACTTGTTTTGTTTGAGCTTGAAAATTCAGAGTGTCAACTCTGGCCTTTTCGGTTCGCACACTTCTCGGATTTCACGCGTTAAACTAAAAACGGAATGTCTGGAATTCCGTCTTGCAGGGAGGTCCCGGCGCAACATGAAATTCAGGAGAGTCGTCCAAGACCATGATCGCACACCCGAAGGTCATGCTGCCACCTTTTGCCTTCTTGTGGTTGCACACCGGATGTTGGGGATTGTCGTGTGAGCTCAAAACAGCCTTGATCGTGTCCAAGGTGATTACCTCCTTAGGATCATTCAGCCGTTTTTCGAGTGCCTGGAATCTGACTTCTGAGTTAGACGGTTCCTGCGGTTTCTTAGGCGGGGGGAGCTTTTTCAGTCTCGTCTTGAGCATCTGCTGATCCTCATTCACGAGGGGATGGTTGGTGTGGTAGACCCTGTTCGCCCCCTCATAGGGGATAAACCTGCTGACGCTGTGAGCGGAACATTCAAAATCAAAGACTTCTTCTTTCCCGCCGATGATGTAATTCTGGCCTGAGGCGTGCTTGATCTCTTTAATGAAACTGACCGCTTCCTCAAAGGTGTTTTTTTCCAGAAGGCCGCGGATCACATAGGCCACAGGTAATCCATCCGTCGAATAATTGAGTTGCGATATGGTGTTAACGCAGACCCCGATCGGTCGGTTGTTCATTCCGTTGGTAACAATAAACCCTGCAAAGGTGAAGTCAAAAGATTCCAGCGAAGAGTCTGGATGCTTGATATGAAGGATAGTCTGGAATCCATCCGTAAGCATGGGAAGATCCATATTCTGAGCCTGCATCGCAGGATGCCCCTCCTGCCCGAAAACTCCGAGACCGCTGCAGTTCTTGCTCTTCAGTTTCTTCTCCCAAAGCAAGTTGCTCCCGTACCACCATTCCTCATCCATCAACTGGAACGCATAGATCGTGTCAAAATCGACTCCCGAACCTTCACTAATTCCAAGTGTTTCCTCGAGTAGATCCGGTGTCCATTTTTGGATAGCGGGCTTGAAATTTGTGTCTTCCAAAAACTTCGTGAGGTATTCATCAGGATGCATTTTCCTTGATTTGTGGAGAAAATCCTTCCAGATGGCGACGACCTCATTGATCTCGGTTCGCAAGGATTCTCCGTGAATCTGACCACGCTTCCGCGGAGGACCTTCCAGGACTATAACCGGCATGTCTTTCTTTACTCCCGATGGGGTCTTCCCATAGGTGCTGAGAAAAGGCGCTCTGTTAGGATGAGAAAAAACAAGAGGACTCGAGGCCAATCCCGCAGCCAGTACCGCCCCTTCCTTCAAAAAAGCTCGACGTTTCATTCTAACCTCCTAGTAAATTATTGTTTTTCGGTGATCAAACTCTTCCTCTTTTTCCGAGTGCATCGATTTTAAAACAAAAGTAAAATTTATAGATACCCACGGCTAAAGCCGTGGTACTTATCAAAACTCAAGCTTCGCTTGACCTAAATCCTGGCTCTCTTGCCATTTTACATATTTTAGTATCTTCTTCTCATCTATCCCAACTGTCGATACAAAATATCCAGGCGACCACACTATGTTCTCCTTCCAATATACTTTCAATAACCAAGAAAACTTTTTACTCAACCTGCTCGCAGTCATCCCGTTTATTCTTCCTACTACATCACTTACTGCGTATCTCGGAGGAATTATCATAACCATATGAACGTGATCTCTCTGCATGTTATATTCTATTATCTCACACCCAGCCATGCTATCCATAACTCTCGGAAAAAGTTTTCTCAAATATCCCTGCACCCCAGGATTTAGGATACAGCGGCGATATTTCGGTATCCATACTATATGATACTCCGTACGATATGCACTGTACCCTAATAAACTAATCTCTACCTTTTTATTATAACATATCACCACCTATTGTAAATGGTAACGAATCGAATCATCTATAATCTAACCGTAGAGGTATCATCTTGTCATTTAAAAATCTAACCGAACTGGACAGGAAAATCTATTAGATTTATAACCTAATCTTTTAGGAAAGGAGGTTAGGTTATGAGATTGGAGCTGCGAATGGAAATTACCTTAAGACTATTTATCAGAGATACCACAGAGCCACTAAGGCGTCTAAGGGTAGGATTTTAGATGAACTCTGCAATGTGTGCAAATACAGCAGGAAATATGATATTTGGAAGCTGAATCGATTGCGGGAGGAGGAAGGACCTAAAGTACACAAGGCACGGCATCGTGGCAAAAAGTATGACCATGAGGTTTTATCGATTGTGGAGGTTGTATGGGAAGTGGCCAATTACCCATGGTCAGTTAGGCTCAAAGAGATAATCCGACTATGGCTGCCTTGGATTAGGAAGCGCTATCGTATCACTTCTGAGATGGAGGAGAAGTTTCTTTCTATAAGTCCCTCAACCATAGACCGAGCTCTTAAATCTAAGAAACGAAAACTGAAGCGCCGCATTTATGGCCGCACTAAGCCGGGAACTTTGCTGAGACATAAGATTCCTGTTAAAACCGACACCTGGGATGTCAAGCAGCCCGGTTTCCTCGAGGCGGATCTGGTCTCTCATAGCGGAGGTTCTGGTCATGGTGAGTTCATCCATTCGCTTAACCTTACCGACATCTCCACTCAATGGGTGGAAACACAGTCTGTGATGGGGAAAGGACAGCGTGGCATCTTAAAGGCTGTTGAAAACATCTCTAAGAGACTTCCGTTTAAGATTTTAGGCATAGACTCAGATAACGTACTAAATCTGGAGTCAAGTTTTTTCTTCGGATATACTGATCCCTGTTCCAGCAACTCACTCAATCAAACAAAAACCCAAGTGGCTTCCACCATAGTTGGAAGACTCTTTTTACCATAGTGATACAAGGTCCATTGTATGGCCTTTACTGTAC
>Ga0210003_1005180_pt1 | contig 10075 bp, 9 predicted proteins | sample LantaG_FD_182804 | JGI IMG/M metagenome (GOLD analysis project Ga0210003, IMG submission 182804) | Deep subsurface microbial communities from Baltic Sea to uncover new lineages of life (NeLLi) - Landsort_02402 metaG (SPAdes) (version 2) | ecosystem: Environmental > Aquatic > Marine > Oceanic >...
TATAAATGAGCCACAGATATCAGGGAGATATTCTCAAACTCAGTGTGTCCATAAATCTGACATTCCCGCTCCATAACCTTCTTCGTGGCTGGCCCACTTAACCACCCATGCATTTCATCTGTCTTCGCCAATAATATAACATCTGCTGGGGTATACTTCCTGGGAAATCGGTGTCTTCGGTATGGCATCCGTTTTAATCGTCCCCTTCGTTTGTACTCTGTTATTAGCCGGGACACCTGTGACCGGGAATAGCCCGTAATCCTCCTGATATATCGCCGTATCACCCCTTTCTCAGCTCTCTTGAGCCTATGATATCTAAATCTTATCATCACCTCCTCTATCCAATCGTATTTCTCTCCCACAGATAGCGCCCTGAATTCTAGCATCTCACTCCCTCCCAGAAATTGTCTGACTTGTTCTATTGTTTGTAGATTCCTATCGTTCATGATCAGTCGCATGTCCCAATCATAAACGAGTTGCCCTAACTTCTCAGGCTCATCTCGCGTTAGAAATCGATACCCTCTTCAGGCTCATCTTGTATTGCAAGAGACTGTCTCTTGCCTATCTTACTCCTGTAGAGTATATTGAAAGGGAACTTGCTAAAATACATAGCCCACTGTTACCTATGTGGTCAGCCAGCACACCCCCGGAAACAAGGCTATATAAACGCCTGAAGAAGGAAAATCGCCTGTTGCCGGGAGGTACTGGTGACAATACAGACGGTTCAACTAATTTTATACCTAAAATGGGTCGCGAACCGCTTGCCAGCGGCTATAGGCACATCCTGAATACAATCTATTCGCCCAAGCCGTATTATGAGCGTATTAAGACCTTCCTGAGAGAGTACAAACCTAAAAGCAAGAGAAAACCCAATATTAATCCCCGCTATATCGCGGCGTTGATTAAATCCATGTGGGTTTTGGGTATCAAGGAAAAAGGTAGAGAATATTACTGGAGGCTGTTTGCCTGGACCTTGCTGAAAAAACCCAAGTCTTTCCCCCTATCCATAGCCTTTGCCATTCAGGGATTCCATTTCCGCAAGGTTGCTGAGAAAATCCCGGCGCCCCCAATTAGTGATGTTGATGTGCTTGAGCGAGCAAGAACTTGAGCTTGTAGCTTCAAGACTAGCATTTCAGAGCTACCTTCATTATAAACATTATAAAGAGATGCGGAAATGATGTTTTGGCGTGGCTATATCTTTTGCCCTGTGATTTTTAAGCCATACCAGGCCTTAGAGACAATTGAGTTTCTGAGCTGTGTTCCCCTCAGAATGTCTTTGACCTCTTCAAGCATGTAAGATTTATTGACCGACGCAATAAAATAAGGGCGAACCTCATTGGGCCGGGCCAGAAACCAAACTACCCATTTCCAGATTCCACTCATACATCGCCTCAAATCAGTAATGTAATAGCTTCCGCCAGGCCTTAGCACTCTGGCAATCTCGTTCAGGACTTGCCTTACATTTGTCCACTCATGTAGTGAGGCGCTACTGAATACACAATCGAACTGGTTGTCACTGAAAGGTATATTGGAAGCATCCGCCAGGAGATATTTGGTTCTCTCTGTAAGATTATATTCCGTCGCATTAAGTTTAGCTATTTCTACCATGTCGGTGCTGATATCCAGACCTGTAAGAGTAGTACCCTTCGTCTTCTTCAGCCACTCCAGTCCTAAGTATCCTGGTCCTGGTCCTATCTCAAGTGCCCCACCCCCGTTAATACCGGCGGCAACCAGCAGCGGGACCGTGGTCAGAAATTTTGGTAGCTTTTGTTGATACCAGCCCTCATCTCTCATTCGCCTTGCCATCGCGTTGAGAGTTTGGCAATAAAATCGTGTAGTAGCTCCAGTTGTTATAGTCATTTTGCAAATTTCTCCTCTTCTATAATCCCAGATGATGCGTAAAAAGCCTGTTGGTCTTTAAAACTCCTGGCTAAGGTGTCTCCTTTTAGCTGCAATAATAGCACATAACAACCCCCAGTTGGGTTACCTACTTAAATGATTTGACACGAGGACAAAGAAGAAGGAGGCCCACACCATTACTCCCCTTATTTGGCAAGGGACCTCTAGTGGCGGGGTCTATTCCCGCCTTGTTCTTGCTATAACATAAAACCTGCCGTGGTGTCACCTGTCTATCTGAACTATATCAGAGTGAGAACCCTGTAGAGGTTGAACATTCCGGCTAATTGTTTTACCTACTGGCGACACCTAATGATGCGCGGCAATTCAGTATCTTCTAGGTTTTCCTCCACCGAACCCGCCGCCTTTCCTGCCACCATATGACCCACCGCCTCTGTTATCAGCGCGGGGTCGAGCCGCATTAACATTTATCGTCCGTTCCTTTAATATTTTTCCATTGAGGCCGTCAATCGCAGCTTGACCTTCAGACACTGATGGCATTTCAACAAACCCGAATCCTTTTGGCTGTCCACTATATTTGTCTGTTATGATATTTACAGATTCAACCTCTCCAAAAGCCAGGAATTCTTGGCGTAACTCCTCCTCAGTGACATCATAAGATAAGTTGCCCACATATATCTTCATATTAATCCTCCTTTCATTTTATTTGGTTATGGCCATTACTAACCAGTTGCTTGCCAGCTCTTTTTACCTTTTCCAAGGACATACATGAACCAATTATGTTCAGCCCATGTATGTCCTTGGGTCAAAACACAGCACTATCTGTTCAGTCTGGCATTACGGTAGCAATCGCTACAATACACTGGCCTACCGGTGCGAGGTTCAAAGGGCACTTCGGTCTCTTTGCCACATTGAGCGCATTTTGCGGGAAACATTTGCCGCTGGGGCCTGTCATAGCCACTACTGCTTCCGTAACGCTCTGTTTTCCTTGCTTCACGGCATGAGGGACAGCGCTTGGGCTCATTAGTATAGCCCTTAGATTGGAAAAACTCTTGCTCCTCAACAGTGAAAGTGAACGTAGCCGCACAATCGGAACATTGGATTGACTTTTCTTGAAAACTCATTGGATGACCTCCTCTTTTTTAGATTCTCGTTAGAGTCCGGGTCATCCAAAACTTGAGGTAATATGAGAATAGCATGTAATGCCCTAAACTGAAACAACAGCTTGATTATACACTGAAGAGATATTATTTGCAAAAAGCATTACAAGCCTTCGAGTAGGGAATAAGTTTCTTCTGTAGCGGACAGATCCCTTTGCGGTTAACTTCATGACATTTGTTCAATCTATAGAAGCATTATAATTGAGGGCAGCAGTTATAAAACAGCCTGCGTAGCCGCCACCGGTAGGTCTTGTCAGGACTCGTAACCCGGGGATTTGAGCTTGATGGAGAGCACTATTAGTATTATTCCGACAATCAGGAGCGCTATGCTGTATATTTGTACGGGGCTGGTAATATCGGTGATTAATGGAGGCAATATTGACATAATCTCTGGCGGCATTTCTAACGGGATTATGCCTGAGAGAAAGCCTGGGATAAGGCTTCTGGCAAGTATGGAGCCTATGAGGCTGAGAGCTCCTGCTATGGTGAAGGGTATGCCAATGTAACGGGTGATGGGTTTTACATGCCACCATTGCAGCAGAGCTATAAGCAGTATCAGCAAGACAGTCAGGCCAATCAACGCTTTATAGCCAATTTCTATATAGCCAACAATTTGCCGGGCTTTTTGAAGCTGCGCTGTTACATCTGGCCCCAGGAGTGTCTCGTTAATTTCAATTTGTGGTGGTATCTGGTTATCTATTTCGACATATATTTGCGTTAGAAAAGCCTGTATTTGGCTTTCGGTTGCTCCTTCCAACTCAGGAGGAAGGGATTCCAGCATAACCTGTTTCACATTGTCCTTGACGCAGGTTCTTACCTGTTCCAGTGGGATGATTATATTCAGTTCCCTATTACCATTGAGATAGGCATAGCCATCATAGATAACGCTATTAACCTGCTCATTCAGCCAGGGCTCGAGTTCTGTAACGGTTTCGTCTGCAATTCTGGCAATATAAGGGTCTTCTGTGGGAATCTGTTCTCTCACTTGATTGACGATAATTGAGTAACTATCTGTTTTATTGAGTTCGGAGATGACGAAATCAGGATTGAGTATAGTGAGATTAAGGGTAATAACGATGCCCAAGGCAATCAGGGTGACAGTTAATAAAAAGCTAAAGATTCCTGAAAAGATGCCTCTAACAACATTCATATGCTAGCCTCTTGTTATATGTGCTTAGAAGAATAATAGCTGCACGGACGAATGTCAATAGATTATGAACAGGCAGGCTTGAATTGGACTGACATAAGCCAGCCGTTCAGGTGCTGAGGTAGCCGTGGGCATAGAGCAGCTCATTTTGCAGGACCTGGATGGTCCTGCCTATATCTCTTAATTCCGGGTCATCCTTGTTTATTGTGCTGGTATCAAACTGCTCACCTGCAGCGTAAGCGTTATAGAGGGCAAGATATAACATTGCCTTGGGAGTTGATTTATCACCTGAGTCAATGATATGCAGTGTTTCCATTAGCTCCCTGTCCAGGGAGTTCATAATGGCCGAGTCAAGCCCGGCGCCTAGCATCATTGTCAGGAACACCCGGTTGATTAAAGGTCGTATGTCCGGAGGTGCTCCACTGGAAATATTGGAGAGGCCGCAGGTAGTCATGGGAGGGGGCTCGCATATTTGTTTGAAATAGCGGATTGCTTCGATTGCTTGTGTCGCTTGTTCTTGATTGCCATTTACGGTCAGGACCAGTGGGTCCAGGAATATGTGGTCGGATGGTACATTATACTGGGCTGCTGCAGGCAGAATTTGTTCCAGGACAACTGCCAGGCGGGCGTCGGTAGTACCGGGTAAGCCACCTGAGCCCAGGGTAAGGGCGATAATAGTGTCGTTATATTTAGCAGCAAGAGGCATTAAAGCGTTGAGTCGCTCTGGCATAGCATCAGTGCTATTGATAAGGGCAGTCTTGTGGCAAGCTTTAAGACCAGCCTCCATAGCTTCAGTATTGGTGGTATCTAATGACAGTGGGGCGCCGGTAACTTCTTGAACAGTGTTAACTATCCAGGTCATTATATCAGCGCCAGCTTTCTTCTGAGGGCCAATATTGAGATCTAGCCAGTGAGCCCCATTTTCCACCTGCTTTAGAGCTAACTCCTGTATAAAGGCTTTATCACGACTTTCTATGGCTGCCTTTACCTGGCGAGAGATTATTTGTATGGATTCACCAATTACAATCATTATGCATTTCTCCCATCATGTTGATGCTTTACTAGAAGGGAATTTGCTGGAGTCAGTATGGGGCAGGAATGATGCTGCGGTGAGCTCATTCATGAATTCATTGTCGGCGATGAGTTCCAGGTAGGTTATATTGTGGGCTATATTCTCTGCTTGCTGTTGAGCCTGTTCGGATAGAAGGATGTTGTAGGCACCCGATAAAGAGGTATTGCCCAGATATTGAATCCTTTCCCAGGGAATGTCAGGTAAAAGTCCTATCTGGATGGCTCTCTCTATGTTTATGTGCTGTCCGAAAGCTCCCCCGATGAGCACCTGCTCAATCTGTGATAATGAGATATCGAGCTTTTTTAGCATTACAGTAATGCCAGCATAGATGGCAGCCTTAGTTCTTATGAGGTTATTGATATCTACCTCAGTAAGGGTGATGTTCCTGCCAGTGCCTGAATCTGCTGCCCAACAGAGAACATACTCAGCTCCATGTTCTCCAGGTTGGATACGTGAGTTTTGGCTGGTATTGTGTCTAATGTGCCCTGCCTTGTCTACAACTCTGGTGTTGAGCATCTCAGCTAGAGCGGATATCATTCCTGAGCCGCAGATGCCCAGTGGTGAGGCATCACCAATTATCTTAATGGTAGGCTCCAGAGTGGTAGAATTTATGGTTACCTCCTCAATGGCTCCCGGGGTGGCTGGCATGCCGCAGCTAACACCAGCGCCTTCAAAAGCAGGACCAGCACTGCAGGCACAAGCCATCATCCAATCTGAGCTGCCCAGGACCATTTCCCCGTTGGTGCCGATATCCAGGAATAGACTGAGCTTATTATTTTTAAACAGACGTGAACTTAATATCCCTGCGGTAATATCGCCTCCTATGTAAGCAGCTACTGCCGGAATGCAGTAGATGAGAGCGTTGGGGTTAATCCTTACTCCCAGTTCTCTGGCAGTGACCAGTGGGAAATGAGTTGCGCTACAAACATAGGGTTCTTGCCTGATGTATTTTGGAGGCAGAGAGAGAAAAAGATGAGTCATGGTGGTATTACCTGCTACCACCATCCGGTCTATATTGCTGTTTTTGATGCTATTATTATCACACAGTTCGTTAAGTAGCTCGTTAATGGTGTGTATTACCATTCGGTTGAGTTGTTTTAACCCACCTCTATGCTCGCTATAAATAATTCTGGATATGACGTCCTCTCCACAAGTAATTTGTCTGTTTATAGTTGATGCATGACTGAGGATGCGGCTTGAATCAAGGTTGACCAATGTAGCGGCAATGTTGGTAGTGCCGATATCAACTGCGACGCCCAGCGGTGGTTGTTTTATGTGGCCGGGATAAACCTTGATTAAGCGAGCCTCTTTGCTCTGGTTTCGCTTGTCTATGGTAGCTGTGACCTGCCAGTGAGCTTTCCGCAGGTTTTGACTTAGTTTCTGTATTAAAGGCAGACCTGCTTTGGTGTTTTCAATTCCGTGTTTTTTTACTATTGCTGATTTTAATCGGTCAAAATCGGCAGTATTGTCTGCCAGGCTGGGGGGAGGCAATTCTACAAAGAGGTGACGTACCGCCGGGGATAATGGCCAGTCGAGGTGTGTAATAACCGCTTTCCTGGTAACAGCGCTTTCGCTGGTTATCGTATCCTGTTCACTCCTGGTTGGTACGGAGATAACGAGGTCTCCTGCTACCCTGGCTACACAGGCTAAAATCCAACCTTGCTGAATCTGTTCGGTGGTGAGGTAAGGGCTTTCATAGTCGCTGACCTGACCTTTATCAACCCTGACCAGGCATCTGCCACAGCGTCCTTGCCCACCACAGGGAGTATCGATTAGTATGCCTGCTTTAGCAGCGGCATCGACCAGCAAGGTGCCCTCGGGCACTACTGAACACTTTGTTGAGGGCAGGAATTCAACCTTGAATTTAGTAGCTTTATTGCTCAACAATTCTTTCTTAGTCGGGAAATAAGACTTAGTTTACCCAATTTTGTTTTAAGTATCTACCTATGTCCATCGATTCGCGAGGCCCCACCATAACTTTCCATCCAGGTAGTTCTTCCTCAAGCTCTCCCTTTATTATAGCTACATAACCGGGGATGATAATGGTACGGTGGTTCAGGGTACTGGAGATGTCAAATTGCTTGACCGTTTTGGCAATCTGGGTGGCGTTGAACTTACCGGCAGCCCAGGCGGTGAGTACAGATAGACCTCCTGTATCACAAACTAAAAGCCATGAAGGCAAGCCGCTGGACTGTAGCTCACCAGCTATGGAAAAGTATGTCAGGGAAAAGTCAGTAGTTACTGCCAGAGGGCTGCTGTCCTTAGGATTATTAATGGGATAGAGGCCAGCTGCTACTTGTATTGGCTTCTGAGGGTCAGTATAGATATTCAGGCGGAGGGTGAGCAGCGGGTATATTGTTTCAGGTGAGAAATGGTCAATAACTACGATGCCGGCATATTTGGCTATATGTTGAGCCGCTAATAGCGCCTCTTCTTCTACCGAGGAAGCGCCATCGCACGGGAAGGTTATTATGGGATAGCCCAGTGGTCTGTAGCTCTTATTTATAGCTAATCGCCGTAATTGAGTTAAGGTGTCTACTGAGTTGGATGAATCCATTACTCCGGGGTCAAGGATAATATCCTCCACACCTTCTTGGCTCACTAGCTTTGAGAGTTCTGCAAGCTGGCTCAGTCCTTGTGCTTCAGATACTACCAGTGGGCAGTGGTAGTTTAAAGCAAGTTGAGCCATATCCTGCCAATTATCCCTGGTAGCAGCGTAGATGAGAGGCCTGTCCTGAGCTGCCCCTTGCAGGGCAAGGTTCATTGTTGCGGGTTCAGCAGATATAAGTATTAGGGGCAAAGTAGTGCTATCAACGACTGTCTTAATTAGTTTACAAAATTTCTCAGCATTACTGGATTCGTTTGCTAAAGCAAAACCATTTAGTCTCAATTCTAAGCCTACTCGATCAACGCTGTAATTAGTCACCTTGTTCACCAATTGGATGGCGTAATCAAGTGGCTCCGTATCTTTAATCCTCACCACTAACCCGGGCTGGTTATAAAATGTCTTCTCATGTCGGAATAATACCGTTTCGTTGCCGACCTCAATCTTATTATGATTGCCGATGGATACCAGCCTGATTGGTGGGCGAGATGCAGCTTCCAGTATTACTATTGATTCCTCAGAAAGGTGGGGGCATAGGGAGATATCTACTTGCTTTTGAGCCACTTTCATGGCAAATGCCAGGCACGTAGGGAAGCCGCATTTTTTACAGTTAGTCTTGGGTAAATGCTTGTAGATTTCAATTCCAGTCAAGGTTTCTTAGTTTTCCTCCCTTGGTATGTATTGAGAAGTTGTTGTTTTATTAGCTCAAGTGTCTTGGGGTGCCGCAGGACGATAATATTAGCCCCGGCTGAGATAAGACTGGTGGCGGTTATCGCCTCCCACATAATAGCACGTTTCTCGTGTGCTCCCCATTTTGAAGGAACTCCCTCAGTAACCATAGACTCCTTTTGTCGCCACGACTCCTCACCGACGGTGCAAATTATAGGGGCAGAGGTCATTTCATCACCGGTTAAACAAGCCAGCCGCAGCCGTTCGATTACAGAGTAGGTATACTCTAGACCATATCCCAGTGGGCCAGAGGTGGGGTCATTGAGTATAGAATCTAAGGGGAGGCCCATTTCGTGGAGAAGTATATTTAATTGCTTGGCCAGATTAACATCATTGGGCGTCTTGGCTATGGCTACGTGACCATTCGCCAAGCAAGAGGCAGCAATGGTGCGGTAGTTCTTATCTATACAGTTACCAAGGGCAATCCTCTGTCCTCGAGCTACCTCTGAAACAGCTACCAGCACCTCATTATCCTTCTCTGCCACCTCTGGACCCAGGACAATGAGAGGCAGGCCTACTGCGCCGAGTATTTTCTCCACTACCTTTTTTGCTTCTTCCGCACCGGTGTTTTGTTGTTCTGGGTGAGCGCTTCTAAGCCGGAGTGTTATGATGTCAGCGCCGTATTGAGCTGCCTTTTTAGCCCAGGCCACTGGATTTTTAGTTACTTCTCCCCAGGCTGAGAGCAGGTGTGATGACCAATCAAGAGGCTCCCTATCTTGTATCTCTATAGCTACTACTGGTCTATTAGGAGTAGCCCCCTCAAAATGCAAAAAAGGCAGGGTAGTTTCTCCACCTATTACTATGCTTTTTCGGCCGTTTCCACCCAATTTTATCTCATGTACCTTTCCTACCCATTTCTGTACAGGTGCTTCTAACGTTGACATAATCTTCTTATCCTCTAATCAAAGAAACTTTACATTAATTATAGCAGTGGTTCCATAGTTAATGCTGGATGCCGCTTTTGCTCTAGGAAGGGAAGCAGTTCTTCTATTGTAGTAGTTGTAGTGCCATCAGCGATTTTGTCAAGCAGGTCAGGAATACCGTCACGCTGACAAACTTGTATCAGTTCCTCCTCCATCTCCTCCTTAAGGTTTTTTGACATCCAGACTATTCGCTTAATCCCTCCCTCAGCCTCGAGAAATTTCTGGCTGGTGAGGTAATATTTGCCGATTCCCATCATTCCTGGTGTCTGATGACCACCTCCAATCAGTCCCATAAGTGTGGAGAAAGTCATACCGATGGGGGTCATACTATAATCCTCTCGTGAGATGACTAAGAAGCCGTTTGCCTCTGGAACGATCGCTATGACGCATTCGCAGCAGCCACAGGTAGTCATAGGTGCATCAATAAGGGAATACATAGTGAACCGCTCCACACGCATATTTGAGTGTTCATAAACAAACTTGTTCACTCCCTCCCATTCACCCTTCACAGGGTCGATAAGTTTGCCTTTGGGCACAGGTTGATTGGCTCCTGTCGGGTTTATCTCGAAGGCCGCTCTGCAG
>Ga0210003_1005181_pt1 | contig 10075 bp, 11 predicted proteins | sample LantaG_FD_182804 | JGI IMG/M metagenome (GOLD analysis project Ga0210003, IMG submission 182804) | Deep subsurface microbial communities from Baltic Sea to uncover new lineages of life (NeLLi) - Landsort_02402 metaG (SPAdes) (version 2) | ecosystem: Environmental > Aquatic > Marine > Oceanic >...
GAGAGAGAGAGAGAGAGAGAGAGAGAGAGAGAGAGAGAGAGAGAAAAAACGAAAATTTTCCATAAAACAAAAGAAGCGCCGGCTCCCGGCGCGCGAATCTCAACCCTTGCGCACTGAATCCTCCTTACCCTCCTCCCACCGATAAAAAAAAGAACACGCTTCCCTTCCCGCTTACTGTGTAAGCGAAAGAAAGAGAGAGAAGGCGGATAAAAAAGAAAAAAGAGAGCAAGTTGGAGTTGGACATTTTTTTCCCCTTTCAAATCAAAAAAAGTTACAAAAAAAGGTGTCGTTTTCGTTCTCTCGTTCTCTCTCTCCACCTTCCTACCCGTGCCTCGTAAAGATGTTGGTCCTGCGCCTCTTCTTGTTCTTGGGGTTGACCGGGAACAAGAAGCTGGTCTTCGAGGGCTGCTGCTGCTTCTTCCCGCTGTTAAGTTTGCCCGTCTCGCCGTGGCTCTGGGCGACGGAGCCGACCTCGATCACCTTGCGAGGTCCCCGGCACTTGCCCCGCGACCGAGTCGTGTAGCGCAGGGACTTGGCGTTGACTCCGCTGCCGGCGCGGATGCCGATCTTGGACCAGGAGACCTCGTCGGTCGTGCGGGCGTTGTCGAGCGCGGTCTTGGCGTTGCTGCTGCTGCCGTTCGCGTTTGCGGCCGCGGCGGCCGAGGAGGTCGATGGCGGCTCAATGTCCATCGTCGCGCCGTCGAGCTTGGCCTGTTTCCGTGGTTTTATTTTTTCGTGCGATTTTGGTTTCCAGGCATAGAACACATTAGTCTCTCCCTGTGCACAGAAAGAGAGAGAACGAGAAAGGCGCAGGAGGCGTGGGCGCGGCGAAGGAGAAAAGAGAAGGAAGCAAATGGTTGTTTGACTGTCGTTCGTCGACATCTCCCCCCTCTCCCATCAACTTTTTTCCAAACGCACCTGCTCCCTCCTCAGGGCCGCTGCCTCCAAGATCTTGGCCATGGCGGCGTCGCGGTTGCCCTGACGCTTGGCCTCGACGGGGGATTTGGCGAGGGCGATGCTGTTTTGGAGGTTGAATTGGACGGAGAGGATTGATGATGGAGGTGAGCTTTGTTTTTCGTCGTCGGCGGCAGGACGCTAGCCGAAGAAGAAGAAGAGAGAAGAGCCGGGACCGACCCCCACCGCCAGCGAGGGCAAGCAGGGCTCCGATCCCCGCGATTTTGATTTCCAGAGAGAGTAGAGATCGGAATGATGCCCTGGGAACTGTTAGATTCTCGAAAGAGACCCTGGAAGAGCAAGGTGGCGTGTCGAAGAGAAAAGCCTCTATGGGTTTCGAGTAGAAAAAAAACCCGAAACCTCGAAACTTGCAAGAACCAAACTCACCGCCTCTCGGCTCGCACGGCGCGTTTGACCTTGCTGCGCAGGGACTTGGCCATCTCAGGAAGATGCGGGTTTTGTTGTTGTTGCTGTTCTTCTTCTTCTAATGAGCGCCGCTTCAGGGACTTGATGAAGCAAGGAAAGAAAAAGAGAAAAGTGAGCAAGGTGATAAGGGTGAGGTTTTTTCTCTCACAAAAAAAAGTCGAACGAAAAAAAAAAACTCCTTCGTTCGACGATCAACTCGTTTCTCTTTCCCTCTCTTCGCCTGCTCCTGCTCCTTCTATCCTTCGAAATCCAATCAAACGATGCGCGCTGGGACGATTGCGTCCGGGGCGCGCGTCGCGTTCACGACCGGCGACGCGAGGTGCGTTGGAGAGAGAGGAAAAGAGATTTGGCGTTTGTCGTCGAGTTTTTTTCTCTCTCTTTTTTTTTAGCCACCGCCGCCGCCTCTCGTCTTCTTCTTCCCTATTCTCTTTTCTCTCCGCGCGTCCCGCCCCCTCTTTCCCGCGCTCGCTTCCGCAAGCCAGGCGCGCGAGCACGAAGAGCACGAGAGATCAGACCGCTGAGCATCGAAATTGATTGAATTTAAACTAAAAAAACAGGCCCGCCTCGCGCTGCAGCATCATCATCCCCCGCCCCTCCTCGCGACCGGCGACGGCAAAGACGATGACGACGCCAAAGCGGCGAGGAGGAGCCGCGACCGTCGTCGTCGTGCGCTCGTCGACCTCGACCTCGACCCCTTCCACCTCGACCTCCTCGGCGGGCCCCTTCGACTTCAAGCTCTACATGGGCTCCCAGGCCAAGGCGGTCCACGCCGCCCTCGACGCCGCCGTGCCCCTGGCCTACCCCGAAGCAGTCACGGAGGCGATGCGTTATTCCTTACTTGCCGGAGGGAAGAGGGTGCGTCCCGTTCTCTGCATCGCCGCGTGCGAGCTCGTCGGCGGCGTCGCATCGGACGCGATGCCGACCGCGTGCGCACTGGAGATGCTGCACACGATGTCTCTGATCCACGACGACCTCCCCAGCATGGACAACGATGACTTCAGGCGCGGCGTCCCGACCTGCCACAAGGTCTACGGAGAGGAGATCGCGATCCTGGCGGGCGACGCGCTGCTGGCCTTTTCTTTCGAGCACATTGCCCGCTCGACGCCGAGAGTCGGAGGAGCCGGAGGAGGAGCGAAAAGCGGCGGCGTCTCCGCCGAGGCGATCCTGGACGTGGTCGCCGAGGTCGGGCGCGCCGTCGGGGCCGAGGGGCTCGTGGCGGGGCAGGTGGTCGATCTGAAGTCGGAGGGGGCCGGGGCGGAGGTCGGGCTCGACACGCTCGAATACATCCACGAGCACAAGACGGTAAGGAAAGAGTTTTTTTTGTTGTTTTTTCGACCTTTTTTTTTCGACCCTTCTCCGGTCGTTTTCAAGCGTTTTCTGTTTTGCCATCGCCTCCGCGCTTGTTCGTCTGACCCTGAAAACAACTTTGATCTTGAATTAAAACACTCACCTCATTATAACACTCTTCACCCCCCCCTCAGGCCGCCCTCCTCGAGGCCTCGGTCGTCTCCGGCGCCTTGCTCGGCGGCGCCTCCCCTGCCCAAGTCTCGTCCTTGCGAGCCTACGCCCGCGCCATCGGCCTCGCCTTCCAGGTCGTCGACGACATCCTCGACATCACGCAGCCCACCGAGGTGCTGGGCAAGACCGCCGGGAAAGATTTGGCGACGCAGAAGACCACCTACCCTTCGCTTCTTGGGTTGGAGAAATCGAGGGAGGTGGCGGCGGGTCTGATCTCGGACGCGAAGGCGCAGCTGAGCTCTTTCGACGCGAGGGCCGCGGCGCCGCTGGTGGCCCTGGCGGATTACATCGGGTCGAGGAGCAACTAGGGAGAGTGGAGAGCGGAGAGAGGAGAGAGAAGAGAGAGAGAGAGGTTTCTTTCTTTCTTCGGGAGAGAGAAAACACAGAGAGATCAAAAAATCAAAATCAAAATCATCAACAACAACAACCAACAACTATACCTTTAAACACCATTTTTGGGCGGCATGGAATCCCAGGAAGAGGGATGCGGTGAGAGAGAGGGAGAGAGGGAGAGAGAACAGCGCGCGGAAGGCGCAGGCCGCGGCGGCGGCGGAAGAAGAAACCACGGGCCGGCGTTTTTTTTTGGCACCTTCTTTCTTCTTCTGTTTTCGTTTTCGTTTTCGTTTTCGTTCCCGTTCTTCTTTACTTCTTTGCGTTATTTCACTTTCTTCTTTTTTTTGTTTCAACGTGTGTGACAAAAGAGTCCCTCCCGTGATTTTTGAGATTCTTTCAGTTCCGGAAGAGAGAGGAGGTGGAGCGGCGATTTCTCTTTTTTTTTCTTCTTCGTCGCGCTGCCGTCAAGGTCATAAAATCGGCAAACGAAAAAAAAGGGAAAAAAGAGAGAATCTTGTTTTTCTCTTTCTTCTCTCTCTCGCTTTCTTTCTCAATCGCCATGGCTTCCTCTTGCGCCGTCACCTCCACATCGGGGCGGACATGCTGCCATTTGAGCAGTAACGGGCGGCAACGGCGGCAGAGCTCCAGAGCGGCGCTCACGGCGGCGACGCTGAGTACTAGTCGCCCATCGTCGTCGTCGTCGACGTTGCCGCCGCAGATCTCCCTTCATCTCGGCAGGCCTCTCTCGCTGTCTCCCTGTCGCCTCTCGCCGCTCTATCCACGGCTGCAGCGAGGGCCCACACCGCCGTGCGCCATCGTGAAGAAGGAGCTGGTGAGTCTGTTTTGTTAAATTGCGCGGTCGAGGAGCACTTCGGAGGGGGGGTCCTTCGGCGGCCGCCGGCAATTCAAAACGGTTCGACCTTTTCTCTCTCACCTTCTCTCTCTCTTCCTTCCGCCTCCGCCACCACCACCACAACACAACAACGCACAGCTCCTCCAGGACGTCTGCTCGTTCCTCAAGCAGCACTGCGACCTCCCTTACGTGGGTCCCTCGACGAGGATCGCAGACCTGGCGGCGGCCTCCGCGAGGAAGAGGGCAGCCGAGAGGAAAGAGCGCGGGTTTCTGGGGCTGAAGGGGCTCGTCATTCGAAGGAGGAGGAAGAAGGACGAGGGCGGAGACGACGGCAGCAGCAGCAGCACGGCGGCAGCTTCTTCTTCTTCTTCTTCTTCTTCTTCTTCTTCTTCTTCTTCTTCTTCTTCTTCTTCTTCTTCTTCTTCTTCTTCTTCTTCTTCTTCTTCTTCTTCTTCTTCTTCTTCTTCTTCTTCTTCTTCTTCTTCTTCTTCTTCTTCTTCAGAGCCCTCCGCGACAGAGTTGGAGGAGGCCCTCGTCGACCTCTTCCTCTCGCTCGAGGAGCGCTTCGATTTGCCTTTCGCCGACGAAGCGAGGGCCTGCGAGGCCGTGACGGTCGCAGACGCCTCGGCCCTGCTCACGAGGGAGATCGAGCTTATCAACCAGAGCCTGAGGCACATCGAGATCATTTGAATGCGGATGAAATGAGTGGGAGGGAGAGAAGGAAGGAAGGAAGGGAACGAAAGAATGAAGAAGAGAAACAACACTTTTCGTTTCGTTTGTTTTTGTAAAATTAAAAGAATTAAAAAAAACTGAGAAAAAGACCTTTTTAACTCCGTTCACTACTCCACGACGACCTCCACGAGCGGGTGCCCGCGGCGCAGAAGGCAGGATGCGACGAGCTCGTGCGGGGCTGGAGAAGAAGAAGACGGAGAAGAAGAACATTTTCGGAGAACGATTCTCCGCTCCTCGGCCGGCACGGAGCTTTCGTCTTCCCCGTCTTCGTCTTCGTCTTTTCCTTCCCTCTTCCTCGTCCTCCTCCTCCCAAACGCGATCTCCCCACCTCCGAGCGCTTCGACGGCGAAGCCGAAAGACGCGGCTTCTTCCTGAAAGGCTTTCAGGAGCAGTTCCCGGTCCCCTCCGCTTTCCGAAGGCGACGACGAGGGAGACGACGACGAAGACCAACGAAGCGCGAGCGCCGTCTCTTCTTCTTCTTCCTCTTCCTCCTCTTCCTCTCCTTTTCTGTCCTTCTCCTCCTCCTTCTTCTTCCTCCTCCGCACCCGGAACAGCTCGTAGAGCCTCCGCGCTTCCTCCTCCTCCTCTCCTGTGCTTGAGCTCTCCGGCAGGCTCCTCACCGGCACGCGGGGGAAGGCACCGGAGAAAAGAGAAAGAGAAGAAGAAGGGGAACAAGAGCTCGCCGCCTCTTCTGACCACGACGAGAGCACGGTCCGAGCCAGGGCATGCCTCCCGGGCAGCCGCAGCCCCGAGGCCGCCGCCGGCTCCTCGCAGGCCTCCCGCACCACCTCGAGCGGGAACCAGCGCACGTCCTCGAGCTCTCCGTCGAGGGGCAGGGCTCGAGGGAGGGAGCGAAGGGGCCGAGTCGCCTCCGAGACCTCGAGCTGCGTGAGAGCAGGAGGAGCTCGAGCTCGAGCTCCTCCTCCTCCTCCTCCTCTTCCCGAGGCAGCCGACGACGCTTCCTCTTTCTGCTTTCCCCCCTCTTCTTCCAATCCAATCGGGTCCACGTCCACGCGCATCGCCACCATCAGCGAAGAGGGGAAGGGCCACGGCTGCGAGCCCAGGTAGCGAGAGCGCGAAGGAGAAGAGCTTTCTTCTTGAAGTCTCGAAGCGACGACGCCGGCCTCTTCGAAGAGCTCCCTCTCGGCGGCCTGCTCCAAGGTCTCTCCGAGCTCTGCAAAGCCCGCCAGCAGGGAGTATCTCCTCTTAGGCCACGAGGCTTTCCTACCGAGAAGAACAAAGTCGCGACAGGAGGCGAGGACGAGCACAGCGGGGTCGATTCTCGGCCTCGACCTGTTTGGCCTCTTTGCTCTTCTCTTCTTTTTCTTCTCTTCGTCTTTCATCTCACCTTCTCTTCCTCCTTCTGCTCTTCCTTCTTCTTTTTCTTCCTCTCTCTTCTCTTCCACGGCATCCCTCGCGTGGCCCGCAGAGGCCATCTCCGTGACGGCACCTGACCTCGGGTCGAAGCGCGCTTGAGCGTGGAAGGAGGAGAGGCCGACGGCCAGCGCCGCGGCGGCGGCGTCTCCCGGGGGCATCCGCGGGCCCTCGGAGCGGACGGGGGCGAAGGCGAAGGCGAACGAAGGTAGCGAAGGGCCAGCTGCTGCTGCTTCTCCTGCCGCTGCTCTCTTCGTCGCTTCCTCGACGGCTCTGGCAGCGGCGGCGTCCCCCTCGGGGCCTCGGGGCAGCGCGACGGCGAAGAGAGGCGCTCCGGCGTTGGAGAGAGAGGAAGCAGCAGAAGGAGGAGAAGAAGAAGAAGGATAGATTTCTTCTTCTTCTTCCTCTTCTTTTTTTTCCACCCCTAGCAGGATCGGCGAGTCCCGGCTCCCCGAGGCCGCGAGAATCTCCGCCGCCTCTGCGAGCGGCAGGCGCGCCAGGAAGAGGTCGGGCGCGGCCGGGGCGTCCGGATCTTTGTTTTCGGGTTCGCTGCCCTGAGTTTCGCTTTCGCTTTCGTTCCCGAGACGACGAAACGTCAAGGCGTCCCCCCCGCGGACGACGATGGCTTCCGCCCCGGCCCTCTGCGACAGCTCTTTCAGAAGAGCCGCGTCCTTCCTCGCCGCGGAGCACCGGTCGAGGCCCAGGTCGGAGAAGAAGGGCGGCGGCTGGGGAGGTCGTCGTCGAGGAGGTTGCTGAGGAGGAGGAGGAGGTTTCGTGAGCGTTGGCGGTTTTGTCGCCGCCGATGATGCCTTTGATGCCGCGTCGCTCCTCCTCGGGGAGCTTCCCCTGATCCCAATTGTCGGCCTCGTCGGAATCGTGCGTGCTGTAGGTTGCCTCACGAGGGAGGACGGCCTCATCGTTGGTAGCATTGGGGCGGAAGCTTTGGCGAGTTAACCGGGGTTTCGGATTGAGCTTTTTCTTCACCCCCCCTTCGTTGATCGAGCAGGGCGTTTCTGTTGCAGGGGCATTCCTCACTTTTTCGCCTTTTTTTTCTTTTCTTCTTCTTCTTTTTCGCCCTTGCTTTCGGGGCGCAAGAAGAGCCTCTTTCTCTTTTTCACGCGAGAACACACGATCGCGAGAACACACTTACGCGACAGGCAGACAGCTAGCGAGCAGCAGCCATGGTCGGGACGACGCAGCGGTAAGGCCGAAGCGAGGGAAATAGGAGCTCCTTTTTGATCTCATCGCTGCCGCCGGCGAGAGAGCGAGCGACGATGCCGACAAAAAGCCTCATCTCTCTTTCTCGCCTTTGCTTTGTCGCTCCGCCGCTTGCTCTTCTTCCCCTTCCTTTGAGCGTGCGGTATCAGACGCGTTCTGCGATCAGCGTGGAGGGACGCGACAGAAGAGTCGCTGCTTGCGTTCGAAAACGACAAGGCAAACGAGATCATCATCGTCGGCGTCGTCGTCGTTGTCGTCGTCGTTGTTCTTCGGCTTGGTCCATGCCGAAAAAGCAACAGCGCAAAACCTCCTCCGCGCCCTCTCTATCTTTTACACATTCGCTGGGCCTTTTCATCGCAAGCCCCTTTGCATTTCTGAAGAGCTCCTTTCACGTTCTCTTCATTGCGGGAAAGGAATCAAGCAAAAGACCTGAAAACAAAGGAGAAACGCGCGCGCGCCATTTGTTCACCTCGAAGGAGAGATCGAGAAGAAAAAAGAAAAACGACGACGACTCGACTCACAACTTTCTCTCGACCCAAAAAAAAAAATCTTCAAAACCTCAACAACAACAGCCCCGGCACCAAGCGCCTCGTCTCGCTGGGCAAGGTCGCCGCCCCCAAACCCGTCAACCTGCCCTCTCAGCGCCACGAGGCCGGGGCCGGAAACGACCCGAACGTGACATTGGTCGGTCGCGGGAGCAGCTCTGGCGGAGTTGGAGTTGGAGGAGGAGTTGGCGGAGGCGGCGGAGGAGGAGGGGTCGTCGTCGGAGGAGGAGTTGACGTTGGATCGGTGGTCGGCGAGCAGCAGCTCTGGAGCCCCGTGCCAGGGCCTTCCTCCTCTTCCGTCGAACAGCAACAGCAACAACAGCATCAGCATCAGCAATTCCAGCAGCAGCAGCAGCAGTTTCAGCAGTTCCAGCAGCACCTCCATTACGAGAGCAGCCCCTTTGGCAACGGCGGCGCGGCGGCGACGGCGGCCGTGGCCGAGGCGGCCGCCGCCGCCACGGCCGCTGCCGCCGCCGCCGCTGCTGCCAACGCAGCAGCAGCAGCAGCTAGTGCTTCCTCTTCCGGAGCTGGAGCGGGAGCAACAGCAGCTGAAGACGCCCCCGGCGCGGCGTGGGGAGGAGCCGGCCTGCCCGGAGCGCTTCCCTCCCCTCCGCCGGCGAATCCCGGTGCTTCTTCTTCCGGTGCTTCTCATCTCTCTCACGGCCTCATCGGAGGAGGAGGGCCCCTCTCGCTCGGCGGAGGAGGCGGCGGCGGCGTCGGGATCTACGCGGGCCTGCCCGGCCCGAGGAGGATGGGACCGGGCGGGGCCTTCTCGGCGCCGCCGCCGCCGCCGCCGCCGCCGCCGAGGGAGGCGGACTTCCCCTCGCTGGGGGCGGAACCGTCTTCGGGGCCCTCTCCTTCTTCCGCTTCTTCCTCGTATCCGTCTCACTCGCACTATGGCCAGCAGCAAAGCCTCTTCCACAGCCAGCAGCAGCAGCATATGCAAATGCAGCAGCACGCGGCGGCCTTTGGAGCCATGCGCCGCTCGGGCCCGGCCCCGAACGAGATCGACATCTCGCTCGCGCTGCCGCGCCGCCCGGGCGACGTCCCCGCAGTCTCGATCCCGAGCACTTCTTCTTCCTCTTCCCCTCAGGGGTTCAGCAGCGGCTACCTCCCTGGCCCGACCTCCGCCTTTGGCGCGTTCGGCGGGTTCTCCGGAGGGGGAGGAGGGGGAGGGGGGCAGCAGCCCCACCAGCACCAGAGGCGGCAGGGGAGCTTTGGGGACCAGGACGCGCGAGCTGGAGTCGGCGGCGGCGGCGACGGCGGCGGCGCTTTTGGAGGTTTTGGCGGAGGAGGAGGCGTTGCGGGCCCTCACTCGCCTCGCGTGCCCTCTCTCTTGCGAAGGGAAGGTGGTCCAGGCGGCGGCGCGACGCCTCCCTTCCACCACCACGAGGGAGGCGGCGGCGAAAGGAGAGAGCACCGAGAGCCCCGGGGCCCGCCGCAGCCGCGCGCCGCGTTTTCGCTCGCCGGCATCGGCGGCGCCCCGAACCAACAGCAGCCCCGCTCGACGCCCCAGCAGCAGCAGCAGCAGCACCGAGCCGCGGGGCAGCACCCGCGAGGCGACAGCGCGGAGGGGACCCCCCTGCGCCTGCCGGACAGACTCTCCTTCGACGCGCTGTCTCTGGCGGCCGAAGGCGGAGCCGGAGGCGGGCGCGAGACGGCGGTCGCCGCGGCGTCCTCGGTGCTCTCTCACTTGGAGGTGCCCTCCGCCGCCGCCGCCGCCGCCTTTGCTCCCGCTGCTCCTGCCGTCGCGATCCCTGTGCGCCCGCGCTACGAGCAGCAACAGCAGCAGCAGCAGCAGCAGCAGCAGCAGCAACGGCAGCCTCAGCAGCAAGCGGCGGCTCGCCGCGGCGCGGGGGGGCCTCCCGCGGCCAACGGCGGCGGCTCCCCGTCCTACCCTTCGCCGGCGCGCCCCTCGGCGCGCGGCAACGGCGGCGACCCGAGAAGGCCCGCGCCGCGGACCCCGCTGCGCGCCTCTGCCGCCGCCGCGCGCACCTTCACCAACGGCGGCGGCGGCGGCGACGGCGACGATGACGACGAGCCGCCGCCCGGGTTCGAGCAGCGCGCGGCAGCAGCGAGCGGGGCGAGGAAGCCGCAACAACGAGGAGGAGGAGGAGGAGGA
>Ga0210003_1005182_pt1 | contig 10075 bp, 5 predicted proteins | sample LantaG_FD_182804 | JGI IMG/M metagenome (GOLD analysis project Ga0210003, IMG submission 182804) | Deep subsurface microbial communities from Baltic Sea to uncover new lineages of life (NeLLi) - Landsort_02402 metaG (SPAdes) (version 2) | ecosystem: Environmental > Aquatic > Marine > Oceanic >...
CCAACATCCAGTCAGCTATCATTCGGCGAAACTGCTCTTCCGTGAAGAACCACCCGATCGGCTTGCCCGATGCATCCTGCAGTTCCGCCGAGCCGGCGGCCGTGAGCCGCTCCGCGAAGTCCTGATCCGAAACGATGATCGACATAACACGTCCTCCACGAAATCTGCCAGGCATGGTGAACGCCTGTTCACTTTTTGTCAAGCCTGGCCAGGCCGCGATTAGAATTCTCCCGCTCCGCGGCCCGAGCGTCAAAAATTCATGAACACCGCTCCCCGTCCGCTCGGCTCGGCCGCCCCGGGGACTGTCCCCGCAGGGGACTGTCCCCCTTCATCTCCTTCTCCCCACCGCTCCCCTATCCTCGTCACCCCGCTCGGGCTCGGCTGCTGGCCGCTCGCGGGCATGACCCGCGCGGGCGTGAGCCGCGAGGCGGCGGTGGCCACGGTGCGGGCGGCGGTGGATGCCGGCATCACTCACCTCGACACGGCCTACTGTTACGGCGAGCAGGGGCAGAGCGAGCGGGCGATCAGGGCGGCCCTGGCCGAGATCGGCCCGGCGGCCCGCGACTCAGTCGTGATCGCTGGCAAGTGCGGGATTCACTGGGAGCCTGATGCCACGCGAGACCCGCCCCGCCGGCAGACACTCGACGGCCGGCCAGAGCGGATCCGGGCCGAGGTGGAGGAGAGCCTCAGGCGGCTTGGCACCGACCGGCTCGACCTCCTCTACCTGCATGCCCCCGACCCCAGGATCCCGATCGAGGAATCCGCTGGCGAGCTTCGCCGGCTCATGGAAGCGGGCAAGTCCCGGGCGATCGGCCTGTCGAATGCCTCGCGGGAGCAGCTCGAGCGGTTCGCGACCGCGTGTCCACTGGCCGCCTGCCAACTGCACTTCAACATGCTCCAGCGGGAGATCGAGCGGGAGATTCTGCCCTGGTGCATGGCCCACGCCGTGGCGATGGTCGTGTACTGGCCGCTGATGAAGGGCCTGCTCGCAGGGAAGATGCACGCGGGCCAGGTCTTTCCCCCGAGCGACAGCCGCCACAAGTATCCGATGTTCCAGGGCGAGGAGTTTGCCCGAAACCTCGACTTCGTGGCGGCCCTCCGGCCGATCGCCGCGAGCCTGCCCTCGTATGACGGCAAGCTGGGAGTGCCGCTTGCGGATCTCGTCTTGGCCTGGACGGCCGAGCAGCCGGGGATCACGAGTGTGTTGTTTGGGGCGACGAGCCCCGAGCAGGTCACCGAAAACGCCCGTGCGCTCACCTGCAGCCTCGACGCCCCAGCCCGCGAAGCCATCGCCAAGGCCATCACCGCCCGCGGCCAGGTCGCCAGCGGCCGCGCGGTGTAAGCCAGCTGCCTACGCCGCTCCCACCGGCACGGGCTGCAGTTTGCCCACGCTCACGTAGGCGTTGCGGGCGTTCAAACAGGCACGGCGGAAGCTCTCCGGCCGGCTCACACCCGCCAGCCGCAACGTCTCGATTGGTCCGCGGCGAAACACGAGGTCGCCGGCGGCATACCACTCCTGTCCCGGAGCCATGTCGATATCGACCGTATCGAAGCCGTCGAGCGTGACAAACTGCTTCACCTCAGGATTGATGCCCTGCTCGATCGTGACCCGCCTGTTGGTGAGCCGATACCGCTTGATGGCCCAGGGCATCCGCAGCGAGAGATAGAGCATCAGGCCCAGCGGGATCGTGGCCAGAAGCGACAGCCGCCCGATCGAGACCGGGCCAAAACCAGCCTTGATCCGGTACAGCCGGCCGAGCGCCTTTCCCAACCCAGTCGAGCCCACGCTCGGCCAGACGGTCATGATCGTCGCCTCGGCGACCGAAGGCGGCATTACACCGGACACCGGTGCCGACAGATGATTCACCATTCAATGTGTTCCTGACCGGCAAAGAGACAACTGTTCGAGCGTTGAACAGGACGTGCTCAACGCCAGTGGTGGAGCCGTAAGTATGACCGCAAACCCAACCTTATTCCACGATGGCCCTGCCGAGCCGCCAAATACAACTCCTTCAGCAAGCCGCGGCTACAGTTGCACCCCGCCGGTGGAGGGGTTATTAAATTCTTGAGACGGTTGAGCCGATTCCGACGCCTCGTCCTGAGCACGAACCGCTGTCGGTCACGTTTTTTGACCACCGTCAAGACTCGAGAATATTCCCGCTCAATATCGACGAGCCGGGCAGTCAGGCTTAGTGCCTCCATTAGGGAGCCGGCCTAGCCACGACCGTTACCACACGCCGCGATGCTTCGCTCGCCACCTTCTCCCACGGCTTTCTGGCATTTGGGGCCGCAGCCGGCTCCAGATCTGGAAGATGATCCTTCAAGAATGGCCAGATCCGCTCGATCGGTGTGCCGAAGCCTCGCGTGGCAGCCGGATGCTTGAACTGCGGCGTGGCCGCGGTCAGGCCAACAATCCGTCCGCCAGCATCGACGAGCGGAGCACCGACGACCGTGCTCGGGCCGGCAGCCGTGTGGACGAAGACGCCCGGCAGCACGTCCAAGGCCACGACCGTGCCGGGGCTGGGGGCCTCTCGGCCCCGCCCGGCGGGCGGCACGACGATTGTCTCATTGCCAACCGGGGAACAAGAGGCCGCAATCGCCATGGGCTCCGTGACCAACTCATCGCAACGAAGCAGTGTGATGCCCAAACCCTGCGAGGTGGCGATAACCTGGGCTGGCCGGTCGAGTGTGGGTTCAGCGGCGGACCGAACCACCTGCGAGCCACCAGAAAACAGCGACTCGGACGGCACGAGCACCACCGTAGGCGCGACAACGATACCGCCACCAACCCGCTCAATCACGCCGCCCGCCGGAACGACGAAGAACTCGGCGAAGTTGGCTTGGCCCGCAATCGGCTGGCCAAACGGCGACAGAAAATTCAGGCCCGACTGGGGTGGCGGCGTCACCTGCTGACCAGCCTGCTCTGGAACCAATCGCTCGTAGACCGCCGCGAACGCTTCGGCCTGCTTCGCCGTCAAGCTCCCACCCCCGACCATAACGCCCACGTTCGCCACAACGACCTGCGGGTCGTCAAGACACTCCGCGGCCCGCGAGAAGTGGGTGAGGGCGTCGTCAAAACGCCGGGCGCGAATCTCGCACACTGCCAGGTTGTTCCAAGCGGCACCGTTCCGGGGTTCGCGATCAACCGCTTCTGCGAAATACCGAATGGCCCTGTCGTTGTCGGCCCGCAGGCCGACCCCGAAAGCCGCTGCAAGTCCGAGCAGGAAGTCGGCCCGGCCACTGTTCGGGTCAATTTTGCTTGCTTTGTCCAGATTCTCGCGAAACGACTTGTAGTTGCCGAGCCTCACGTTCGTCGCGAGTTTCTTGAGCAATTCATCGCCGGCTTCGGCTGCGGAGGTAGCAACTGCAGGTGGCACCCAGTCCTTGCCGAGCCGGACCTCGCCACGCTTCGCTCGCTCCTCCCAGCGGGCCAGGGCTGCCGCGGCATCGGCTGGCGGGATTTCTTCTGCCTCACCAGCCAGGCTCAGCTTCATTGCCCGCAGAGCATCCTCGGCTGTCTTGCATCGGGAAATAGCCTCGTCGAGGGCAGCGAGTCGGGAGCCCTTCGCGACCGGCTTCGCCGCGGGATTGGCTGCTGTCTCGGCCGACAAGATCGCGGCCTGCGACGGTTCGGAAAAAGCGTCGAGCGGCACCTTCACCGTCGATCCGTCGCGCAGCCGCAGTTCGACGAGCCTGGGCCTATCGGCTCCGACAGTCACTACCTCGCCTCGCAACTCCCAAGACTGCTCGGCTGCCAGGAGGGGCGACTCCGCAAGAAAGCAGGCTGCCCACATCCACATGACCTTGCCTCGTGCCCTGCACAAAACCCATGACATGTATTGAAACTCCTATCAGAGCGATCGGAATCTGTCCGCAGCCGCCCCCCTCTTGCGGCGGACCGCAGTTTATCATCCTTGCGTCCCTTACACCGCAACCTCCGCACATGAAAAAACCCGGTGGGGCTCGACAGCCCCACCGGGTTCACATGATCCCGGCGTCGTGCCCCGGTTTCCCGCGACACGCACCATTTGGTAGTTCTGCTTCTGACACGCAGCGCCCTATTCAAGGCGCCGACACGCGTTGGCTGATCTCTTTTGGCGGTTCGCCCCGCCCACCGGCCGTCCAGGCACATGGCCTGGCAGGCTGGCAAGCGGAGCCGCGATCGTCTCCATATGCGATATCATCCACCACCGAAATCCTCGAGACCCGAAAGCCTCGCGGACCGAATGGTGCCGCATCGCACGCCTTGGCGTATTCGGGGCAAGCCCGAACACGCGTCAGCTGTTTTCCTTTAGAAAGGAGGTGATCCAGCCGCAGGTTCCCCTACGGCTACCTTGTTACGACTTAGTCCCAATCGCAGAGTTCATCTTAGGCGCCTGGATCCTTGCGGTTACCTCGGCGACTTCGGATGCCCCCCACTTTCGTGGCTTGACGGGCGGTGTGTACAAGGCTCAGGAACACATTCACCGCGGTATGCTGACCCGCGATTACTAGCGATTCCAGCTTCATGCAGGCGAGTTGCAGCCTGCAATCCGAACTAGGGAGCGATTTTTGGGATTTGCTCGGCCTCGCGGCATTGCTTCCCTTTGTGCGCTCCATTGTAGGACGTGTGCAGCCCTAGTCATAAAGGCCATGAGGACTTGACGTCATCCCCACCTTCCTCCGGCTTAACGCCGGCGGTCTCTCTAGAGTCCCCGGCTTTACCCGCTGGCAACTAGAGACAAGGGTTTCGCTCGTTAAGCGACTTAACGCGACATCTCACGACACGAGCTGACGACAGCCATGCAGCACCTGTGCACGTTGTACCCGAAGGCCTGGCTCGGCTTTCACCGAGTTAATCCGTGCATGTCAAGACTAGGATAAGGTTCTTCGCGTAGCCTCGAATTAAGCCACATCCTCCACCGCTTGTGTGAGCCCCCGTCAATTTCTTTGAGTTTCAGCCTTGCGACCATACTCCCCAGGCGGAGCACTTAACACTTTCGCTACGACTGGAAGGCTATGGAGGACCCTCCAATCAAGTGCTCATCGTTTACAGCTAAGACTACCGGGGTATCTAATCCCGTTTGCTACCTTAGCTTTCGTGCCTCAGCGTCAGAAGAGACCCAGTAAGCCGCCTTCGCCACCGGTGTTCCTCAAGATATCAACGCATTTCACCGCTCCACCTTGAGTTCCGCTTACCTCTGTCTCCCTCGAGCACGGCAGTTTTGGATGCAATTCCCCGGTTGAGCCGAGGGATTTCACACCCAACTTTCCGCGCAGCCTACGCACCCTTTAAGCCCAGTAATTCCGAGTAACGTTTGTACGGTTCGTCTTACCGCGGCTGCTGGCACGAACTTAGCCCGTACTTCCTCCTAGAATAGGTCAAGCAAAGGGGAGAACCCCCTCACATTTCCTCCTCTACGACAGCGGTTTACAACCCGAAGGCCTTCATCCCGCACGCGGCGTCGCTCGGTCAGGCTTTCGCCCATTGCCGAAGATTCTCGACTGCAGCCACCCGTAGGTGTCTGGGCAGTGTCTCAGTCCCAATGACGCGGGTCATGCTCTCACACCCGCTACCCATCGTCGCCTTGGTGAGCCATTACCCCACCAACTAGCTAATAGGATGCAGGCCCCTCCCCGGGCGGAATCACACCTTTGATCCGGAGATATCATCCGGTATTACCTGCAGTTTCCCGCAGCTATCCCGGACCCGAGGGTAGGTACCTACATATTACTGTCCCTTTCGCCGCTGTCCCCGTATTGCTACGGTTCTCGCTCGACTTGCATGCCTAATCCACGCCGCCAACGTTCACTCTGAGCCAGAATCAAACCCTTCAATTGATTGGATCTTCACTCCGATCGCCGACCGGTTTCCCGGCCTGCGATGGCGTTGTTTCCGAACCTTAGAAAAGGCTCTTCTGTCTGATGAATAAATGGTTCCCGAAGGACGCCGCCCACCACCCCCCGGCCGAAGCCACGGAGTGAGCGAACGTTCGCCCAATCGGTTGCCGGTACACGATCGCGTGCCGGCCGAAACCAAAAGAGATCGAACTACCAGATTGCCAAAGATCAGCTCGGCCGGGTGGTCTTTCAACCGCTCAGCCGAGCCCCCAAGTCTAGCAGCACTTCGCCCCTGGTCAACTGCCCCTGGAAACAGAATTTCCTGGGGGGTCGACTTGGGCGAACAGCCTCAAAAAAGGCCGGCCGACTGGGCATTCATGTTGTACGGGGCCGACGGCCCGACGGTTCATCTCTGCCCATAATTCGCAGTCGGAACTCGCAGGAATTACTGGAGTTGTCGGCTGAGCAGAACCAGCATGGTGGTGGTGCTCGGGACGGGGTGGAGCGGGGTAACGCGGGGCGGCATCGCAAACGGGGTGGCGGTCGTGCCCGAAGTCCCCGGGCTCGCGCCCCGGGGCTTTTATGGGGCAAGGGGAGGGGTTGGCCGTGCTATCTCGCCGGCCTTGCAAGCGAGCGAGAGGCAGGATGCCGAAGCGAGCTTGCACGGAGTGAGCGCAGGGCAGGATGCCCGTAGCGAACGTCCGGCGAGATGGCACGGGCAACCCCGACCCACACATGACGTTGCTTCGTGCCAATCTCGCCGGCCTTGCAAGCGAGCGAGAGGCAGGATGCCGAAGCGAGCTTGCACGGAGTGAGCGCAGGGCAGGATGCCCGTAGCGAACGTCCGGCGAGATGGCACGGGCAATCCCGACCCACGCAAGACGTTGCTTCGACTGAGCGGAGTGGCAGGCGGGGTGGCGTTTGTGCCCCGCAGTCCCCGGGCTCGCGCCACGGGGCTTTTATGGGTCAAGGGGAGGGGTTGGCCGTGCTATCTCGCCGGCCTTGCAAGCGAGCGAGAGGCAGGATGCCGAAGCGAGCTTGCGTGGAGTGAGCGCAGGGCAGGATGCCCGTAGCGAACGTCCGGCGAGATCACACGGGCAACCCCGACCCACGCAAGAACGTTGCTTTGACTGAGCGGAGTGGCAGGCGGGGTGGCGTTTGTGCCCCGCAGTCCCCGGGCTCGCGCCACGGGGCTTTTATGGGTCAAGGGGGAATCCTGACGTCCCAATTACTGCTCGGCGGCGAGGACGACCGGAACCTCGAGTTCGAACCCCTCCCGGCGAACGGTAAAGAGGACTTTGTCGCCTGGGTTTCGCGACTCCACCGCCGACAGAAAGTCGTCTGCCGTTCGGATCGGCTGGCCAGCAACCGCCACGACCACATCCGCCCCGCTGCGATCAACCCGCTCCACTTCAGCCACAAATGGCCCCTGCCGCCGTCGCTCCCGAACCACCCGAAACCCACGGATGCCAGCCCGTTCCGCGGGTCCATCCGGCACCAGTGCCGCGACCAAGAGGCCCGCCTCCGACTGGTACACCCGGCTGATCCCGGCGTCGGGCCGCACCACGCGGCCCCGCTCGGTGAGCTGCGGCACAATCCGCCGGATCGTTCCCACCGGGATGGCGAATCCAACTCCCGAACTCTGGCCGGTGCGGCTGGCGATGGCCGTGGTCATCCCGATCAGCCGACCACCTCCGTCGAGAAGAGGACCACCAGAATTGCCGGGGTTAATCGCCGCGTCGGTCTGGATGATCGACTTGATTGTGCGGCCCGTCTTCGTGGGGAGCGAGCGATTGAGGCTCGAGATGATGCCGGTGGTGAGGGTCCGCTCGAGGCCAAACGGGTTGCCGATTGCGAACACCCGCTGCCCCACCCGCAGGTCGTGGGAGGTGCCGAAGGTGACTGGCTGGAGGGTCTCTGGCGGGGCGTCTACTTTGATCACGGCCACATCCGTCGCGGGATCGATCCCGACCACCCGGCCCGCATGGGACGAGCCGTCGTGCAGCAGCACCTGGATCTCCCGGGCCCCCTCGATCACGTGGAAATTCGTGAGCACATGCCCCTGCCGATCGAGCACGATTCCCGATCCGGCCCCCTCGGAGGGAACTTCCAGCAGAAACAGCCCCGCGGCCACGGTGGCCTTCGTGTTGATGTTTACCACGCTGCGATTGCCGCCGTCGTAGACGGCGATGTTGATCTGCTCCTCCGGGGAGAAGGCCCGTTCCCCGAGCGGCTGTTCGGCCCCACCGCCAACCGCCACTAGCCAGCAGGCGGCGGTCGTGAGCAGACGCAACGTGTGGCGGCAGCCAGGCCAGCAGACCCGGCCCGTTGTCGCACGGGACAGACTGCCTGCGGTGACGGGGCAGTTGGTCGGCAACTCTTTTGTGATCATGAAACCCAGCGACTCGGGCGAGCGACCTGGAACAATCACTGATTATTCCCCATCTCCTTCGCTCACGTCATCCCGAAAAAGCCCGTGGGTTTGCCGCTCACCACCGGGCGGCTGACCACGAAAATCCCGATTTTCGGATCCTGGCGTGCAGAACGGCGTTGGCGACTTGGGATCGTTCCAAATATGCTTGCGTTTAGGCCTCGGGTTTTCCCAGTCTCTTTTTCCCAGTCCCTCCGGAGTGCCTCCGATGCGGCCCGCCTGTTCGATCCTATCGGCTCTCCTCTCGGGCTGCCTCGCCATGGCGACGAGCCTGTCGGCGGCCGAGCCCGAGGCCACCATCACGTTCGCCGCTACGGCGCCCGCCGTCGGCGACGCACCGCAGGTCACCGCCATCGGCCTGCGGGGGAGCGATGTCGGCCCCGCCGCCCCGGCCCAGGTTGTGGTGCTCGTAGACACCTCGGCAACGCAGACCGGCAGCCACCGACAGCGAACCTTCGAAGCCCTGGCCGGCATCCTTGCGGCGGCCCGGCCGGACGACCGCTTCACGATCTCCGCAGTCGACGTAGACAGCGTGCCGTTGTGTCAGGGTTTTCACCCCGCCACCGCCGAGGCGATTTCCGCTGGGATTCGCAAACTCGATGCCCGCACGCCGTTGGGATCGACCGACATCACGGCAGCGATCGAGGCGGCCGTGGCCCGCTTCGACGCCGCTGGCCCCAAGGCGATCATTTATCTCGGCAACGGCCCGGGGCTCGGGGGAATCGATCCCGAGGAGTTCGCAGTCGCGGTCGACCTCCTGCGAACCAATCGGGTGGCAGTCTCGAGCGTGGGCCTCGGCCCCGGCGTGAACTGGCAATGCCTCGCCGCCCTGGCCGCCAACACGGGCGGCATGGTGGTGGTGCCCGGCGATGCGGATAGCGCCCAGACCGCGTCCGCAACCCTGAGCGGCCAGGCGATTCAGCCCGTCTCATGGCCTGGAGAAATAGCTCTCACTGGGAGTGGGAAAGCCGGCGAACTCCGGATGCTTCCAACGCGGCTGCCCCCGCTGCGGGCAGACCGTGATTCGATCGTGTTCGTCGAAGGCGGCCTTGAGAACGGGCAGCTCGAACTCTCGCTGGGCGAGCCGGGCGCGGGGAGGCCTGTCACGCTCTCGATCCCTGCCGTCGCACCGGCGCCGGACAACGCGTATCTCGCCGAACTCACCCGCAATGCCCGGAGCAGCGATGGGCTGTTCCTGCCCGTTGTCGGCAGGGAGGGCTTGGCTCTGGCTCGCCAGGTGGTGCTCGGCGAGGCGGCCGCGCTTGCGGCACTCTCCGTCCAGGCCCAAGCCACCGGTGCCCACTCCTCCGCAGCCCGGCTGGCGGAGGCGTCGCTCCGTCGCGACCCCGATAACCAGGAAGCGTCGGTCATCCGCGAGGCAGCTCGGCGTCAGGTCGGCATGGCCCAGCCGCTCCCCGCGCCGCCTCCTGCGGCGTTTCCCCCCGGACCGGCCGGCGATGACGAACTGCTTCAACTCGACGCGCAGCGTCGCATCCGAGCCCAACAGCAGGAGCAGGACGCCGCCGTCCGCATCCGTCAGGCCCGGCAACTGCTCACGACCGACCCTGATCAGGCCCGGGAGGATCTCAAGCAGCTGCAAGAGGAACTCCGCAGGTCTGACGACCTGGACGCCGGCACCAGAGCACGGCTGGCCGCCCAGCTCGAAATGCGGATTCGTGAGGCGATCGTTCGGGCGAGGGAGAAGACCGACCGCGACCTCGCCGCCGAGCGACGGGCGGCGATCGGCCGGGAACGGATGCAGATGACAACCGACCTGCAGCGACGCGAGGAGAAGATCAAGCAGCTCACCGAGAAATACAACGC
>Ga0210003_1005185_pt1 | contig 10069 bp, 17 predicted proteins | sample LantaG_FD_182804 | JGI IMG/M metagenome (GOLD analysis project Ga0210003, IMG submission 182804) | Deep subsurface microbial communities from Baltic Sea to uncover new lineages of life (NeLLi) - Landsort_02402 metaG (SPAdes) (version 2) | ecosystem: Environmental > Aquatic > Marine > Oceanic >...
CACTTATAATTGGTATGAAGATGGAGAACTAAGTAGTGATAAAGAACAATTAGAGTGGGATGAATTATATAAACGTGGAATAAAGGAGATTTATTAAAATGAAAAATATCAGAAGAGGCTTAGGAAAAGGACTTGGAACAGGATATAAAAACCTTGCACCAATGGATAGTCATATTCATTCACTATCTGCAAAAGGTGTGAAAACAATATCATTAAAGAGAGCAGTCTATGGAAAACCTAAAGTTCCTTTATCTGATAGAGAATATTCTACAATGAACACTTCAATGCCTGTTGGAACTATTAAAGAATGGAAAACGTTTTTAAAAGATTCAGGTGTTAAAAAAGTAAAATTAATTGACCCAATTGAAGGAGATTCAGAAGTTGAACTAAAAGCAAGTCATAAACAAATATGGAAAGTAAGTGAGCCTAATGGAGATTGGGATAGTGAGTTTTATTATGACAGAGAACAATTGGTTAATTATGCAAATGAATTGAATAACGAACAGGAGAAACCTAAAAAAGAGATAAAAACAGTTGAAGAAGCAATAGACTTTCTTTCTTTTGATTTCCAATTAGATGTGGTAAGTCTAAATGCTAAGAAAGAAAAACAAGTGAAAATAAAATTACCAAAAAATATAAAGTTTACAGAAACAGAGGAATTATTTGTTTACCCATATAAAACAAAAGTAGATGTGCCTGTATCTATGACTTATGATTATGCAAAAATACATTTTCCAGAAGAATTAGAATCAGGACAATTAATACAATTTACAGCAAGAATTAATTTTCAAAAAGGAATGTATGAAAGTGAAGAAAATCCAAATGAACATAAAGGTATTTTTGTCGGAGAATTAAATAATGGTAGAGAAAGTCCAAATTATAAATATGTTTAAAAGGTGAAAAGATAAAATGAAAAACACAAGAAAAGGTTTAGGAAAAGGTATGGGAACAGGTTATAAAAACTTAGCACCAATGGATTCACATATTCATTCACTATCAGCAAAAGGAGTAAAATCAATATCATTAAAGAGAGCAGTCTATGGAAAACCTAAAGTTCCTTTATCTGATAGAGAATATTCTACAATGAACACTTCAATGCCTGTTGGAACTATTAAAGAATGGAAAACGTTTTTAAAAGATTCAGGAGTTAAAAAAGTAAAATTAATTGACCCAATTGAAGGAGATTCAGAAGTTGAATTAAAAGCAAAGAAAAGAAAAATATATCCTATTTCAGATAAAAACGCATTTACATTAAAATTAGAAAATATGGGTTATGATGTTATTGATGTTATGGAATTTATGGATGAACATTGGCAAAACCAAGCAAGTGACAAAAAAAATCTTGAACTTTTTAAAGAATTTGTTGCAGAAGATTATGATGATGTATTCCCATCACCAACAAAAGATTTAAAGTTAAACGCAAAAAGTAATCATAAACAGATATTTTTAGTTAAAGATAAAGATGGAGAAATAAAAGACCAATATATGACTGAAAAACAATTAAAAGAGTATTGGTATGATTTAAAAGAATCTAATGAGATGAAAAATCTTAATCCTAAAGATACAGATGTTATTATTCAATTAATGGACACAAATTTCAATATTGATGTAACAAGTTTAAACGCAAAAGGCAAGAAACTGCAAGACAAATCAGAAGCAGTTATTGATTGGAAAGCATTATGGTCAGGAAAAATACCATCAAATTTTACAAAAAGGGATTTAGAAGCACAACAAAGAAAGAAAAAGTGGCAAGAAACAACAAAACGTGAAAAGAAATTAGGATTATATAATGTTCTTGGTGCAGGTGCAGGATTTGTGGTAGGAACTTTAACAGGTGGGTTAGGTGGAATGCTAATTGGTGTTCCAATCGGAACTTACACAGGATTTGCTCTTGGAGAATTAACATTAGGTAAAGAAAAAGGTAGAAAACCTAAATATACAAAATCTAAATCAAAGTTTTGGCAAGACTTTTGGATTCAAAGAGAAGAAGAATTAGAGTTTAGGTATCAGAAAAGAAAAGAAGTTGCTAAAGCAAAAAGAGAGGCTATGAAAAATGCCAAGAAAAGATAATTGGAGATTACAATTTTTAGAATTGGAAAAACCTTTAAAAATAATAAGTAAAGGTGTTCATAAAACAATAAAAAAAACGTTAAAGGTGAAAAAATAAAATGGGATTTTTCAACGCATTTAAAACAGAAAAGAAAACAAAAAAACTTAATATTCAACAATTAGCAGATGGCTCAAATGCTTTATTTTATGGTGCAGGTAGAGTTTTACTTGGAGACTTAAAAGTAAAAGTTGGAAAAAAGACAGTTTATGATTTAAGAAAAAAATTCAAAAAGGTGAAAAAATGAAATCAAGAAGAGGCTTAGGAAAAGGATTGGGAACAGGATATAAAAACCTTGCACCAATGGATTCTCATATTCATTCACTATCTGCGAAAGGAGTGAAGACAAGATATGCTATTGTAAATTTGAATGTATGGAGTGATGATAAACCACAAGATATAATTAATTATTTTCAAAAAAAAGTCATACAAAAATCACCTAAAAAGTTTTCAACAATAGAACTTCAAGATACTTTTTATGATGTTCCTAAATTTATTGATTTAAAATCCTTAGAACCAAATCAAAAGAAAGCAAAAGAAATAGGTCTAAAAGGAGATAATCATTTTTCTGCAAACTATATCTTTCAAGGCAAATTCAAGAATGATGAAGAATTTAAAAAAAATATCAAAAAAGTTATTGATAACCCTAAAATAGCAACATCAGATATTGATGAGGTTGAAATATTTGAACTTGACGCAAAAGGCAATGTTCCAAAAGGTTGGAGTAAAACTTTAGAGGGAAAAAATGAGAGTTGGTATGAATACAAATCAAATAGTAGTTATAATGGAAATTTAAGATTAGTGATTAATAAAAGAAATAATATTAAACCAAAATATAATGTTCAAATATGGGTGGATGGATTATATGCAGGACAAGGAAAATTTTTTGATAATAAAACAGAAGCATTAGATTATGCAATAAACTATATGAAACAACAAGAGGTTAAAAGATGAAAAATGTCAGAAGAGGCTTAGGAAAAGGACTTGGAACAGGTTACAAGAACTTAGCACCAATGGATAGTCACATTCACAGTTTATCAGCAAAAGGTGTAAAGACTATATTAGACCCAAAAACACCTGCAAGTAAAAATAAAGTTTATATGAAACAACTTGAAAAAATGCAGAAAGTTAAATTCATAAAAGATAAAAAAACAGGTAAAAGTTATCCAAGAACAAAATATGGTGAAGAACAATTAATAGATGAATATTGGGGTGGAAAACCACAAAAATATTGTCCAGATTGTGGTGTTGCTTTAGGAAATTATCATCATTCAAGTTGTGATATTGAGGAAAGTCCATTAGATGATGATAGTTATATTGAACCAAGAACAGGACATAAAATTAGAGGACAATTACTTAGTTCAGATAATGCAGGAGATTATTCTCTTGACGCAAAAGGACAATTTATGAATGACATAGGTTTAGGTCAATCAAGTATTGATTGGTTTAGATACAGACAAAGTATGGCTTTTTATAATAAAAAATATGATGGTTTAACACAAAGACAAAAAGAAAGAGTTGATAAGAAAATATTAAAAGATATGTCAGGTCTTGACGCAAAAGGAGAAAAACGTGAAATAAGAAAATCCCTTGTAAGTAATGAATATTATGTAACATCAGATAAAGAGAGATTACAACAGGAAATAACTTTTATGAAAAAGTTAGAAGATTTAGATGAAGCAGGTGTTGTTTCATTCCATTCTAATGCGTTTGGAGATGTTAATGTTAAAGATGAATTAAAAAACACACAAAAAATAATAAGAGAATTTTTTGATGGAAGAAAGATACCTATTAAAGAAGTTAAAATACTTTGGAAAGAAGGTAGGTCAAAAGAAGGAGAATATCCAAAAACGTTTAAATCTGTTAGTGAAGCAACTAAACAAATAAAAAAGAATTCTTTAGAAGCACCAAAAACAGGTGGGTATGATAAACATAAGTTTACAATAGAATGGGAAGATGGTAGTGTTTATGAGGGAAGAATGGATGTAGAACATCCAACACAACAACATCCTGATAATGATATGAGGCAACACGTTCAAGAGTTTGCAAATTATATAATTACTAAACCAAGAAATGAGTTTCCACAATATAGTAAAGATGATAGAGATTATGCAGAAGATTTACTTAAAAAATATTCTCTTGACGCAAAAAAAGATTGGAAATCAGTTAAAAGAGGAGAAAAATGGGTCAAGAAAGATGGAAGAAAAAGTCTGAAAATAGAAACAAGACAAGACAGAGATGGTAAGAATGCTTTTATACACACAGCAAAAGCAACACCATATAGATTAGCATTAAATCCAAAATATTCAAGAAAAGAAGTTGTAGTTGGAAAAGGAAGAGATAGAAAAAAAGTTGTTAAAAAAGCAAATGAATATATGACATTGAATGCTAAAGGCAAGAAACCAAAAGTGACGTTTAAGAAAGGTAAAAGGTTTATTGATTTTGGAACTCATACACTTAGTTTTTATGACCCAAGCAAATACACAGTCCAAGAGATAGCCAACTTTAGAAAAAAAGATAAGAGACCTGTTAAATTATTAGGAAAGCCTATCACAAGAGAAGGTTTTGAAAAGACAGCATTAGGAGTTTCAATAGCAACAATAATTGGTGCAATACAACCAGAATTGATACCTTTAGAACTTGCAGGTGCAGGTGTTTATGCTTTTGGAAAAACATATAGTTCAATAAAAAAGAGAGAATTAAAAAGAATACCATTAAGGTGAGGAATCAAAAATGAAAAACACAAGAAGAGGTTTAGGAAAAGGACTTGGAACAGGTTACAAAAACTTAGCACCAATGGATAGTCATATTCATAGTTTGTCAGCAAAAGGAGTAAAAACTTATGGATTATTACCAATTAGAAAAAATCCAAAAGGTGCAGAATATGATGGAACATTAGGAGTTACTATAAGAGATATTAGAGGAGATGTTTCTTGGGTATCAAAAAAAATTAAGAAACCAGACCAAGAATTTATTAAAGGTCTTGAAGAAAGCACAGGAAAAATGATTCCAGAAACAGAGAAATGGGTTGAAGTCTTTGATGTAAATGGTGGTGCTTCTTGGCTACCTTATAATTATATTAGTGCTTGGAGAGAAGTTCATACAAAAGATTTGGAAAAGACTTGGGAAAATGCAAATCCTTTTGCAAAGACAAAATTAAAAAGATTTTATGGTGCAATAGGAGAATTTAAGTAAATAAAACTAAAAGGTGAAAACAAAAGTGGAAAATGCAAAAGGACAAGTAGTTATGTGGGATAGTGCAAATACACAGGCTTGGTTAGGTATGCCTGATGGAAAATACAAATTAAGTAAAAGTTTCAAAACTAATACTCAAGCAAAAAATTATGCTATGAAACTTGGAACTAAATTCAAAGCACCTGTTTATGATAAATGGACAGGAAAATATATTGGAAGATATGCTAAACCAACATCAAATTCAAAAGCAACAAAGAGAACAACCAGAACAGTAAAACGTTCAGGAAATGCTCTTGGAAAAACAATAGGACAATTATTTAAATTTAAATAAATCTAAAAGGTGAAAACAAAAATGGCAAAAAGAAAAAATGTAGGAATGTTAGATGGATTAAGTTCAACAGCAAAAGCAGTTGGATTAATGGCAAAAAAAAGTGGAGTATTTTACAAAGAGACACCACAAGTTAAAGGTAGAATTGCAAGAGCATTAGCAAAAGAAACCAAAGGTGGAACAGGCAAAATTGCAAAACGTTCTTCATATAAAGCAGATATGAAAAAAGGAATTAAACAGAAATCAAGACAAGAAAGAGGAAGAATTGTTTATGCACTTGCTAAAGCAACAAAAGGTGGAAAAGGCAAAATTGCAAAGAGACCTGCACACAAAACACACGTTCCAAAGAGGTAATTAAGATGGTAAGTCCATTAACTTTTTTTGGTTCAGACCCAAACAGGTCTAAAAACGTGAACAGAGGTAGGGGTTATTATTATAAAAGAAACTCTTACAAAAAAGGTTGGTTCTCTCAATATACAGGGGAAGCAGATAGTGTCAGAAAAATTAAGGGAAAATCACAACCAAAACTGTCCAGAAAATACCAACACGCAGGAGATACGACAAAACGTAAAAGGATTAATCACAGGGTTCAAATTAGTCCAAGAAAACAGAGACGAATGAAAGGTTGGTTTTAAAATTTTTATTTTTTTATTTTTTTATTAAATAACAAACAACAAAAACATCATACTCATAATATATCATAAGAAAATCAAATCAAAAGGTGAAACACAAGATGAAAAAAACAAAAATGGTAAAATTAGGTTTCAAACCATTTAACCCTCAATTTGAGAACTTATTATTCAAAAATGGTGAATGGTTTTTAGGATTAAGAGGTAAGAAAAAATGAGAAGAGGCTTAGGAAAAGGATTAGGAACAGGATATTTTAATTTAGTTCCAATGGATAGTCATATTCATAGTTTATCAGCAAAAGGTGTGAAATCAAAAATACCCACACAAATAGTGTCAGGTAAAAATTATGATTTTGGTATGATACCAACTCCAAAGAAAAAAGGTTTCATTAAAGAAATCGCAAAGAAAGTTGTGGATGGAGTTAAATGGGCAGAGAAATGGGAAAAAGAACATTTACCTAAACAAAAGGCTTGGGTCAAGAAAGAATTTGAAAAAGGTAAAGACCTTTATGAACGTGGTGCTGATAAAGTTAAAGATTATTTTGAACAAAAGAAAGAAGATATGGATGATGTCAGAGACGAACTTGATACAAATGATGATGGTGTTCAAGACATTTCTTATGGAGAATTAATGAACACTAATTTACAAATTCAACAAGATTTGAATACAATAGATGTTGATAATTCAGGTGTTCCTGACCATCTTGAAGACGGAACTTTTGCGTTTCAAGATTTTGGTGGTGAAGGAACATTAATTAATTCAACTAAACCACTTGGTGAAGAAAAGAAAGGTGCAGGATTTCCATTTCCAACATTAGACCCACAAAAAGAGTATGGTAGTGAAGATGGAACTGAGTTATTAACTAATATACCACCTCAAGAACAAAAGTATGAAGATTTCTTTCCAGATGAAGATATGGCACAACCTATTCAATCAGATTTTGTTGTTGAAGAAAAGAAAGGTGTAGGATTACCATTACCAACACTAAATCCTAAAAAAACGTTTGGACAAAAAGTTAAAGATGAAGTTCAGAAAGATGTTAGAAAAGGTGTTGAGTTTGGTAGAGGACAAATCCAAAAGTATCAACTTGAGAAAGATATGATTAGACATTTACCTGATAAAGATTTAGAAATAAAAGCATTACAAGTAGGAAAACCATTGTTTGGTAAGTATAATAAATTTGAAGCAGAAATTCTTAGAAGAAATGAGGAAAGAAAAAGAATTGCTATGATAAAGAGTGGTAAAGTTCCTGAAAGTAGTGGTTCAGACTTAAATCTGTTTGGGTTTTTAAACCCTCTTAGCACAGTTTCTACAAAAAAACAACCTGCTAAATCAAATCAAACCCAACCAACATCACAAAGTGCTGTGGATTTAGGTTTCCTCAATCCATTTAGCACATTGACTTCAAACAAAGGTGCAAAGTAAAATGCCTTTTAAATCAATAAAACATTTAGGTAATCTTACTATTAAAAATTCAAAAGCAGGATTACCAAAGAATGTTTGTATCAAATTAAAAAAAGGTTCAGGAAAAGTATTAATGCAAAACTTTTTTGACCCAACAACAGCATTTGACGTTGAAGTATCAAGTTTGTTAATGGGTGGACATTTAATTCCAAAAAGGAAGTCTCCTGTCCAAAAATTAAAAAATGCTAAATTTGTAAATTATTGTTTATTTGCTAAAAACAAGAAAAGGTGAAAAGAAAAATGTTAAACAAAATAAATAAAAATCTTAGAAAAGGAATGATTAAATCAAGTAAGGCTACAAGTAAATCAATAGGACATCATACAAACGTTATGGTTAATTCAATGGAATTATTTTTAAAACCAATGAATCCTAAAAGTAGTGCAAGTGCAGAAATGCTATTTACAGGAAAACTATTAATGAAAAAGAAAAAATAAGGAGTTATAGAAATGGGAAGAAAACCAAGTATCAGGATAAAAAAAAGTAAGTATGGGTTAGAAATAGTAAAGACGTTTTATGACGATTTTGGAAAAGCAGTCAGAAAACAAATAGAAGCAGTTGGAAAGAAATAATGGGAAGACAACCTGTTCCTAAATTACAATTTAAGAAGAACGAACTTATTGATAAAATTCCTGAATCAGGATGTCAAAAGATGGGTGGTGGAGTGATAACTCAAAATAAGTTGCTTGAGAAATGGGAAAAAAAACGTTTTTGTTATTAAATAGGTGAAAGAAAAATGAAAAAGATACTAATTTTTATGATAATGATTATAACTTTATCCTCTATTGTTTTTGCAGACCAATTAGTTATTAGTGAGGGTGGTAATGCACAAGGGATATTTGCTTCAAATCCTGATGGAACATCTGGCTCGGAAACTTCATCTGTTTTATATATATATGGTGGACAATCTTTTAGAGAAGATTTTAGAATGAACATAACTTCTTTTGAAGTTTATTTAAATGGATATTCTTATGGAACAGAATCTTTGGTTGTTGGAATTAACAATCAAACACCAAGTTTTAATACTATACAAAACTGGTCTGTCTCTGCTGTTCCAAGTTCATTAGGATGGCAACAATTTAATTTAACAGAAAGATACCTTACAGATAGAAATGAAAATATGTTTATTTCTTTTCTTGGAGATGTAACTTCACAAGAAACAGAATGGACAAGTTTAAATAGTCCAGTATATAATGGTGGAAATGGATATTATTATAATACAGGTTCTTGGCATAGTAATAGTTGGATTGATTTTAACATTAAAATCAATTATGAGCCTTGTGTAGAAGAGTGGGTCGCAGGACAAACTGCTTGTTTGAACACAGATGAAATCTTAAAAATATATACAGATTCAAACGATTGTGGAACTTATGATGATTTACCTCTTGATAATGCAAGTGTTGTTTCAAGTTGTAATTATTGTAATTCAACCTATGAAGAAACAAATACATCTTGCACAACATCAGACTTAATTTATACTAACTATGATTGGACTAATACTTGTTGTGCAGATACAGGTTTATCAAGTGATTGTGATAGCATACCTACAAATTATACAACTGCTTGTAATTATTGTGATTCAACTTATGATGACACAACTTATTGTGGGATAGATGATATTACACATACAGATTATGATTACACTAACACTTGTTGTGCAGACACAGGACTTGGAAGTGATTGTAATATTCCTGCAAATTATACAAATGGTGTTTGTGATTATTGTGTTCCAAATTACACCTCAGACATTAATGGATGTATTGAACTATATACTTGGAACAATTATGATGTTTGTTGTGCTGTAACAGGCATAGAAGAAGATTGTTCAATTCCAGAAAACGTTACTTCTTGTGTAGGAAGACACTCAATATCAGACATAACAGGACTTGTGATAGATGGTGGAGTTGAACTTGGTAGAAGTTATATTTTATATGCAGGATTAATAGCAATGGTTTCTTTATTTATTATAGGTAAAAAATATCTAAAAAGAAATTAATTGAAAATTATTTTATTTTTTTCTTTATTCTTTGATAATGACGTTCAATTGACGTTTTTGTTCTATAACCATCTCCTAACCCTGATTGAAGATATATACTAACAGTTTCAGAAGCAGATTTATTTTTCTTTATTGCGTTTTCAATCAACATTTGTTCTTGCATATTTAACTTTTTATATGCAGACTTCTGTTTAGGTTTGATTAATTTTCCACCACGAAAATATGGATTAACTTTAATAGGTTTTTTTGATTGGTCAATATTTATTGATTTTGTTGATTTGCTTAATCTTCCTGCTTCACCAGAAATAGAAATCTTTAAACGTCTATTAGCCTCTTTTAACTTTTTAGTGT
>Ga0210003_1005186_pt1 | contig 10069 bp, 8 predicted proteins | sample LantaG_FD_182804 | JGI IMG/M metagenome (GOLD analysis project Ga0210003, IMG submission 182804) | Deep subsurface microbial communities from Baltic Sea to uncover new lineages of life (NeLLi) - Landsort_02402 metaG (SPAdes) (version 2) | ecosystem: Environmental > Aquatic > Marine > Oceanic >...
AAACACACACACACAAAAAAAAAAAACGCCATCTCAGCTCTCCCTTCTGGATCGCCCTCCGTGGATCTCCAAGCCTCCCAAAGGAGCGGCGGCGCAGAGGGGAACGCTCGTCCTCGGGGGCAGGGGCTGGGAACTCCCCCGACAGGAGGAAGCAGGAGGCGATTTTCTCTTCCCGCTGCCGACCGCGCACTCGTGGCTGTCGCTGCTCTTCCTCTGCCTCGGCGCCGCGTTCGGCTCCGCCGCTTCCTCGTCGCATTGCGCCCTCAAATCGGACCAGCGGGACTGGTCCGCGGGCTCGAGCGGGGAGCTCCTCGGGGCGAGGCTCGCGTCTCTTCTTCGAAGATCGCCAGTGGCGCTCGCGGCGGTGCCTCCGCTGGCCGGGGCGCTGCTGCCGCTGGCCGAGGCCGCGGCTGCCGGAAGAGGGAGCAAGGGGGGGAGAGGCGGAGGAGGAGGCGTCGGAGGGGGGGCGGCGGCGGCGGCGGCACAGGCCTGTCGCCTCCGAGGGGGAGGAGGGGGAGCAGGCCCTCCTGCTGCTCCCTCGCCGCTGCTCGTCGTCGAGGTCGCCTCTTCCAGAAACGGCGCGAATGACGGCATCGAGGCTTCGATCGACGGAACGGACTGGGAGGGCGTCGCCTCGAAGTGTGTCGAGAGGCTCCTCGCCGGGAAGAGCGGGGAGAAAGAGGAGGAGGAGGAGGAGGAGGAGCGCGAAGAGGAGGAGGGAGAAGGAGGAGAGAGAGGAGGCGCCGGCGACAAAGCTTCTTCATCTTCTTCCTCCGCTCCTCCTCCTCCTTGGGCCGGGCTCGGCGCCGTCGTCAGGGCCCTCGAGGAGCAGCCCAGCCTCGCCTCCTCCCTGGTCGGCGGCGGCAGCAGCAGCAGCAGCAGCAGCAGCCCCGCGAGGGGCAGGGTCCGGGTGACCGCCTGGGCGGCGGCGCGACCCGGGGAGGGCCTCTCCTCCTTTCCTTCCTCCTCGCCTTCCGCGCCGCCGCCGCCGCCCTGGTCGGAGACCTTCGAGCTCGAGCTCGACGCCAGCTGCGCCCCCGAGGAGGTCGACCTCCCCCCGCCGCCGCCGGGGGGGGAAGGGGGGCAGGGCAAGGGGGGCCCGCCGAGGAGGGCGGTCCGGAGGAGGCTGCGCCCCGCCGCCGCCGCCGCCGCCGCCGCCGCAGCAGCAGCAGCAGCAGCCGCAGAGGGAAGGGCCGCCCTGCCGCTGCTGCCGCCGCCGCTCCCTCCCTCGGGCCGCCTCGTCGCCTCGACCTTTGGCCCCTCCTCCGCCGCCTCCGCCTCGGCGACCTACAGCCTTCCTTCGTGCGAGCTGTCACTGGAGATCGACTCGCTCCCCAGGTCGCTGTGGGTGACGCTGGGGTCTCTCGAGGAAGAGGGAGAGGAAGGAGAAGAAGAGGAAGGGGAGGGAGAGAAACACCAAGGGGAAGAAGAAAACAGAGGCGGCGAGAGGGACGCAACGGGCAAAAAGAAGTTCGTGCTGCAGCTCAAGCTGCGGAGGCAGCCCGCTGGGAGAGCCTCCAGGAGAAAGCAAGACGGGCTCTGGGGCGCCTACGCCCCTTGCGGCGGGGCGATAACGACGCTTCTGTAGAGTATGGAGAAGGGGGCTCTTAGTTTTACAAAAAAAATGCAAGAAAAACGAAAAACGTTTTCTAAAAAAACGTTTTTCTTTTTTTTCTTCATTCCGTCATCATCTTCGCTCCGGCCTTCGCAGCCTTCCTCCTCTCCTTGGCCTCTCTCCGCATCCGCTTCCGCTGCTGCTCAGCTTTGGCCGGGTCCATGCCCTGCCATCGGCTCGCAGAAGCGGAGGGAGCTGAGGGAGCTGCGGCTGCTCCTCCGCCGCCGCCGCCTCCGCCGCCGCCGCCGCCGACGGAAGAAGCGACCGCGGCAGCGACGGCGGCAAAGGGGTCGAAGCCTTCCGGTCTCCCCTTCGAGGAGAAGAAGTCCCCCTTCTTGGCCAGCTCGGCTGCCCGCATGCGCTCCTTGCCGCTCGACAGGCTCGCCAAGGCGATTCCTTTGCGGGAGAGGGCGCCAGGTTCGGCCAGCGAGGCGACGAGCGACGACAGGTCTCCGAGGGCCGCGGACGAGCGGCGGCGGCGGCGCTGAAGGTTTGTCCTCGCCGACTTTTTCAGGACGCCGCTGCCGCCGCCCTTCTTCCTTTCCACCCCTAGTCGAGACCCTCCTCCTTTCTTCTCGTGCTTTGACGCCAAGGGGGAAGAGGAGGCTGCGGCTCGCTTCAGGAAGCGGAGCTTCTTGACGACCTTCTCGACGACGTGGCGCGGAGCCGGAGGAGGAGCGGCGGCGGCGGCGGATGACGGCTGCTGCTGCTGCTGCTCTGGGAAGCCCAAGGGTACGCCGATGCCGAGCCTTCGCGCGGCCTTGTCTCGGAGGCGCTGCGCCTTCTTAACCATTGTAATCGAAGAAAAGCGAGGCACGACGAGAGAGCAGGGAGCGGCGATGGAAAGAAAGAACCGACGATGTGAGCGTCAGCTCGAGGAAGTGATGCAAGAACACTCTCCCAACGTTGCTCTCAGAGTCTGAGACAGTGTTTCTCGCGTCGTCGCGGCCCTGCCTCTTTCATTACATTAAACGGCAGCCAGTGACGCATAGATACGACACTGCTGTGAAGGCGATGTTTTTGCCCTCTGGCGGCGCTGCGGCGTCGGCGAAGACGGCGCAGAAGACGATAGGAAACCCGACACCGCCGGCTTCTTCGACGACGGCTAGGCGCCGCATGTCGCCGCCGCCGACGGCGACGACGGCAATGCTTTCGACGCGGCGTCGGGGCTCGAAACCGCCCTCGAGGGACATTCCGTGCACTACTATGGGTAGCTGTGACATCCAGTACGCTACAGCAAGGATTCCACGTGAGAAAAAAGCCGCAACTGCCCTCCACGCCACTGCAAGCGACTCCATCGAAATCGCCGACGACGACGATGACGATTCTTCTTCGCTTCCCCCTCCTGCTCCCTCCTCCTCCTCTGTCCCCGCCGACCTCGTCGAGGTCGCCACCTTTGGTGCCCCGCACGGCGTCCGCGGCGAAGTCCGCATCTTCCCCGTGACCGACGAGCCCGAGGAGAGGCTCCTGGAGGGGGCCGAGGCCGGAGCGCGGTTCTGGGTGGCGCCGCAGGTCGACAGCAGAGTCAGGCCTGGCGGCGGCAGAGGCGGCGACATTTTGATCGGCCGCGGCTCAAGCTCGAGCCCCGCCGCCGCCGCGCCGAAGCCGCGCCTGGTGCGCATCGAGGCCGCCCGCCCGGCCCCCATCTCCCGCAGCAGCAAAAAAGGATCCCCAAGCTCCCCCGGGTCCTCCTCCTGGCTGCTCAAGCTCCGAGGGATAGACTCCCCGGAGGCCGCCGCAAGCCTGGCCAACAACTCGCTCTGGGTGAGCGCCGCCGAGCGGCCCGCGCTGCCCGAGGCCGGCGACGACTTTTACGCGCAGGAGCTGATCGGGATGGAGGCGAGGCTGGGAGACGAGGCAGCGGAGAAGATTATTGGCGTCGTCGTGGACGTGTGCGAGGGTGGGGGCACGGACCTGCTACGGCTGGAGCTCTCCGACGACGAGGAAGGAGACGGGGTTGAGGTCGAGGTCGAAGACGAAGAAGCGGCGGCGGCGGCCGCGGCGGCGATTTCGACGAGCCCAAGGCGGCGGCAGCGAAAGGCGGCTCCCTCCGTCCCGCCCGCCCGCCGCACCGTCCTCCTCCCCTTCACCCAGGCCTTCGTCCCTCACGTCGACCGCATGGCCCGCAAGATGACGATCTGTCCCCCCGACGGCCTGCTGGACCTGGCCATCTCCCCTCCCAAGGCGCAGCTGAAGCAGGAGCAGGAGGCTGCCGCGCTCGCCGCGGCGGCCGGCGACGGAGGAGGAGGCGGAGCCGGCGAAGGGGGGGAGAAAAAGTCGAGGCCGAGGCGCCCGCGAGGGAGGAAAGCGAGGGACCGCGCTGGAGGAGGTACCGCAGCGCCGCCCTCGGCTTGAAAAGGAGAGAGATGAGGAAGAAGGAGAGGGGAGCTTGGTAAAGTTACACACGCAAAAGAAAAAGAAACGAAAAAAACACGACTCTCTCTCTTTTTTTGTTCTTTCTCAAAATTTCATCTCTTCTCTCCCATTCATCGCAATCTCTCTTTTCTCTCCCCTCACCACAGGAAAGGAATGGCCTTCCTCGTCCTTGCAGCGTAGGCCTCGTAGCTCGCCCCGTGCTTCCTCCTCATTCCCTTCTCTTCAAGGAGAATCTTGTTTTCGAGTATAAGAAAAAGGGCGAGCGCCGCCGCGGCGCGCCCGGGGCTCGCCGACGCCGCCGCGGCGCCCGCGGAGAACAAAATAAGCCCGCCGTACATAGGGTGCCGAACGAGCGCGTAGGCCCCCCTCTCGGAGAGCTGGTTCGACCTCCGTGGCACGGGGAAGGGGCTCAGCGAGCGGACGCCGATGCTTCCCACGCCGGCGGCCGCGAGCGCGATGCCCGCGAGCAGGGCAAAGATGCCGAGGACCTGGATCGCCAGAGTGATCGCCGTCGGGGGGAAGACGACGAGGAAGAGGGCCACGAATTGCGCCAGGACCCAGCCGCCGCCGCGGGCGCCGAGGGCCGGAGGGTAGGGGGAGGGCTTCTTCTTCTTTCTGCTGCTGCTGCTGCTGCTCTTGCCGTCGAGGCTGAGGGTGTCGTCATCGTCGGCCGCCGCCGTCGCCGCAGCTGCCGTCGCTCCCCTCCGGGTAAAGTCGTCGTCGCTGTCCTCGAGCTCGCTTCCGCTCTCTTCTTCTTCTTCGTCGTCGTCGTCAGAGAGGGACGGCGGTGGCGGCGAGATCAGCTCCGAGATCATCGCCCTGGAGTCCTCGTCGAGATCAGGAAGGGGGAAGGAGCGCAAACCCGAAAAGACGGCGCTCGAGAGCCGCTCGACGATTTTCTTCTTGGTCTCCTGCTGCTGCTGCTGCTGCTCAATTTCGGAGGAGGTAGTCGAAGGGGGAGAGCTGTTTCTTTCCGTTTTTTTGTGTTTGTAACAGAGGAGGAGAAGAAAGAGAGGAGTGGCGATGTGAGAAAGGAAAGCTGAAAAATCTCGTCGCGTCTAGCCTCGCGGCTAGACGGGGAACGAGAAGAGACAGGGACAGCAACACCCGAAAAGAAGCAGCCATGCGTCATCCTTACCTCTCGCTTTCCTTCTCGCCAAAGGCCCTGCGCTTGGTCACGACCGCGCGTCCTGCTCTGGCACGCGTGCCGCGCCCCTGAAGGGGCACGAGAGGCGAGAAAGCTGGGAGGGAGAGAGGTACGGGGCGCATGCTGAATTGACGTCGTCGTCGAAGAGGGAGACGGAGCTCTCGAAAAGTGCCGCATTGGGAGCTTCGGGCAACAAAAAAAAATCTTTTTTTTTTTACAACCTCTTCCTCTTCTTTCTCCCTCCCTTGTCTTCTCACTCCGCCGGCCACCCGAACCTCGTTTTGTACCTCAGCAGCGGCGACGAGATCCTCTTCCCGGCCTGAAACAGCACCCAGAACAGGATTATTCCGGATCCGATCAGGAAAACAAAGCCCCCCGGCATCGGCATCTTATTCAAAATGGGATAGGGGAACCGCCCCGTCACGCCTCGGACCAGCAGCAGCCAGTGGCAGTATCCCAGCGCCAGCGCCGCCGAGGCCCTCGCGGCCCTGGGAGAGAACGACCGCGGGTGCGCGAGCAGCAGGTCAGTCCAGGCGACGCAGGCGTTGAGCGAGTGCACCGCCGCTCCCAGCCAGTTGGGCCGCGCGTGCCTGCCGCCCTCGACGAGGTTGCCCGCCGAGGAGCGCTCGATCGCGTAGTACATCAGCGTGACGACGTTGGCGAGGCCAAAGATGGCGCAGGCGGCGTCGTCTGCGGCGCGGGAGAGCCAGAGCGGGGAGGGGGTGGAAGTGGGAGGAGGAGGGGCGGGAGGAGGGAGAAGAGTGCCGTTGCCGTTACCGCTGCCGCTGCCGCTGCCGTTGCTCTCTCCGAGGACTCTCTTCTCCTTCTCCCCCTCCCCTCTCCCCTTCTCCGCGGCAGCAGCGACCGCCCTGGCCACCCGCGCTCTCATCGATAGGTGCGCGGCGCAGCACAGCGCGAGGGTCGCCGTCTGCACCGTGAAGGAGCAGAATGTCAGGTAGCGGAAGAACCAGCCGAAGCCCTTCGACCCGGGCAGCGTCGCGGCCTGCTCGCCCAGGTGCCAGGCCCAGACGCGCGAGAACCAGAGGAAGGCGAGGAGGTGGAAGACGAAGACGAGGTCGGCCAGGGGCCTTGAAGGTTTGAGCGGGTTTTTTTTTTTTTTCCCGAAAGGGAAGGGGAAAGGGCACGTGAGAAGCAGAGAGTGGAGAGGGCAAGAAGAAAGAAAGAAAGAAAGAAAGAAAGAAAGAAAGAAAGAAAGAAAGAAAGAAAGAAAGAAAGAAAGAAAGAAAGAAAGGAGAAAGCCAGAGCACTCACCTGGTTCTCGCCTGCGCTGCCCTGGCGGCGTCGCCCACGTAATCGATGACGACCGGGGGAACAGAAGCAGAAGTGAAAGCAGAAGCAGCAGAAGCAGCGGAGGTCGAGGTCGAGGGCGGCGGAGACGCGGCGGCGTCTTCCGCGAGCGCCGCTGCTGCTGCTGTTGCTCCGTTGCCGTTTGCGGCCACCTTCCGGAGCTTTATTGCCATCTTTCGAATTCGCTAGCCAATTAAGAGAGATTTTCGTTCGTTCCCGTTTCCAGATAAGCCAGCAGGGAGGCGTCTCTCTCTCTCTGCGAGTTTTGTTTTTTGATTTTCAGTCGGGGTCAGCGACAGCGGATTTTTCTTGTGGCCTCCGATGCGATGCGGAAAAAGCTCGCATCTTTCGAACGCGGTCTCCGATGTCTTCCGAACGCTTCTCGTCGCCCCAACTGCGTGGATGCAGAGTACAATTCAAGACAGTCACACAGCAACGAGCGAAATGGGAAGAGAGCGGCTAGAGAGGAAGCGAGAGCAAAAGAGAGAGCGATTGGGAAAAGAGGTCCCGCTCTTCGGTCGATGACGGACGACTTGGAAGAAGAATAAAAACGACGCGCTCAAACGTACCGCTAGATATCTATTTCTCTCTCTCGTGTCCTTGAAAATCTCGAGCAGAAATTAAGGATGACACGCAGAGGACAGAAAGAAGCGACAAGGGAGCTACTGGAGGCTGAAGATCTGAGCCCTCCGTCTTTGCCTTTGGTTTTGATTGCTTTGTTTTTTCATTCGAGGGGAGTGAGCGTGAGCGAAAAGACGGCACAGTCAAGAAAAAAAAACTCGAGGTCGAAAAAGAAAGGACTGCAGATTGCACTCGACTTTTTGTCTCGCTCGTCACAAACGCCCGAGCTCGAATACCAATCCACCATGCGAGCGACGACACCAATCTCTCACCGGCGCTGCAGCAGCGCGGCATCGAAATGGGGCACGCAGCAGCGAGCAGCAGCACCGGCATCGCCCAAGCGAGCGACGACGACGTCGACTTCCGCCTCGAACAGGCCAGCGACGGCGACCAAGACTGCCGCCCCTCCCCCTCCCCCTCCGCTCGCCTCCCGCCTCGCGGCCGTCGCCCTCGCCGCGACCCTCGCCCTCGCCCCTCTGTTCTCCCTCCCTTCCCCGGCCCACGCCCGCCTCGAAGGGGTAAACAAGCCCGAGCTCCTCCCCAAAGAGTTCACCCCGGTCCTCGACGTCGCCGGCTTCCTGACGGAAGGGGAGCGGGCACGCCTGCGGTCGCAGGCCGAGGCTTTGGAGAAGGACACGGGGGTGAAACTGCGGGTCCTGGCCCAGAACTACCCCGAGACTCCGGGCTTGGCGATCAAGGACTATTGGGGCGTCGACGACGACACCGTGGTCTTCGTGGTGAGTGCTCGGTCTTTTTTCTCCTTTTTCCTGTCTTTCTTTTTGTCTGTTCACTTTCTTTCCCTCCCTCTCTCTCTCATCTCCCACTTTTCTCTCTCTTTCTCTCTCGCTCCAAAAAAACGAAAAACAAAAAACAGGCCGACCCGAACACGGGCAACATCCTCAACTTCAACGTCGGCGCCGGCATCGACCTCCGCGTGCCCCGCACCTTCTGGAGCCGGCTCGCCGGGAAATACGGCACGAAATCCTACTGGACGAAGAACGGGGAGGCCGTGTCTATTGTCAACGCCGTCGGCGCCATCGACGAGTGCCTGAGGGAGCCCGTCGGGAGGCTGCAGTGCGGCAAGGTCGGCGGGCCGTATGTGGATTAAAAGAGAGAGGGGGGGGGAGAGAGAGAGAGAGAGAAGGGAGAGAAACGAGGAGAGAGTTTTTCCGTTTTCGTCTCTTTTTAACATTTTCGATGACGCTTCTTCCTTTATTTCTTCCTCTTCTTCTCGGGCTTCTCCTTCTCCTTCTTTGACCCCTTGCCACCGCCCTCATTTTCGGCACTCCTCTTCCACAGGAAAGCAGGCAGCGCCTCCCACAGAGAAGAAGAAGAAGAAGAAAAAGAGGAGCCCCCTTCGAGCGCCTCCGGGGCCGGGAGCAGCCGCAGCGCGTGCTCCGCCGCGTGCGTCTGCCGGCTCGCTTCTCCTCTCCCTCCTCTGTCGCCAGCGGCGCCGTCGCCGTCGCCGTCGCCGCTGCACCCGTCGCAGAGCGCGTGCGACCTGCAATGCCTGCACCTCCTCGTCGCCGGCGAGGAACCGCAGCACGAGCACGCGACGAGGGGGAGAGAGTTGCCTCTTTCCATCTCGTTGTCGCGCTCGCTCCCGCGTTTCGAGGCGGAGAAGAAGCGGAAGATGAGCAGCTCGGCGGCGGTGTCGCTCCAGTCGGGGAGCCGCTCCCGCAGCACGCACCTCCATCCGCTGCTGCTGCCGATGCTGCTGCTGCTGCTGCTGCCGAGCGCCGAAGAGGAACTCAGCTCACGCCAGAAGGAGCGGCCCCCGGTGTCCCCAGCCACCTCGCCGACGACGGCGACGACGGCGGAAGGGGGAGAGCGGGCCTTCTTTTCCTCTCCTTCCCCTTCGTCTTCCATCTCGCCTTCTCCTCCTTCGCCTCCTTCGCCTCCTCCTCCTCCTCCTCCTCCAGCGGGAGTCGCCGCGGCCAGGGCAGTGCAGGCCATGGCCCCGTCCGGAGGGGGGTAGCACAGCAGCAGAGAGGGAGGAGAAGCGGCGGCGGAGGAGATGAGAACTTCGGGGCCCCCGGGCTCGACGTCGGTCACGGCCGGCACTCGGCCGTGCCACTGGTTGGACGCTCCGCTCCCTCCCCTCCCCCTGCTGCCCCCGCCGCCGCCCCCTCCTGCTCCTATTTCTCCGTGCTTCCTCCTCTGCGCCGCGACGTCAACCGCGAGGACCCGGGAGGCAGAGGGGGTCCCGGAGAGCTCCTCCCGCATCGCCGCGGCCCAGAAGCCGACCCCGGCGCCGACCTCGACCCACGAAGGAGCGGCAGAAGAAGCGCCGGAGCGATGAGCAAAGGAGAGCATTTTGCGGATCGCGCTTCGAGTCGGCACCGCGTACGCGTAGGAGTGGCACTCCCTCGCCGAGCTCCTCCAGGCGGTCAGGGAGGCGGTGGCCGGCCAGGGCTGCGTGGCGTTGGCGTCGAGGGGGAGGGAGCGGGCGGCGGAGAAGGAGGTGGGGGCGGCGGCGGCGGCGGCCGCGGCGTTTTCGCCGTCGGCGTCGGCAGCGTCGTCGCTCCCGTCGCCGCTGCTGCTGCTGCTCTTGCCTCCGCCGTCGGAGCCGGAGGAGCCCGAGGCGGTGTCGGAGTCGGAAGAGGAGGAGGAGGAGGAGACGGCGTCTGAGTCCGAGGAAGTGCAAGACGATTGCGGCGAGGGGGGGGCCCTCCGCTTCCCCTTCCGACCCCTCCTGCCCTTCCTCTGCTCCCCCTCCCGCGAGGCGGCGGCGGCGGCGGCCGCCGCTCCCCCCTCCGCGCCGCCCCTCGCCCCCCCTGCTCCCCCTCCCCCGGCTGCGCCGACGAGCCCAGAGGCCCACAGCAGGCTCGCCCCCTCGGCGGCCCGGGCGTGGATCAGCCTCAGCAGCGGGTGCGTCGAGCTCGAGGTCGCGGTCGGGGCCGAGGAGGGCGGGGTCGAGGCGGCGGCGAGCGTCGCCTCGACGGCGGCGGCGAGCGCCTCTGCCGCCGCCGCCGCCGCCGCCTCCCCCGTGCTGCCCCCTC
>Ga0210003_1005187_pt1 | contig 10069 bp, 8 predicted proteins | sample LantaG_FD_182804 | JGI IMG/M metagenome (GOLD analysis project Ga0210003, IMG submission 182804) | Deep subsurface microbial communities from Baltic Sea to uncover new lineages of life (NeLLi) - Landsort_02402 metaG (SPAdes) (version 2) | ecosystem: Environmental > Aquatic > Marine > Oceanic >...
TTCCTGCCCGTTTCCTGCTCGAGCACGGTAAGCTCCCGAAACAGCGCCGTAGTTCGCGTCACCGTGATGCTGTCGAAAGCGTCGCCGCCGATCGGCCCCGTCACGCTCACCACCAGGGCACGATACTCGATCAGACCCGCCGAAATCGCGGATAGAATCGCGTGTGCTATCCGCGAAAAACGATCGAGCGGCGGCGAACGATGCTCCAGCGTCTTGTAGCCTTCGCGCTCATAAACTGTCGCGCGGCGCTTCGACTCCACCGCCAGCACCACCGCCTGGCCCGGCACGGTTTCGCTCAGCCATTGCTCGTCGATGTCGCTATGCGCCACAACCAGAATGTGGTCTGCTTTGATGATGCCGGCCAGTGTCCGGGCGGCTTCCAAAACCGACCCGGCAACGCCTGGGTTCGTCGTCCTGGTTTTCGGCGTCGCCGACACTATCGCCATCTCCTTTCAGACTGCACCTTCGGCGGGCATTCTCCTCGCAATGCGGTTTCACCACGATTCCACGGCCCGGCTTCTATCGCGCCGACCAGGCTTTCTCGTATCGAGTCTGCGCTGCAACCCCCTGGAAACTGTCCAGCTCGGAGCTGCCGGCAACCACGTCAACGTCGCCGCCGGCTTCTGCAACATCGTTTGTCATCTCCTCGGCAAGGCTCACATCTTCCAGCTCACCCGAGCAGATCGGGCACAACAGCTCGTGCTCCTCGGTGAGCAGCCGGCACTGCCTGCACCGCTTGCCGGGCAGGTCGAAGTTTTCGCTCAGATACAGCACCCGCACAGCCCGTTCGTTCACTGCCCGCAACGTCGCATGCAAGCCCACCGTTCCCTTGCCGCCGATCGAGGCGAGGCTGACTGCCTGGTGCACCCCCCGCCGCTCCGTGTGGCGCTCGTGCTTCTGCAAATGCTCCAGCACCTTACGCACCACCGTATTCTCAGGCTCGATCATATCCAGCTTGACTGTCACAAACACCTTGTCCAGCAGGCGCCTCGGAAGGAAGCGGACGAAGTCGGCTATCACCGCCTCCTGCCCGGCGATGACCACATTCTTCAGATTCTGGCGGTCGAACAGCGCAACGGCTTCGTCGGCCACGTCCTTGTAATGCCAGTGGTGATGCACGTCTACGTGCCGCTGAAATCGCATCTGCGACCATCCGCCGGCCTTATGGCGGCCGGGCACGTCGTCGGCCATCGTAACTGATGCGTCAACCCCCGCAAGGTTCAGCTCGTACAAGCGCGCGCGGCTCGCGTCTATCATTATCAGCATAGCCGGCTCATATTCGTCGGCAAGCCGCAGAAGCTGCCTCAGGTGCGGCCCGTCCGCCACGACAAGCTGGTCTTCGAATTCGGCAAACGAACCCAACACCTCGAAAAAATCCTTTCCGCTGCAGGCGAAATACGCCAGCCCGCGAAACTCGCCGGCAATCGTCCCGCGCATTGCATCGCGCATGTGCTCCTCGATCAGCTCGCGGTCGCGCCGAAGCGACGCAACCACCTCGTTGGGCGCGTCCTGCCGCCGGTGATAGTCGATCGCACCGTTCCACTTGTTCTTGAAAAACAAGACAGTGCGCTTCTTGTGGAACTCTTCCGCCCAGTGAGAGTTCACGTATTGAGTGGTGAAAAGGTATCTACTCGGGCCGAACTTCTTCAGTTTTTGCAGCAGCTCGTGAAATTCCATCGCTCTCCTCCTCCGTCCTCACCAGCCTCACCGGCTGCCTGTCGGCGAGGTGAAAATGCTCGAGAAACCTCATCACGATCATTTCGGCGGCGTCTTCCGGTGCCGCGCCGTCAAGCGAAACCTGCCCGCCGGCGATCATCTCGTGCCCGCCGCCGCTTCCGATACCCGCCACCATCTTTCGTATTACGTCATAAGCCTTTCCGCGCGCCTTACTGGTCCGCAGCGACAGAAGCATCTCGCTTCCCGATGTACCGTAACACAGCACGTAATCAATCCCCTCCAACCGCAGCAGAAGGTCTGAAACCTCCGCGATCATCTCCGGCCATTCCGTGTCGCCCGTGCAGCACACCAGCACGTGATCATACACGTAACTTCCCTCCAGCGCCGCGTGGAGCGTCTGGAAATATCCCGGCGGCACGCTCTCGTGTTCGATGCGCGACAGCGCCGTCCTGTCTGCCATCATGTATAGGAAAACGTATGCGTCGGTATCCGCCCTTGTCGATTCGCGGCCCAGGTCCTGCGTGTCCGACTTGATCCCGTACAGCAGCGCGGTCGCCATGTGGACGTCGATCGGCGTTCCGGCAGCTTGCAGGTATCTGGCGAGGATGGTGCTGGTTGCTCCGCATTCCGGGCGTATGTCGGTGAAACGAGCACGCGGGCTGCCGTCCGGCGTGTGATGATCGATAATGATGTCGCATTTCGCATCGGGCGGAAGCGAATTATTCGTGAAAGACGGCTGCGTGTCAACAGTCGCCAGCAGATCGAAAGCCGCCGGGTTCACGTCGGAAAGCTGCGCGAGCGACATGTTCAGGTAGCGCACAAGCCCCCGGTTCTCAGCGCGGGCCACGATCCCCTGGTGCGCCACAGTTCCCACGATGCCGCAGCAGCCAAGCAACAACCTGCTCAACGCTTCCGCGCTGGCGATGGCGTCCGGATCGGGCATGTCCTGAATCACGATCAAGACGCTCGACGCGCCATCGGCAACCTGCAACAGCTTCGCCAGCCGTTCCTCGTCTTGCGTCATAGCGGTGGTTTCCTTCCTGCACATTGCGGGGGCGCCATAAACAAAAACATTTCTCAGCCGGCAAATGTGCCGCAGCTCCGAAGCCGCCGGGCCACCCGCACGCACCATCGCGGCTGAACCGCTCCGCGAAATGCGGCGAATTCCGGCACTCGCCCGGCCTTGGCCCACATTATAGCATTCCGCCGGCAGCGTTCAAGCGGCTTCTGCACAGGAAACCCTTCACAGCGCCGTGCCGGCGACAATCGGGCGTCCGCCGAACCGCCCTTGCACCGCAATGGTGCATTGCCAGCGATTTCTGACGATGATACTTTTGACAAGCCGCACCTGAGCGGATATAATAGGGTGCAGTGCGAGCAACACCCCGTGTTGAGGTGCTGAATCAAGGACAGTTAGGAGAAGCGCGTCATGAAAGACTCAATCGCGATCATTGCGGTGGTATTGGCTGTCTGCGTCCTCGCCGGTTGCCGCCAAAGCTCAGACTCGACCCGCAGCGACATCCAGGCACGGTTGCGCGACTACGACGACACCTGGCAAGCTGTGTGCACCGTAATGGCAAACCACTTCCAGATAGCCAGGGCCGACCGCAACGAGGGCGTCGTCGAGGCGATGCCGATCCGCAACGACGGCAAAATGGCACACGGCGAGACCATAGTCAGGGCAATGATCATGCCCAGAAAAGGCACCGGCTACGACGTGGAAGTGCGCGCCACCGAGCGCATCGAAGTTTCCGAACCATACGCACTGAGAAGCGGAACGCCCCGTTACGAATGGGTGCCAGTAGGCTTCGACAAGCGCATCGAGACGGAACTGCTCAACGAGATCGATAACGTTCGCTTCTCCGGCGAACAAGCCGCCCATCAGAACAAATTCCTCGAAATACCAGAGGAACCGCTCGTTCTGGAAAAATAGCCGGCGCCAGTCGCTGCCGCGAAAATCTACGGCTTACAAAGCCCCGGAGGAAGCACCGTCCGGCAGCTTCCCGGCCGGGGCTTCGTCATTCAGCCAGGATAAACAACATGGCCGACCCGCCCGACACCTTCGCACAGTTGCGCCGCAGGATGGTCGACGACCTCGCGGGCCGGGGCATCACCGATCCGGCCGTGCTGCGAGCGATGGGGGCCGTCCCGCGCGAAAGATTCCTGCCCCCCGGCCGGCGGTCGGCCGTCTACGACGACTGCGCGCTAGCCGCCGGGTTCGGCCAGACGATCTCGCAACCATACATCGTGGCGTTGATGACGCAGGCCCTGCAACTGCACGCCGACTCGAAGGTGCTGGAAATAGGCACAGGCACCGGCTACCAGACCGCCATCCTCGCCGAGCTGGCCCGGCACGTCTACACCGTGGAGCGGGTGGCGACGCTCGCCGAGAGGGCAAGCGCAACGCTCGCCGAGCTGGGATACCGCAACATCTCCTTCCTCGAGGCCGACGGCACGCTCGGCTGGCCGCAGCACGCACCATTCGACCGCATCATCGTGACCGCTGCGGCGCCGGACGTTCCCCAGCCGCTGCTCGACCAGCTCGCCGACGGCGGCAGAATGGTAATACCCGCCGGCGGCCGCAGCATGCAGGAGCTGCTGATCGTCACGAAATCGCGCGGCAGTATCCAACGCAAGAACCTCTGTTCGTGCGTATTCGTGAAATTGATCGGCGAAGCAGGCTGGGAAGACCGGTGAAGCGCATCAGATTACAGCTCACGCGGAGAGCCTGCCGGGCACGGCAGGGCGGAGGCGCGGAGGGAACGCAGCCTGCAGGATCGCGAGCGCAGGAATCGCCGCGCCGCCCCTGGGATCGCGGGCGTCCCGCCCGCATCCTCAGTTCCCCATCAATTCTGCAAAACCCGATCCCCCCATTTTTCCCCTTGCAATACGTCCATATTCCAGTTATGATAAAGATATACGCAATATCTTGTAGCACGGCCGCAGGCGCCGCCCAAGGCTGCGTAGCGGCCAACCTCTCTCAGACCAGAATCTATGGCAAACAAGACACGGATGACTCAAAAGGCAACGGCTGCCACGCTTGCAGCGAAGCAACGTGAAATATCCATCGCCGAATTCTTCACCAAAAACCGGCATCTGCTGGGTTTCGACAGCCCCCGCCGCGCCCTGCTGACAACCGTCAAGGAAGGCGTGGACAACTCGCTCGATGCCTGCGAGGAGGCCGGCATAGCACCCGACCTTGCCGTAAAAATCAGCCCGGTTGACGGCCGAGACGACCGCTACCGCGTGGTCATCGAAGACAACGGCCCCGGCATTCTCAAGAAGCAGATTCCCAACATTTTCGCCAAGCTGCTGTACGGCTCGAAATTCCACCGCCTCAAGATGAGCCGCGGCCAGCAGGGAATCGGCATCTCCGCCGCCGGAATGTATGGGCAGCTTACCACGGGAATGCCCGTGCGGATACTTTCCAAGCCCGACCTCGCGAAGCCCGCTCACTACTACGAGCTGATGATCGACACGCAGAAAAACGCGCCCAAGACGATCATCGAGGAAGACCGCCCCTGGAACGAGCACACCGGAACCCAGGTGGCCATCGACCTCGAGGCCGAATACCGGCGCGGACGCCAGAGCGTCGAGGAATACCTCCTGCAGACGTCCATAGCCAACCCTCACGTCCAGATAACGTTTACGCCGCCCGACGGCCCCCAGATGATCTTCCCGCGGATCACCGACCAGATGCCCGTCGAACCCCGCGAGATCAAGCCGCACCCGCATGGCATCGAACTGGGCATGCTGATGAAGATGGCCGAATCCACCAAGGCCAGAAACGTCAGCGGCTTCCTCCGGCTGGATTTCACGCGCGTCAGCGAACGAGTCGCGCTCGAAATCTGCAAGGAAGCAGGGCTTTCCGACACCCTGCGGCCGTCGCGGATCGACCGCGAAGCCGCCGAAAAGCTCATCCGGGCGATCAAGAAGGTGAAAATCACCAATCCGCCCACCGACTGCATCAGCCCGATCGGCCAGGAGCTGGTGCTCAAAAGCCTGGGAAAAATGCTCAACGCAGATTTCTACGCCGCCGTCACACGCTCGCCGGCCGTCTATCGAGGCAATCCGTTCCTCGTCGAAGCAGGAATAGCATACGGCGGCAAGGAATTCAGCGCCGATAAGCCCGCGCGGCTCGTGCGCCTGGCCAACCGCGTGCCGCTGCTTCACCAGCAGGGCGCCTGCGCAATCACCAAATCCGTCGGCAGCACAAGCTGGAAAGGCTACGGCCTCAGCCAGCCCGCCGGCTCGCTGCCCATAGGCCCGATGCTGATAATGGTGCACGTGGCGTCGGTGTGGGTGCCGTTCACCTCGGAAAGCAAGGAAGCAATCGCCCATTACCCCGAGATCATCAAGGAAATCCGCCTCGCGCTCCAGGAATGCGGCCGCAAGCTCGGCTCACATCTCCGCCGCAAGCGGCGCGACGCCGAAGAACACCGCAAGCGCTCATACATCGAGAAATACATCCCGCATATCGGCATCGCACTCAAGGATATCCTCGCACTGGACGATGCACAGGAGCAGCGCGTGGTCCAAACGCTCACCGACGTGCTGGAAAGAAGCAGAAAAGGCTGAACGGAGAGGCCGGCAACATGAATCGTTGGACGACCCTGAGCGTTGAGCTTGCAAACCAGAGGAATTACCTCGATCAATTGTTTAAGGTGTATCCCGCGATACCAGAAACGATACGTGATATAGACAAGGCAAAGTGGGACGCGGTTGAGCAGGCATTTCAGGCCGGGGACGACAAGCAATTGATAATGGCACTGCTCTGTCTGAAACTTTTTCCCGTCAAAGACCCATATGTTGCGTTTCTCAGAAGAGATGTGTCCGCAATCGACAGAAATCCGGGGACAATTGCGCGACTTTGCGGTCGGCTGCGTGAGATTGGCCTTGACGGAATATGGGAACGCTGCTCACAGCCCAAGGAAATGAACCGCCAGATAGGACCGCTGTTCAGGAATTGGCTGGAGAAGCGAACTCTCGGTCTCCAACTACGGGACAAGGAGGATTTCCTTGCAGATGAAGACGATGCGATCCTGCGCGGCTCCGACAGAGAGTTAGGCGCGTTTGCACGCGAGCACTTGAACTACGTTGGCGACAAAGGTTTGGACCTGGTTGCGCGGATCGGCGGAAGATATGTGATCGGCGAGGCCAAATTCCTCACAGACTACGGTGGCCATCAGAAGACACAGTTCAACGATGCACTGGTCTTGCTGAGGAGGGATGAAGCTGACGCCGTCAAGGTTGCGATATTGGATGGTGTTCTGTACATCAGGAACAACAGCTCGATGTACAGAGCACTAGCCGGGCGCCGCTATAACATAATGAGTGCCTTAGTGTTGAGAGAGTATCTGCATAGTCTATGAAGCTGACATACAGCGGAAAAACTGCCGAGTCCACAGTGATTTCGCAAGCACAGACGGCGAACTTGCAGAAAGTGCGCTGCTATGGTAGAAGATGCTCAAACCGTGTAATCAAAGGCGAAAACCTTCAAGTCATGAAGGCATTGTTGGATGACGTGAATGTCTCGGGAAAAGTCGCCCTTGTATATATTGATCCGCCGTTCTCAACAAATGCCGTCTATCGTCACAACGGAGAAAGAACCGCCACAATAAGCGCCAGCCACGCGGACGACATCGCTTACGCGGACAATCTGACGGGCGACGCTTTTCTTGAGTTTATCCGGCAACGCCTGATACTGATCCGAGAGCTGATGGCGCCAAACGGTTCGATATATTTCCACATAGACTGCAAGATCGGACATTACATCAAGGTCATACTGGACGAAGTTTTCGGCCAGGTCAATTTTCGCAGTGATATCACGCGGATCAAGTGTAACCCGAAAAACTTCGACAGATACGGATACAGCAATATCAAGGATATGATCCTATTCTATTCGAAGTCGAAGGATTTCATCTGGAATGAACCGAGAGGCGAGTTTGCGGAAGAAGACATCCACAGGCTGTTCCGGAAAGTAGATAAGAACGGAAGGCGCTATACGACCACCCCGCTGCATGCGCCCGGTGAAACAAAAAATGGCGATACCGGCAAGAAGTGGAAGGGCCTCCTGCCTCCCCGAGGAAGACACTGGAGATATGGTCCCGATGCCCTGGACGAGCTTGACCGCAACGGCCTTATCGAATGGAGCAGCACTGGCAACCCCAGGAAGATCATCTATGCCGACGAGGCAGCAGAGAGGGGCAAACGGCTGCAGGATATCTGGGAGTTCAAGGACGAACAGTATCCGTGTTACCCGACAGCCAAGAACCCTAAGCTGCTGGATCAGATCGTGCGAACGTCATCAAACCCGGGCGATCTTGTTTTTGATTGTTTCTGCGGCTCCGGCACAACACTGCTTGCCGCACAACGGCGTCATCGGACATGGATCGGGATCGACCAGTCAGATATCGCGATTGAGACTGCTGTCGGCAGGCTTGCAAGTGAGATCGAGGAAACCAGCTTAGTAGAAAGTTCAGGCTTCGTGCTATACGAGCAGGTTGATTGTCGGCGCTATTCTGCACAATCAGCAGACGTGATGATCAAGGAAAGCGAAACAGACAGTTATAGAAAAAGCTCGAACAAGAGCAAGCCGCTGGGACGTAAGGTAGAACGCCGTAGTAAGCAAGAAAAGAGCAGCAGGAAAGCCTGAGCCGCCTCCACACCCTGAAACGCCCACACCCGAACCAGACGGGAGAAACATAAATGACCACAGCAGATTCAAACGGCCCGCTCGTCGACGTGCCTGAAAAGATCAAAGATACCGCCGACAAGGTCTACACCAAAATCATCGCCGGCCAGAAACCGTCGCTGAGCTTCCCGATCCGCGCCCTCAACAATGTCCGTTACAGCCCGAAGTCCGGCTTCTTCGAGATAGGCTCCGGCAAGAAGGTGCGCACGCTCACGTACAACACCGTCAAATCGTTCGCACAGGCCCTGCGGATGATGGCCGAGAGCAAGAAGCTGGTGGAAAGCGACGACTTCGCCACCAAGAGGGAAGTCTACTACATCTCGAAAAACTGGGAGGAAGCCCGCTTCGACGAGCAGCCCGAGTCGGACACGGTGATGGACGACATCGAGGCGATGTTCTACGTCAACCGCGAGCAGCTCGGCTTCATACCCGAGGAGAAGGGCGGCGAGGTGGCCGGCCAGCTTGTAGTCATAGATGCCGATCCCGACACGGGCGACAGGCTCCGCATCGACTGCACAAGATTCGGCTCGGGGGCGTATTCCATCCCGATCCGGGTGGAAGATTTAGAGTTCGAGACCGACGCCACGTTCATCCTCGCCATCGAAACCGCCGGCATGTTCCAGCGGCTCGTCAAGCACAGCTTCTGGAAAAAAACCAACTGCATCCTGATCTCGATGGGCGGCGTGCCCACGCGCGCCACCCGGCGGTTCATCAGGCGGCTGTCGGAAATCAAGAACCTGCCCGTATACGCATTCGTCGACGGCGACCCCTACGGCATCTGCAACATCTACCGCACGCTGAAGGTCGGCTCGGGCAACGCCGCACACGTCAACAAATATTTCTGCGTGCCAAACGCCACGTTCCTGGGCGTTACTCCGCAGGATGTGCTCGACTACGACCTGCCCACGCACCCGCTGAAGGACGTGGACGTCAAGCGTGCGGAAGACGCCCTCAAGAACGACCCGTTCATCCAGCACTACAAGCAGTGGCAGTCGGCCCTCAAGCAGATGATCAAGATGGGCAAGCGCGCAGAACAGCAGGCATTCGCCGCCCACGGCCTCAACTACGTGCTGGAAACCTACCTGCCGGAGAAGCTGGCAAATCCGAATAAGTTTTTGCCGTGAGGGGGGGCGAGCTACCTGTCATCCCAAGCAAGGCGATAGGCGGCAGGCACTGCACAGGGCGTATGGAGCGTGTATCCGAGCCTGTCCGGCAAGACAGATGTTAAACAAATACAAGGAGAAAGACGGGCGGGCACAGAGACCCGCCCCTACATGAGCTGACCTCATTTCTTGTTGTTACTGCGGCTCGCTCGCTGGCAGGAGTTAGCAGGAATTCATGCGGAATGACACCGCCTGTTTTTCTTCGTGCGGGCCGACGGCCCGCATCGTCTTTGTAGGGGCGGGTCTCTGTGCCCGCCCGTCCGCGTCTTATCCAAAGGCAACCGCTTGCAGAAGTTCAATATCAGGTGCTCCGAGTAGTAAGACTTCTTAGTTGCTTTCTTGTGAGGTTCGAAACAACCACAAGGTAGGGGCCAATGGCATTGACTTAAGCGTATTGCACGCGAGTTCGTATCTGTTCTGCTTTCTGAAAGCACCAACGGTGCTTCGTATGATAGCCTGGGGCAACTGAGGGCTGAAAGCCCGAAGGACGCCCCAGGTAGGCGGGCCAAAAAGATCATGGAGCACTGAAGGTGCG
>Ga0210003_1005188_pt1 | contig 10067 bp, 6 predicted proteins | sample LantaG_FD_182804 | JGI IMG/M metagenome (GOLD analysis project Ga0210003, IMG submission 182804) | Deep subsurface microbial communities from Baltic Sea to uncover new lineages of life (NeLLi) - Landsort_02402 metaG (SPAdes) (version 2) | ecosystem: Environmental > Aquatic > Marine > Oceanic >...
TGTTTCCCGAAAAATTAGGAGTTACTCCCCTTAAATAATTCTTTATTTTATCTTTACTATCTTCTCCGCTCACCATAGCCTTTAATAGAAAAGTTATAAAATCCTTCTCTTTCTTTACCGGCCGATACCGATAGACCTGCCCCGTACCTGATTCTCGGGAAAATGAGGACTGGCTACTTTTTTGATTTAAAAAGGTACTTGTCCCTTTTTTCCCATATAATTCCCCATCTTCACCCACGCCCACCATCTCTTTATGCCGCCTCAAATCCTCTTTCATCAATTTAAAATAAATATTCTGCAGCACGGTCTCTGCAAATAAAGAATTAGCCAGAAAAACTACTCTTCCAAATTCCCTCCTCTTCCAGTTTAACCTTCCGGCCCTTCCTCCCATATTTTCCACATCAGCCAGGCTAAGACTGGTGCGGTAACTCCTCTTATAATCCCCATTATCAGATACATATTTATCACCCGATAAGATTACATTTTTAAAAGGCAGATTTATTCCCATAGCCAGGGTGGTAGTAGCACATATTATTTTTATTTCACCGGCTCGCAGATAATTTTCTACCAGGTTTCGCTCTTCCCAGGAAAGGTCGGCATTATGATAGGCTATTCCTTTTTCCAACAAATACAATAATTCATCACGAGACCTGGTCTCCTCCAGACGGGAAAGCTCGGCAATCGCACCTTCTGCCCTCGGGGCATCTATCTCTTCTGCCAGCCATACCGCCCACTTCCTGGTTTCTTTCTTGGTGGGAAAGAAGAGCAGGGTAGGTTCATTGTTTTCTCTAAAATAGGAGATAGTACTCTTCAGGCAATCTTCATAAGGAGTATCCTGACCTTCTTCTACCTTAAAGAATTCTTCTTCTCCATATTCCTCTTTATTATGAGTAACATATCTAAAAACACCACCCCGCATTATTCCCTTACGCAATTCTACCGGACGTTGATAAGAGAGCAGGTGAGAAGCAGGGAGCCAGTTTAAAAATCCGGCTTCATTTTCCAGGTAAGCTGATAGGCCAATAAGCCTAATTTCCGGATTTTTCTTGCGGATATGCTCAATCATCCCTTCTAACAGTGGTCCTCTTACCGGATCATGAATCATCTGTAATTCATCTATTATAATTAAAGAAGCATCTTTTAAAAACTGAGGATATTTCAAAAGGAAATAATTAAACTTCTCATAGATCATTACGGCTATCTGATATTCTCCTTTAACTATTTTCCTGTCATCTTCTCTCCGGTCCCGGGAGGAGACCAGGATATCTATATTACAATCTGCTCCGCTATAAAGTTTTTTAAAGTGCCGATATTTTTCTTCTGCTAAAGAACGCAGTGGTACCAAATAAATAGCTTTCTTCTTATGAATGGCCTGGGTGATAGCAGCCATTTCCCCGATAAAGGTCTTCCCCGAAGAAGTTGGAGCAAGGACTAAAAGATTATTATTATCATTACCCCCATCAAAATCCAGCACCCCATACTCCCTTACCGCCTCCTCCTGAACCTCTAGCAGGTAAGGAGAATAATTTTTTTCCAAGATATCTACAATATAAGAGGGGACTCCCAAAAATTCTAAATCTCTCATCTTCATCGGCTTTTTAAACAATATACTTCCATCCTTTCTAATAATTTTATTAAAAAATGTGTCTAAATAAGTGTGTGCAAACAAAAGTTTATGAACCTATTTTACCCCACTTCTCCTCTAATTGCAATAGTGAATTTAAAATAATTTTAAAAATTTCCTTCATGTCATTCCCGCTCCCCTTTATGTCATTCCCACTCCTCTTTATGTCATTCCCGCGCACGCGGGAATCCACCCCTCCCTTTTAATAATTATTTTCACAAAAAAGAAGGATATTTAAAACTTATGTAGTATATATGTAATAGGCTTTTATTTAAATTTAGAAAAACATTATTTTTTTACCTGCAACCCGCAAGTCATAACTTTTTTTGCATTTTATTTCTTATTCTTAAATTGCATCTCGAAACTCGCACCTTGTACCTTGCAACTTTAATAAAGAAAGTGTCCCCATAAATGCAATGTTTAAAAAGAAATACTAAATATAGTATTCTTGCTTTTCTCGTAATTGTTCTTTCTGTAACTATATCTATTTCCACCCTTGCCAAAACCGAAGTCTACTTCTCCCTATACGATAATCCTCAAATCTTGTCTACCACTTCCCTAAAGTCGGAAGTTCAAACCATAAATACCAATACCGCATCCCAGGATGAACTGATAAAAATATTACAAATAAGCCAACCACTTGCCCAAAAAATAATTGACCTCCCCTTTATGTCATTCCCGCGCCCCTTTATGTCATTCCCGCGCACGCGGGAATCCATCATTTTAAGGGACGAACTGGGAGAATTTAAAGAACCAAAAGATCCTACTCAACCGTCAGAGATAACTAACCTCAAATGGGAGGAGTGGGAGGAAGAGTGGATAATAGTTACCGTTAACTAAAATTACAACAATTTCCCACAAAAAGCAGGACTTTTAAAATTAATGTCGAATATATATAATGGTATCACGTTTCAACTTCATAATAACCTAAGGGAAAGAGAGGACATGGCCTTCTTTTATCCTTCTGTAATTAATGTATTTTTGTATTTCTGATTTTGTGCATGTATACTATTTTTAATAAAATCCGTTTCCCTTGAGTTTATGGAATAGTATTTTTCTAGAAAAAATATTTTTATAAATAAGCTACTTATTTTTTATATAGGAAAAAGTTAATGACCAAAATAAAAAAATATAGTCCTAATATTAAAGATTGGCCAGAAGAAGATAGACCAAGAGAAAAATTACTAAAAAATGGCGAACATACCCTGAGCAATTCTGAGTTATTAGCGATTCTTATAAGAAGTGGTGTGAAAGGCGAAAGTGCTATTGATCTTGCCAGAAGAATTCTATATAAGTTTAAAACATTTCGAAATATGAGCCATTCTGATATTTCACATTGGAAGGAATTGAAAGGGGTAGGAGTAGCAAAAATCGCTCAAATCAAAACAGCTATCGAAATAGGAAGAAGATTCAGAGAGAATGAGATATTAGAAGAAAAACCCAGCATTGAATCATCAAAGGAAGTAGCAGAAATAATGATGCCCAGAATGAGGGATCTTAAAAAAGAGTTATTTAAAACCATACTTCTTAATTCAAAAAACAAAATGATTGATATTATCGAGATAGAAAAAGGCACAGTTGACCAGGTAAATCCCATATTGCGGGAAATATTTCATCAGTGTTTGAAGTATTTTGCATCTTCCATTATATGTATTCACAATCATCCCTCAGGCAATCCCAATCCCAGTAGCCAAGATAAAAAGTTTACTTCAGAATTAAAGCAAGCAGGGCATATTTTAAATATTGAAGTTCTTGACCATATTATTATCGGAGATAATGATTATTTTAGTTTTGCGGATGAAGGTATGTTATGAAACTAATTCTAGGGGGCTCATAAATGGCAAACAATCATAGTGACATTGAGAAAAGATTATGGAGCGTTGCTGATAATCTAAGAGCAAATACCGCATTAAGACCCAATGAATTTTATATTCCGGTATTAGGTCTTATCTTTTTACGATATGCAGATTATAAATTTCAATTGGCAGAATTACAATTTGAAAAGGAAATAAATCAAAGTTCAAGACGATCTACCATTGGCAAAGAAGCTTATCAGGCACGTAACGTACTCTATATTCCCAAAGAAGCAAGGTATTCAACCATCTTAAACCTTCCGGAGGGTTCCAATATTGGAAAAGTGATTAATGAAGCAATGAAGATAATTGAATCCCAAAATGAAAATCTCAAAGGTGTCTTGCCTAAAAATTATGAACACCTGAATGATGATACCTTGGTTGCTGTATTGAAGCTGTTTTCAGAAATTCCCATGGATGTAGATGGTGATATGTTCGGAAAGATTTATGAATACTTTCTTGGAAATTTTGCCATGTCCGAGGGGCAGCGTGGCGGTGAATTCTTTACTCCAACGTCTATTGTTAAATTAATTGCAGAGATTATTGAGCCATACCATGGAAGGGTTTATGATCCGGCTTGCGGTTCTGCCGGTATGTTTGTGCAAAGTGCTAAATTTGTTGAACGCCACCATAAAAGACCGATGAATGAAATTGCCATCTTCGGGCAGGAAAAAGTAGCCTCCACAATCCAATTATGTAAGATGAATTTGGTGGTAAGGGGTCTGGAAGGAGATATCAGACAGGGAAATACATTTTATGAAGATACACACCGTTCTTTCCAGCGCTTTGATTATGTTATGTCAAATCCTCCTTTTAATGTAAGCGGAGTAAATAAAGAAAAAATCAAAAATGATCAAAGATTTTCTTATGGTATTCCCAGAGCTGATAATGCCAATTATCTTTGGATACAAATCTTCTTGAATTCTTTAAATGAAAAAGGCAGGGCAGGATTTGTTATGGCAAATTCTGCAGCTAGTGCAGGACATTCAGAGATGGAGATTAGAAAGAAAATTATTGAAGACAAAATGGTAGATGTGATTATTTCAGTAGGTAAAAATTTTTTCTATACAGTCAGTTTGTCTTGCACATTATGGTTTTTTGACCGGGGGAAGAGAAATAATGATAGAGAAAACCAGATTCTCTTTATCGATGCCCGTGAGATATGCACTGTAGTTGATTCTGCTCATAATGATTTTTCACCGGAACAGATTGAGTTCATTGCCAACATTGCCCGTTTGTATCGAAAGGAACATACTGAAACAGATATGGGGAGCCAAAAATTAATGAGTGAGCATTTCCCAGAAAATATTTACAAAGATATTCCGGGATTGTGTAAAGTTGCCTCAATAGAAAAGATTGCTGAAGAAGGATATTCATTAAATCCGGGCAGCCATGTAGGAATAAAAAAAGAGGAAGATGATGATTTTGATTTTGTGGAAAGAATAATCAATTTAAATTCAGAGCTGGAAAGTCTAAATGAAGAAGCCCATCAATTGGAAGAAAGAATTAGTCATAATATTGGAGAGATTTTGAAAGGTCAAAATTTATAAAACGAGAATATGAAAATAAATTGTTTAGTGAGTGAAGATTATACAAGTAAAGCCAATGAGTGGTTTAAAAGAGGGAAAGAAGAAAAAGATATTTTTGTTAAATTTATCTTGTATTATATTTCATTTGAAGTTCTTATAAAACTAAAAAATCTTGATAAATATTCTCTAAATAATTCTATTAAGGATAATTTGTTTAAAAAAATTGATCAAAATATTATAGAAAATTTAAAAAAAATTCTTGATACAGAACCACTAATGAATATGCAAAACAATTCTAAGCCAAGTGTTAAATTAGATAATATACAAGATTTTAAAAATATTTTGAAATTTATTAATTATGGTAGAAATAATTTATTTCATGGAGACAAAGGTTTAGAAATAGAAAGAGATAGAATGATAGTAAAATTTGGTTGCCAGATTTTAGAAAAATTAATTGAGAGTATACAATTATATGTTTAACAAGAATTGGAGTAATTATAAATTAAAAGAGCTATGTTTGATTTCTTCCAGCAAAAGAATATATCAAAGAGAATATAGAAAAGAAGGAATTCCCTTTTATAGATCAAAAGAAATCATTTTAAAGCATAATGATAAAAGAATAACTGATCCACTTTATATTTCAAAAAAAAGATATGAGGAGATAAAAAATAAATTCGGAGTTCCTAAAATTGGCGATATTCTATTAACATCTGTGGGCACATTAGGAGTTCCATATATTGTTAAAAAGGATGATCATTTTTATTTTAAAGATGGGAATTTAACATGGTTTAAAAACTTTTCAGAAAAAATATATTATTTATATTTGTATTATTGGTTACTCTCAAATAATGCCCAAGGTCAGATAAATTCTATAAAAATTGGTTCTTCACAATCAGCTTTGACAATTGGTTCATTATTAAATCTTAATATTAATATACCCGAAATCAGAGCTCAAAGAAAAATAGCATCAATACTTTCTGCTTATGACGAATTGATTGAAAATAATAATCGGCGGATTGAAATTTTGGAAGAAATTGCAGAGGCAGTTTATAGGGAATGGTTTGTACATTTCAGATTCCCAGGGCATGAAAAAATCAAAATGGTCGATTCAGAGTTGGGAGAAATTCCTGAAGAATGGGGAATATTAGAATTAGCAGAAGTTCTTAAAAGTATTGAATCTGGTTCACGGCCAAAAGGTGGTATTGATCCTGAGGAACGAGGGGTTCCGAGTATTGGTGCCGAGAATGTATTAGGTTTGGGGCGTTATGACTTTGGTAAGGAAAAATATGTGTCGGAAGACTTTTATCAAAGCATGAGAAAAGGAAAAATTCAGAGTGGAGATGTTTTGCTATATAAAGACGGGGCAAAGATTGGTAGGAAGTCAATGTTCAGAAATGGATTTCCTCATAAGGTCTGTTGTATAAATGAACATGTTTTTATTTTAAGAACCAATTCAAGGTGTAGCCAAAACTATTTGTTTTTTTATTTAAACCGTCTCGATATTACAGAAAAAATAATAAATTTAAATTCAAATGCAGCTCAGCCAGGTATAAATCAAGTAGGAGTTAAAAGTCTTCTAATTCTTTTGCCATTCGGAAGCTTAATAAGACTGTTTGATGAAAATGTAGGTTCGATTATCGATTTGTTATTTAATTTGGCGAAAAGAAATCAGATTTTGAGAAAGAAGAGGGGTATTTTACTCCCAAAACTTATTTCTGGCAAAATTGATGTCTCAGATTTAGATATTAAAATCGAGGATATAAAATGAATTCAAGTTTTTCTGAATTGGAATTGACAGAAAATCCTGCTATTGAAGTTTTTCAATCCTTGGGCTATGAATATTTAAATTGTTACCATGAAGTTTTTAGCGAAGATCCCAACCTGGCAACTTTGGGCAGAAAAACTCCCATGGATGTTGTGTTAATACCACGCTTGAAATCTGCTTTAATTTCCCTTAATCCAAAAATATCCCTAGAAATCATTGACCAGGCAATTGAGAAAATCATCATGGATTTGAGCAATCTAAATCCGGTTATAGCAAACAGAGAAATATATAGCATGCTGTTAAAAGGCATTAACATTGAAGTCAGAAGAGCAGATAGACAGCTTGAAATTGAGAATGTCAAAATCATTGATTTTGAAGAACCAGGTAATAATGATTTCTTTCTGGCTTCCCAATTTTGGATCACAGGACAGATGTATAAGAGACGAGCTGACCTGATAGGATTTGTCAACGGACTGCCTTTAATATTTATAGAATTGAAAGCCGCTCATAAAAAATTGGAAAATGCCTTTAACAATAATCTTTCTGATTATAAAGATACTATTCCCCAACTATTTTGGTTTAATGCATTGATTATTTTATCCAACGCTTCTGAGGCAAAGGTAGGCACAATTACTGCTGACTGGGATTATTTTTCTGAATGGAAAAAGATTAATTCAGAGGGAGAGCAGGGTATCGTTTCTCTGGAAACCATGATAAAAGGGATATGCGAAAAGAGAAAGTTTTTAGATATTTTGGAGAATTTTTTTCTCTATCAAAACATGGATGGTTCAATGATTAAAATCATGGCAAAAAACCATCAATACTTGGGAGTGAATAAAGCCATTGAAGAGTTCAGAGAACTGAGAAGCAAGAAGGAAGAAAACAAAAAGTTAGGTGTTTTCTGGCATACCCAGGGAAGTGGAAAAAGTTTTTCCATGATATTTTTTTCCCAAAAGATATTAAAAAAGTTTAGAGGAAACTATACTTTTTTGATTGTAACAGACAGGGTAGCATTAGATGAGCAGATATACAATAATTTTGTAAGTGTCGGTGCAGTTACAGAAGATAAAGTTCATGCCAGGAGTTGCCGGCATTTGAGACGTCTCTTAAAAGAAGACCATAGAAATATATTTACCCTGATTCATAAATTCAGCTCAGAAGATGATAGTATCTACCCCATTAATGAACGTGATGATATTATTGTGATTACCGATGAAGCACACAGAACCCAATATGATACATTGGCTCTAAATATGAGAAGAGCCCTACCCAATGCCTCTTTTATTGCCTTTACAGCTACTCCGTTGATAGTAGGAGAAGAACGTACCAAAGAAACCTTTGGAGACTATGTTAGTATTTATAGCTATAAACAATCTACGGATGATAAGGCAACAGTCCCACTTTATTATGAAAATAGAATTCCGGAAGTCCAACTGGATATTGAGAAATTTTCTGATGGGTTAGAAGAGATACTGGATGAGGCAATGCTGGATAGCAGGCAGGAAGAAAAACTGAGCCGGGAGTTCAGCAAAGAATACCAGATTATTACTCGGGATGACCGGTTGGAGAAAATTGCTGAAGACATTGTTTTTCATTTTATTGGCCGGGGATACCAGGGAAAAGGCATGGTGGTTTCCATTGACAAACCCACTGCTGTCAGGATGTATGATAAAGTCAAGAAATATTGGAATCAATATATTGAAAATCTCGTAGAGAAATTAGAACAGAGCGATGATGATTTTGAAAGAGAAATGATAGAGAAAAAAATACAGTATATGAGAGAAACAGATATGGCTGTAGTAGTAAGCGGGGAACAGAATGAAATTAAGAAATTTAAAAAACTGGGATTAGATATCCAAAAACACCGGGGCCGAATGAACAAAGAAGATCTAGATGATAAATTTAAAGATGCCAACAATCCTTTTCGTTTGGTTTTTGTCTGTGCCATGTGGCTGACCGGATTTGATGTGCCAAGTTTGTCTACCATCTATGTGGATAAACCGATGAAAAATCATACTTTGATGCAGGCAATTGCCCGGGCAAACAGAGTTTTTAAAGATAAACCGAATGGGCTAATTGTTGATTACATAGGAATTTTTAGAAACTTGAAAAATGCTCTGGCCATTTATAGTCCTGGCGATTCGGCGATTGATTACCCGGTTGTGCCTAAAGAAAAATTAATAGAAAAACTTAAAGGTATCATAGAGAAGATGTTGGAATTTTGCCAGAATCATAAGATTGATGTGCAGGCTATTTTGGAAAGTCAAGGATTTGAGAGAGTAAAGAACCTTGATGATGCAGTGGATAAAATATTGGTCAGTGATGATGTAAAAAATCAATATATTTCTCTGTCTAATGATATAAGAAAATTTTATAAAGCCATTTTGCCGGATTTACAGGCAGATAGGTTCCGTAATTATTATGAGTTATTTAGGGCGATTCAAAAGAAAATATATTCCCTAAACCCGGAAGTAAATATCTCAGAAGTTAAAGAAAAATTAGAAAGTCTACTTGATGATTCAATAGGGGTAATTGATATACATAAAGAAAAAGAAAAGTATTACAAGAATAAAATTGATCTGAGCAAAATAGATTTTGAGAAAATAAGAAAAAAATTCTTTGAGGGAAAAAAGCATATTGAAGCTGAGAAATTAAAGAATGCAGTAAACAGAAAGATTAATCTAATGATTATGTTGAATAAATCCAGGAAGGAATTTTTGGAAAAGTTTCAAAAGTTGATTGAAGAATATAATTCAGGGACTATTAATATTGAGATGTTTTTCAAAGAATTGATGGATTTAGCCCAAAAACTAAACGAAGAAGATAAGAGGCATGTGAAGCAAGGACTTACTGAAGAAGAGTTAGCTTTATTTGATTTATTGTATAAAGATGATCTAAGTGAAAAAGATGAAAAGTTAGTTAAATTGGCGGCTAAGGAATTACTTACCAAACTAAAGAAAGAGAAGCTGGTTTTAGAATGGCGAAAAAAGCAGCAAGCCAGGGCAAGCGTATTGGTAACTATAGAAGAGATATTGGATAGAAACCTACCTAAAAGCTACAGTAAAGAAATCTTTCAAGATAAATGCCAGCAGGTATATCAGCATATTTATGACTCTTATTTCGGTTCAGGTAAGAGTATTTATGAGGGTGCAGTTGCTTGAGATAGAAAATGTCAAGGGGACGGTTCTATTGACAATATAATACCAAAGAAATAAGGCAACATAAAGAGATGGTGAAGTGCTCAGATATCCCAGACGATATTATGAAATAGGAATATATAACATAATACTAAGGTG
>Ga0210003_1005189_pt1 | contig 10066 bp, 4 predicted proteins | sample LantaG_FD_182804 | JGI IMG/M metagenome (GOLD analysis project Ga0210003, IMG submission 182804) | Deep subsurface microbial communities from Baltic Sea to uncover new lineages of life (NeLLi) - Landsort_02402 metaG (SPAdes) (version 2) | ecosystem: Environmental > Aquatic > Marine > Oceanic >...
GCGCGCGACAGGTACGATGGAATCGCCCGTAATCCGTTCAACGAATACGAATGCGGGCACTGGTATGCACGTGCCATGTCCAGCTACGCCCTGCTCGGCGCCTACAGTGGCGCCCGGTACGACGCCGTGGAACGCATCCTGTACATCCAGCCGCCGCTCGAAGGGGACTTCAAGGCATTCATATGCACAGCCACCGGCTACGGCCACGTTGGCGTCAAGGATGGCAAATCCTTCTGCGATGTTGTCAGTGGCGAGATACCGTTCAAGAAAATCGTATATGCCGCGCCCTGATCCTCAGCTTCAGGACCATTAAGCCTATATTGGGACAGGATGCTTCAATCTGTTTGAAGAAGAAAATAGGATTCGCTTATGCTTTAAATTGCTTCCTTTATAGGAATATACTCTAAACCCTGGACTCTTCGGATTAGTCAATTGACCAATTCAAGCGCTCCGGCGTCTCTCTTGCCTTTGGGCTTGCTTCCCGCGAAATCACGCAGGAACGGTCCGTCAAACTGCCAGGCATACAACTCTTTGATACCGGTCTTCGCGTCTTTAAGAGTTCCGAGCGATATCCGCACAAATTCAACAGTTCCTTTCAAGTACTTACCATTCGGAGTTCCGCAGACAAACAGATCACTGTCATTGTTAATGGAAGCATTTCCGATTCCGGTTCCTGAAGAATCTCTCTTGCCGTCAACATAAATAGTAAGCTCTTTAGCGGAGCGGTCGGCCTGGGCAATCACGTGATGCCATTTGCCGTCGCTAATCTTTTTTATGCCCTTAAGCTCGGATGAAGCACCAGGTGCTTTTACTGTAAACAGAAGCCTGCCGGAACTGTCAATGGTCAATCCATAGCCGGAATCGGCCATTTTCTGCACCAGGACACAGTCTTTCGATTCTGTCTTGAAATACGCTTCGATACAGAAATTGGAATCCCAGACCTGGGGGCTCTTGAAATCCCTGCCTTCGACTTTCCTGTCCTCTTTCTGTCCGTTCTTGTCCCATCTGAACCTGATCGGTATGGTAAGGGTTCTGTTCAGTTTACTGTTCGGACAGACCGCGTACTGGTTTTTACCGTTGAAGGTGCACGCCCCCTTTGTCCAGTCTTCAAGCGGACCGTCAACATAATTCTCTTTTGTGACATTTACACCAGTCAGGGAAAACATGGGCTGTTTATAATAATTATCCCTGATATAGTAATAGGGTGTCATGTACCAGTGCTCGTCCAATATCCTGGTAGGATCATTGCCGGCCGGATAGAAGTTCCACTCACCAACCATGGCGTACAGAGGCCAGGGCACAAAACACTTTACACCCTGATCAATAGCCGGTGAATCTTCCGTCAGGCTGAAGTCTTTGTTCGCGGGATCTTTCATAAGAGGTTTATCCGCCACAACACCGAGGTCATAGGCGATCGATTTGACTTCTTCAAGCGCCTGTCTACACTCTTCAAAAGTTTGATGCCACTTTCCTGATGACTTAAATGAACCGTATTTAGCCGTGATATTATGAAAAACATTACCCGTAAACGCGTTGGTCTCAAGAGCGTAATTCTTTTCTATTTTCCCCGAGTCCCGTTCATTGCCGTCCTCAGGTGTTTTAGCAGGTACGGTATGCCAGAACACCCAATCGCTGATACTGTCCCAGATATTTCCCATGAACTTGTTCCGGCCCGCCTGCGGATCCTGACGGCGGGTCCCTTTTACGAAATTGTAGGCGGTGTTGTTAAAGAACATATTCTGATAGCTTATAATCTCCTGGAACATGGTTGTGGCGCCATGCTTGCTGCTAATGTCATTGCTCAATCCCCAGCCGATGTTGTTGAAATAGTAGTTCTTGAAGCCGCCGTCAAGATAATACGCCATTCCGAACCGTGCGCCTCCAGGCGTTTTTGTCGATTGATCTGACATCCAGTGATCGTGCCGGTACCCTCCCGGATTACCGGAGACATTGTTGAATACATACGCGCTGCCCCCCTGCCATGTCTCAATATTACCGCAGTCATCACCGGTCCGTATCGAGTCTGTCACCTTGTTCTGGTAGATGAGAATACGGGTAAGCGGACAGTCCCTGACATTGCCGCTTATCTTGGCGCCGCGGACATTTATTCCGGCATGCCAGGAGCGTTCAACGACATTCCCGGCGACTTCCAGGGTCTCTGCGTTGTCAACATTGATGGCATCCGATGCCCCCACCCGGGGGCTGCGTAATCCGGTCCTGTACAGGTAGTTTCTAAGGATCTTCACGTCGAACAAATGGCCCGCCCGATCCGGAAGGGTATCTCCCCACAGCAGTCCTTCTTCAATGCTGATACCGTGGTGATCGCTATCCCGGAATTCACAGTCACGTACAATTATATTGTCAATACGGTCGCCCGGGTTGACTGCTTTGAACAGCACACCATTGTTGATATGTTCGAATTTGCAGTTGGCAATCGTTATATCGTTAGCAGCCCCCCAGACCCTGATACTGGCCGGATAGATGTGTTTCTTGAGCCTGAATTTCTGTGAATATAACCACGGGATCTCGGTCAGATCCCAGGACACATTCGCAAACCTGAATGTCAAGCCGCTTACAACAAGATGCTCCTGTCCGGTAAGATCAATAAGAGTAGTCTCTTTTCCCGCTTCGATTACCGCCGTGTTCGGATTCTGTCCGCTCGGCAGGATAATATGAAGCCTTCCACCCTTCCCATTCTCTTCAAACCAGTATTCGCCTTCAGGATCGTCAAGGTAATTCGGTTTGTCTTCAAGGTAATACCTGTGGCCCCTGTTTATAATGCGCGATGTCGCGCTGCCCAGGTACCCTTCAAAACCGAGCGCCCTTTTTTCGGCGTCAAATCCCTGCACGTATGAAGGATACGGAGTGCCGTCAACCCAGCCGAACTCGGCCCATATGATCGCGCCCATATAGAGTTCTTTCGGGCCTGTAATATGCTTCGTGTCCTTCCCCATGGCCAGGTTTTTTTCGCTCCCTTCGGCCTTCATGGTCAGATTAAAATAGGGATGTCCCGGATTGTCCCAGCACCACCACTCGCTTTTCACATCTTCGAGGTCAGAAACTTTCCAGTTCGGCATCCGCGCGAGAGGAATGCGTGTTATTTTATCATTTTTTGAAGCGGACCTTCCAGATGGTTCCACAAGATATACCGTACGGGGTGCGAAATCGAGATCGATGTACCAGACTTTGTCAGCCTCAGGAATGTCCTTATTCTCAGCCCCTTTTTTCCATCCGCCTGTGATCCTGTATCCGCCGGAGATCACGGCTTGCCCTGTGCCCCAGGCCGGATCGCTTGTCAGGCGGATCGGATTGCCCTTCCTGCCCGATTCAAGGGCATTCATTGTACCCCTGTAGTAAACTCCCCGCTTGAACACGTAGGTGTGAATCCCTTTGCACTGTTTCGCATTTCCTGAGGCCTGCAGATCCCACGGATGGTGTTTCCAAGGAGTATCCCTGGTCAAACCATCGTTTGAATCAACTCCCCCTTCATAATCAATATAGCGAATTGAATCCCCATTTACAAACCTGAACGGAAGTGGTGACCACTCGATATCTCCTGTTGAAGATATTTTTGCATATGTTTTCTGCCAACTGAACTCTTCAGCGCTCGCCCAGACGCCTCCAAGAACGAATAGAACAACAACTGCCGTACAAAACCATGTTTTCATACTCTTCTTCCCAAAAAATCTCGATAAACTAATCAGGCTAAGCCCTGAGCATTTATCCTGCTTTGCTTATTTTTCTTAACAGGGCGATTTCCTTTTGTAGAATCTCGGCATGCTGGTTCTCGGGATATTTCCCGAGTGTTTCGTTTTCAAGGCAAAGATCACCTTGGTAGTTGACCTTAACCAGAATCTCCGCTACTTTACTAAAGTCGATGTCACCCTCATATATAGGAGAGGAATATTGGTTGTATTCCCAGCCCATTGGGCGTTGTATATTCCTCCTGTTCTCAGGAAATCGTATGCTCTTGCAATGGGTGTGAAAAGCTCTTGGGGCAAATCTCTCTATTATCTTATAAAGCTCGTCCAGCGGATGCCCATACCAGTAGAAGTTGGCGGTATCGAGCGTCAGGCCGAGATTCGGTGAGCCAACGCCATCGAATAATCGTTGCAAAAAATCGGGATCGTTAGTAATGCTGCCATGATTTTCAATTCCATAACGAATTGATGTCCCCTCGACAATGTCACAAAGCTGCCTGCAGGCTTTTATGGCAAACGGCAAAAATTCTTCGCGTTGGGTTCGGCGTGGAACAACGTCGATTCGGATAACTTTTGTATCCAGCTTTTGAGCTGCATTGACTAATTTTCTGGTCCACTCAAGTTCCTCTTTCAGCCGTTCGTCAAACCGGTTATGCATCAGAAATGCAGTAATGAAAAGTCCGTTCCTGCTCAGGTCATCACTGAGGATCTGGATATCGGAGGCGGTGGCCAGGCTGAACTTCTTTTTCGGGTGGTAGAGAACAGGACATGCAAGTTCCGTATTTACTTCTATTTCCACCCCGGTAACACCCAGCCATTTCATAGCCGACCAGCAATCCGGCTTTTGAGTTGACTTCAAGAGGCTGTCACGGCAGGCGATAATCCAGGGTTTCGATCGTATCGGTGACAAGTTGTTTCTTTGGCTGGCCAGCGCCATATTAGTAAGCATCAGACCGGCGGTACTTTTCATAAAGCTCCGGCGAGTTATCTCATATGAAGATTTCATAATTTTTCTTACTCCTTAAATGTTCGAATAGGGCAGAAAACACTAACCATCCAAGTCGATCAATCCTGCAAGTTTAGAGTATATTTTATTCTGTAATGCTCTTGAACACAAGATTATAAGCAAAGCCTTCTCAAACTCTTATAAGGATCCTGTTATGTCAGTTTATTTGTTGGACTTCTGTTGGTTTGTGATAAAATGTGAACCAGTTGGTTATTGTACAGGTTTAAAGAATTTGTAGAAAAAATACTTTTCAATACAGTTGGTTCACAGGAGTCATTATCATGATTCGCAATTCGATCATAATCGCCCTTTGTCTTAACTTGGTGCCAGCCCTTGCTACACCCGCAACAGCGCAACGCCAGATGGAAAACCTCACTCGTGGGATTGTGGCCGTCAAACAGCCCGACGGCAGCGTTTATATCGGCTGGAGATTGTTCGGCACCGATCCTGAGACAGTCGCCTTCAATCTTTACCGCATCACCGGCAGCGGAGAGCCGGTTAAGGTCAGCGAAAAGTCAATAGCCGGAGCCACCAACTACGTGGATCGCGGGGCCGACCCCAACCAGGAACTTCAGTACTTTGTCCGGCCGGTATTGAACGGCAAGGAACTGACGCCCTCCAAGACGGCACGCGCCTGGGATAATAATTACCTCGAAATCCCGATCCAGCCTATCTCCGAATACCGCCCCGGTGATGCCTCGATTGCAGATCTGGACGGTGACGGCGAATATGAGATCGTTCTGCATCAAATATCACGGGGCAGGGACAACTCCTTTGCCGGCATCACAGGAACACCCGTCTTCGACGCTTATGAGATGGATGGCACGCATCTCTGGCGCATCAATCTGGGCATCAATATCCGCGACGGTGAACATTACACCCAGTTCATGGTCTATGACCTCGACGGTGACGGTAAAGCCGAGATGGCCTGCAAAACCGCCGACGGCACAACAGACGGCAAGGGCCAGGTTATCGGTGACAAAGACAAGGACTGGCGCACCCATAAGCAAGGCGACCGGACCCATGGCCGTATCCTCGATGGCCCGGAGTATTTGACCATCTTCGACGGCCAAACCGGTGCGGCGTTGAAAACGGTGGATTATATCCCCAATCGCTATCCCATCAACGGATGGGGCGGAATTGGCGGAAACGGCGGTAACGACAGCTACGGCAACCGCTGCGACCGCTTCCTGGCCTGTGTCGCCTACCTGGACGGTGTACGGCCGAGTCTGGTAATGTGCCGGGGTGTGTATGGACGGATTGTTATGGCCGCCTGGGATTGGCGCAATGAGAAGCTGACCAGCCGCTGGGTCTTCGATTCAGGCAGTAGCTATCCTCCTTACGAGGATGCTTCACCCTATTCAGGCATGGGCGGCCATTCACTCTCGGTTGCGGATGTGGACGAAGACGGAAAGGATGAGATTGTCTATCATGCGATGGTTATCGACGACAACGGCAAAGGACTCTACTCCACCGGGTGGCGACATGGCGACTCGATGCATATCAGCGATATGTATCCCGACCGTCCCGGCCTGGAGGTCTTCACCGTTCACGAAAACGAGGACGACACCGTCCGGTTCCAGAGCCCCGGCGCGGCGATGCGCGATGCTCGCACAGGCGAAGCGATTTGGAAACACAGCCCCGGCATCGACGTCGGCGGAGGTGTGGCGGCCGACATCGATCCGCGTCATCGCGGCTACGAGGCATGGGGCGGCCCGGGAGGACTGCGTGATTCACAAGGTCAGGAAATAGGGACAAAGCCGCGATCCGGCGGTTTTGTGATCTGGTGGGACGGCGATCTGCTGCGCGAACTTATCGCCGGTTCGAATGTTAATAAATGGAACTGGAAAACAGGCGTTGAAGAAAAGCTCTTCTCCACCGGAGCCCGGCGAGGGGGACGAGGTCCGAACATCATGGGTGATTTTCTGGGCGACTGGCGGGAAGAAATGCTCATGACCGCTCCCGATGGTCAATCCCTGCGACTTTATACTACGACGATTCCAACCGAGCACCGTATCTATACATTAATGCACGATCCACAATACCGCCTATCGATAGCCTGGCAAAACGTGGTCTATAATAAGCCCCCACACCCGGGATTCTTTCTTGGCAACGGGATGATGCCCCCGCCACGTCCCAATATCCACCTTATCGGCAAAGGCGAAGCAATCGCCGGTATCAAGACTAATTAAGCATGGCATATGTGGTAATCGGCATGGAAAACAGCCACGGGTAAGTTGAAGGAATCAGCAAGGATAATATCTGAATCCAGGGGACCTCCTACCTCGGCCCCCGATTCAGTGCGTTCGACGAAAGGAACATCATGAGTGCCACGATCCGTTGGGGAATTATAGGAACAGGCTTCATTGCACACCAGTTTGCGCGGGGTTTGGCCGTGCTTGACGACGCCAGGTTGCTTGCCGTGGCCTCGCGCACAAAAGAGTCGGCCGACAAGTTTGCCGAAGAGTTCGGTATAACGCACCGCCATGTTGGCGTCAAACAACTGGCCGCGAACGAGAATGTCGACGTTGTTTATGTTGCAACCCCGCATCCGATGCACAAAAGCAACACACTCAAATGCCTGAATGGCGGCAAGGCCGTGCTCTGCGAAAAACCATTCTGCATGAATGCATCGGAAGCGGCAGAGATGGTCGAGCACGCCCGAGAAAAGGGCCTGTTTCTGATGGAGGCCATGTGGACGCTTTGCTTCCCCGCCATGGCTAAGGTACGCGAAATCATCAACTCCGGCGCCATTGGTGACATCCGGCAGGTCCATTCGAACTTTAGTTTTCGCTGCGAATGGAATCCCGATGGCTTATTACTCAATCCGGATTTGGGGGGAGGCGCCCTGCTTGATGTCGGCGTCTACAATATTGCACTGGCACAGATGGTCTATCAACGAGAACCTACTCGTATAAGTAGCATGGCGCACCTTGGCCAGACGGGTGTTGATGAGCAATCTTCCGTGACACTCGGGTACGACAATGGTGCCTTGGCTGTACTTACTTCTGCGATTCGCACAGAGACCAGCCAGGAGGCTGCCATTTACGGTACTGATGGGTATATCAAAGTACCTCACATGTTCTGGAAGCCAGACCGAATCATTGTGAAAACCTCGGAGGATGAAGAGAGGGAATTCAAGTTCGACCGTGTGGGCAACGGTTACAACTACGAGGCTGCAGAAGTGATGAGGTGTTTGCGTAGTGGCTTTCTCGAAAGCCGCATTCTACCATTGAACACGAGTGTAGCCATCATGAGAACCATGGACAAGATTCGCGAGCAATGGGTTCTTGTGTATCCGATGGAAAAAGGATGATAATCTGTTACTGCACTTTGGATTATTGCCGGATATTTATGGGGCGAAGGATGAGCCTGCCTGGATTCAAATTTGTGATACTATGGAAAATATAGTTGAGAAAGGAATTGAAAAATCATGAAAAAGAGACTTCTGCTTTTTTGTTCGACAGTATTTTTAACATGTTGTGCTGCACAACCCTCAGATCGAGAAGTTATTGCTACAAAAGAAGCTCCTGCTGCAATTTGACCTTATTTCCAGGTGATTCGCGTGGGTTACATCTCTTCAATCCGCAAAGGCTCTTATTCTGTTACAGAGATTTTCAGGGCAAACGCGTGCCGGCACGGCTGTATCGCCGGGAGACGGACTGTCAAACCGGTACTGCTGCGCGACCACTTGATTCTTTCAGCAGAACCAAGCAATTCAACCTGGCCAATCTCATTCGCGGTCCATCCTGAGGCCAATTCTCTTAAGGTGACTATGCCATCGGACGGCCAGGCAAAAAAGATGGCATAAAGCGTGTTACCCTTTAAGGTATAATGAATTCCCTCTTTTTTCGCAGCCGTGCTTATCAATGAATCGGTCTTTGTAACAGGTCTCTCTTCCGGACCAGGACCAAAAGCTGCAGCATCTGCATGAGGATCGTATTTGGCATTGGGATTCCATAGACGCGTGCCGTAAATCGCCTCACCATTGATGCGCATCCATTGACCCACCTCATGCAGCCGTTGTACACTGGGTTCAGGAATGACACCTTCGGCTGTTGGCCCGACATTCAGCAGAAAATTACCCCCCTTGCCGACAATGTCCACAAGCTTTTGCACCAGATCGGTTGCCGACTTCCAATTGTGGTCATAGCTCTTATATCCCCAGGTGCCATTCATAGTCATATTGGTTTCCCAATCGTAGTCGAGGCCGGCCTGGGGAATCCGCTGTTCGGGTGTGCCGTAGTCGCCATCTTCCTTTTTGCGTTTACCAATGCGGTTATTCACAATGATGTTCGGATTCAAGGCACGCACATAGCGCATCAGATTCCGACCGTCTTCTTGAGTCCACCAGGGAACCCATTCGCCATCAAAAAACAGGATCTCAACACCGTAGTTCATAATGAGTTCTTGCAACTGGACCTTCATGTCAGTGATATACTGATCCTTCATACCCGCGCGAATCCGGTTGAAGCGATAGGCATGTCGGCCCTTGCGCTCGGAATCGTTCTCCTGGGCCGGGTGATGCCAGTCGAGTTGGGAGTAATACACACCAAAACGGATACCTGCTTTCTTGCAGGCAACCGATAGTTCCTTAAGAGGATCGCGTGTAAACGGCGTGGCATCCATAATGTCATACTCGCTGGCTTTGGTGTCATACAGGCTGAATCCATCGTGGTGTTTCGAGGTAATTACCAGGTACTTCATGCCTGCGTCTTTAGCAATGTCAACCCACTCAGTCGCGTTGAATTTGAGGGGATTGAACTGCCTGGCACAGGTCTCGTACTGTGCGCGTGTGAGTAGAGCGTCGCACTGAATCCACTCGGAGCCGTGCTTTGCATCCACAATCTTGCCATCCCAAATCCCTGCCGGCACTGCATAGATGCCCCAATGAATGAACATACCGTATTTAGCGTCCCGCCACCACTGCATTCGCGCATCGCGCTGTGCCCTGGTCTCAGTGATCGAGTCAATCTTGAGCCCTGTAATGCGTGCCCAGTGCGGATTCTTCGGATCTCCCTGATAGCACTGAATACTCAATTGAGGTTTGTCGCTGCTTCCGGCTGGCTTCGGTTCCTCACAGACCCCAACGTCAGTCCATTTATCCTCGGCGGTGAGACGGTAGTATCCCTGCACTTGCCCTCCTGTAACCTTTAGCCGAACCGTGACCTCGTCCCTTTCTATAGGAACGATCTTGATCGTACGCGTTCGATCATCCTCTTCGCGTCCCATAACGACCGAGTTTTTCCCATTCACGAGTTCCAATCCTATTTTTACCATATGGCTGTCGTGGTAGTACCAGACAAGATCAACCTGCTCCCACCGATTCGTGGGCGAGTTTGCCAACGTCACCTGGACA
>Ga0210003_1005191_pt1 | contig 10060 bp, 7 predicted proteins | sample LantaG_FD_182804 | JGI IMG/M metagenome (GOLD analysis project Ga0210003, IMG submission 182804) | Deep subsurface microbial communities from Baltic Sea to uncover new lineages of life (NeLLi) - Landsort_02402 metaG (SPAdes) (version 2) | ecosystem: Environmental > Aquatic > Marine > Oceanic >...
CCCCCCCCGACCTCGACGATCAAGCTCTCCGTCCGCAAGAAGGTCCGCTTCGGCGAGTCCGTCATCGCCGTCGGCTCGGGCCCCGCCCTGGGAGGCTGGGACCCGGCCCGGTCCGGGGCCGCGCTCTCCTGGTCCGAGGGCGACCTCTGGGCCGGGGAGCTCGAGGGCGGAGGGCTCGAGGGCGAGGAGTTCAAGTTCGTCGTCGTCCGCGGCGACGGCGGGGTCGAGTGGGAGGAGGGAGGCAACCGCGTGCTGAGCGCTGCTGGTGGTGGTGCTGCTTCTCGCTGGGGAGAGACTGGAGCGAAGAAAAGGTCCCCCCCCTCCTCCTCGTCGCCGTCGTCGTCGTCAAAGCGCGAAGCAGCCAAGGCGAAAGAGGACGCCGCCTCTGCCCCTTCCCCTCTGGGCATGCGAGGAGGAGAAAGCATCCCTTCCTCCTCTTCTCCTTCTTCTGCCTCTCTCGCTCCCGGAGGCACGGCGTGGGTCGGCGCCGAGACGCGCTTCATGCGCTCGAACGAGCACTCTGGCGACCGCGGAGCAGACATCCACTGGAATTGCGACTCGATCGACGACGCCCTCGCCGGTGGGCCCGCTGCGCGCGCCTTCGTCCAGGGCGACGAGAGGGCCGCGAGCTTCCTGGCCAAGCTGGAGCTGACGAAGGCGGTGCTGAGCCCGGGCTCGCGGCCCAAGGGCCAGGGGCCGGCGCTCGACGCCGTCGCCGCCGCGACGGTCTATCTCTCGCTCGTGAACTCCGGGGCCTTGCCGTGCGCCGAGGCCGGCGGGCACGCTCGCCCTTCGAGGCACGCCGTGGCCTCCCGGGTGGTGTTCCGCGCCCTCGAGTGGGGCATCGGCGACCCGAATCAATCCAGGGAGGCCGCCGCCCTCTCGCGGAGGCTGCACGCCCGCCTCCCCTCGTTCGCTGACGAGTTCACCGCCGCGACGCCGCTGACCCGGGTCCGCGACCTGGCGCACCGCAACGACATCCCCCAGGACCTGAAGCAGGAGATCAAGCACACGATCCAGAACAAGCTGCACCGCAACGCCGGGCCGGAGGACCTCGTGGCGACCGAGGCGCTGCTGGCGAGGCTGAAGGCCGCGCACCACGGCACCTACCCGGACGCGTTTTTGAAAGAGTTCGAGCTCTTCGCCCGCGAGCTGCGGGAGTTCTTCAACGCGTCCGAGCTCGAGGACATGCTGAGGGGGCTATCTGCCTCGCTGGACGCCGGAGGGGAGCAGGTGGTCGACCGCGTGCTGGGGTGCAAGCGCGCCGCGGATAACCTTTCGCCGTTGAACAATTCTTCCTCGACGGCGTCGATCGCAGACGCGGAGGCGACGGCGCACCTCAACGTCCTCCTCGACGCCCTGCACGCCGCGACCACCGCCAGGGCGCTCCTGGCCTCCGGGCTGGCGTCGGGCTTGCGCACCGACGCCCCGGACTCCTCGCTGGCGATGAGGCAGCGCTGGCGCGTCGCCGACACCAGGCTCGAAGATTACATTTTCGTGCTGCTGTCGAGGTTCGCCGCTGCGGTCGAGGGCCGAGGAGGAAGCGAGAAGCTGTCCGAGCTCCCGATCGCCACGGGGTGGTCCCTCCCCCTTGGAGCCCTGCTGCTGGCGGTCAGGAACGTGGGTTTGTCGGGGTGGGCAGACGTGGCCGAGTGCATGGCGGTGGAGGCGGAGCTGGTGGCGTGGAGGGCCGCGGCAGGGGTCGAGGGGGCGCAGCAGCAGGCGGCGGTTGCCGAAGACGCCGCCGCCAACTCGTCCTCTTCTTCGTCCTCTTCTTCTTCTCCGCCTCCTCCTCCTCTCTCCTCCCGCGAGGCCTCCCTGCGCCTCAAGGCCACCGCCGAGCGCGCCCTGCGCCTGGCCGGGGGCGTCTCGGACTCGATCTCCGCGGCGCTGACCCCTCGCGCGGACGCGCTCGGCAATGCTCTGGGCCTGACGCACCGCACAAAGGGGTTCGCCGAGTCCGAAGTCAGGGCGAACGTCGCGTTCCAGCTGGCGAGGCTCGCGCAGGTCGCCGCCGCCGCCGCAAGGCGCGCGGCTGGCTCCCCCCCCTGGGACGCCATCGTGGCCGGGAAGGCGGCCGGGGAGGTGGTCGCCGTCGAATGGCTCGGCGACGCGCCGGCGCTGATCGCCGAAAGGTTAAAAAAAGGTGGAGAATCGAAAAGGCACAAAAAATTCATCGTGCTGGCGCAGCGTGCCTCGGGCGACGAGGAGGTCGGCGCCGCAGCCGGCCCGGGAGGCGCCAACGTCGCGGGAGTGCTCGTGGCGGCGGACCTGCCCCACCTGTCGCACCTGGGCGTCCGAGCGAGGCAGGAGAGGCTGCCGTTCGCTGCGTGCGCCGACGCAGGGCTCGTGTCCTCCGAGGTCGGTCCTTTAATTGGGAAGAGGGTGCGGCTGCACGTGACCGCCGACGGCGTGAAGCTGAAGGTGCTGCCGGCGAGCGGGGAGGCCTCGCCTGCGGCGGCGTTCGCTGCCGAGGAGGCGGGAGGGGACTGGAGCGACGACGAGCTGCTCGAAGCCGCGACCTCTTCCCTTTCCACTCTTTCTTCTTCCTCTTCCTCCTCCTCTTCTTCTTCTTCCTTCTCGACCTCTTCTTCTTCGTCGTCATCGTCTTCCTCCGCGTCCTTCGCCGCGCCTCCTCCGGACACCTCGTCCGCGGAGGCCGACCCGCTCGACCTCTCCGCGGCGAAAGTCCACACCTGCGGCGCCAAGGCGGCCGCCTGCGGCGCGCTGCTCCGGGCCGCGGCCGCCCCGCGCGCGGCCTTCGCCGCCGCAGCGGGGTTCGTCCTCCCTTACGGAGCGCTCCGCGCCGCCGCAGAGGACGCGGGAAAGTCGAAGGACCTGGACGCGGCCCTGCGGGCGCTCGACGACGCCGCCGACGGGGCCGAGCTCGAAGGGGCCGCGGCTGCTGCCCGGGCGCTCGTGGGCTCGCTGAGGCCGAGGGCGGCGGCGCTCTCCGCCGCCGTCGAGGCCTCGCTGGTGCTCCCGCGCTCCAGGAGCAGCAGCACTTCTTCTTCTCCTTCTCCTCCTCTCCTGCTGGCCGTGCGCTCCTCCGCGGCCGCGGAGGACCTGGCGGGGGCCTCGGCCGCCGGGCTCTATGATTCGGTCCTGGGAGTCGATCCTCAAAACGCGGAGCAGCTGGGCGACGCCGTCGCCCGCGTCTGGGGCTCGCTGTTCAGCCGCCGGGCCGTGCTCGCGCGCCGAGGGGCGAGGCTGTATCCCTCGAGGGACTACGCCGCGATGGCCGTGATCGTGCAGGAGATGGCGCCCGCGGCGCTGAGCTTCGTGCTCCACACGCAGGCGCCCGGAGGAGCTGAAAAGGAAGGAGAAAACAAGAAGCTTCTCCTCGCGGCAGAGGTCGCCGTCGGGGCCGGGGAGGCCCTCGCGAGCGCCGAGTCTGGCTCCCCCTGGAGGCTCTCGGTCGACAGGGCCACGGGCGCGGTCGAGGTCTCCTCCTTCGCCAACCTGTCCCGCGCGCTGCTGCCGTCGAGCTCGAGCTCGAGCTCGGGGGCTTCTCTCTCGTGGAGGTGCGTCGACTACTCGCGGCAGACGCTCTCACTCGACGCCGGCGCGCGAGACCGGCTCGCCAAAAAGCTGCTTGCTGCCGGCCTTGCTCTGGAGAGTTCCTTCGGCGGGCCGCAGGACGTCGAGGGGTGCCTTCCCGCCGGTCTGGAAGAGGAGGGCCGGATCTGGATCGTGCAGGCGAGGCCGCAGCCGGGCGCGTGAAGAGAGAGAGAAGAGAGAGAGAGAGATTTCAAAAACTTTTTTTAAAACTTTTCTGCTTTTTTATTTTTTCTTTTTGAGTTTTTTTACAGTTGACAACGACGACGACGATGATGATGATGATTTCGAAAAACAGTCCCCTCTCTTTGTAATGAAGTGTTGAACAAAAAGGAAAACGAAAAAACATGAAAAGAAACTACCGCCGTCGCCGCCTCTCCCTCTCCCTCTCCCCCCTTGCCTCGACGACCGCGACCAGCGCCGCCGCGGCCGCGACGCACCCTCCGCCGCACCCGACGCAGCTCCACCCTAGGAACGGGTTCCTGCCCCCAAGCCACGAGCTAGTCGTCAGCACGACGCTCTTCGTGCCCCCGTAGCGGTAGGAGTTGAAGCGGTTGGCGACCGTGACACGGACGACGGTGCCCGCGGGGAGGGACGAGAGAGGAGAGAGGAGAGGAAGATTGCTTTCGTTTTCGTTTGCGCTTGCGCTAGCGCTTCTTCCGTCGCCTCCTCCTTCGACGACGACGACCCCGGCGGGCTTCCTGAAGCTCGGGAGCGCTGCGGGACGCATCCACACCTGCAGCGCCGCCGCGTCCGCGAGCGAGGAGTTGGCCTGGAGCGCCGCGCCGCCCCTCGTCGCGGGATCGCCGTTGAAGGAGGCGCTGGTCGGGAAGACGAGCGGCGAGAAGCGCCCTCTCAGATCGGCCTTGGAGCGCAGCGGGGCGGCGTCGAGCAGGAGCGGGGTCGTGGTGGTGGTGGTGTCTTTCCCGCTGCTACTATTTCCCGCGGGAGGGTAGACGGCCTCCAGGGAGAAGGTGTCGTTGAAGTTTGACCACACGACGAGGCCGCAGGGCACGATAACGGTCGAGGTCGCGTTCTCTCCGGTCGCCGCCGTCGCCATCTCTCGCGGAGCGCAGGTCGAGGTCGTCGTCGTCTTCTTCGCACCTCTTTCTCCCCCGTCTCCTCCTCGCAGCTGCGCCTCCGACCTCGACCGCACGTACCTCCTGTGGTTCTGGTGGAAGCGGGTAAGCTCGTAGGCCAGATAAAAGGGGCCCCTGGCCTCCCGAGGGAGCGGCGGCAGCGAGAGCTCGCAGCGGATCCCCCCGTCGCCGTCGCCGGCGGACAGGAGGAGCGAGGAGGGGTCCGAGGCGGCGAGGAGGGCGGCCTCCCTCTCCTGCTGGGTCGATCCGGGGGAGCAGACGTCGTCGTAGCGTGCTCGGACCTCGACGACCTGTTTTTTTTTTTGGAAAAAAAAGGGAGAGAAAGAGGCGTTTTTTTTTCTTCTTGTTTTTCGGTCAACGAACGAAGAGAGAAGAGGAAGAAAAAAAACGGAAAAAAAAGAAGAAAAAACGTTTCTTCTTCCTTCCTTCCTCCTCGCTTCTCTTACCGACGCCGACGCGAAGAGGCACGCCACCCCGAGCGGGATCAGAGCGATCCCGACCACCAGCAGGATCGCCGCGGCCTGCGCGCGCGTGGCGCGTCCCTCCCAGCGCCGGAGCTCCTGCTGCGAGAAGCGCGAGTCTTTTTGGAAGTTTTTTTTTCGTTTTTTTCGGGGGGGTTCGGGTTTTTCTTTGAGTGTGAGCGTTACAGGTCGCAGAAGGGGCAAGCAGAGACAGAAGAAGAAGGCGCGGAACGGAGTTCTCAGAAGAAGAACTACACTCACAGCGCGGCTCGCGCCTTCCCCTTCGCGGAGTGGGAGGTGGGGTGGAGGGCATAATGGAAGAGAGAAAAGAAGGTGGTGGAGGAGGAGAGGAGAAGAAGAAGAAGAAAGAAAGAAAGAAAGAAAGAAAGAAAGAAAGAAAGAAAGAAAGAAAGAAAAGAAGAAGAGTGAGAGAGGCGAAGAGGCGCGAGCGCGAGCGAGAAACGCGCTCAGTAATCCTTTTCACAACTCATTTCATTCTCCCCTCCTTCTCCTTCGCTCTCCACGCTCTTCCGCTTCGAATTGCGGTTTCTCCGCGTCGCTGGAATAAGCCCGTGACTTCCCGGAGCACGACCGCGCGCGGAAGCTCGGAGAATACCAGCTCCAGAGAAAACAAAAGAGAGAGATGAGGAGGAGCCCGACGCTCTTCTTCGCCGCCGCCGCAGCGCTGCTCGCTTGCAGCATCAGCTCAACATTGGCGGCGCGTACAGCGGTCCTTCAGGTGCGCAAACCTCTTTTTCTTTCCACGAAATGCGCTGAAAAACCGTGGCACACACCCATCTGGCGGGAAATGGGCGGTTTGTCCTCTGAGGGGGCGGTCACACGCTGTCTGTTGTTCGACTAAATTCAAATTTTTCGACCCTCTCTTCTTCATCCCTCTCTCCACCCACCCTAACCAACAAAAAAAATCTTCCCTCTTCGCCCCCTTCCCCCCTGCTCTCTCAACTCTCCTACTTACTCATCAAAAGGTCGACGAGGTCATCACGTCCTCGGGCTCGCCCGTCTGCCGCGCAACGTGCGTCGGAGGCGACGCCGGGTGCGTGCTCGGATGGCAGCCTTCGGCGCCGCGCCCAGTCGACGCGCCCGCGACGACGAGCGCCTACTTTGGTGAGTTCTCTTTTTTTCAATGCCGGATTCGGCCGCGGATACGTGCGCGAGATCGCGCCTTTCCTGCGGGGAAAAAGAAAATTCGGGGTGCTCTTGCGATTGGGCGCGTGAAAGAGGCCTTTGGAAGCTCTGGAGCCCCGGCAAGCCGGGCGAAGAAGAGGGAGGAATTGGTTTCGAGTTCCTCCATTCGCTTCTTTTCTCGCTCGGGCTCGCCTGACGTCGGGCTCGTTTCAAAGGCTGACATCGACTTTTTTTTTCCCTTTCTTTCTTTCCTTCTCTTCTCTCTCAACCTTCTCTCTCTCTCTCTCTCTCTCTCCAGTCGTCCCGCAAGAGGACGAGCTCGACCTCCTCCTCGTCTTCGGCTCCCGCGCCCAGGCCGCCATGGCCCACGCGGTAGAGACCGCCCTCAACTCGGCCCACGACGAGGACAGCCCGGAGAGGGAGGCGGCGGAGGCGCTGCTGCAGGCGGCAGAGGAACATTCCAGTGTGCCGCGCGCGCACTCGGCCGAGGGGACGCCGCTGAGCGTTGTCGAGGAGGGAGGAACCACAGCCGCCGCAGCCGCCTCGGCGCCCCTGATCACCGCAACGGGCCTGGCCCCCGGCGCGACGCTCTGGGCCCCTCCTCACGGGGCCTCGCTGGCCTCCTCGTTCCCCGACTGGGCCCAGGTATGCACGATGCCCTCGCTCGCGATCAACTCGACCGACTCTTTCCTGTCGCAGCTGCAGCTGCCTCCCACTCCGGCATGCGCCCTGATCTCGACCCCGGTCCCCCGCATCCCGGCGATCGGAGCCCCTTCTCCCATCGCTCCGGGCACCGTCGTCGACATCGCCACGGGGGAACCCGCCTGCCCGACGCTGCGCGTCGAGATCATCCCGAGCCTCTCCTCGGCCGCCGTGCCCGCCGGCGCTCTGGCCGCCGGTCGCCCGCCGGCGCAGGACGCAGCGGAGGGCACCCCGGGTTCCTGCTTGCCCCCCTCTGCCAGCTGCGTCTGCGAGGTGGCATCTTCTTCTTCGTCTTCTTCCTCCGGAGGTGCTAGCGGCAGTTCTGGCATCGCGACGGAGGTCAGGCTGCGGGCCGGGGTGACCTCTGTCGTCGCCGTCCGCGGGGCGAGGTCGTGGATGGGACCCGTGGCCGGTGCCTTACCGCTCTTCACCGCCGGGCCCTCCCCGTTCGCCTCCGAGGCTTCCTCTCAGCTCATGACGACCCCGCACTGGGTCAGGCCGGTCGTCGCCGGGGTGGGCTACGCCTCGACGGTCCCTGAGGCCAGACTTTATGCGTCGCCGACGGAGGCCGACGTCGAGAACGCCGCGAGGCTCTCTTCGACGACCAACAACAACCCGAACCTCCCTCCGTCGTCGCCTCCGCCGTCGCTGTTCGCCAGGTCGGTCGTCGTCGTCGGGCGCGGCTCCCCGGAGAGGAGCGCCCCTCTCTCCTCGCTGTCCCCCGGTATCACTGGCGACGCGGAGCAGCTGGCGGCCTCGGCGATGACCTTCGCATATCCGGCGTGCTCGACCCCGGCTCTGACCTTGTACGTCGGGGAAGTCCCTCCGTCTTCGCCTCCTCCGGTTCTCCTCCCCCCGCAGGAGCAGCCGCCCGTCCCGGTCCCCACGACGGAGGCCCCGTCGCTGCCGGGGCCCCTCGAGACCCCCCCCGCGGCGACGACGCCGGTGCCGGAAGCGACGCCCGAAGCCACGCCGGAAGCGACGCTCCCTCCTCCTCCTCCTCCGGCTCCGACCCCTCCAGCCCCGGTCACCACCCCTTCCCCTCCTCCCCCGCCGTCGCCGCAGCAGCAGCCCCCGGCCTTCTGCTCGATGAAGGTCCCTCTCTGGGGCCAGTGCGGAGGGAAGGGCGGTTCCTGCGGGGCCGGGACGGGCAGGGGCAGGAGCCGCCTGCGCGGCAACGGCGCGGCGTGCGAGGACTCGGCGTGGTCGGGGGCCTGCTGCGGCGCCGGCAACGAGTGCTCCAGGGTCAACGAGTGGTGGTGGAAGTGCGCCCCGAGCGCTTCTTCCTTCTCCGATGGAGGCAAGGCCCCCATTCAGCCCGAGTCCTCTCCCGCTTCCTCTCTGATCAAGATCCACAAACAGTGCGGCGGCAAGGCCGGCGACGGCTGCGGCAAGAGCGGGAAGCCAAAGTGCTCCGACGCGCCCTGGTCCCCCAACTCGCCCTCCGGCACCGGAGGCGGCTGCGAGACCGGCTCGGTGTGCAGGAGGGACAACGAGTGGTACTGGCAGTGCAAGCGCGACGAGACCTGCAGCAGCGGGGGCGACAAGGTTTCCGGAAGTGTTGTCGTCGTCGCGGATTGGAACCAGTGCGGCGGCTCCAACGGCTGCCCCGTGGGCAAGGGCGGCGTGAGGTCCGAGGAGGACTGCGAGGGCGGAGGGCTGTGGCCCGGCCACGAGTGCTGCGGCGGAGGGGAGTGCGTGGCGGTCTCTGGCGGGTACTTTAGCCAGTGCCAGCCTCCGAAGTAGAGAAAGGAAAGAGAGAGAAATCGTTTTGGTTTTTTGGTTTTTTTGGTTTTTTTTTCGTTCTCGTCCCCAACCCAACCAAAACGAGAACAACAACGACGATATCTCAACTGTAAACCGAGACCCGAATCAAAAGGGAGAGAGAGAGAAAAAAGAGAAAAGCGAAAGAAGAGGAGAACGAAACAAACGGAGAGCGGCGAAACCCGCTTTTGACTTTTCTCTCGTGTTCTTCTTCTTCTTTCTCCGACGCTTCCTTCCTGCCTCCCTCCCTCCCCCCGCTCCCTCTTTCTCCGTTTCGAATGATTGATAAGTGCAGATGAATTCTGGGCTCGTTTGGTTCCTGATTTGCAGTTTTGCTCTCTGTTTTTTTCCTCTTCTCTCTCCCTCTCTCTCTCTCCCATTTCTCTCTTTCTCTCTCTCTGTTTCTCCCTCTCTCTCTCCTCCCTCCACCCCCCCTCATCATCATCACAGCGCCGGCATCTCCTGCTGCTCCCTCGCCCCGTTGGTCACCTCCACCAGCACGCCCTCCCGCAGCAGCGGCTCGGCCTCCTCCGGCGGCAGGGTGTGCACCGACCCGGGGTCGAGACGGAAGGTCCCCGTCGAGAAAGCGACGTCGCCGAGGCCCGCGGCCGAGACGCACCTCACCATCACCCCGCCGGGGGGCCTCGGGGGCCTGTCCGACTGCGTCAGGTCCAGCCCCGCCGCGCCGTTGAAAGAACCAGTGGAAGAGGTAGAAGAAGAAGAGCTCGAGGAATAACGGGAGAGCAGCCGGTCGTAGGCCGAGAAGAACTCGGCCTCGCTCGACGACAGCCCCTGCCTGACCCTGGGGGGCAAGACAGCGTGCCTCCACCTCAGAGCTTTCAGGCGCTCGACGCGCTCGCTGAGGTAGGTGAGTAGGAGGCGCTTGTTGCGGGCGATGATGGCGTGGTGGCAGAGGACGGCGGCGGCGCCAGAGGGGTCTCGCGCGAAGGGGTCCCCGTCGTCGTCCCCGTCGTCGTCTTCGTTCTCTTCGCCTCCGCCGTCGGAGGTGCCCGCCTCCTGCTGGGCCCTCCTGCGCTCGGCGTCGCTCTTGGCTGTAGAGTCGTCGTCTTCGGCGGCGTCGGCGTGGGGGGCGGCGTTCTCCTCGTCGCCTTCCTCGGCGTCGGGGAGCTCCGAGGAAGAAGAAGGCCTTGCTGCTGTCGCCGCCGCTGCCGCTGCCGCCGCCGCCGCCGCTGCTTCAGCCGCTGCCCTGGCCGCCCGCCGCTTCCTCCTCGCGCGCCGCCTGGCCTCCTTTTTTCGCCGTTCTTTCAGGCCCCTGGGGTGGGAAAGTGGGTTGTTTTGTGTAGTGTTGGGGGGGAGGGAGGGTTGTGT
>Ga0210003_1005192_pt1 | contig 10060 bp, 7 predicted proteins | sample LantaG_FD_182804 | JGI IMG/M metagenome (GOLD analysis project Ga0210003, IMG submission 182804) | Deep subsurface microbial communities from Baltic Sea to uncover new lineages of life (NeLLi) - Landsort_02402 metaG (SPAdes) (version 2) | ecosystem: Environmental > Aquatic > Marine > Oceanic >...
CCCCTCTCCCCCCCTTCTCTTTCTGTTCCTCGTGGCGTGCACGAGAGAGCTAGCAGATTTTTCTTCCTTTTTCTCACTCTCTCTCTCTCTTTCTCTCTCTCTCTCTCTCTCGAATGGCGCCTGCCGCCGCCGCTGCTTCCTCCTCCTCCGCTGCCGAAAACGCTTCTTCCTCCTCCTCTTCTCTCCCCCCTCCTCCTCCTCCCCGAAACCTCTCCGACCTCTCCCTCCGCCACGCCTTCCCGGGCGCCTCCGCGGCCGTGCCGGGGGGCCTGTTCTATGCCGACCAGGGGACGCTGCTGCTCTCGGGAGGCGGCGCCGGCTTGCTGCTGCTGCCGCTGCCTCCGCTGCCTCCGCTGCCTCCTTCGAGTTCTTCTTCTTCGGGCTCTTCCTCCTCTTTCTCTTCTTCGAGAGGAGGCGGAGGAGGAGGAGGCGCGATGGCGAGGAGACCGCAGCAGCGCTTCATCGCTCTTCCCTCGGCCTCCGCTGCGGGAGCAGCAGGGGCAGCAGCAGCGGCGGCGGCGGCGGCGGCGGCGGCGGCGGCGGGAACAGGAGCGACAGCAACGACAGCAGCAGCAGCAGCAGCAGCAGCAACAGCTTCTCCTTTTCCTTCTCCTGCCGTCCTCGCTCTCTCCCCCTCCCGCGCTCACGCAGCTGTCTCCTCCCTCGACGGCTCCTCCGTCGTGATCCTCGACCTGTCCACGGGAAGGGCGAGGAGGACTCTGGGGGCTCCCCCGATAGTGGCGGCTGCGGCGGCTTCGGGCTCTTCTTCCTCAGTTTCGAGCCCTTCTTCTTCTTCATCGTCGCCGCCGTCGTCGTCGTTATCGTCGAAAGACTTTTCCCCTTCTCTTCCTCCCTCGTCTCGAGTCGCCGCCGTCGCCTTCAGCCCCGACGGAGCGCTCGTCGCAGCTGCTTTCTTCTCCTCGAACAGCAGCGGTGCCGCTTCTTCTTGGACGGCGGCGGTCTGGGCGTGGGAGCGAGGGACGCTGCTCGCCTCTGGCACGCTCCCTTCTTCTCCGATTTCTTCGACCTCTTCGACCTCGACCTCTTCTTCAAATCCGTCGACCTTTTCACCGCCGCCGCTCCGCCCCGCGGGCCTCTCGTTCGCACCTTCCCCTCCACCGGGGGAGCGCTTCGTGCTGTGCGCGCTGTCGTCGCAGGGCGTCAAGCTGTTCAGGGCGTCTGCGGACGGGACTCTCAGGTCGGCACCGGGAGCGCCGGCGAGAGCCGGAGTCGTCGGGAGCGGCGGAGGAGCGGCGACGGCGGCGGCGTGGCTCTCTTCTCCTTCGTCTTCCTCTCCCAACTCTTCCAACTCTTCCTCTTCCTCTTTCTCCTCCCCGCCCCTGGCCGTGGGCACGGCCTCCGGAGACGTCCACCTGTTCCAGATGTGGGCCGGTGGATGCGAGGGGACTCACGTGGTGTTGCCGCGGCCCCTTTCTTCTTTTAAGGCGGGAGGAGAGGGAGATTTCGAGCAAGAGGCGGCCGCCACTGCCGCGGCCGCGGCCGCGGCGGCGCCGCTGCCGCCGCCGCTGCCGCCGAGCGAGCTCTGGGCGGGCTGCGCTCCCCCTCCTCCTGTTTCTTCTTCTTCTTCCTCTTTCTCATCCAACAGCAGCGGAAGATCCACGAGAGAACCAGAGGAAAAAAAGGAAAAGAAGGAACGAGAAGGAGACTCTTCGCCTCCTCCTCCTCGGGCCTCGGCCGTGCTCTGCCTCGTCTCTGTCTCTCCCCCCCGCAACTCTTCCTCTTCTTCGCTTCTCCTCTCCTCGCCTCCTCTGATCGCAGCGGGGAGGGCCGACGGCACCGTCACGCTCTGGAGGTTCGACGAGGAGAGGAAGGGATTCGTCGTGACTGCTCACTCGGGAATGCCGCCCCCTCTTGCCGGCGCGGCCTTTTCTTCTTCTTCGACCTCTTCGTTTCCGTCGTCACCGCCGCCGTCGTCGACCTCCTCCTCCTCTTCGCTTCCTTCTTCTGATTCTTCTTCCCCGCTTCCCTCCACGTGCGACCCCGTCGTCGCCCTGGCGGCAAGCCCCCTGGGGAACGCTCTGGCGGCGGTCACGGCCGACGGATGGGTCGTGGAGAGCCCCCTGCCGCTCGGGTTCGGCTCTTTTTCTCCTTCGAGCCTTTCTGCTTCTTCGCTTTCGTCGCTTTCGTCGCTTTCGTCGCCGCCCTCGCTCTCTCGACCTCCTCTCCTCTCCTTCCGCCTCGCCTCCGCGCCAGCGCACGCCTCCGGCGTCGTCGCCTGCTGCGTGGCCGCCTCCAGACCCCTGGCCGCGACGGCGGACGCCTGCGGGGGGCTGCGGGTTTGGGATTTGGGAGGCGGCGGCGGAAGCCTCTCTTCTTCCCCTTCTTCTTCCTCGCCGGCGCTCGCCGCGGCCGGCGCGCTGCCCCCCGGACCTCCGCCCACGGGCCTCGCCCTCAGCCCCTGCGGCCTGCTGCTCGCCCTCACCTCGGCGGACGGCGTCTCGCTCTTCTCTGTCTGCGTCGACGGTTTGCTTCTCGTCGGCGGAGGGAGCGGAAGCGGAAGCGGCAGCTGCGCTTTGCGCGCGGCGCGGCAAGCTCGAGCTCCGCAATTCTCCCGCGACGGCGGCGCGCTCGCGTGCGCCGCCGCCGGTGGGATCGTCGTCTTCGACTCGGTCTCCCTCAGAAGAACGGCGCTGCTCCCTGCGCACGCCGGGAGGTGCGTCGCCCTCGCCTGGGGCCGCGGAGGAGGCGGAGGAAATAGAGAAGGAAGCGGAAACGGAAGCGGGAGCGGAAACGGAGGAAATGGAGGAGGGAGGGAGCTCTTCACCGCGGGCTCAGACGGCGCCCTCGCTCGCTGGTCGCTCGCCTTTTCCTCCGAGACCTCCCTTCTCTCTTCTCCCTCTCCTTCTCCTCCTCCCCCTTCTCCGGAGGCCACCTCTACCCCCCTGGACGGAGGTCAAGGGGTGAGAGCCCTGGCGGCGACGGGAGGAGGAGAAGGAGGGGTTTTGGCGCTGCTGTCAAACGGGGCGCTGGCGCACCTCGACCGCGACCTCTCGCTGCTCGGCCTGTGGAGACCTTTTTCTTCTCCTTCTTCTCCTCCTTCTTCGACCTCTCTGGCGACGTCTCTGGCCCTGGTCTACCCCAACAGGGAGCCCGCAGCGCTGCTGGGGACCGAAGGGGGCGCTTTGCGGCTCGTGGGGCTTCCCTTGCCGAGGCCGAAGCCCGCATCGAATTCTTCTTCGAGCTCTTCTTCTTCTTCCGTTTCGGTTTCGACGAAGGAGCTCCCCCTCTGCCGCCCTCCCGCTCTCTCGGGACTCAACTCTTCCTCTTCCTCTTCTTCCTCCTCTCTGCTGTCGGCGCTGGCTTCTGACCCCCTCCGAGGCGCCGCCGTCGTCGCCGCGGGAAGCGACGGCAGCGTCTTCGTCCTCGACGTCACCCCTTCTTCTCCACCTCCTTTCCCCTCCCCCCTGCTCCCTCTTCCCGCGGCGACTTTGATCTCTCACTCGGCCCTTCGAGGCGCCTTCGAGGCCGCCGGGGCGCTGCAGGCCACCGCCAGGGAGGCCGCAGCCGCCGCCGAGCTGAAAGCCGGAGCGACCGCCGCTGGGGCCAGAGCGAGGGCGGAGGCCGCCGAGAGCCGAGAAGCGGCCGCAAGGCAGGAGGCTGCTAGAATCGTCGAGGCCGCCGCCGCAGCGTCGCGGAGGGAGGTCGAGGAGGTCAAGCTCCTCGCCGTGGAGGCCGCGCGGAGGTATGGGGCGGAAGCGGCGGCCGCGGCGAGGGCTTCGGTTGCCGCGCTGGATGCCGAGAGGGAGCGCGCGAGGGAGGCGGCGGAGGGAAAAAATGAGGAGATCGCGTCCCTCCGCGAGGCTCTCTCTCGAGTAGAAGCCGCCTTGGCCGCCTCGAAGGAAGAAAACGCTCTGCTTGCGACGGAGCATGCCCTCGCAATCGCGGCAGCGGTCGAGGAAGAGAGGAACAAAGGAGAGCAGAAGCTGAAAGAGCTCGAAGCCACTTCGGCGGCGGCGGCGGCAGAGGCGGCGGCGACGGCAGCCGCCGCTCTCTCCCGAGCCGAGTCCCGGGTTGCTGCCGAGAGAGAAGCCTTCCTGAGAGCGAGGCAGCACGCCGACGCCTCGCAAAGAAAGGCAGCCGAGGCAGAAAAGAAAACAGAGGAAGAAAGGGCGCTGCGAGAGGCTGCAGAGAAGCGCGCTGAGGAAGCCGAGGTCAAAGCTTCGACGGCGGCGGCCTCCTCCCTCGCCTCGAGAGCTCTGCTGAAAGCCCGAAGGGTCGAAGTGGAGACCGCCGCTGCCACAGTCGCCGCTGCCGTCTCCGAAGCTCAGAGGGCCAAAGAAGCTGCTTCAATCGCAGCAGAAACGGCGGCGAGAGCAGCTCAGGAGAGAGAGAAGGCGGAAGGCCAGCTCTCTTCGGCGAGGGGCGCAGCGGCCGAGGCGGCGGCCCGGGCTTCGACGGCCGAAGCCAACGCAGAGAAGGCAGAGGCCGCCGCTTCGAGGGCGCGGCTCGAGAGGAAGGCCGCGCTCTCGTCTGCTGCTTCCCTGAGAAACAAGGTCGCGGCGCTGACTCTGGCTGCCTCGAGCGGCGGCGCCGCGAAGCAGCAGCAGCAGCAGCAGCAGCAGCAGAAGGCTGCTGCCGCTCTTTCGAAAATCCCGGCGCTGCTGCTCCCTCCTTCTGCTTCTCCTCCTCCTTCTCCTTCTCATTCACCTCCTCCTCCTTCCTCCTCTTCCTCGAACGTTCTCGAACTCGCCCGCAGGGAAGCAGCAGCGGCCAAGGCCGCCCTTGCGAGGGAACGGCGCGCGAGGGAGGCCGCGAGGAGGGCGGCGCTGGCGGGGAACCGGAAGCTGCTCGAGGCGGCCGTCGCCGGCGTCGCCGCCGCCGCCGTCGTCCCTTCTTCCTCTGTTTCTTCTTCTCCTTCCGCGGAGAGAGCTGATTTGATTTGAATTTGATTTCTTTTTCCCCCGTTCTTTTTTTCCTTTCAACAAATGCGTGTGTGAATTCTACGACGAAAAAAAAAAAACAAAGAGCTACAAGAGAGGTGGGGGGACGCACAACGAAAAACGAGAAAAAGAGTCAAAACTTCTCTTCGAACAACAAAAAAACAAAATCTAGCCTCTCGCCGCGGCGGCGGCAGCGCTCGCCTTCTTCCGCTCCTCGGCTGCGACCGCCGCCGTCCCCGCCGCGGCCCAGTCCGCTGCCCGGCTTCGAAGGAAGGACCTCTCCGCGAAGGCCTCCGCGGCCTCGGCGGCTTCCGAGGCGGCGGCGGGATCGGGGGAAGAGGACGAGAGCGAGCTCTCCTCTTTTTCTTCTTCGTCCTGCTCGCCGGCGCCGTCGAGGAGAGGAGGAGGGGAGGAGAGCGGCAGCGAGAGGTAGCCGCGGGAGGCGGTCAGGTCGGCGGGGCTGCCCTTGATCGGCAAGGGGTGAGCCTCCGTGTTGAAGACGTATTGGTCCTGGTGGTGAAGCGAGAAAGAGAAAGAGAAAGACAAGAGAGAAGCGCGGGGTGAGTAGTGAGTGGAAAGAAAAAAAGTTCATTTTGTTTTTTGAAAAAAAAACCCGAGTTTGAAAAAAAAAAAAACATTCAGAAAAAAAATCTCCTCACCAGAGGCAGCCTCGCCGCGGCCTCGTCGTCGAACATCAGGTACAGGTACTTGAGGGTCTCCGCCACCCAGAAAGACTCCATCTTATCCCGGTGGCGCGGGGGCACCTCGAGCACGGAGTCGAGGTTGGCGAAGCCGAGGGAAGAGGAAGAATGACTTTTCCCGTCGCCGTCGCTCGTTCCGCTTCCTCCGCCGTTGCTCCCTCCTCGGACCCGCGAGAACTTTTCCCAGGCCCTGAACGCCGCCCACCCCCACTCGCGGTAGGCCTCGTCACCCGTAAGCCTCCATAGTATGAACCACGACTCAACGGCCTCCGGCCGGAGGAGGTTGTGGGCGTCGGCGGGTTTCACGTCGAACGAGCCGTGGCCGATTTCCGGAGTTTCGGGGTTTTCGGCCGCCGCCGTTTTCGTCGTCGAGCCGACACCAGAAAGAGGAATGACCTCTTTCTTTTCTCTTTCCCTGAAGTGGACGATTTCCGGGGCCAGGCCCGCGGGGACTCCTCGGTACATCTCTGCGCAGGTGAGCGCGAGCTGCGCCGAGAGCGAGACGTCGTCGTCGTCGTCGGGGTGGAAAAGAGAAGAAGAAGAAGGGTTTTCGTCTTTCGTCCTCGTCGTCGCCGTTTTCGTTGTCGTCGTCGTCGTCGTCGTCGAAGAAGAAGAAGAAGTCGTCGTCGAAGAAGAGGAAAAACCTTCGACCCTCCTCCGCGTGTCCACCCCGTGCGCCGCTCCCAGGGCCAACAACCCCGGTAAAAAACAAACCAGGTGGTCCATCTTGGGGCTGTCGGCGCCGTTGATGACTTCGCGGATGTAGGCCAGCCCCCCGCGGCGGCGCTGGAGCGCGGAGACGCTCTCGTTTTCGTTTCCGTTCTCTCTCGCTCTCTCGCCGCTTCCGCCGAAGCTCTTCTTCTTTTTCTCCTTCTCCTCCTCCGCCTCGGAGGGGTGCGTCGAAGGGAGCGGCGCGCGCGCGACCAGCCGGGCCCTCAGGGAACGCATCGAGTCGACGAACGCGTCGCGCATCCAGGGGCCGTCGTCGTCGGCGGCGTCGTCGAAGTTTTCTAAAAGTTCACCGTTTTTGTCGCCGCCGACGGTCGAGGTCGACGCCGCCGCCGCCGACGAAGCGAGACTTTTCCTCGTCTCTCTCTCTTTCTTCCCGCCGAGCAGCCACTGCTTCAGCAGGTACTCGTAGTAAGAGTCCCCCCTCGCCCCCAGGGTGATCACACCGGAGGAGAAGTGTCCCGAGTCGGGGTCGACATAGATGGGAGGCAAGGAGGGCGGGTCGAGAGAAGACGCAGAAGAGGCGACGGCGCGCGCGGCGGAGAGCGTCGCGGCCGAGGCGGCTCGCAGCAGGCCGTCGTCGTCGTCGTCGTCGTCGTCGTTGCTCTCTTCGAATCCTCCGTCTTCGCTTCTGCCGCCGCCTCTCGTCGTCGCCCTCGAGAGGAAGCTGAACTCCATGCTGAGCGTCGTGGCTTCCGACAGGGAGGAGAAGCTCGTCCAGGCCGGGCCCGCGGCCTCGAGGCGGCGGAGGGAGACGTCGGAGAGGGGCACCTTGCGGAGCCTTTTCTCTTTCTTTCGGGTTTCTTCTCCTTTCGCTTTCGGCGGCGGCGGCGACGACGACGCCCTCGACGCCGCCGCCGCCGACGACAAAGCCGCTTTCTTGTTCTCCTTCCTCCTCCTCCTCCTCCTTCGCCGCTGCCGCTTCCGCCTCTCCTCGCTCACGATCTCGATGCCCCCGACGCCGTCCAATGCGGGAGAGAGCCTGATCCCGAGCTGGGCGGCGGCGGAGAGAAGCGGCAGCGCCATTCCTCCGAGAGAGCTCTCGCGGTCGTTTTTGCTCTTTCCGTTTTTCTTCAACCACCGCGGCTCGAGGTGAGCAGCCGACAGCAGGCCTCCCAGGACCCTTATCGTCGTCTCGAAGAGGTTGACCTCCTTGTCTGGATCTAATGCCAGACCCCCGGCCTCTTTAGAGCCCGCAGGAGGGGAATTAGAAGAAGAAGGGAGGTTGCCCGAGAGGTCTCGCTTTTGCTGAGTTCCGTCGGCGGCGCCGGCGCCGACCCAAGCTCGCGCTTTCTGATATTCGTCGTGCAGCCCCGAAACCAAAAGCGTGTCCAGGGCATCGACAAGCGTCAACCCGAGGTCAAACCACGCCAAGGAGCTGTTGGACAGCGGCGCGAGCTCGTCGGCGCCGAAGGCCGAACGGGCGTAGGCCTCCCAGGAGTCCTTGATGGCGGCGCGGACAAAATTAGCTCGGTCGCGCGGGGAGGAGACGCAGCCGAGGGGGTCTTCGTCGTCGGCGTCACGAGACTCGGGGTTTTCCGCCGTCGTTGTCGAAAGCGCCGCCGCTGCTCTTTCTCCTCCTTTCTTTGCGGGACATGCCCTCCACCCCTCGCAGACCTTCCCCACGCGGCACCGGACCGACCTGTCGTCGAGGACCGGAGTCTGGCGCGGGGCGGCGGAGCGAACTGCGGCGAAGGAGGCGGGGAGAGGAGGAGTTGTTGCTGAGGTTGAGGTTGAGGTTGAGGCTTTCGTCGTTGTCGTCGTCGTCGCAGTCGTCGAAGGAGGAGGTCGAGGTTTCTGCGGAGGCGGAGGACGCAGCGAGAGCACGGGAGGGCTTCTCTCCCTTTGCTTCCCCAGCGTCTGCTGCTGCCACGAGGAGAGCTGCTGCTCCTGCTTCTTTCCTATCGGGCTGCTGCTGCGGCGGAGGAGAGCGACGAGGAGGAGCACGGCGACGAGCGCGGCGGCGCCGAGCGCCCGCCCGAGCAGCGAAGTTGAAAAATTTCCGCTTCGGCTACCCCCGCGCCTGCGGTTCCAGCGTGCCCTCCAGGGGTCCGGCTTGTGGTCCTTGCCGTAGAAGGGTCCCCCTCCGGCCTCCGGGGAGTCCCCGGGGTTCTGGGCCGGGCCTGGAGTGAGGAGGAGGTATTAAGGAAAATGCAAGAGAGGGGGAGAGAGGAGGTTGAGTTTCTTTCTTCTTTTTTTGAAAGCTTTGTTCGATTGATCGATGGTCGCTTGCGCTGTGTCTTTTTTTTTTTTTTTTTTTTTTCCTCGCCCCGAATCCACCGCAATCGACGGCCTTTTCCTGCGGGTTTGCGCATGCCATCGTAAAGGGGAAGACAGGACAACACCCTCCTCACGTACCGTTCCAGCCGCTGCGGGCGTACATGGCTGCCTGGGCTTCAGAGCGGCGAGGGAGGCATTCGCCTTTTTTTTTTTTTTTTTTTTTCAATGCTCGTCGAGAGTTTGTGATTTTTCAAAAAATCACTTCTTCCTCTCTCGTCCTTCTCTCTTTTTTCTTTCTTTCTCCCATCGCAATGGGCCGCGTCCCGATCCTCCTGGGCCACCTCCAGACCCAGGACGCCAAGGCCCAGGGCGGCTTCGTCGCGCCCACGCCCCTGCACGCCGCCGCGGCCTCGGGAGACGCCGAGGAGCTGCGGTCGGCGATCGCCGCGGCCGCAGTCGTCGGCATCGATCTGGACGCGGCCGATGCCTTCGGCGCCTCGGCGCTCGTCGCCGCGGCCGCGGGGGGGCACGCGGAGGCCGCCCGCGTCCTGCTGGAGGCCGGCGCCGACCCCAACGTCGTCGCCGACGACGGTAGGACGGCGCTGCACGCCGCGGCGAGGAGCAGCTGCGTGGAGGCGGTGCAGGCGCTGCTGGAGGCCGGGGCCGAGGCTTTCACCTTTGTCGACGACGACGCTCAGAGGCGGAGGGAGAGCAGCAAAGGCGCAGGCAGCAGCGACGGCGCCGGCGACGACGGCGACGACGGCGCCGGCGACGGCAACAACCGGAGCCTCCGCACGCCGCTGCACGAGGCCGCCGCCGGCGGCAGCGCCCCCGGCGCCTCGGAGAGAGCCGGGAAGGTCACGGAGCTGCTGCTGGGGGCCGCAGCGGAGGATTACTGCCGTCATCGTCGCGCTTCCGGGAAGAAGAAGAAGAAGAAGAAGGAGGAGGAAGAGGACGAGGAAGAGGAGGACGACGGCGAGGTCGAAGGAGAGGGAGGAGAGGCGAAAAAAGACGCGAAAGACGCGGAAACGGCAAAGGCGAGGGCCGCCTCCGCGCCGGACCGTTTCGGCCGCACCCCTCTCCACGAGGCCCTGGCCCTGGGGTCGCTGCACTGCGCCGCCGCCCTGGCAGCTGCCGGGGCGGACGTGACCGCGAGGGCCTGGGACGGAGGGAACGCGCTGCACTCCGGGGCGGCGGCGGGGAGGGGCGCCGCGTTGGAAGCTTGCCTCGAAGCCGCCTCGGTTTCTTCCTCGAATTCTTCTCTTTCCGCCGCTCTCGGAGCGCTCGACGCGTCGGGGAAGACGCCCGCGCAGGCAGCTGCCGCTGCGGGGAAGGAGGAGGCGGCGAAGGTGCTGAGGAGGTTTGAGGAGTTGGTGGCGGGAGGAGGAGGAGCGAGTTGAAGAATTTTTTCGTTTTTTTTAAATTTCGTGTCAAATTTCTTACTTTTTTTTTTTTTTTTTTTTTTTTTTTTTTTTTTTTTTTTTTTTTTTTTTTTTTTTTTTTTCTTTT
>Ga0210003_1005193_pt1 | contig 10060 bp, 6 predicted proteins | sample LantaG_FD_182804 | JGI IMG/M metagenome (GOLD analysis project Ga0210003, IMG submission 182804) | Deep subsurface microbial communities from Baltic Sea to uncover new lineages of life (NeLLi) - Landsort_02402 metaG (SPAdes) (version 2) | ecosystem: Environmental > Aquatic > Marine > Oceanic >...
TCTCCGCGGCCAAACCAGCGGCTGAGCCACCGCTCGGATCGGCGCACAAAACCGTGATCTCGTCGGCCGCGACCCCGGCTTGCTGGAGACAGGCCGCGACCGCCCGGTGGACGGCAGCTGGCTGGGGGATGTCGGCCGCGATCGCGATCGTGACCCGGTCGCCGGGCACAACATGAGCCGCCAGCGGAGGCCCGTGGCCCGGGGAGGTGAGCGTCTGGGCGACAAGATCCGTGGCCGACTCACCCGTCGCGCCCATCGGACCAAAGCATTCCGTGAGGATCGAGCCCTCGGCGAGATCGATCGCGAGGGTGTCGTCGGCGAAGCCGAGGGAAATGACAGGCACGATTGAGCAGCTGGTGACGGGGGCAGGGGGTGGAGAAGGAGACCACTATTCTAACGAGTTACCGGCTGACCGCGGCCGCAGGGTTTACCGGACCGGTCTAGGCCGAACGGACGGCACGGTCGGTGAATCCCGGGGCACAGCCATGTCGAAGAACCCCAAGGTTACGAGCGGCATGCAGCCGCATGTTTACCCGGAGTGCGAATCCCGTGCGACTTGGTTCTGTCATCATCGCTGCCACGATCGTGGTCGCCGTCCCGTCGATCCTCGAGATCCGGACTGCGGCCGCCCAGGAGACGATCGTCATGGAGGGGGTGGCGATGCCCGGTATGAACGGGTCTGGCGGGTTCGATGAGCGGGACGCCCGGAGGCCGCCGTGGCATGGAAGCGTGGCCGGGGAGGCATGCGGCTGTCGGCCGGTCTGCAAGCCCCACGGGAAATTCCACGCCGATGCCTGCGGCCAGCTGCAGGCGAAGCACCAGCTCCACCCTGGTGTTTCGCTGCCGCCGTACTTTCCGCGGCTGTATGGCTGGCGGGCCGACGGACGGATGCCGTCGCCGCCGCCGCCGAGAATGCCCCGGTGCCATCAGTGCGGTGCGGAGATCGCGGGAGGGCTCTGACGCCACTGGCTCGCCCCCCTGCGACTCGCCCCGCCAACGATACCGCCTCGGATGCACGCGGCTCGCCGCACGCGGAGTGTCATTTCTGGTTCGCGGTCACGTGAACCGCGCCAGCACGATCATTGCCGTTGTGATCACGGCGATGCCGACCACATCAAGAGCCACGCCCGCAGCCATCATGCTCCTGAGTGGGATCCGGCCCGAACCGTAAACGATCGCGTTGCAGGGGGTGCTCACCGGCATCATGAAGCCAAGGCTCGCCCCGAACGTGGCCGCAAGCGCCGCCGGCAGCGGCTCGCCGCCGGTGGCCGTCCCTAGGGCGATCGCGACCGGGACCACGATATTGGCACTGGCGGTGTTGCTTGTGAACTCGCTTGTGAGCACCGCAACCGCCGTGGCCAACAGGATCAGAACGACGGCTCCCCATTCCCCGCCGGGCACGAGCACCTGGATCGACTCGCCGATGGCCCGCGCGAGGCCCGTCGAGAAGCAGAGCGAGCCCAAGGCCATGCCGCCGCCGTAGAGCAATACGATCCCCCAGTCGATCCGAGCCTCCGTCCACTCGAGCACCGCCCGCCGACGCCCCGGCTCCCCTCGGGGAAGCAGAAACAGGAGGATGCCTCCGATCAGCGCGGCCACGCCCTCGGGCAGCCGGGCCCGCAGCAGCTGTGACACGGGATGATCCGATCCCAACACGGTAAGCACCACACCGGGCGTGACCCAGAGCAGCACAGTGATCGCGAAGGCGCTGGCCACCGATCGCTGCGCAACGTTCCAGGGGCCGAGCCGAGCCCGCTCGTCGGCCACGAACCGGCCCACGCCCTCCAGCCGATCGACCCCCGCCGGAAACATCCGCCCCAGCACGAAGACCATGAAGCTGGTGAGCACCGCCACGATCGGCACGCCGATCCCGCACCAGCCGGGAAACGAGATGTCGACGCCGAGCTGCGAGCGGATAAAGCCCAGGCCGATGAGGTTGGGGGGCGTGCCGATCGGCGTGGCGAGGCCGCCGAGCGAAGAGGCAAAGGCCACGCAGAGGAACAGGCCGGTGGCGTAGGCAGGCGATGGCGGCCGCCCGGACCTGGCCGCGGCCTCCTCGACCGCCGCCACGATCCCCGCCACGATCGAAAGCATCATCGCGGCGGTGCAGGTGTTGGAGATGAAGCCGCTCGCCACGGCGCAGACCACCGCCACGGCCGCGAGGATTCGCCCCGGCCGCTCCCCCACCCAGGGCACGGCGAGAACGGCGAAGGCCAGCCGCTTGTCGAGTCCGTGCAGCCGGATCGCCTCGGCCAGGAGAAACGAGCCAATGAAGAGAAAAATGAGCGGGTCGGCAAAGGGAGCGAACACCTCAGCCGCCGGGGCAACGCCGGCCAGCACGCAGGCTACTGCCCCGAGGAGCGCCGTGACCGCCAGCGGCAGGGCCTCGGTGATCCAGAGGACCACCACAGCCACCACGATCACCGCCAGTGCCTCGGCCTGAGGAGAGAGGTTCATTGCCAAAGCCTACCCGCGGCCGAAACCGGCAGGCAGGTTTTAAGCCCACCCCACCCCCACTAGTCCTTGAGTGCCGCCTGGGCTGCCGCCAGCCGGGCCACCGGAAGGCGGAACGGCGAGCAGCTTACGTAGTCGAGGCCCAGCCGGTGGCAGAAGATCACCGAATGGGGATCGCCGCCATGCTCGCCGCAGATTCCGAGCTTGATGTCGGGGCGGGTCTTCTTCCCCCGCTCGACGGCGATCTTCATCAGCTGCCCCACGCCGCTGACGTCGATCGAGGCAAACGGGTTCGCCTTAAAGATTCCCTCGTCGGTGTATTTCTGCAGGAACGAGCCCATGTCGTCGCGGCTCGTTCCGAGGCAGGTCTGGGTGAGGTCGTTGGTGCCAAACGAAAAGAACTCGGCCGTTTCGGCGATCTCGTCGGCCGTGAGCGCCCCACGCGGGATCTCGATCATCGTGCCCACGAGATACTTGATCTTCTGGCCCGTTTCCTTCTGCACCTGCTCCGCGACCCGATGGACGATCTCGACCTGGTGGTCGAGTTCCTTCCGGAAACCGACGAGCGGGATCATGATCTCAGGCCGCACCCGGATGCCGTCTTTCTGCACCTTGGCGGCCGCCTCGAACACGGCCCGAGCCTGCATCTCGGAGATCTCGGGATAGCTGATCCCGAGGCGGCAGCCGCGGTGGCCGAGCATCGGGTTGAACTCGTGGAGGGCCGCCACGCGGGCCTTCACCTTGTCCGGGGCGAGCCCCAGCTTGCGGGCCAGGTCGGCCTGGGCCTTCTCCTCGTGGGGCACAAACTCGTGGAGCGGCGGGTCAAGGAACCGGATCGTGGCCGGCCGGCCGTCGAGGGCGCGGAAGATGCCCTCGAAGTCTTCCCGCTGGTAGGGCAGGAGTTTGGCGAGCGCCTCGCGCCGCGACTCCTCCGACTCGGCGAGGATCATCTCCCGCATCGCGTCGATGCGGTCGCCCTCAAAGAACATGTGCTCGGTCCGTGTCAGACCGATGCCCTCGGCCCCAAAGGCGATCGCGTGGCGAACCTGTTCGGGGGTGTCGGCATTGGTCCGCAGACCGAGCTGGCGATACTTGTCGGCGAGCTTCATGATGAAGTCGTAATACTGGAACACCTGCGAGTGTTCCGGCTTCATCGTGCGGGCAACAAGCACCTGCTTCAGCTCGCTGTCGGCGGTCTTGATGCCGCCGGCGAAGACCTCGCCGGTGGAGCCGTTGATCGAGATTGCGTCTCCCTCCTTGAGCGTGTGGCCGCCGCATGTGAGCGTGCCCTTGGCGTAGTCGATCTGGATTCCGCCAGCACCCGCCACGCAGACCTTGCCCATCTGCCGGGCCACGAGGGCTGCATGGCTCGAAACGCCGCCGCGGCTCGTGAGGATGCCCTCGGCGGCGATCATGCCGCGGAGGTCCTCGGGGCTTGTTTCGACGCGGGCGAGCACCACCTGCTTGCCCTTGTTGGCGAGCTCCTCCGCCTTGGACGCCGTAAACACAAGCTCGCCAGTGGCGGCGCCGGGGCCGGCCGGCAGGCCGGCGGTGAGGAGGCGGCCCTCCTTCTTGGCAGACGCATAGGCGGCCTGGTCGAAGATCGGGGCGAGCAGTTGCGAGAGGGCGTCGGGGTCTGCCGAGAGGATCGCATGCTGCGGGGTCATCAGCTTCTGCTTGACCATGTCGTGGGCAATCTTCACGTAGGCCAGCGCCGTCCGCTTGCCGTTCCGCGTCTGCAGCATGTAGAGCTTCTTCTTCTCGACGGTGAACTCGAAGTCCTGGACGTCGCCAAACTTCTTCTCGAGCGTCTGCCGCACCTTCTCGAGCTGCTTGTAGGTACCGGCAAACATCGCGTCATGTTTCATTTCGGCGACGGGCAGCGGCGTCCGCACGCCGGCCACCACGTCCTCGCCCTGGGCGTTGATCAGATATTCCCCGTAGAAGATATCCTCGCCCGTGGCCGGGTCGCGGGTGAAGGCCACGCCGGTCGCGCAGTCGTCTCCCATGTTGCCAAACACCATGCTCTGAACGTTGACCGCCGTGCCCCACTCGTCGGGGATCTTGTACTTGCGGCGGTAGAGGATGGCCCGCTCGTTCATCCAGCTGCCGAACACAGACGCCACGGCCCCGATCAGCTGGGCGAAGGGATCCTGAGGGAAGCTCTTGCCCGTCCGCTCCTTGATCAGCCGGAGGAAGCGGGAGATGAGCTCGCGGAGCTGCGACTCGGTCAGGTCGGTGTCGTTGACGATGCCGAGCTGGTGCTTGAGGCCGTCCATCACCTCATCGAACGGCTCGTGCTCGTTCTCGTGCCTCTTCTGCACCCCCATCACCACGTCGCCATACATCTGGATGACGCGGCGGTATGAAGCGGCGGTAGGAGTCGTAGGCGAAGCGGGGATTGCCGGTGGCCTCGGCGAGCCCCTTCACGGTCTCGTCATTGAGTCCGAGGTTCAGGATCGTGTCCATCATGCCCGGCATGCTGTCGCGGGCCCCCGAGCGGACGCTCACGAGCAGCGAGTTTTTCGGATCGCCGAACTTCTTCCCCGTTTCCTTCTCGATGAGCTTCATGGCGGCATGGATCGCCTCCTCGAGTCCCTTGGGAAACTTCTTGCCGTGCTTGTAGTAGTCGATGCAGACGGCCGTCGTGATCGTGAAGCCCGGAGGCACCGGGAGGCCGATCTTCGTCATCTGGGCGAGGTTTGCCCCCTTGCCGCCGAGCAGCGACTTCATCGTCCCGTCGCCATCACACTTTTTGTCGCCGAAGGAGTAGACGAGCTTGCCTCCGCGGCTGCCCTGGGTGTCTTTCGAGGCGGGTTTGCGGGTGGAAGACTTTTTGCGGGTGGAGCTAGCCATGGACGGGGTTACGACCTTTCGCTGGCGGTGGAGGAGCACGGTCGCCTGGTGGCGAGGGAGTCTCGGCAAAACCGACGCGAATCTACGTTCGTGGCGGGGTGGCGTCAACGAGCGACCCGCACCGCGGCCCTGGCCGTGAGACGGGGCTATACTTCATGGCCATTGGAGACGTCGTGGGGTTTCCGCGCTGGTTGAGCCAGGAACCAGGCAGCCCACACAAGCGGCCACTAGAGACGCGTGGACATTCCGAATGGATCCGCTTTCACGAATACACGGTGATGTCGGGATGATAGCCGGGGGGTGCGTCCTTGCCGCGGTGTTCGTCATCGCTCCCCTGGCGACCGCGGCAGCCGCCCCTGATTTTAACCGCGACATCCGCCCGATCCTGTCGCGGAACTGCTTCGCCTGCCACGGCCCCGATGAGCACGACCGCCAGGGAGGCTTGCGGCTCGACGACCGCGCGGCCGCCACGACCGAACTCGATAGCGGGGAGACCGCGATCGTGCCCGGCACGCTCACCGGGAGCGAACTGGTCGCCCGGATCCACTCGACCGACCCCGACCTCGTGATGCCGCCGCCGGAGAGCAACCACGTGCTCACGGCTGCTCAGAAGGACCTGCTCGAGCAGTGGATCGAGGCCGGCGCTCCGTACGCCCCGCACTGGGCGTATCTGGCCCCCGCGCGGCATCCCGATCCGGCAGTGAAAGACGCCGCCTGGTCTGCCGGCTGGATCGACCGCTTCGTGATTGCTCGGCTCGAGGCCGAAGGGCTTGGCCCCGCCCCCGATGCCGACGCCATCACGCTCCTGCGCCGCGTCAGCTTTGATCTCACGGGTCTGCCCCCCACGCCTGCCGAGGTCGATGCCTACCTCGCCGACACTCGGCCAAACGCCTATGAGGAATTGGTTGACCGCCTGCTTGCCTCGCCGCGACATGCCGAGCGGCTGGCGGCCTGGTGGCTCGATCTCGTGCGATACGCCGACACCGTGGGCTACCACGGTGACCAGACCCACGCCGCGTCGCCCTACCGCGACTGGGTGATCGCGGCCTTCCTGGCGAATGTGCCCTTCGACCGGTTCACCCTGCTCCAGTTGGCCGGCGATCTCGTCCCGCCCGAGTCTGGCGAGCATCCCGACGACCGCATCTTGGCAAGCGCCTACAACCGCCTCCTCCAGACAACACACGAGGGGGGGCTCCAGGTCAAGGAATACCGGGCGATCTACCAGGCCGACCGGATCCGAAATGTCTCGGGGGCCTGGCTGGGGGCAACGGTTGGCTGCGCCCAGTGCCACGACCATAAATACGATCCCTACACCGCCCGCGACTTCCACGCGCTCGGTGCCTTCTTCGCCGACGTCGACGACGAAAAGCACATGGGTAAGGCCGGCTTCGGCGGCGCGCCCAACGCCCTGCCCACAACGCGGCTGCCTGAGCGGCCGATGGTGGGCCCCTTCGACCGCGAGCGGGCCGCGGCCCTCGACGCCGAGATCCTCTCGCTCCGGGCAAACCTGCCGCCGGCCCCCGCCCCGCCGCCGGAGCCCGCCCCGCCGCCGGAGCTGGAGCCCGCCCCACCGCCGGAGCCGGAGCCAGCCGGGATCGTCGCCGCGCGGCAACAGCTCGCGAAGCTCGAAGCCGAGCGGAAGAACCTGGCGCGGTCGCTGATGGTGACAGAGGCACTCAAGGAGCCCCGGACCGTCCGCATCCTGCCACGGGGCGACTGGATGAATGAGTCTGGCGAGATCGTGGAACCGGCGATCCCCGCCTTCATGGGCACGCTCGCAACCGACGGCCGGGCCACGCGGGCCGACCTTGCCCGCTGGCTCGTCACACCAGTGGCCGAGGGGGGCATGGGCGAACTCACAGCGCGGGTCATGGCCAACCGGTTGTGGGCGGTATTTTTTGGCGCGGGCCTGTGTCGCAGCGCCGACGACTTCGGCGGCCAGGGGGAGCCCCCCGACCACCTCGAGTTGCTCGACCGGCTGGCCCTCGAGTTTGCCGCCGGCTGGGATGTTCGGCGGCTGATTCGCACGATCGTGACGAGCCGCGTCTACCGGCAGTCGTCTGACGCCGCCGAGGAACTGCTGGCCCGTGACCCCGACAACCGGCTGCTCGCCCGCCAGGGCCGCTGGCGGTATCCCGCCGAAGGGGTTCGCGACGCGATCCTCCTCACGAGCGGCCTGCTCGTGGAAGAGCTCGGAGGGCCGAGCGTGCATCCCTATCAGCCGGCCGGCTACTACCGGCACTTGAACTTTCCGCAGCGGGAATATCAGTCCGACACCGACCAGCGGCAGTGGCGGCGGGGGCTCTACGTTCACTGGCAGCGGATGTTTCTCCATCCCCAACTGCTTGCCTTCGACGCGCCCACCCGCGAGGAGTGCACGGCCACGCGGATGCGATCGAACACGCCCAAGGCGGCGCTTGTGCTCCTGAACGACCCCACGTTTGTGGAGGCGGCCCGGACGCTCGCCGAGCGAGTGCTCAAGGAGACGGGCGACGATGCGGCCCGGATCGATGCCCTCTGGCGACACGCCCTCTCGCGGCGACCCGACAGCGACGAGCGGCGGCTCGTGGCGGAACTCCTCGCCCGCCGCCGCGCCGAGTTTGCTTCCGACCATGCCGCCGCCCACGACCTCTTGGCCGTGGGCCTCGCTCCCCGCGACCAGTCGCTCGACGACGCTGAACTCGCTGCCTGGACGGCCACTGCCCGCGCCGTGCTCAATCTCCACGAAGCGATCGCGAGGTATTGAGCGTGATGCGAAGGAGTTGGGAATCACGGCAACGGTTCGGGTGTGGCAGGCGAGTTCCCGGGGCTTGTATTCGAAGAGTCCCCGGGCTTGCGCCCGGGGCTTGTATGCAAAAACGGGGAGAGTCCCCTGCTTGATGTCTATGCACGACCTGAATCCACTTCATCGCCGCATGTTTCTGGCCCGCTCAGGGCTGTCGCTCGGCGGTGCCGCGCTCAGCACGCTCCTGACCCGTGACAGCCTGGCGGCGGCCATCGCCCCGGTGGGCCAGGCTGCCACCAAAACCGGCGCGGTCTGGCCCCTCCACCATCCGCCCCGGGCCAAGTCGGTGATCTTCCTCTGCCTGGCCGGTGGCCCGAGCCACCTCGAGAGCTTCGACCACAAGCCGCTGTTGGCGAAGCTCGACGGCGAGGAGATGCCGGCGAGCGTGACCGCCGGCCAGCCGATCGCCCAGCTGCAGGGCCAGAAGCTCATCGTGCTTGGGCCGCGGAAGCCGTTCCGCCGCCACGGCGAATGCGGAGCCGAGGTGAGCGACTATTTTCCGCTGCTCGGCGGCCTGGCCGACAAGGCCGCGATCGTGCGGAGCATGGTTACCGAGCAGATCAACCACGACCCGGCCCACACATTCATGAACTGTGGCACGCCCCTCTCCGGGCGGCCGAGCATGGGCGCCTGGGTTACCTACGGCCTGGGCAGCGAGGCCGACGATCTCCCCGGATTTGTGGTGATGACGAGCAAGATCGGGAGAAACCCGCAGCCGATCGCCGCCAGGCAGTGGCACTCGGGCTTCCTGCCAGGGCAGTTCCAGGGCGTTGAGTTTTCCACAAGTGGAGCTCCCGTCCACTACGTTGCCAACCCGCCGGGCGTCTCGTCGGCCCACCAGCGGGACCTGATCGACACCGTCACGGCCCTCGAGCGGCACCGCCTCACCCGGCTGGCCGATCCCGAGATCACTACCCGGATCAGCCAGTACGAGCTCGCCTTCCGAATGCAGTCGAGCGTGCCGGCGCTGGCAGACCTTGCCGACGAGACCCCTGAGACGCTCGCTCTCTACGGGGCCGAGCCGGGCAAGGCGACGGTGGGCACCAACTGTCTCATGGCCCGGCGGCTCGTGGAGCGGGGGGTGCGGTTCGTTCATCTCTACCACAGCGATTGGGATCACCACAGCGGCATCGAGGGCTTCATGGATCAGATCTGCCCGCCCACCGACCGGGCGGCCGCCGGGCTGCTGATCGACCTCGAGCGGCGGGGGCTCTTGGACGAGACGCTCGTGGTGATCGGCGGAGAGTTCGGCCGCACGCCGATGGGCCAAGGCAAAGACCAGGGCATCGGCCGCGACCACCACATCAAGGGCTTCAGCATGATGCTTGCCGGCGGCGGTATCCGCGGGGGCATCACGCACGGGGCGACCGACGAGTTCGGCTACCACGCCGTCCAGGATGTGGTGCATGTCCGCGACCTGCACGCCACGATGCTCCACCTCCTGGGCATCGACCACGCCCGGTTCACAGTCGAGTATCAGGGGCTCGACTCGAAGCTCACCGGCGTCGAGCCGGCGAAGCCGGTGAAGGCCATCCTTGCCTGAGCGGCTGCGGGCCACTCGCCTCCCCGCGGCTCACGCCTCGGGCTCCCAGTCCAGATGCCCCGCCACGTGGCCCTACTCGGCAGCGACGGCCTCGAGGACGTATGCCGGCGCCGGCGTGCCATCGTCGGCGAGCTTGCCGGCTGCCCAGAGGATGCCGCGGGTCACCAGGTCGAGGTAGCGGCCATCGGCCACGGTCTCGTTGTTGTGGCCGAGCGACGTGCTGAAGATCCGCGTCTTCTTCGGCCCAAACTCGTTGGTCCAGGCCACGACCGCCTCGGCCACAATGGGCTTGGCATCGGGCTGGTCCTGCTTTGCCGGCCTGGTCTGTCGGCCGGTGGCCAGCGGGCGGGCGGTCGAGAGCACCTGAACGTTGTTGTAAAGCTCCTCGTTGATCGTGGTCCAGTTGCCGAGGCCCTTCGTGA